>JAABUN010006070.1_pt1 | contig 14264 bp, 14 predicted proteins | sample 5559311 | NCBI WGS metagenome assembly JAABUN01 (sample SAMN10711877, study PRJNA513370) | rock metagenome | isolation source: Antarctica rocks | place: Antarctica: Victoria Land, Siegfried Peak sud | reverse complement strand
CTTTTCTCTGTAACCGCTTCAAACTCTCAACTGATTCTTTTACTTCCGGTAATTTTTTGTTCATACTAACATCTTATCAAAAAACTGATTCCTTATTGCACTCCTGTTATGTATAAAGCGTATAATTTAGGGTCTATGGTAGCAAAGCAATTCTGAAATAGAGTTAAACTTCTGCATCCAGAAAATTTAGGCTGACAAAATTCGTTCCCAAATTTCGAGATTGATTTAACCAAAAAGTAATTTTTCAGAATCCCGATTTTCGTTAAAGAAAAGTGCAAATCTTCAACAAGAAAATACGTTTTTTTAGCTTAACTACCATAGACCCATAATTTATTGTCGTGTCGAGTATTGGATGGGTCAAGCATATTTATACCCAATTTATGTCCAAAGACATACCGAAATCAAATTCAGAACCGCGAGAAGCGCAAAATTCGCGTCAATCTCCGATTGCGCCGCGCCGCGATTTTATTTATAAAAATCGTTTCGGCGGAATAATTACGCTGAAAAAATACATTCAAAACTGGGATGATTTGGGATTCAATAAAAAACTGGTTTTTAAGTCTGGGCGAAAACTACGGCGTCAACCCGCTGATTTTCGGGGCGATTTACGTCGGCGCGATTCCGTTATTTTCCCTTTCAATTGCGTGGCTGATTAGAAATTACCGGCAAGGCAAATCAATCGCGCTGCCGACGATTGCCGCGCTATTTTTCTTCGTTTCCGCTTATATTTATTTGATATTCGCCGGGCGAAATGTTCCGTTCTGGGTTTACGGGATTGTAATTTTGCTGGTAATTATCGGCGCGTATTCGACCGTTAAAAAAATTCGGACGCAGGTTAAAGACAAAAAAGACGGCAAAAAAACGGGCGAGGGTAAAATGAACGACGGGAAAAAGAATGAAATTTACGATTTAATCGTTATCGGGGGCGGTTCGGCGGGACTCGTCGCGGCGGGCGGCGCGGGCATTTTAGGCGCGAAAGTCGCTTTGATCGAAAAAAACGCGCTCGGCGGCGATTGTCTTTACACGGGCTGCGTGCCGTCGAAAACGCTGATTAAATCGGCGCGTTTCGCGCACGAGGCGCGGGCGGCGAAAAAATACGGCTTTCAGGATTTGGAGCCGAAATTTCTCAACGATTCTTTCGCTTCGATTACCAATCGCGTGCAGAATGTGATTGAAGTGATCGAACATCACGACGCGCCGGAGGTTTTCGAGAAAATGGGCGTCGAAGTCGTTTTCTGCAGCCCGCGATTTTTGAATCCGAATGAAATCGAAGTTTCGCTGAAAGATTCCGATAAAAAGCGCGTGATGCGTGCCAAAAGATTTTGCATCTCGACCGGTTCGCGCCCATTCGTGCCGCCGATTGAAGGCTTGGAAGCAGTCGGCTTTATCACGAACGAAGAAGTTTTTCACTTGAAAGAATTACCGAAACGACTGCTCGTTCTGGGCGGCGGCGCAATCGGCGCGGAAATCGGGCAATCGTTTGCCAGATTCGGCTCGAAAGTTACCGTCGTCGAAATGGGCGAGCGCATTCTCGTCAAAGAAGAGGCGGAAGTTTCCGCGCTGATGGAACAACTTTTCCGCGAGGAAGGGTGGAAATTTTAACGAAAACCAAAGCGGTTAAAGTTCGCAAATCGGACGGCGGCGCGAAAATCGTCACCTGCGAAGCGGACGGCAAAACTTTTGAAATCGAAGCGGACGAAATTCTCGCGGCAGCCGGACGAACGCCGAATACCGACGGTTTAGACCTCGAAAAAGCGGCGGTTGAATTCGACAAAAAGCAAATAAAAACCAACGATTATCTGCAAACTACGCAAAAGCATATTTTCGCGGCGGGCGACGTAACCGGACATTTCCAGTTCACGCATATGGCGGATTACGAAGCGCAGATCGTCGTTCAAAACGCTTTCGTGCCGTTCCCGTTCAAAAAGAAAACCGATTTTCGCGTCGTGCCGTGGGCGACTTTCACCGAACCGGAAATCGGGCGCGTCGGGATGACCGAAAAAGAAGCGCGCGAGAAATTCGGCGGCGAAAAAATGAAAATTTACAAAGTAAATTTTACCGAAAACGACCGCGCTCAAACCGACGGCGCTACCGTCGGCTTTGCCAAAATCGTAACTAATAAAGGCATTATCGTCGGCGCGACGCTTCTCGGCGAACACGCCGGAGAGTTGATTCACGAATTCGTCTGGGCGATGAAGGAAAATTTGAAAGTCTCGGATTTGAACAAAATTATTCGCGTTTATCCGACACTAGCGAAAATCACGCAAGCCGTCGGCACGGAAGCGACGCTCGAAAGTTTGAAAACGCCTTTCGTGCAGAAATGGTTCACGCGATACTTAAAAATCTGGCGTTAAAAAGTTTATAATCCTGCGGATGAAGCGAACATCAAACGAATTTAACCCCGCAATTATCGTGATGGCGAAAGTGCCGCGCCCCGGAGAAGTCAAAACCCGTCTGCGCCCGTTTTTAACCGACGAACAATGCGCGTCGCTGGCAATCTGTTTCCTGAAAGATACGGCTGCCAACGCCGCGGAAATTTCGCCGAACGTCATCGTCGCGTTTTTGCCGCCCGAACATCGAACGGAAATCGAATCTCTTTTGCCCGACGAAACCGTTTTCATCGAACAACACGGAAGCAATCTCGGCGAACGGCTCAGGTCGGCGATTGAATACGCGGAAAATATAGGATTTAGTCCGATAATTACGATTGGAACCGACAGCCCGACTTTGCCTCAGAAAATTTTACAATCGGCGGTCGAATCTTTCCGTCAATCCAAAATTGGCGCGATTTTAGGCGCGACCAAAGACGGCGGTTATTATTTAATCGGTTTGCGAAAATCAATTCCTGAAATTTTTGAAGATGTTTCGTGGAGTTCCGCAAATGTTTATCGGGAAACGATTGAAAAGGCGAAAAGCGTCGGGATTGAAAATCTAATTGAGCTTCCCGTTTGGTATGACATTGACGTTCCGGCTGACCTTATTTTTTTGCGAGACGAAGTTTTTGCCGACGAAACTTCGCCGCGCAGAATTCCCGAAACTTACCGCTGGCTGTTGGCGCATCGGGATTTATTCATTTGAAACGCAGCGAATTTTTCGTTTGCCGCGCTCTCGAACCGGCAGGTAAAGTTTGAATAGTCGGTGCGGACTGATGCCCAGCCAGTAAAGAACTTGCAGAAACGACCAGCGGGAAAACATCAGCGCGAAACTGCGACCATCAAACCGGCGCGAGGAAGTCGTCATCGCCGCCGGAAGGTTTAAGAAGTCGCCTTCGCGCCGCAGACGATTGACGAAATCCAAATCTTCAAAAAGCGGAAGCGATTTGAAACCGCCGATTTTTTGATAAACTTCACGGCGGACAAAAATTCCCGAATCGCCGTAAACCAATTTGATTTTTCGCAGATGCGGATAAAGCCGCGTCATAAATTTTGCCGCGCCCGTTTCGCCGTCAAACCGAATCGTAAAATTTCCGCCGACCGCTGCGGAGTTTTCCAAAGCCTTTTTTATCTGTTCGACGGTTTCGGGCGCGGGCAAAGAGTCCGCGGGAACGAACCACAAAACATCGCCGTTTGCCGCCTTCGCTCCCGCGTACATCTGAGTTCCGCGCCCGCATTCTGATTTGAGAACGGTCGCGCCTGATTTTTCGGCAATCGAAATTGTTTCATCGGAGCTGCCGCCGTCAACGACGATGATTTCGATATTTTTATCAAGACTTTTGACCGCCGCAATCGTCCGACCGAGCGAATCGGCTTCGTTGAGCGTCGGGATAATTACCGATACGGCGAAATTCATCGAAGTTGTTTTCCGGCTTCGGGCATCTGCCAGCTCGGTCTTTGCGTTTTAAAAGGAAGAGGGAGAATTTTCGGCAGCGTCAGTTCTTCAGGGTTTTGATAAGCCGGAACGCCGATGATTATTTCGTTTTGCGGCACGTCGTCGCGGTATGTGCCGTGCAGCCGGTCCCAGACGGTCAGACCGCTCGACCAATTGGAATCGGTTTCCTCGCGCACGGCTGAGTGATGAATGCCGTGCAGTCGCGGCGTAACGACGAATTTTCGCAGCTGTCGCTCGAATTCGAGCGACAGCCGGACGTTTGAATGATGAAACAAAATCGAAGGAAAAAGGAACATTTGCCACGCGGCGAAGGATGTGGGAGAAACGCCGATCAGAAGAATTTGCGCCGACCGCCACGCGACGGAAATGACGAGTTCGGCGAAATGAAACCGGACGGCGGTCGTCGCGTCCAAATCCAAATCAACGTGATGAACCAGATGAAAACGCCAGAGAAACGGGACGCGATGCGTCAGATAGTGCCAGACGTATAAAGTGTAATCCATCAGCGCGATTGCCAAAATCGTTTCCAGAGGGCGCGGCAGACGTAAAATTTGAGCAAGCCCCAGTTTTTTCGCTCGACAAGTTTTGTCAGGCGATTTGCAATGGGAGCTTCGGTCAACTGCAAAGCGACTGCGGCGGCTCCGGCAACCGCCAGATTACGCCCGTCGCGGTTCAGTTTCGATTCGACCGAACGGCGCAGCGGGCGACGATTTTCCTGCCAGACGAGAACGCCGAAGACGACCAGGCTGAGCGACGCGCCCGCCCATCTGAAAATTTTTTCTCCGCTCATTGCAATTTCCCCCCTTGAATAAGAATCAATGTTATCACCGCGCGAGCGATTCGGTCGAAAGCAATCGAAAAGCGTCTGCGGGAATAGATATTTTTACCTGACCGCCGACGCTGAAAGATTCGGTCAAATGCTTATCGCCGGACGATTCGATTTCAATTTGTTCGTTGTCCGGGAAGCTGACGACGGCGATAATTTTTGTGCCGAGATTGACGACGCGCTCTAATTTTACGTTTAAGATAATTTTTCCCTTTTCCGACGCGGAATCGGCGGCAAATGCGGCGCGGCGCGGATGAAAAGCGATTTTGTATGAATTTTTGACCGGCGAAAAAAAATTGATTTTCTCGCGTTCGATTGTTCCGCCCGCAATCTCGATAAAATCTCCGTTCAATCTTCCTTCCAAAATTTTCCAGCCGAAAAAACGGGCGACCGCGACGGTGTTTGGCTTCAGGTAGAAATCCTTCGGTTCGGAAATCTGCGCGAGCTTTCCGCCGTCCAAAAAAGCGATGCGGTCGGCGACGGAAACGGCTTCTTCCTGGTCGTGAGTGACGAAAACGGCGGTAATCTTCAAACGCCGCTGTAATTCGCGGATAAGATTTCGCATTTCAGCCCGCAGACGTGCGTCGAGCGCGGAAAACGGTTCGTCCAATAATAAAACTCGCGGATCGGTAACAACCGCGCGGGCGAGAGCGACGCGCTGCTCCTGCCCGCCGGAAAGCTGTCGGGGCAGCCGTGTTTCAAAATTTTCCAACTGAACCAGTTTCAAAACTTCGGCGACTTTATCCCTTATCTCCGCTTTCGGAAGATTCCTCATTTTCAAACCGAAGGCGACGTTTTCCGCGACGGTTAAAAACGGAAACAGAAGAGGTTTTTGAAAAACCAGCGACATTTCGCGCCGTTCGGCGGGAACGCGCGAAATATCGTTCCCGTCAAGCCAAATTTCGCCCGCATCCTGTTCGAGAAGTCCGGCGACAATTTTCAAAGCCGTCGTTTTCCCGCAGCCCGACGCGCCGAGCAGCGCGACGAATTCACCGCGTCCAACCGACAGCGAAAAATCGCGCAAAACCGGATTCGCGTCATAAGCCGCCGTGATATTTTTCAATTCGAGATACATTCTTTTTGGTGATGGGTGATAAGTGATAGGTAATGGGTGATAGGTGATAGGTGATAGGAGAAGACTAAAGTTACAAAGTTTTTAGTTTTTCCTATCACTCATCACTTATCACCTATCACTTCAGCAAAACCTTTTCGCGCCAGTCCTTTTCGAGTCTTTGCAGATACTCCGAATCGGCTTCGGGAATCGAATGCGCGTCCAATTCTTCCGCGTTCAAAGTCGCCGCGCCGCGTTCGATTTCCAAAACGGTTTTTCGCTCGTCGTCGCTCAAAGCGTCTAATTTATGCGGATAAATCGAGCCGAGGATGCGCGATTGTTCGATTTGAAATTCGGGCGACAGCAGGTAATTGATAACGACTAACGCGCCCGCCGGATTATTCGCGTTAAACGGGACGGTCAAAAAATTGTAGTTGGCGATTGTTCCCGAATCTAAAACGAAGGTGCGAGCGGTCGGCGGATATTCGCCGCGCTTGATTCTTTCGGACGCGAAATTCGCGCCGTAAGCGAAAGCGAAATCAATCTCGCCGTTGGCAAAAAGTCGGTCTAAATCTTTAGTCGAATTCGCGTAAGTTTCGCCTTTGCGCCAGAGAAAAGGTTTTATTTCGTTCAAAAAAGCGAAGGTTTTGGCGGAAGCGTTTTTATAAATTTCTTCGTCAAAAGTTTGGAATTTATCCGCGCCGCCGCCGAAGTGAAAAAGAACGTGCCGCAGAAAAGCCGAGCCGGTAAAATCAGGCGGCGCGATGTATGTGAAACGTCCCGGATGCGCTTTTATCCAATCGCCGAGCCGGTCAATGCCGCGCGGCGGTTCGGAAAAACGCGCCGAATCAAAGGCGAAAACGAACTGCGCTTTTTGCCACGGAGCTTCGAGATTTTCAATCGCCGTCCCGAAATCACGTTGTCTGGCTTCCGGGTCGTAATAGCGGTTATTCGGCAAACTCGCGGCGAATTTTCCCCACAAAAGTTCGCCTTGTTTAGCGGCGCGAAAATTTTCGCCGTTAATCCAAATCATATCAATCGAGCCGCCCGCCGATTTTCCCGCCGATTTTTCGTTGAGCAATTTTGAAATCGCTTCCGCCGTATCGCCCAAAGGCACGATTCGCAGATTGATGTCGTATTTTTCTTTCAAATTTCGAGAAACGTCCCGCTGAAAAAAACGGTTTCGCGCCTCGTCGCCCGCCCACATCGCAAACGCGACGTTCGTGCCTCGCGCTTTACTTTCAACAGATTGCCAATCAATTTTCGCCAAATCTTCCGGCGCAAATTTCGGCGCATTCGTGTTTGAATTTTGGCAAGCCGAAAACGTCATGCATAAAAAAAGAGCGAAAGTTAAAATTAATTTACTTTTCATATACGGTTTAAGTCTCCCGCCAATACTTTGCCGTTAACGCCAGAAATAAAACGGTTGGCGCGAGGAAAATCAAAGTCAAAGCCGCTGTCACGGCTTCGTCGCCGCCGCGTTGAAAGTTGACGAGAACGAGCGGCAAAGTGATGATTCGCCCGCCGCCGACGAGCAAGGTGGTCAGATATTGACTCCACGAAATCAGAAACGCAAACACGGCGGAAAGCAGCAGGCTCGGCGCAATCGCGGGCAGTGAAACAAATCGCAAAACCTGCCAGCCGGACGCGCCCAAAGTTCTGGCTTGAGCTTCGAGTTCGACATCGAAACGCGAAAAACCGCCGGTTAAAGTCAAAACGCAATACGGCACGGTCGGGACGAGATGCGCCAAAATTACGCCCGCGTAAGAATCAGTCAAATTGTAACGCAAAAAAAGCGCGTGTCCGCCAATCGCGGCGGCAATCGAAGGCGATAAAATCGGCAGCAGCAGAACGAAAAGAAGCAGGTTTTTGCCCGTAAAATTGTGCAGCGCAATCGCCCGCGCCGCCGGCAGCGCGAAAACTATCGCCAAAAAAGTAACGGTCAAAGCAATCAATAAACTGTTGATTAAAGCGTTGGAAATTCCCGACGAAGAATCAAACAAATACTGCCACGCCCGCAGATTGAACGCGGGCGGAATCAGCGCGGGAAATCGCCAGCTTGCGGCGAACGATTGAATTGTCAGCCAAGCGAGCGGCAAGCCAATTACCGAAGCGAAGGTGGCGACGGCGGCTTTTGTTCGAACTGAAATTTTTGAAGAATTTTCGCGCATCAAAAAATCGAAGTTTTCTCGAATTCGGTAGTGTTTTTCGTTCGGCGCAAGTAGAACCAGACGAACAGAGTCATTACGAGCGTCATTAAAATCGCCAGCGCGAAGGCTTCGGGGCGTTCGCTTAAATTCGTGCCGTTAAATTTGCGCTGCGCGACGACGGCGAGCGTCGTCGGGTATGCGCGCCCCAAAACGAACGGGATTTCAAACGCGCCGAAAACGAAAACCCAGACGATGAGCGACGAAAAAACGACGGACGGCGCGATGAGCGGCAGAGTTACAAACCGAAATCTCTGCCAAAAATTCGCGCCCAAGTTTTGCGCCGCTTGCTCGTATTCATCGCCAACGCGCGCCAGAATCGTCAAAACGACAAGGGCGACGAACGGCGTTTCTTTTAAAACGTAGGTTAAAACAATGCCGAATCCGTAAGCGTCATTGACCAGAACGGGAAAATCCGCAGGCGTTTTAATCGCTCCGAAAGCGTAAAAAATTCTGGCTAAAAATCCGCTCGGCGCGAGAAAATTTAATAAAACGAGCGCGACGGCGAGATGCGGAACGGCGAGCGGAATTTGCAGCAGCGTTTTTAAAAACCGGCTGCTCCGCATCTGCCCGCGCAGAAAAATCGCCAGCGCGACACCGCAGACAGCCGACAGGAACGTAGAAACACAGGTTAAAATTAGGGTGAATGAAAACGCGGCGACGACTTCGCGGTCGCCGATTATCTGCCGGAAATATTCAAAGGTTAAGCCGCCGTTTGACGAGTAAAATCCGAGACTTTCCGCCAGCGTGAAAAAGAGACTGCCGCCGAAAAGTCCGGCGATTAAAAGCGCGGCGGGCGAAATCAGCCAGAACCATCTGCGCTTTTGTTTCACGTCGTTTCGATTTTTTCGGCGGCTGAAGTTTCGCGGAAAGTCGGAAGCCCGGCGAGTTTGTAAGTGCAAACCTGACACGGATGAATTTGCAGGCGTTCGGCTTCGGGTTCGAGTGTCGTATCAATCCAATCAAGAAATTTTTGATAATTACCCAGCACCGTTTCGCCCGCGTCTTCGCCTAATCTGCCAAGATGAAAATGCGGTTCGTTCGATTCGACGGCGAACGGGCAGGCGTGAAAAATGCCGTCGGTGCGAAGCGCGGGACGACAGCGCGGGCAGAGCCGGAAATTCTTTTTCTCGATAATTTCGGCTTTTTCTGCTGTCAGTTCGCCGATTTCCATTTTTTTGTCAATCGAAGTGTGCATTCGCTCGACGATATGATTTTCGCCGACCTGCGCGACGAATTCTACGCCGCGTCCATAAGGGAAAACTCCGGCGTGCGACGAGTAAATGCGGTGCGGATTTTTACGGTCGTATTCCTTTAATTTTCGCAAAGATTCAGGCGGAATCGGTTCGGCATCTTCGCCGTGCAGAATCGAATAATTCAAAACGACATCGGTTTGCAAATCCGAATCCAGAATTTTTATCACGCGGTCAGCCAAAACGCCGTTCGAGAAAACGGTGAACCAGCCGGTAAAACCTTTTTCGCGCAGATACGCCATCGCCCAAACGACGTTTTCCGCGTCAATCGTCGGTTCGCCGCCGTAAAATTTAACGGTCGCGTCATTAGGGACAATCTCGTAAGCCGCGTCCAACGCGCTTGCCGTCAAAGGCTGATACCAGCCGTCGGGTCTGCCGGAAACGATGCAGAAATCGCATTTGCGATTGCATTTCGAGCCGGTGTAAAGATGAAAATCGGAAAACTGCGCCATCTCACGATTGTATGTATCGTGGTCGGTAAAAAGTGGAAACAGCCAGTTTTTCATAATAGTTAGGGGTTCTTTGGTGATAGGTGATAGGTGATAAGTGATAGGAAATAGGAGCTTGTCTTTCTTATCACCTCTCACTTATCACTTATCACCAAAGAACTTATCACCAATCACACATTATGGTTTAATCCTGCCCTTGATGTGGTTTGATAAGCCGACAATCATTCGGGCGATTGCATTTAATTCGTTATAAATCAGTTCGTAATGTTGTTTTTCAATGTAATTCAATTTGCAGGCGATCAGCAGCTCGGTTTCAAGCTCGCTCGCAGAACCCTGCGCGATGGCGAGAAAATGGAAAAATTCTTTGTCCGATTGTCGTGCCGCTCCTTCGGCAATATTTGCCGGAATCGAAACGGCGGCGCGACGAATTTGCGAGGTCAAACCAAATTTTTCGTCGGACGGAAATGTCTTTGTAACATCATAAACTTTGACGACAAATTCAACCGACATTTTCCAAACATCTAATTTCTCGTGTGGTCTCATATCTTAGTCGTAATAGCTGATTGGTGATAAGTGACGGGATTTTTGGATTTTCCAATTACCCATCACTTATCACTTATCACTAAAAATTGACTTTTAATCCGAATTGTATCACGCGCGGCGATGTGGCGTTGCTCACATAGCGACCGAAAGCGGCGTTGCTCAAACTCGTAACCGGCGCGGTGAAATTGACGTTGTTGAAGACGTTGAAAAACTCGGCGCGAAACTGCAAGTTGTATCTTTCGCCCAAAAACGGCAGCGCGAATGAGCGCAAAACGGCGAAATCGGCGTTGAAATATCCGTCGCCGCGCACGATGTTGCGTCCGGCGTTGCCTAAAAATCCGGCTTGCGGAATTTGAAACGCCGCCGGATTGAACGCGAAACCGTTCGGCACGTTTTCATTCGGATTGCCGACGAGATTCGGGCGGCGATTGGAAATTCCCGTCAGCGCGTCGAAACTCCCGACCGTAACCGTGAACGGCTGACCGGATTGCGCGGTTGTAATCGTGTTGATTTGAAAATCGCTGATTAAATAGCGAACCAAGCGCGGCGCGTCCGAGAAAAACGCGCGGTCTTTGCCGAACGGCAGCGCGTAAGTCGCGCTGAACACGAAACGATGCGGAACGTCGAAATTGGAAACGGCGCGCTGCGCTCTTAAATTATAAGAATCCTGCGGTCGGTCGTCCTGTCCCGTGCCGATGCCGGAAGCGTCGTCAATTGATTTCGAGAAAGTGTAGGCGAGCAAAAACGACGTGCCGCGACTCAAACGGCGTTCGATTTTGACTTGCAGCGAATTGTAGCTCGACTGCGCGGTTGACTGCTGCTGCACGATGTCGTTGGCAAATCTGGCGGCAAGCGGCGTATTCAAACCGGCGAACGGGCGCGTCCCGACGTTTGAATTCTGCGCCGCCGGACTGTTCGCGGCGACGATTTGATTGATGTTGACCTGTCTGGAAAGATTTAATCCGCGCCGTCCGACGTAAGCGATTTCGGCGAGCGTGTTCGAGAAAATCTCGCGCTGAAAACTCAAATTATATTGAATCGCATACGGCGTGCGGAAATTCCGGTCAATCGAAGCCGCGCCGGTCGCCGCGCCTGTTCCCAAAAGTCTGGTAAAAGTCGTCGCGTTTCCCGTTGCCGGAAACGGCGCGGGATTGTTGTCAATGTTCGTAATCGCAAACGGCGCGTTCGTCCGTGCCGTGCCGAAACGGTCTTGCAAAACGCCGTTGTCATAGAAAATGCCGCCGCCGCCGCGCACGACGTTTTTCCCGTCTTTCGTCAGCAGATAAGCCGCTCCGAAACGCAGCGCGAAATTATTTTTATCCAAATCGTGCAGGCGCGGCAATTCGGGCGAACCGACGACGAAATTTCCCACGCCCGGAATTAAATTGGCGATGCGGTTGCCCGTATCCGTCAGCGGCGTGTCAATTTCATAGCGCAAACCCAAACTTAAATTCAGACGATTGTTGACGCGCCATTCGTCCTGCACGAAGCCGTTGAAAGTGTTTGTTCGGAAAATGCGGTTCGGGTCGGCTGACGAAATCGTCGCCTGCGCGGGCAGTCCGAGCAGAAAATCGGCGAGCGCGGCGACCGGAGCGTTTCCGGCAATCGCGGGATTTATCGTGCCGTTGCGCGAGCCGTTGAAATTGAGCGAGCCGCGCAACGTGCGAAAAGCGTTGGAATCAATTTTCGTGCGCCGCGCTTCCACGCCGAATTTAAAAGTGTGATTTCCGGCGATATAAGTTACGTTGTCAATAAATTGAAAAAGCTGGCGATTCGTAAAAGACGCGCCCAAATTATCGGTCAAAGGCTGTCCGCCCGTGCCGCCGAAACCCGTAACGCGAATAATCGGCAAACCGCGCCCGAATTCGTTTTGCGGCGCACCGTTCGGCAGACCGATTGAAGCCGGATCAATCGTTGTTCCGCTTGGAATCGGATTTTCCTGATAATTGAAACCGAAACGAAATTCGTTGATAAAATTCGGCGTTATTGTGCGCGTGTAAGACGCGGCGAGCGACGTGCGTTTTTCGGGATTCGGAAACGGAAACGCCGGCAGCGAAGCCGACACGAAGAAAATATCGAACGGGTAAAACTGCCGCTGATTGTCATAAGTGTAACGGACGGTCAGCAAATCCTTATCGGTAAAACGCGCGTCGCCGCGCACGGTGTAAAGGTCTTCGTCGAGTTTCGCCGTGCCGTTAGCGATGTAATTCGCGCCCGCGCCCGCCGCGTTCGGCAAGGGAATAAAACCGTCTAAAATTGCGGATGAAATCCGATTGGGGGCGACGTTCAAAACTTGTTGATTTCCGCTCGCGTCGCGGTAGCGCAAAATTCCGGCGCGCTGTTCGGCGGTCGGCAGATTCGAGGTGAACGCGCCCGTGCCTTGCCGGACGTAATTGCCTTCGTAGTTGCCGAAAATAAACAGTCGATTTTTGATAATCGCGCCGCCGCCCGTCGCGCCGAATTGGTTTAGTTTCAAAATCGAACGCGGCAAACCGGCGGCTTTATTAAACGTATCGTTCGCGTCGAGCTTGTCGTTGCGGAAAAATTCATAGACGCTGCCGCGAAACTTGTTTGTGCCGCTTTTGGTGACAAAACTGACGATTGAACCGCTGTAACGCCCGTATTCCGCCGCGAAATTGCTTGTCTGAATTTGAAACTCGCGCACCGCTTCGACCGGCGGCGGAAAGGCAATCACGCCTTGTTCGGGAACATTGATGTCCACGCCGTCGAGAAAAAATCCGTTCGACCGCGAACCCGCGCCGTTGACCGTGAACGCGCCGCCGTTGCCGTCCGCCGGAGTCGCCAAACCGAATTGATTAAACGCGCTCGAACGAAAACCGCCCGAAGCCGAAACACCCGGCGCGGTCAACGCCAACTCCTGAATCTGTCGCCCGTTGAGCGGCAGATTTTCGACGCGCTCTTGCGGAATGACGGTTGCTAATGTCGCAGTCGAACTTTCAGTAACCAGAATTGGAACATCGACAATGAGTGGACTTGCCGTTGGAGTTAATAAACTAAAATCAACCCGCCGTTCTTCGCCGATTTGCAAATTTAAAAACTTGACAAATTCTCTAAAACCGGCTGAATTTGAATGAACCTCATAATTGCCGACGGGCAAAAGCGGAAAACGAAAATCGCCGTCGCCGCCCGTCGTCGCCGTAAATTTTAAGTTCGTTCCCTGCTGCGTCGCCGTCACGGTCGCGCCCTGAATCACCGCGCCGTTCGGGTCTGTTACCGTGCCGTAAATCGCGCCGCGCGTTTCCTGCGCGGAAACCTTCATATTGCCCGCAAAAAACGCAGGCATTAATATCGCCAAAATAAGGAGCTGTTTTAAAATCATTCGGTTGAAATTCCCTAGCCCTGTCAGAACCGCCTGCCGCAAGCGGGCTTAAACAATTAAGAATTAAGAATCCGAAGAAAGATTCTCGCAGTTCTTAATTCTTAATTAACAACAACCGCCCGCTACCGCGAGACGATTGTGACAATACGCGCAAACTTGAATTATCTCACTTTAATATGCGAATCAGTAGTTGAAAAATTCCGTTGTTGAAAACAAACGAGTTATCAAATTGGTTTTTCCCAAAGTGATTTGCAAAATTGCCGTATCGTCAAATCCCACTGAGCGCAAAGTTTCGTGCGTTTCGGGCGTAATTTACGTGGCATCCTCAGTCAGTTGGGCGGCGTAATCAAGCATTACCATTTCCCTTGGCGAAATGGGCGCGGTTTTGTAGTTTTTGAGAATGGCATCCGCCAATTCATTATCCGATGTCGCGCGACGCAGCAACTCTGCGTGAGCGTTCATTCAGTAATGGCAATCATTTTTTATCGAAACGACCGTCGCAATCATTTCGTGATCCTTGCGCGAAAGAGGCAAATCGGGCGACATCAAAACTCCAAAGGTCGAAAAGGCGTGAAAGAGCGCGTCGGGAATCAAAGTATGTGTAGTAATGATTGATTCTTCATTCTCGCTCGTCGGCGCGGCGTATTCGGGCGGGAAAAGCGCGCGCTGTTTGCGAATCGCTTCGCGCAGTTGTTTGTCCGCTTCAGCGAACGGAATTGTTTTTATCCAAGCCATATTTTTCCTTTTCGGTTTATTTTATTTGTCCG
>JAABUN010006069.1_pt1 | contig 14265 bp, 11 predicted proteins | sample 5559311 | NCBI WGS metagenome assembly JAABUN01 (sample SAMN10711877, study PRJNA513370) | rock metagenome | isolation source: Antarctica rocks | place: Antarctica: Victoria Land, Siegfried Peak sud | reverse complement strand
TGAGATCTCCATCGTCACCGCGGGTCCCACGCTCGCTCGACAGCAACACATGCCACGTCGGTCACACCCGCACCACCGCAAACCCGCTGGTCAGCGCCTCACAACCCGACTTTGCCGAGCCCCTGCCAGGTGCCCCGCTCGCGTCTCCTGCTCACCGTCGCCATGCCATGACCTCTTCCGACGCCGAAACCGAGGTGATCATGGTTCGGCGAGCCACCGAGGTGCGCACAAAGAAGCGAGGTCCGGGTGCGCGAGCCGAGCCGCCGCCTGCGAGATTCGAGGTGGCCGTCACTCCGCCTCTGGACCGACGGGCCACCATCCATAGCCACGTAACAGAGGGCCAGGCCCTCTCGGTGAGTGTGGCTTCCATGTGCGCACGACACGACAGGGCGAGCGGGACGAAGGACGACGAGACCCGCCCCTTCAACGGCCACAGACTCGCCCTTGCGCCGAGGGACGTCGAGCTGTCCGTGCGGCCGATCTAAGATCTCAGGCGGCGGGCAACTCGATGACCCGCGCGCGCGACGGGCCGCTAAGGGCACATGTCCTCGCGGAAGGTCGTGACCTCGCTGATGCGGTCCTCGAACGAGTCGGCGTCCTCGTTGTAGACCTGAGTGAGCACCAAGTCGGGGGAGAGTTTCGGCAAGCTCGCGCTGGTGAACTCCACGTGCGCGCTGGACCAGTCGTTGTCCACTGTCGCGCCGTAGAGGATGTAGGTCTCCCCCTCTTTGAGAGAGGGCATGGTCGCATCGACCTTCCACGGCCTCGCTGGCGTTCGCAGGTTCACCTGATCTAGACCGTCGATCGACTCGGATGCCTTCCATTCAGCCACAAGCTCTTCACCGTCGGAATCCGTGAAGAGGATGAGGGAGTCGACGGCTCCTTCGCACATCGCGATTACTGCAACCGGCTCGCCCTCTGCGTCGACGGAGATGCCCGTGACGCCTCCGGATTCCGGAGTGCACCCCGCAAGGAGGCATGCAGCTGTCGCAGCGCCGATCACGAAACGAGCCGTGCACTGGACTGGACGCATACCTCATAGTCGCACCACAGACCTCACACCGAGCCGGCTTCCCGTGCTGTTGTCCAAGCGTGCAGGGCCGCTCACCTGCGTCCCTCCGCCCAGAATGGGCGCCGTGGCCCTGGATATCGGACGGTATGCGTGAGCCGCGTTCCGCCGTCGTCAGGCTGACCCACCATGCGGCAACCAGGAAGAGCCGAGCGCACTTCGCGCCAACGAGGTGAAAACCAGGGCCGCTGCCGCCTCGCTCAGAAGAATCCTGCCTCACAGGCAAGGGGGTCGAGCACCTAGGCTCCACAGTGAGAAGCCGCGGGTCGGCACTACTCACGGAGACCTTGCGCGACGGGGAACCCTCGACCGCCCGCGTCGTCGCGTGCACCTGACACGACGGCGTCCGCGAGAAAGCGCACGGTCGGCGTCGGAGGCCTGCGCCCGCCTTGTGCTCTGGCGATCAGAGAACGCCGAGCGCCTGAGGGTGAGGTCCCGAGCGGTTGATGGGAGGCGCGACGGCCGGCGGGCCGGACACGGCTCCCTGATCGTCATCGGATCCACCCCCGCCAACGCCCCACCCGTAGGCGAGCTTGTAGAGACCCAGGACGAAGAGGGACTCCGTCGACACGACGCCCTCGATTTCCTGCAGCTTCTCGATCAGGAACTCGGTGAAGTGCTGACCGTCACGGCAGACCACTTCGACATGGATGTCGTAGCTGCCGGCCACCATGACGACGTAGCTCGTCTCCTCGAACTCACAGATCTGCTCACAGACCTGCCGGACGGTGCCAGGACGGACGCGGACGCCGATCAGCGCCATGTGGTTGAAGCCGATCTTCAGCGGGTTCGCGATGCCGACGATCTGGAGGACGCCGGACTCTTCCAGCCGTTGTACGCGATACCTTACGACCGACTGCGAGATTCCGAGCTCAGTCCCGATCTGGCTGTAGGACTTCCGGCCATCCGACTGCAACGCCATGATGACCCGCCGGTCGATGTCGTCGAGGCGCCACATGGTTCGAGCATAACGGCTCCGACGCGGGATCCGAGCGGGCCGCGCCTCGGCCACCAGCCGTCGCAACACGCGCTCCACAACTCCCACGCCCGCGACCTGCGGCCTCAGCCGGCGGGGTGCGATTCGCTGAGCGAACCACTTGACGCTCGCGAAGTTGCCGATTCATACTCAACGATAGCGAAAATTCGATCGATGGTGACAGGCCCTGGAGGTCCGGGATGGCTCACGCAGACACCCACCAAGAGAGCGCCGGCTTGGTCAAGACCATGCGCTGGTATGACGGAGTGGCGATGTCGCTCACCATGCCTGCGGCCTTGATCGCGGCTCTGGGATACTCGATCGGAGCGTTGGGTGCCTGGGCAGCGCTTACGTTGTGGGGCGTCTCCATGCTCCTCGCGACGATCGCGAACTGGATCTACTCGGAGATGGCGGCGATGTACCCGGACACGCCCGGCGGCATCGCGCTCTACGCCAATGAGGGCTGGAAGAAGCACGGCGAGTGGATCGGTCCTCTGGCTGCCTTCGGGTACTGGTTCGCGTGGACGACGTCGATCGCCGTCTACGCAGGGATCATTGGGTCCCTGGTGCAGGCTCAGTGGTTCCCGACCCAGGACTGGGCAGTCAGCCTCGGCCCCCTGACCCTGAACTTCCCGCTCGTCTTCGGGGCCCTCGTGATCGTGCTGCTGTACGCCGCCAACATGAGGGGGTTGCGCCTGACACTGAGCGTCATCTACGTGACTGCGGCCGTCCTGCTCATCCCCTTGCTGGTCTTCATCGTCCTTCCCTACTTCACCGGTGACTGGCAGGCCTCCCGGCTCAGCTGGAACCTCGAGGGGGAGGGGTCCATCCGGACCGCGCTCGTCTGGCTGTACATCATGGCGTGGACCTCCTTCGGGGTCGAAGTGTGTGCGACCTTCGCTCCGGAGTACCGCGACAGCGTCAAGGACACGAGCCGAGCACTGCGGACAGCGGCGCTGTTGTCGCTCGCGATCTTCGTCCTGCTCCCGCTCGGGGTCACCGGGCAGGTCGGGGAGCAGGCCATCGCAGACGACCCTGCGACCTTCTACGTCGGCGCCTTCGAGCAGCTCGTGGGGGGTGCCTCGAGCTTCATGGTCGTATGCATCATCGCCTCCCTCCTCCTGATCATGGTGACCGCGCTCGCCGACGGCTCGCGCGTGCTGTACGGGATGGGTCTCCAGGGCATGACGCTGCGTCAGTTCGCGGTCCTCAACAAGCGAGGCATCCCGGCGCGTGCACTGACCTTCGCCGTGGTCCTGAACATCGCCGTCCTGTTCCTGCTCAAGAACACGCTGGCGATCATCGCCACCGGAAACCTCGGCTACATCCTGGCGCACGTGTTCGCATTGTCGGCGTTCCTGCTCCTGCGGCGTCAGCGTCCGGACCTGCCTCGCCCCATTCGTCTGCCCAACCTCTTCGTCCCGGTGGCGGGTGCGCTGGCCGTCTTCATGGCTGTCACGCTCGTCGTCGGCGCGACCGGATTCTCAACAACGGGCTACGGCGGCACCAAGGAGCTCTTCCTCGCGCTCGCCGTCCTGGCGACGTCGATCCTGATGTGGCTCTACCGCAAGCACGTCCAGGACCGGGCTGTAGACGATCACGCTGACGAGGTCCCTACCGAGACCACGAGCTCCTGATGCGCCTCGAGCTGACCCTCGACGTCAGCGACCTCAGCACTGCGTCGACGTTCTGGCAAGCCGCCTTGAACTACACCTACGACGGAGAGATCGAGGACCAGTACGTCACGCTGAGCGGAGACGGTCCGAAGCTGACCCTGCAGAAGGTCCCGGAGACCAAGTTGCACAAGAACCGCCTGCACCTGGACGTCTACGTGCCCGATGTCGACGCCGAGATCGAGAGACTGGTGGGCCTGGGTGGGTCTTTGGTCACCCCGAGCGCGAACGAGCAGTTCGGGCACAGGTGGTTCGTGCTGGCCGACCCGGACGGGAACGAGTTCTGCGTGGCCCACGACGGCGTATGAAGACTCGGGATCCTGCCCACGTGCGGCGCGAGTCATCGACCCAGGGCGTCGGGACCAATGGGAACGTGTCGTTCTGGTTCGCGGCGCACGGACTGCCGGAGCGAAGGGCCGCACTGAGCACGTCCATCCGGGCCGACGTGTGCATTGTGGGGGCCGGCCTCACCGGACTCTGGACGGCGTACTACCTGAAGAAGGCTGCCCCGTCGTGGCGCGTCGTTGTGCTCGAGCGAGAGTTCGCGGGTTACGGCGCGTCGGGACGCAACGGCGGATGGCTCACCAACAGCATCGCGGGCAACCCCGGCGCCCTGGCACGGCGTCATGGGACGGATGCGGTCGCGGCGCTGCAACACGTCATGGACGCATCAGTGGACGAGACCATCGCGGTAGCAGCCGCCGAGGGCATCGAGGCAGACATCGTCAAGGGAGGCACCCTCCAGGTTGCCACGACGCCTGCCCAGCTGAAGCGCTTGCATGTCGAGGTCGAAAACCACCGGGCCCTGGGGCTGGGCGACTTCCTGATGCTCGACGAGGCAGAGGCGGCTGAGCGCATTCGGGTGGACGGCATGCTAGGGGCCTACTGGAATCCGCAGAGTGCCCGGGTCCAGCCGGCCAAGCTGGTCACCGGACTGGCGCGGGTCGTGGAGTCGCTCGGGGTGGAGATCTACGAGTCGACGCCTGTTTCGCAGATCGCCACCGGCGCCGCCCTCACGCCCGCAGGATCCGTGCGCGCTCCCTTCGTCATCCGTGCCACAGAAGGTTTCACCGCTGAGATCCCTGGTCTGCGACGAGCCTGGTTGCCGATGAACTCGTCCATGGTCGTGACGGCGCCCCTCCCGGCCGAGGCCTGGGAGGAGATCGGCTGGCGAAGCTTCGACACGCTGGGGGACGAGGCCCACGTGTTCACCTACTCCCAACGCACGGCCGACGGCCGCATCGCCATCGGCGGTCGGGGCGTGCCGTACCGGTTCGGGTCACGCACGGACAACGACGGCACCACTCATCGCAAGACGATCGAGCTGTTGCGGGAGTCCCTGCACCGCTACTTCCCGGCTACCCGCGGCGTCGCGATCGATCACGCGTGGTCGGGCGTGCTGGGAGTGCCGCGCGACTGGACCGCCACAGTAGGTATGGATCATCGGACCGGACTGGGGTGGGCCGGTGGATACGTCGGACATGGTGTGACGACCACGAACCTCGCCGGCCGGACTCTGCGGGATCTCGTGCTCGAACGCAACACCGCGGAGGTGCAGCTGCTGTGGGTGAGCCACCAAGCGCCTCGCTGGGAGCCGGAGCCCTTACGTTGGATCGGCGTCAGGTCCCTCTACGCCGCGTACACCCTCGCGGACCGGAGGGAAAGCGACGGCCGTCCGGGCACCTCCAGGCTGGCGAAGGTCGCCGACCGCATCTCCGGACGAGAGTGAGAGTCATCCCGAGCCGCGCGGTCCGGGCCACTGGTCCGCCCCGCCACCCCGGGGCGCTGCCGCACGCCACAGACGCGCTGCCACGAGCTCAGGCACCAGCATCTCGGTCAACAGCCGAACGTCATCGATGTCGTCGTGCGGGTAGCGCAGCGTGCGGGCGGCGCCCGGGAACTCTCCGCCAACCGACACCACGGTCGTGTTGCGCGGCAGGGTCCACTCGCTGATGCCGTCGTCCCACGACGACCCGGCGAAGAGCAGCAGTCGATAGTCGGTGTTCTTGGTCAGGTAGACGTCCACGTGCGCCCAGTCGCCCGCCTCGCACCCCACGGCGAACCTGCGAGGACCTTCACGCAGCATGAGCGCCCCCTGCTGGGCCGACGACAACCGGCGGGCCGGCGCCACCAGGTGCGTGCCGTCCGGGCCAGCGAGGAGTGAGGTGAGTGTCGGAAGCCAGTCGCCAGCGCTCTCCAATAAGTGCGCGGACGCCTCGGCTGCCTGGTCGACTACGTCGGCCACTGCGCTCAGGGGCGACCCCGTCAGGTGCGCCTCGAGCGCCAGCAGGAGGGCAAGCGTGTGCTGGTAGCTGCGGCAGGCGACGCCCCCAGTCTCGGGGCCGGCGTCCATGAGCACCGTGTGCTGGCACCGCTCAGCGAGCGGCGACTGCGGCTCGTTGGTCAGCGCGACGACTGTGGCTGCATCACCCGGGCGTGGGACGGCGGCGAGCGTCTCTCGTGACGTGCCGGACGCGGAGATCGCCACCACCAGAGTGTCCGGATGCCACTGCGGCAGCAGGTCGCTGCTGGCCAGCTCCGCGACGGCGACGACTCCGCGGTTGCGCAGACGCGCGGCGGCGACCCCAGCGGCGTACGCGGACGAACCCATGCCGAGGAGGACGACCTGCTCGTAGCCTCGGTGCAGAGCCGACCACGGGTCAGTGTCGCGCAACCGGGACGCTAGGTCGGACAACACAGTGGGCTTGCGGTGCAGGTCCTCAAGGAAGAGTTCGGGGTTCACGATGCGTCCTCCAGCAAGAGCGGCAGCGCTGCCTCGGGCACGTAGGACCACCGACGCAGGTGTGTGGCTGCGTAGGTGAACTCGAGGCACACCTGTCGTAGCGCGAGGGGCCGCAGCAGCCGCTCGTCCAGCACGGTGACGCGGTCGCCCAGGGTGTCGCGATAGGTGCTGAGGAACGCGAACCGCGCGATCCGTGCAACTCCGTCGACCCGTTCACGAGACAGGTTGGGGTGGTGCTTCCTCACCACGAGACCGGCGTGGGTGAACGACTGGGCCATCCCGGCGACGTCCAGCGCCGTCGGTTGCTCGGCGCTGCGCGAGGACGCCGGCACCACCGGGTTCCCGTCGAAGTCGGTCAGGGCGTAGGTCGAACCCGTCCGCAGCACCTGGCCTACGTGGAGGTCACCGTGCACCCGCATCAGAGGTGTCGCGTCGACAGGCATGGCCTCGAGAGCCGCCCGCACGTGACCGCTGAAGCGAGCAAGCACGTCATGGGAGGCGCCGGAGCTCACCGACAGCGCCCGCTCGAGGTCCGAGAGAGCCGACGCCTTCAGGGCAGCAGCCTCCGAGACGGTCGACCGCCGCGACGTGCCCGCCAGGGCCAGGTGGAAGGCCGCCACGAGAGCACCGACGGCGACGCCGGCGGATCGAGCGATCGAGTCGTCGCCCCCGGCGGCCTCCCGCAGGTCGTCGACCAGCCACGTCCAACCATCGACGGCCCCGGGGAGGAGCTCGACGACAAGCGCCAGCAACCTGGGCGATGACCCGTCGGCCGGTTGCCACTCGACGGCACCCCAGGGACGGGGCATGCCGGTGAAGCCGTGCCGCGAGAGCTCTGCCAGCAGGGATGGACCGGGATGCGGCCCTTCGTCGGCGCGGAAGGTCCACTTCACCACCGCCCGCTCGCCGACGACGACGGACTCGTTCGTCTGGTCGACAGTGATCGCGCGCTCGCCCTCCGCGAGCGAGTGGTGCCAGCTCGTCACCTGGACGTCGCCGATCGTCCGGTCCCCGTCGGCGAGGAGGGCGACCAGCGCGTCGGAGGCGCCGTCGCCCGGACGCGCCCGGCGTACCCCGGCGGACGTGACCAGGAGCGGGACCGGATACGTGCGGTCGCGCAGGTCCGCGAACACCGCGATGCGGAGTGAGTCCCCCAGCGGGATCGCGTCCACGAGACGCGGCCGGCCCCTCGGTTGGTCGTCACCGTCCGCCCGATGAGCAGGCAGCAGCTCGGGCCAGGAGAGGTGGCGCAACAGATCGCTATCCGGCAAGGCTGCCTCGGTGCTCCAGCGCGACGCTCTCGATGATGTCGGCGCCCTTGGCGAGCCCGTCACGGGCGCGGATCCTCTCGCCGATCTCGATCATGCGGCCGCGGAGCGCGGTGTCGGAGAGCAGCCGGTCGACCGCGCCGTTGAGCTCGTCCGGCGTGAACTCATAGGTCGGCAGCCGGATGCCGTACCCCAGCTCGTCCATGCGCTGGGCGTTGTCGTACTGGTCCCAGAACAGGGGCAGCAGCACCATCGGCTTGCCGAAGTGCAGAGCCTCGGTCGTCGTGTTGTTTCCGCCGTGGGTGATCACCAGGTCTACGTGCGGGATGACCTTGGTCTGGGGTACGACGGCGTCGCCGACCATGTTGTCGGCCAGGACGATGTCGTCGGCCCGCGGGCCCTTGCTGACGATGAACCGGTGGGGGCTGTCCGCAAGCGCGTCGACCAGCCTCTGCATCAGCTCCACGTCGGCACCACCGAGTGAGCCCAGCGATAGGTAGACGAGCGACGACCCGTCGGGCCGCTCCGCCACTGCAGCAGGCAGCTCGTAGTCCTCGTCGGTCTGCCGGACGCTGGAGTCGATCCGGTGCCACGAGTCGTCCAGGGGCCGCTCGGGGACGTAGTCCGCCTCTTGCGGGAAGACGTAGATGTTCGCAGCGTTGTCCCGCGGCATGAATTCCATGTGGGGCAGCGGCGGAGCGCCCTGCTCCTGCACCCAGCTGTTGAACGCCTCCCACATCGCTAAGTGTGTCTTCGCGAACTCCTCGCGGAACGGCTGCCAGGAGGCGCGGTCGTCCTGCGGCAACCCGGACAACCGCGGAGCGACGTCATCGCCCGGGATCTCGAGCGGGTTGCAGGACACGATCCTCACGAACGGGGCGCCGCTGGTCGCCAGCGCTGGGAACAGCACGACGTTGTCCTCGACCAGCACGTCGGGGCGCACCTCGTCGACGATGTTCTTCAGGGCGGGCTCGCAGTACATCGCCCCGTCGATCAGAGCCTGGTAGGTCGGCTTCACGAACGTCTCGATCTGCTCAATCGTGCTCTTGCGGAACTCCGGGGCCGTCTCGGTAATGAAGTCCGTCCAGAATCGCCCGGCGTCCTCCTCTGTGGCGTCCGGGTCCGGCTCGGCGAGGTCGACGAGACGTTCCTCGAAGCCGAGCGCCGCGAGCTTGCCGGCCCACGACGACTCCGAGGCGAACACCACTCGGTGACCCCGGTTGAGCAGCAGGTTGCCGAGTCCGATGCATTGGTTCGTGGGGCCGTAGGCCGACTCGGGCAGGAACAGGACGGTGAGCTTGTCGGACATGCGGACTCCTCTTAGGCGGGGACTCGGGCAGAGGTGTTGAGGGGGTGGCCGGTCGCCGTGCGGGCATAGTCCAGGATCAGCTCGGTGGCGACGGTGTGGTCGATGACAGGGTGTCGCGCCGCCATCCGGTAGCCGTAGGCGTCCTCCAGGGCGACGATGTTGCGTGCGATGGTCTCCGACGGCTGGGTCAGCCGGAACACGTCGGCCGCAGCGCCGGACTCGAGTAGGACCTGGTACATCGCCACCTGCCGGTCGTAGAGAGACGTCAGCATGGCGGCGTACGAGGGGTGGCGCGAGGCGGAACCGCCCAAGGCGCACAGCAGCTTCACGTCCTCGTCGTCGGAGTCGACGGGGAGACCGGATGCGATCGTCATCACGAGCATCTCTGCCGGGGAGGACAGTCCCTGGATCGCCCTGAGGCGGTTGTCGTAGAAGCGCTCCGTGGCGGCGCGGTTGGCCTCGAGCAACAGCGACTGCACGTGGGGGAAGTGGTAAAGGATCGCGCTTGGTGTCAGTCCCGCCATGGTGGCTACGTCCTTGAGGCGTACGTCCACTCCATGCATCACCACGGCACGCTGAGCGGCTTTCAACAGCCGCTCGCGGCGTTGCTGGCGTCCGTTCGACATGCTGCTCCTCTGGTTCCGATCGAGCTACTCCTACTGTCGCAGAGGAACGACGAAATTTGAAGAGCTGTTCAGAATCGGCGCGGATCGCGCGTGCTGAGGGGTTGCAGAATTTGAACGGGAGTGCAATGTTTTGGACTGAGGTCATCACCGGTCCGGCGGTCACAGGTCCCAAACAGGAAGAGGGGGGCAGTCGTTGCCAACCCGATTCCGTCCCAGGGACATCGCGAAAGCACTGGCCGATGCTCGGCCGTTGCCGGTCTGGTGGGAGGACCAGGAGCCTGGCCCGGACACCGACCGGCTGTCCGGGGACATCAACGCCGACCTGGTGATCGTCGGCGGTGGACTCACCGGCCTGTGGGCGGCGATCGAGGCCGTGACCCGGCAGCCAGGCCGCTCGGTGGTGCTCCTGGAGGGCTCACACGTCGCCGCAGGTGCCTCAGGGCGCAACGGAGGCTTCGTGTCCCCCTCGCTGACCCATGGGCTGTCACACGGGGCCGCGACCTGGCCCGATGAGCTGCTGCAGATGGGCCATCGCAACCTCGTCGAGATCGAGGAGCTCCTCGCCCGGGAGAACGTCGATGCGCAGCTGCGCCTGTGCGGCAAGACGACGGTCGCGACACGCCCGCACGAGGTGGCGGCCCTGCACGAGCTCCATGCCCTGCACCGGGTGCACCGATTGGAGTCGACGTACCTGACCGCCGAGCAGGTACGGGCCGACGTGCACTCACCGACGTACCTCGCAGGGCTGTCCACGCCAGCCGGCGGACTGGTCCATCCGGTGCGCATGACCACCGGACTGCGCGATGTCGCACTGCAGAAGGGCGTGGTCCTGCACGAGGGCAGTCGCGTCGCGTCCCTGCACCGCGACGGCATCGACATGGTGTGCAGCACAGCGCACGGATCGGTACGCACGGGCCAGGTCCTGCTGGCGACCAACGCGTTCCCGCCGTTGCTGAGGCGGATCAGGCAGTTCGTCCTCCCGGTGTGGGACCACGTGCTGGCCACGGAACCGCTCACTCCCGAGCAGCTGTCGCGGATCGGCTGGGCGGACAACCAGGGCCTCACCGATGCGGGGAACCAGTTCCACTACTACCGGCGCACGGCGGACGACCGCATCGTGTGGGGCGGCTACGACGCGATCTACTACTTCGGCAACCGGACCGAGGCGGCGCGCGAGCAGCGCGACTCCTCGCACTGGTTGTTGACCGAGCAGTTCTACGCGACGTTTCCGCAGCTGGAGGACGTGCGTATGAGTCACCGCTGGGCCGGCGTCATTGACACCACGTCGCGCTTCACTCCGCTGTTCGGCACAGCGTTCGGTGGAAGGGTGGCGTACGCCGTCGGCTACACCGGCCTCGGGGTGGCGTCGTCCCGCTTCGGCGCGCAGGTGGCGCTCGACCTGCTCGCCCGCCAGGAGACGGAGAGGACGGAGCTCTCGATGGTGCGACGGCGGCCGGTGCCCTTCCCTCCAGAACCTCTGCGTTGGACAGCGGTGCAGACGACGCGACGAGCACTGGCCCGAGAGGACGAGCGCGGAAGGCGCGGTCTGCTGCTCCGGACCATGGACCGGTTCGGTATCGGATTCAACAGCTGAAGGGAACGCGATGAGAAACGGGATGCACATCGGCGGGAAGAGCCTCGCCGGATCGGGTGACGAGGTGACCCTGGTCGACCCGGCGTCGGGTCAGCCGAGCGTCAGCTTCGCCCAGGCGACCGCCGCAGACGCAGTCGCAGCGGTGGAAGCGGCGCATGCGGCTTTCGGCGAGTGGTCGCGGTTAACAGCGGGCGAGCGCGCGCGTGTGCTGCTGAGGCTCGCTGACCTGCTCGAGGCCGACGCCGATCGGCTCACGGAGATCGAGGTCACTGAGACCGGCAAGCCCCTGGCGGTGTTCCGCGACGGTGAGCTGCCGTTCGGAGCTGACAACCTCCGGTTCTTTGCGGGGTCCGCGCGGTCGCTCGAAGGGACGGGGGCAGGGATGCTGAGCAAGGGTTTCACCTCGATGCTGATCCGACGGCCACTCGGGGTGGTCGCTGGCATCGCCCCGTGGAACTTTCCGCTGGTGATGGCGATCTGGAAGGCCGGACCGGCCCTCGCCGCCGGCAACACGGTGGTCCTGAAGCCTTCCCCGGAGACGCCTGGGACGACGATCCGGCTCGCTGAGCTGGCCACGGAAGCCGGACTGCCGCCAGGGGTGCTGAACGTGGTCACCGGAGGAGCCGATGTGGGGCAGGTGCTCGTGAGTGACCCGCGCGTGGCGATGGTCTCCGTGACAGGGTCGCCGGGGGCGGGGCGCGCCGTCATGGAGACGGCGTCCGCCTCCACGAAGCGCGTGCACCTCGAGCTCGGTGGCAAGGCGCCTGCCGTGGTCTTCGATGACGCAGACCTCGAGGCCGCTGCCGGCGCGCTGACCCTGGCGGCAACGTACAACTCGGGTCAGGACTGCACGGCCGCAACGAGGGTGTACGTCCAGAGGGGCATCGTGAAGGAGTTTTCGCGGTTGCTCGCCGAGCAGATGGGCCAGGTCCAGTGGGGTGACCCGCACGACCCCGGCTCGGACATCGGTCCGCTGGTCTCGACTGCGCACCGCGACCGAGTCCACGGCTTCGTGGCGCGGGCCGTCCAGGCAGGCGGCCAAGTGCTCACCGGGGGAGTCGTGCCGACGGGCGCCGGTGCCTATTACCCACCCACGTTGGTGACCGGCGTGGGCAACGACGCCGAGATCGTTCAGGAAGAGGTCTTCGGGCCGGTGCTGGTGTTGTCGCGCTTCGAGGGTGAGGACGAGGCGGTGGCGCTCGCCAACGAGAGCGCATACGGGCTCGCGTCGTCCGTGTGGACAGGCGATGTCGGGCGCGCGCTGCGGGTGGTGCACCGGATGGAGGCCGGCGTCACATGGGTCAACGACCACCTACCGATTGCCTCGGAGGCCCCGCACGGGGGGGTGAAGGGCAGCGGCTTCGGCAAGGACATGAGCCACGAGGCGGTGCTGGAGTACACCTCCACTCACCACGTGATGATCAAGCACGAGGCGCGGGAGGCGCGCGGCTCATTCCGCCCGGCCTAGGGGGTGGGCAGGATCCGCCTGCGGCAGGTGGCGCAGGTGTCGTCGTAGCGTAGGCCGGGCCACCTCAGGTGAGGAAGCCGTGGAGGAGCACGAAGGTGCCGGCCAAGTGCTCGGCCATCGACGAGCGGGCTCGGTCGGCGTCTCCGTCGTGGATCGCGGCGACCACCCGGGGCGTGCTGCTCGTCGGAGTGGGCGGTGCTCCACTCGACGAGCGGAATGGTGTCGAGCAGCACGCTCAGCCGCCTGCGAACATCCGCCACCGCGCTGGTCAGGGAAGCTGAACCGGTCACCTCCGCGATGGTCGGGTGGAGGCGTGAGCCATCTGGCGGCGCCGGCCGCCTCCGCGGCACCGACGTCCAGCGCCCGAGGAAGCACGAGGATGTACTCGACCTTCCGCGCCGAGATGCCGGACAAGGTGGAGGTCCAGGATTGCTCTGCCACCTGAGGGGACGGACGAACGTCCCGGCGTGCCTGCCGGCGTCGGTACTCGTCGAAACCGGCCGCAGTGAGCCCTGGTGTGTCTCCTGCGTGGTGTGTCTCCTGCGAAGTCGCACTAGTGGATTCCCGTGCACGCGAGCCCCTCAGGCGGGGTGGCACGCGAAAACTACCGCCCAAGTCGGTCATTCCGCAGAACCCAGCTCATACGTCCATGACGGGAAAAGTAGAGACCGCCGCCGACAGTCTCAAGGAGCAGTGCTGCGTACTGCCACAACGGAGCCGGTGGACCAGCTGACATGGGCGCGTCTTTCCGCCGCGAAAGGCGCAGCACCCGGGAATGCGGATCTGCGGCTTCGATCGTCCTGACGTGACACTGCGTGTCCGTTCCCATGAGACAGCCCTCAATCTGCGAAGACGCATCGAATTGCAGATCCCTGGACGCAGACAGCCCTGACGCGGATGCTCCAGCGGAGGCCTTACGCCCGGGTGTCCTCGAGCCGTGGTGCCCCGACGCGGGCGCCTCCTGCAGGCGGACGCACTGGTGTTGCGTGCGAACGGCCACATTCCCGAGCAGCCGGCTGGCCCATTCAGGGCGCCAGAGCTTCGAGGCAGGCCGGTTCGAGCCTGTCCGCGACGGCGTCCAGCTTCCGGTCGAACGACTTCTTGCGCTGCTAGCCGTCGGATCCCTCCATCGGGTCAGCCAGGTGACGCGCTTGTTCTGGCATTCGCTTCAACGTTCGACATGGTCCGACCTGGGGCTGCGGTCATCCGCCTCGGAGCAGCCTCTCGGCCGCCTCGACGACCATCGACTCGGGCGTAGCGCCTCTGCTCAGGACGGCGTGGCGGTGACGGTGGGCCGCTTGTAGGGCAGTCGGGGTCATCGCTGAAATGAGGTCGGGCGACCGTCCGCGGCTTGGGCCCATCAGGATCAAGGCACCCACGGGCCAACCTAAGCCCGGATCCACCGATGAGCTTGGGGATGGACGATTCCGCGGATCCGGCCGGGTGATGACTTGCTGGGGGGAGCGGCTGGGCAGGGGTGGGCTGCCGGTCTGCCGGCTTCTCCGTGTTCCTCAGGTCGTGGACGGTCAGGGGCCTGGG
>JAABUN010006068.1_pt1 | contig 14266 bp, 12 predicted proteins | sample 5559311 | NCBI WGS metagenome assembly JAABUN01 (sample SAMN10711877, study PRJNA513370) | rock metagenome | isolation source: Antarctica rocks | place: Antarctica: Victoria Land, Siegfried Peak sud | reverse complement strand
GGCCCTTTGCGGTAATTCCAGATGTGGGTCAGGGCGACCGGCTGATTCGCGAGCAGTTCGCACATCTCGGTCATCCCCTCGTTGTAGCGCATCTGGTGGCAGATATGGACCAGTCGGCCTGCTTTGTCAGCCGCCTCACCGATCGCCTCCGCCTCTTCCACGCTCAGCGCGATCGGCTTCTCGATGACCACATGGGCACCGACCGCGAAAGCGGCCAATGCCTGCTCTTTGTGCAACGGCGGCGGCGTGGTGATGTAGACGATCTCCGGCTCGACCTCGCGCAGCATCGCTAGCGCGTCGGTGTACGCCTTCGCGTGCGGCGCACTGGCCGAGACAAGCTCCTGCGCGCGGCTCTCGTCGATGTCGGCAACGCCGACGACGTGCGCCGTCCCTTCGAGGTCGGCGCACGCCTCCGTATGGGTGTGGCCGCGTCGCCCCGCCCCGATAACCGCAATCTTGGTGACCATCCTTACTCCTCACATACCAAATCAGCCGAGATACCCGGCACACAAACCCAGAGAGATAACACGCCACCGCCTCATAGCCAACGTGCTGATCATACCCACCCAACTAGCGGGCTTGACCTACGACCACGCCGACCGCGTGTCAGCGGCATCATACACAGCATTGCCGGGGGCCGCACCTCTCCACGAACGGCGGCGGGCGGTTTCAACAGCCCGCCATCACCCACGTATAAACCCACAAGTGGCAGGTGCGGCGTGGTATCCTGCATCTTAACGAGACGAGACAACGCTGTGCAGCAGGAGGCAAGCGCGATGACTGAACGATGGTCCGTGATCGACGCCGATATTCACCCCGTCCTCGATGACCGGCGCGTCCTCGATTTCTTGCCGGAACCGTGGCGCACGCGCTACGCAGGCGGGAATCGCGGTCCCGGCGTCCTGGGCTACTGGAACCCGAACGGGGTGATGCGCGCCGATGCTGTGACCGAAGCTGGCAAGCGGATTGAGTCCGACCCGCACCGCCTGATCGAACATTTCATCGAGCCGTTCGGGATCGAATACGGGATCATGAACCCGGAGGGAAGCCTGCGCTTCGGCCTGTCGCCAGAGCCCGACTTCGGCGCGGCGGTCTGCGCGGCGATGAATGATGTGCTGATCAACGATTGGCTCCCCGCCGATCCGCGCCTGCGGACCTCGCTGATCGTCTCGCCAACCGACCCGCTCAAGGCGGCGCAAGAGATCCACCGGCTCGGCGATCATCCGGGCGTCGCCCAGGTCATCATGCCGAGCGGCGGGCAGATGTCCTACGGGCATCGCTTCTTCCACCCGATCTACGAGGCTGCCGTCGCCCATAACCTGCCGGTCGCCATCCACCCCGGCACCGAGGGGGTCGGGATCTCCGGCGTGCCGACCGCAGCGGGCTACCCATCGAGCTACCTGGAATGGCATACCGGGTTGATCGCCAGCTACATGGCGCACCTGATCAGTCTCGTCTCCGAAGGGACATTCCAGCGGTTCCCCACGCTGCGCTTCGTGATGATGGAGGCGGGCGCACTCTGGTTGCCGCCACTCCTCTGGCGCTTCGACAAGAACTGGATGGGCCTGCGTCAGACGACCCCCTGGCTCGATCGCGCGCCGAGCAAGATCATCGCCGATCACATCCTGCTCACGACACAGCCGATCGAGGAGCCGGACGCCAGCGCCCATTTCCGCGCGATGCTGGACATGTTCGACGTGGGCAAGATGCTGATGTTCTCCAGCGACTTCCCGCACTGGGACGGCGACACCCCCGACTTCGCCGCCCGCGCTTTCCCCGCCGCCCTGCGCGGACGCGTGATGAGCGAGACGGCGCGGGAACTCTACCGCCTCCCGACCAAGCCCGCCGTCATCCCGACGCCGGAGTTCGCCGAGGCGCGGCATGACTGAGCCGACGCGGGAGCGCGGCCCGCGCCGCTGGGCGGTCGGGCGCGCGAGCGAACTTGCCCCCGGCGAGCGCCGCCTGATCGAGGTGAAAGGGCATTCGCTCGGCCTCTTCAACGTGGGCGGGGAGTTCGTCGCCGCCCTGAATCTCTGCCCGCACGAACTGGCCCCGGTCTGTCGCGGGCGGGTCGGGGGGACGACGCTCGTCTCGCCGCCGGGCGAATACCGCTGGGGGCGGGCGGGGGAGATCCTGGCCTGCCCCTGGCACGGCTGGGAGTTCGACCTGCTGACCGGAAAGGCCCTCGCCGACGAGCGCGTACGCCTGCGCCGCTACCTTGTCACCGTCGAGGACGACACGATCTATGTGACGTTGTAGGGCGATGCGGCGCTTCGATACGCCCCCTGCCCCACCCGGCTGGGCGGGGCAGGGGGCCGAATTACTGCGGATCGTGGACCCGCTCGGGCAGGCAATCGCCTGGCTCGCGCCGGGGTTCGGTGGTGCCTGCGTCGGCTATGCCGTGCGTCAGGGCGATGAAGAACACGGTCCCTGGCACCAGATCCTCCGCGCGGCAGGACCGCACGCCCTACGTGACGCCCCGCTCGATTACGGCTGCGTGATCCTCGGACCCACCCCCACCGAGCCAGAAGCGGCATGCCTCGCCCGGTGGCGTTTTATCGAGCGCGACCCCACCGCCGCTGTCTGTGCCGCGCAGTACGACACGGTACACCTCACCCTCAGCGCCCGTCTGAATGGCGGCGCACTCCACCTCGATCTGCTGGCGACCAATATGGGACCAGCTGATAGTCCCCTGGCGCTCGGACTCCGTCTCTGTTTCACCGACGACTTCCGCGTTGAGAACGCCACAGCCGACACGCCAAGGCTACACAGCGCCGACGGCGTTCTTCAACTCACCCTGCACGCCGCCGATAACACAGCAGCGCAATGGCAAATCGTGGAGATTGCGGGCGGCGGCATAGCCGTAGAGGCACACACAACGGCAACCCCCGGCGCGATGATCGCGCCGGGGGCAGAACTATGCCTGGGGATATTCGTGAGTCTGGGATTGTGAGTCGCAAGAAACGGTGAACAGGAGGCACGGAGATACAGAGAACGACGGGAGATGACGATTTGTTCGTACTTCGTAGTTCGTACTTCGTACTTTCCCCGCCCCATTCCTACGACCTGAGCAAAGCCAGTCCCTCTTTGGCCCCGGAGAGGATGAAGCCCATATCGCCACCGGCCGTCAGGAACTGGAAACCCTGACTGGCGCGCATCTTCGCCTCGGCGGGCGAACCACAAGCCAGGCCGGGGATCTTGCCGGTGTTGCGGCACGCCTGGACGATCTTTTCGAGCGCCCGGCCATGACGATCATCGTTCGCGGCGTCCCACGGCTTGATCCCGAGCGACAGGGCGAGGTCGGCGGGGCCGGCCCAGACGCCATCGACACCCGGCGTGGAGAGGATCGCCTCAGCGTTCTCGACCGCCTCGATACTCTCCAACTGGATCGCGACGAAGAGTTCTTCATCGATCCACTGGGCATAATCATCGCCGTAGCGCGCGGCACGGCCCCAGCCGAATGAGCGGGTGCCGTGCGGTGGGATGCGGCAGGCATCGGCGGCCTGCTTCGCCAGCTCGGGCGTATCGACCATCGGCACGATGATCCCCAGCGCCCCCTCATCGAGGAGCCGCCCGATCATCGTGTAGTCGTTGCGGGCGACACGAGCCATCGGCGTCGCCGAGCCGCTCGCCATCGCCATCAGCGACATGATCGTACTCTCCGGGCCGAACGAACCGTGCTGATTGTCGAGCAGGATCCAGTCGATGCCGGTCTGCGCCAACGCCTCCGCCGAGAGTGGCGAGCCCATGCCGAGCGAGTACCCGTAGGCCGGTTCCCCTGCGAGCATCTTCTGTTTGGCCGTGTTCACCTTACGCATGACTTCCCCTTCTTTAGAGTTTATCGCGATCCAAATAGCCTCCGAAGTTAGGCAAGGCCGCCGAATGCGAGCGCCCGGACCTTCAACACCGCGTAGAGGACATCGAAGCCGGGGGTCGGCACGCCGAGCGCCCGCCCGCGCCGCACGACCGTCCCAGTGAGGTATTCGAGTTCGACCCGATTCTCCCGCTCGTAGTCGAAGAGCAGCGAGGTCTTCGCGCCCGGAGGCAGATTGGTGATGAAGTCCATCGTTCGCTCGACTGCATCAGGGGCGAGATTGACGCCGGTGGCCCGACCGACAGCGACCGTCTCCTCGATCAATTGGCGATAGAGGGCCAACCCCTCGGGCACGGAGCGAATACCGGCCACCGCCTGACCGGTGGACGACGTGAGGCTGGCGTGCGGCGCGATCATGATGAATTTCGTCCAGAGTTCGCGCAGCGGCTCGTCGCTGACGAACACCTCGATCCCGGTCGCGCGATACGCCTCGGCGATGGCGGTGATGCGCGGTGTCGCTTCGCCGGACAACTCGCCCATCTCCAGCTTCGAGAACGGCGTATTCTGGACGATCACCCCCGGCTCGGCGATCACACAGTTGATCCGCGTCGTCGCGGCCAGGATATGCTCGGCCCCGACCGCCGCGCTGAGGAGATCGACGCTGTCAACGCCGTTCTGCAACGTCAGGACGGCGGTATTCGGCCCCACGACTGGCGGCAAGAGGGCCGCTGCCACCTCGGTATCGAACGCCTTGACGGTGAAGATGATCAGGTCGAAGTCGGCACCGGCAGCGGCGTCGGCGGGCTTCTCGACCGCCTTGGCCGGTTTGATGACGTGCGTCTCGTTCGTGACCAGGCTACGCAGCGTCAACCCATGCTCGCGGATCGCCGCGAGGTGCGCCCCGCGCGCCACGAAGGTCACGTCATGCCCGTGACTCGCCAACGCCCAACCGTAATAGCCGCCCAAACCACCGGTCCCCATGACCAAAACACGCATACGCCCACCTCCCTTCAGCACTCCACACCCGCTAGCAATCTTGTCGCGAATGGTATCTCGGCGGCATTATCGCGCACTTCGCCCGATCCGGCTTCGGTACTTACAGGCGCTCCTCGCCCTTCAGGCCGATGATGCGCCGGATCAGCCGATCGCGCCAGGCGAGCCGCTCCGGACGCGACCGTGCACCATTCATCGCGTCGGTGGACTGCCCGAGGCGCTCGATCTGCGCGGCGTCGAGCGCGGGGATGTGGCCGAGTTCGTCCATAATCCCGCGCAGGGTCGGGCCATAACGCTCGAAATATTCGCGCACGCCGCCATCGGCGTTCGTATCGCCGACGCCGAACGGTCCCATCAGCGCCCAGCGCAGGCCGAGCCCATCGCGGATGACGGCGTCCACCGCCTCGACATCGGCCGCGCCGCTCTCCACAAGATGAATCGCCTCCTGCCAGAGCGCCGCCTGCATCCGGTTGAGCAGGAACCCGTTGAGGTAGAAATTCATCACCACCGGCGTCTGCCCGACGCTCCGCATCAGTGCGGCGGTGCGCTCCACGATCGCCGGGTCGGTCAGCTGACCCGGCACGATCTCGACCGCCGGGATGACGTGCGGCGGGTTGACCGGGTGGGCAACGACACAACGCGCCGCCGTAGAAAGGCCGTTGGCGATGGCGGTCATATCGAGCGCGGAGGTGCTGCTGGCGAGGATCGCGGCGGGCGCGGCGGCACGCTCCAGGGCGGCGAAGAGGGGCTGTTTCAGCGGCAACCGCTCCGGGCTGCTCTCCTGCACGTAGCCCGCGCCCGCGACCGCCTCGGCGAGAGCGGAGTGGCCGGAAACGAGCGCCATCGCGGCCGCCACACTCTCGCTATCGCCCTCGGCAGCCTCCGCGACGGCGCATTCCTGGAGCCAGGCCAATGCCCGTTCGACCTGGGCCGGGTCGCCATCATAGAGCCGCGTCCGGCATCCGGCGCGACTGAACACGCGCGCCCAACTGCGCCCGACCACCCCAGTACCGATAATCGCCACCGTCTCGATCGTTGGTGCCATCGCGATCCCCCCACACATTCCATAACTGGACTAGCCAAAGGTGTACGTACATGGTATCATCAACCCAATTAGGTGCCGGTTCGCTCATCATACCCAGCGTTGCGACTGGTGACCGGCCACGCGCTGCGGACTATTCGCGCCAGGATGGCGACGCTAGTCGTGGTAGTGGAGATTGCCCAGTGAGCCTGACTACCGCTCCCGACCGCGCCAACGCCGCCGATCTGCTCACCCAATATGAATTGCTCCAACGCCTCGGCGGGAGCGAACGCGCGAGTGTCCATCTCGCGCGGGATCGCGTGCTCGGGCAGCAGGTCGTGATCAAACTCTTCCGCGATGAGCATAGCCGCGACCCGGATCGGATCGCGCGGTTGTACGCCCTGGCGCGCGGCGCGGCGGCGTTGGCCCCGCAGCAGATCGCGGCGGTCTACGATCACGGTGCCTCCTGGCACGCCGCGTTCATCACCGGCGAATATATCGCGGGGCGCGACCTCGCCAGCGTGCTGGCCGACGGGCACCCCGTAGACCCGCGTCGCGCCGCCATCTTCCTGGCACAGATTCTCGACGCGCTGGTAGCGACACACGAGGCCGGTATTATCCACGGTGACCTCCATCCGCACAATATCCTGCTGCGCGGGGAAACCGATGCGATCGTCCTGACCGATTTCGGCGTGGGCGGGTTGTTCCCGGCGCACGAAGGCGCGGCGTACGCACCGTACAGCGCCCCAGAACTCACCCTCACCCCCGCCGCCGACATCTACGCCGCTGGCGCACTCCTGCGGGCGCTCCTCACGACGGGCGAGCAGGCCGCCGCAGCCGGGCAGGCGGCGGCGTTGCTGGCCATTGCCGATCACGCCCTGGCTGGCGATCTCTCGGCACGCTACCCTAACGCGGCGGCGATGCGTGACGCCTTGTTGGCCGTCACCGGGCCGCTGACGTTGCCAACCGCGCCGCCGATCGTGCCACCGCCCGTCAAACCGATTACCGCGCCCGCCGAGTTTGTCACGCGGGCGCGGCAAGCACGCCAGACCCGGCGCTCGCGGCGCGGGGCGATCCTGCTGGCCGGTGTGCTGCTGCTGGGCGGTGTCGCCGGGGCCGGGGCGCTGGTACGGGCGGCGCAAGAGCCCACGCCAGCGACACCGACCATCGCGGCGGTCGCGGGAGACGTTACACCAACAGAACCCGCTGCGGTGACGGTGCCCGAAGCGACAGTCGCGCCCGCGCCGACAGCAGAGCCATCGAGTGCGCCAGCGGTGCAGCCAACGGCGGCGGCACCGCCCGAGCCAACAGCGACAACGGCACCGGTCGTCGCGCCGAGCGCCCCGCCAGCGACGGTCGCCCCGACCGCAACAGTGGCCCCGACCGCAACCGTCGCCCCAACGGCCACCCTCGCTCCCGTAGGCTTTACGGCCACGCTGAACGCCACCCAGATCGAAGGGGCGTATCGTCGCGATGACGGCACCCTCTACGGTCGGCCCACGGTGGCACTCTACAGCGTCGGCACCGGCTACGAACGCGGCACCCTGGCCTTCCAGGCTCCCGCTGCGCCCACCGTGCCGCTGACGCTGCTGTTGACCGGCCTGGATGATGAGCGCGCCGCGCAAGGAACGTTCGTTGTCACGATCAATGGCATCACCGTATTCAGCGGCTCGACAACGTTCCCCAACGCCCCGACCACCGATCACGGCGTTGGCGGCGCAGATCGCTACTGGGGCCAGATGCGGATCACCATCCCGGCTGGCGTACTCAAAGTCGGCGCGAATACGCTGACATTGGAGAACACCACCGCCGGTGGCAGCCTCGGCGTCCCCTATATCCTGATTAACACAGTGCAATTCGCGGTCGGGCAGTAGCTAGCTGGCAGTTGAATCCCAAGATGTGGCTGTCGTCTGGAGCCGCCCTCCGGCGGCGAAGATTATTGCGAGGCATGGTGTCCCTACGGCGTGTTATGCTGCGCTCCGCTCGTTCCGTGACACCTATGCGTGAGGAGATCGGCCATGATCCGCCACATCGGGCTCTTCATCCTGAAGCCGGGTACCACCGCCGAACAGGTCGAGCCGTGGGTCACGGCGATCAAAGCGATGGTCGTGCCGGGGCTGCTCCAGCATACCTGGGGGCTGGATCTCGGGCTGCGCGAAGGGAACGCCTCGATGGCCGCCGTCTTCGATTTCGCGGATGAAGCAGCATACCAGGCATGGGACACGGACGACGAGCATAACCGCATCCGGCGCGAGCTGATGCAGCCAATCCTGGTCCGTGCCGAGCGCTGCCAATACCGGTTGGCGTCGTAGCTCTATGGGCAGGTGACTGGAGGTCGGAAGTGCGTAAGATTGTGGTGGGCGAGTTCGTGTCTCTGGACGGGGTGATACAGGCACCGGGCGGGGCCGAGGAGGACACGGAGGGCGGTTTCACCGAGGGCGGGTGGACGCAGGCATACTGGCACGACGACATCGGCACACATTTCTTTCAGGCGATCGGCGAATGCGATACGTTCCTCTTAGGGCGTAAGACCTGGCAGATCCACGGCGGCGCTTTCGAGCCGATGGCTGACGGCGACCCCTTCGGCGACGTGATGAACGGCATGGCGAAGTACGTCGTTTCCACGACCCTGCCCGACGCCACGGCCTGGCGCAACTCGACCTTGATCCAGGGCGATGTTGCTGAGGCGGTCCGCGTCTTGAAGGAACAACCAGGCAAGGACATCTACGTCGATGGCAGCAGCGTGCTGATCCACACCCTAGCGCGGCACGATCTGGTGGACGAGTACAGCCTGCTGGTCTACCCGGTCGCGCTGGGCGGCGGCAAGCAGCTGTTCCCCGACGATCTGCGGGTCAATCTGCGCCTCATCGAGTCGCGGGCGTTCCCGTCCGGGGTGATCCTCATGCGCTACGCAGTCGAGCGGCACGCCTAGCCGACGCTGTCATCCGGTCGAGTCCGTCTAATCCCGACCCCCTCCCAACGTCGGAGGCTTGTCGGTGTGCCCTTGCTGCATGGGGCAGCAAGGGCACACCGGCGCACCGAGACTTGCAATTTGTCTCTCTACGTTCCTCCCATTATTATCCTCTGGCGATACCCGCGATCCTATGGTCCGCAATCGAAAGAGGCAGAGACGCTCAACTACCCGCGCTCCTGCCATAACGCCATTGATAAGCGAACGGGGCGGAGGTGACACGCACTACTCGGCACGCCCTTGCCGCAGGAACGACACAAGCGTGACCCGCTCCACTTGCAGCGATTGGGGATCGCCTGGCCGAACTCGCCACACCACGGCTGGACCGTTAGATATGACGGGCTCATGTCACGATAGCGCAGCGCGAATGAGGGCGCTTCAGTCCATCGGCGATCCGAGCCGCGCGGCTCATCACGCCCGCAATTTCCATCAGCCACCAGCTATTCCACGTTCAGACGAACCCACAGCATAACCGCAACCGGCAAGACGCTCACTAAAGATGTCGCCAGCATTCTCACGGAACCCCTGGTCAAGGGTGTACGTACATGGTATGATGTCACTGGCGGGTACTTTCCTGGTGCGCTGGCAACCGCCGTGTATTTGCCGCAGTGCCGACCGATCTTCTCACCGGGCTACCGGTTCTGGAGGAAACATGGCGCGTCGTGTCGCCTCGGAAGCTCCCATCGTCGCCCCGTTCGATCTCCTCGTGCAGTACGATCTGCTGGAAGAGATCGGTGGGAGTGAGCGTGCGCTCGTCTATCGTGCGCGCGACCGCGTCCTCGATCACGCCGTCGCGGTCAAACTGCTCCGCGACCGCTATGGGCGCGATGCGTCACTCGCCGCGCACCTGTACCTCACCGCACGCGCCGCCGCCAGCCTCGGCCACCCCAATATCGTCACCGTCTTCGACCAGGGGCAGCACGACGGCAGCGCGTTCATGACGATGGAACTGGTCGAAGGGCGCAATCTGGCCGATCTGCTGGCGCAAGAGGGGCCGCTGTCCCCGGGCTGGGCGCTGCCGATCGTCGCGCGAATCCTCGATGCCCTCTCCGCCGCCCACGCCTATGGGATCGCCCACGGCGATCTCCATCCGCGCAACGTCTTGCTCCGCGCGAACGGCACCGACGGCGCGGCGGTGGTGCTGACCGACTTCGGGATATCCCTCGCCTGGGAGCGGACCGACAGTTTCGCGCCGTACCGTGCGCCGGAGGAACGGTCGGGCGACCCGGCCAGTATCGCTGGCGATCTCTACGCGGTCGGGGTCATCCTCTATGAGCTGCTAACCGGCGAGAAGCCACCCGCCGAAGGGTTGCAGCGCCGCCCGGCGACGATCACCCGCCCGCTCTTCGCCACCCTCGGCAGGGCGCTCGCCGCCGCACCGACCGAGCGCTATCCCACCGCAGCGTCGTTGCGCGAAGCGCTCACCGTCACCGGCGGTGCCGCGCTGCCTGCGGTGTGGGTCGCCGCGCCGGAAGGGCCATTGGAAGCCGCTGTGCGCGTCGCCGACACACCACGAAACAGCCAAACGGCGACACAGCGACGCGGGCCGTATCGCGCGGCGGCGGTCCTCGTCGCTGGCACACTCGCGCTCGGCAGTCTGGCCGGGGCGGCGGTGCTGGCGACAAGCACACGCACCACACCAACACCAACAGCGGCTATTACGGCCACCGTCACCGAAGAAACGGTCGAGCAGCCAGTCGTCCCACCGGTCGAGGAGACGCCGCAAGCCGTCGAGCCGACCGGCGGTGTCGCGGCAGACGCGCCGACCGTCGCCGTCACACCGACGGCTGCGGCGGTGCAGCCGACCGCGACCGCAACCCTCAGCGCGCAAGCCGCCGCGCTGGCCCCGAGCTTGAATACGCCACCGGCCCTCGCGCAAGCACCGACCCCAACAGCCGGGCCGCGCCCCACACCGACGGCGAACACGCCGCGCGTTGTCGCCAATGGCGGCGTTGGTGGCGCGGTCGGTGTCAGTCTCGAAAACTTCAGCCCCTATCTGCTCCAAGGTGCCTATCAGTCGTCCGACGGACGCCGCCGTGAGAACGCCCAGGTGGCGCTCTACGGGGCGGGCAGCAGCTATAACGTCGGGATCCTGACCTTCGAGGCCACAGATTTGCCGACCGGTCAGATCACCCTCGTCCTGACCGGGATCGACGATGAGTTGGAGACGCATAGCACCATTCAGGTTCTGCTCAATGGTCGCACCCTCTACAGCGGCACGAGTGGCTTCGCCAATCGTCCGGCGACGGCCAGCAGTGAACCGGATGGCACCATCGCCTGGGACCAGATGCGGCTGATCGTGCCGAAGGGAACGCTGCAAAGCGGCACCAATACCCTCGTTATCCGCAACGTCAGCACCGGGGCGGAAATTGCCCCACCGTATATCCTGATCAACAACCTCGAATTCGCCAGCGAAGTCCCCTGAGTCGGCGACGGGCAGACCGAGCACGTGGTCCGGCAGCAAGAAAATAGACTTGCTGCTAGACTGCGCCGGTCTGCTCAACCGCATATTCGGAGGTGACCTATGCGCCTGGCCCTACTCGGCTACTATCACGAGACCAACACCTTCGCCGTCACGCCGACCACCTACGATCTCTTCGTCCGCGATGGCCTCTTGTACGGTGACGAGATCGTGCGGCAACATGGCAAGGCCCAATCGTCGCTGACCGGTTTTCTGGATGCCGGTCAGGAGCCCGATGTCGAGGTCGTGCCGCTCTTCTTCACCACCACCGGCCCATCCGGCTATATCACCCGCGACGCCTTCGAGCGGATCGCGAGTGAACTCGTTGGGGCGCTGAAGAAGGACGGCCCCTGGGATGGTGTGCTGCTGATGCTGCATGGCGCGGCGGTGGCCGAAGGGTTCCCCGACGCCGATGGCGAGATGGCCGCGCGGATTCGCGCGGTGGTCGGGCCGGGTGTACCGATCGGCGTGGCGATGGATCTGCACGGCAACAACACGCAACAACTGATCGAGAATACCGATGCGGTCGTCTTCTATCGGATGAATCCGCACCTCGACGCCTATCCGCGTGCCCGCGAGTGCGCCGAGATCGTCATCCGCGCCGTGCGCGGCGAGATCCAGCCGGTGCAAGCGATGGAGACCCCGCCGCTGGTGATCAACATCACCAAGCAGTACACCGGGGCCGAGCCGCTGTTGAGCCTGATGCAGGAATGCGAGGCGCTGATCGCCGAGCCGGGAATCCTTTCCGCGTCGCTTGTGCAGGGCTACCCGTACGCCGACGTCGCGGAGATGGGGATGTCATTCATCGTCGTGACCGATGGCGATGCGGCGTTGGCGCGCGAGAAGGCCCGCTGGCTCGCGCGGCGGGCCTGGGACCGTCGGGCCGAATTCGACCTTGCCGGCCCCGGCCCCGAAGAGGCGCTCCGCCACGCGATGCAGGCCGAGCGCGGCCCAATCGTGCTGATGGATACCGGCGACAACATCGGCGCGGGCAGCGCGGCCGACTCGACGATCCTGCTGGCGCTGGCACAGAAACTCGGGGTGCGCCGCTACCTCCAGTCGCTCTATGACCCGGAGGCGGTCGGGGCGTGCATCGAGGAGGGGGTCGGCCAGACGATCACCCTCGCGGTCGGCGGCAAGACCGACGGGCTGCATGGCAAGCCGGTGACGGTGACCGCACGGGTGCGCGCGATCGCCGACGGCCACTACGAGGAGCCGCGACCGACCCACGGCGGGTTTCGCTTCTACGACGATGGCGTGCGCGCCGTCATCGAGACGACCGATGGGCATACTCTGGTCCTGACGAGTCACCGCACCGGCAACACCAGCATCGAGCAAATGTATTCGCTAGGGATCCGCCCGGAGGATTACCAGGTCGTCGTCGCCAAGGGGGTGCAGTCGCCCCGCCCGGCTTACGCGCCGATCGCCGCCGAGATCGTGCTGGTCAACACGCCCGGTGCCGCCGCCGCCGACCTCAGCACCTTCACCTACCAGCACCGCCGCCGCCCACTCTACCCGTTCGAGCAAGACGCGACATACGAATAATCTTCCACCTAAAGAAGAGGGGCCGGAGTGTTGATAATGCTCCGGCCCCTCGCTACTATCCCCCCAGGGTTGATGTGTGACGAATAGCCGGGCTGATACTGTTCGCAAACGATCAACGCACGGATCAGATCGTGAACAGGTCCTCGATATCTTTCCAGACGGCATCGAGTTCTTGCAGATCGAAGGCATCGAGCGAGGACGATTTGTAGCCGCGAATCGTCGTATGGGCGATCACGCCACGCCGCTTCAGTACCTCTTTGTACATCGCCACGCCGAACAGCGCCTCCAGGTTCAGCAGCGGCAGGAGGCGATTGAAGAGGGCGCGGGCCTTGTCGTGGTCGCCCGCTTCGAGGGTATTCCAGACCTGGGCATGGACATCGGTGACCTGGCAGGCGGGCATCGTGCCGCACGCGCCACGCCGGTACTCGTCCAGCAGGTAGCGCGCCCCGACACCGCCCATCACGCCGAGGCAGTCGTCGCCAGCGGCGGCGAGGGTCGCCGTCATCATGTGGCTGGCGTTGACCGTCTCCTCCTTGGAATATTTGACGTTCGGGATCTCCTTCAGCAAACGCACCACCTGGGCCGCGCCCATCGGCGTCCCCGCCGGGCCGGACCAGTTCTGGATGAAGATTGCCAGGCCATCACCGGCGTCGGCCACCGCCTGATAGAAGCGGAAGACCGCCTCCGGGTCGGTGACCCGCGCACCGTACGGCGGCATCGCCATCACCGCATCCGCCCCGACCTCTCTCGCCCAGCGGGTGAAGAGGAGCGCGGACTGGACCCCGGTCGCGGAGACACCGATCACCGTCGGGATCCGTCCTGCCGTCGCCTCGACAACGATCTGGGTCACGCGCTTGCGTTCGTCATCGGTCAGTGATGGCCCCTCGCTGGCATTGACCGGCGCGACGATCCCGTGTGCCCCCGCGCGCACACACCAATCGACCTCACGCCGCAATGAAACCTCATCCAACTCGCCACGCTCATCGAACGGCGTCACCGGAATCGTGAATACGCCGCGCCAACCGCCCGTCATCGGCTCCTCCTTTAAGCATAGATATCGATCGCCAGCGTCATTGCCAGGTAACGATCTGACAGGTTATGCAACCACTCGTCAGCACCCCACCGACGCTGACAACCGCCGTCCCGTTGGCTCCCCCCTGTATCGCGATCGCGCCGTCGCGAGTATACTGCACGCCGCAGACCGCTTCGCCTGCCCCCGCTATCGGGCGAACACGAGTTGAACCGTTGCTCGGCGCGGCTGCCGGGCTACCACGAGGCACCGTGCCTCACCCAGTCGGGGCTGGGGAGCAACATCTATCGGGAAGGGAGTACTGACACGATGACGGACACCTTGACCACAGCAGCGGCGCAGATCGGGGCGGCGGCGCGCGGCGTGACGATCACCGACGTGCAGACGATGAGTTTCAAGTACCAATCGCGTGTCGGGCGGGACGACGAGGG
>JAABUN010006067.1_pt1 | contig 14267 bp, 12 predicted proteins | sample 5559311 | NCBI WGS metagenome assembly JAABUN01 (sample SAMN10711877, study PRJNA513370) | rock metagenome | isolation source: Antarctica rocks | place: Antarctica: Victoria Land, Siegfried Peak sud | reverse complement strand
CCGGGTGCTGCTGCGCCAACCGCGGCGCGGCCTCCGTGCCGGGCTCGACGCGGTGCTGCTCGCCGCCGGCATCCCGGCGCGGCCTGGGCAACGGGTGCTGGAGGCCGGCTGCGGCAGCGGTGCGGCCTTTTTGTGCCTGGCCGCGCGGGTGCCGGACCTGGCCTTCGTCGCAGTGGAGCGCGACCCGGCGCTGGCCGCGCTGGCCTCGACCAACGCGGCGGCGAACGGCCTGGCGGACCGGGTCGAGGTGATCGTCGGCGACGTCCGCGACCTGGCGCTGGCGGGCGGCCTGCCGCGCTGCGACCACGGCTTCGCCAACCCGCCCTTCTGGCCCGACGGAACAACGTCGCCCGACCCGCTGCGCCGCGCCGCGACCCATGCGGCGGCCGACCCGGCCGCGGTCGGCCTGGACCACTGGGCCGGCTTCCTGGCGGCTGCGCTGGCGCCGCGCGGCACGCTCACGCTGATCCTGCCGGCCGGGCGCCTGGAGGCCGGGCTGGCCGCCCTGGCCGCCGCCGATTGCGGCGCCGTCCGACTGATGCCGTTCTGGCCGCATGCCGGGGAAGCCGCCAAGCGCCTGCTGCTGCAGGGCCGCCGCGGCGCCCGTGGCCCGCTACGTCTGGCGGCCGGGCTGATCCTGCACGAGGCCGGCGCCGGCTTCACCGCCGCCGCCGACCACATCCTGCGCGACGGCGCCGCGCTGCCCGAATAAGCCAGGTTTGGGCCGAACGCCGCCCTACCGGGCGTCCTGCTCCGGGTGCCGCAGGTGCCAGAGCCGTTCATGCGCCGCGACCAAGCTTTCCATGTTGCGCCGACGGTTGGTATCGGGCGACACCGGCCGCCGCGTCAGCATCATCTCAAGGGTGTGGAGCAACTGCTCGGCGACCTCGAAATCGCCCTGGTCGCAGGCGTGGTGGAAGGCGATCAGGATCTTGTCCGAAAGCCGCCGGCTGTGCCGCGGCGCCGTCGCACCACGGCCGCCCTCGCGTGGCTCATCGGGATCCGCATCCTCCGCCGCATCGGCCATCTTGGGCTCTCCAGGGGTCTGCCGCATCTTTCGCGGACAAACCAGTCCATGCCAGGACAACCATACTACAGGCGGCGGACCGCGGGACCAGCCGTTTCAGCCGCCCGCGACCGCTGGTCCCGGCCCGCCCTCCCTCGAGGTCCCCCTGCCGGGCAAGGCATTCGCGCCAAGCTGCGCCGCCACCGCCGCAGCGATCTCCTCCGGTTTCAACTCCGGCCGGAACAGCGACCGCACCCGTGCGTCCGGCCCCACGAGATAAATGAAGCTCGAATGGTCCATCAGGTAGTCCGTGACCTCCGGTCGCCGCACCTGGGCGTAGTAGATGCGGTAGCGCCGCGCCACCTCCGCCGCCTGGTCCGGCGTGCCGGTCAGGCCCTGCAGGCGCGGATGGAACAGGCTGACGTAATCCGCGAGCCTCGCCGGGGTGTCGCGCTGCGGATCGATCGTGACGAACACCGGCACCACCGCCTCGCCGCGGGGGCCCAGCGCGTCGAGCGCCGCGGCCATGGTGCCGAGTTCGGTCGGGCAGACATCCGGGCAGAAGGTGTAGCCGAAATACACCAGCATCCAGCGGCCGGCGAAGTCGCGTTCGGTCACCGGCCGGCCGGACTGGTCGACCAGGCTGAACGGCCCGCCCAGCGAGACCCCCTGCGGCAGTTGCAGGCCGCCGCCGGCCGCCGGCACCGGGGTATTGCCGCCGAACAGCAACGCGAGGCGGCCGGCGAAGGCGTCCGCCAAGCCCTCGCCAGGCGCGCGGGTGGCCCAGGCATAGGCCCAGACGCCGCCCAGCAGCAGCACGAGGAAAACCGCGAAGAGCCGGATGGTGCGAAGCATCCGGCGTCCTTAGGGCATGTGCGCTTCCGGCAGAAGCACCCATGCCCTCCGCCGCCTCGTGGAAAGCCTGCATCCCGCGGTCATGCCCAGACTCCGGGCGGCCCAGGCTCCGGTCAGCCCGCCGGACCCTGCCCGGTCAGCCCGCCCCGGCGGACCACCGGGATCCGCAGGTAGCGCACGCCGTTGCTTTCGGCCGGCGGGAACCGGCCGGCCCGCATGTTCACCTGGATGGCCGGCAGCAGCAGCAGCGGCGGTGCCAGCTTGGCGTCGCGGGCCTCCCGCATCGCCACGAATTCCTCCTCGTTGCAGCCATCCTTGACGTGCGGGTTGGCGGCCCGCTGCTCGGCCACCGTGCTCTCCCAGGCGAAGCGGTCGCGGCCGGGCGCCTTGTAGTCGTGGCAGGTGAAGAGGCGGGTTTCCGGCGGCAGCGCCAGCAGCCGGTGGATCGACCGCCACAGCATACGTGCGTCGCCGCCGGGGAAGTCGCAGCGCGCGGTGCCGTAATCCGGCATGAACAGGGTGTCGCCGACGAAGGCCACGCCAGCCCCCCCTGGCGGCGCCGTCCCCACGAGGTAGGCGGCGCAGGCCGGCGTGTGCCCCGGCACGTGCAGCACCCGCGCCGGCAGCGAGCCGATGCGGAACTCCTCGCCATCGGCGAACAAATGGTCGAAGTCGCCGCCGTCCGGCAGCAAATCGTCGGCCTCGAAGACCGGGCGGAAGATGGTCTGCACGGCGCGGATGCCCTCGCCGATGCCGATCCGTGCGCCGGTGCGGGCCTTGACGTAGGGCGAGGCCGTCAGGTGGTCAGCATGGACATGGGTCTCAAGCACCCACTCCACCGCGACATCGGCCTCCCGTGCCGCCGCCAGCACGGCATCGGCGCTGCGTGTGTCGGCCTCGCCGCTGCGGTTGTCCCAATCCAGCACCGGGTCGATGATCGCGCCCTGCCGGGTTGCCGGGTCCCAGACCAGGTAAGTGACGGTGTTCGTCGCCTCGTCGAAAAAGGCCCGGATCGCCGGGTCCGCTGGCATTGCCATCGCCACCTCCCTTGCCACGGGCGCGATGATAGCCGCGGATCGGCCAGGCGTGCAGTGCCCCCGGCGGTCCGGGGAATCTGCTAAGCATGGCGCCGCCCTTGGCCATGGCGCCCTGGACTGCCAGACCCCTGAACTGCCAGACAGGGTGCCCCGGCCGGAGGCCACGCGCATGGTCCCTCGAACCCGCCGCGGCCTGCTGGCCGCCAGCGGCACGTTGTTGCTGCCTGCTGCTGCGCCCGATGGCGCCGGACCCGATGGCGCCGGCCGGCAGGCCTCCGGCGATCCTCCCGCCGCCGCCGAAGCGGCCGACGCGGTGGCGCCCTTCCCGCTCGTCGCCGCCCCCGCCCGCCAGGCCTTGCTCGGCGCCGGCCTGCCGGACACCGCCACCTGGGCCTATGGCGGCGCCGGCCCGGTGCTGCGCGCGCTCCAGGGCGAGACGCTGCGGGTCCGCCTGGAGAACCGCCTGCCGCGTCCCACCTCGGTGCAGTGGCACGGCCTGCGGCTGGACAACGCGCTCGACGCCGCCAGCCTGCCGCCGCTGCCCCCCGGCGCCACCCGCGGCTACGCCCTGCCGCTGCCCGACGCCGGCACCCACTGGTATCACCCGCACCACGACGGCGCCGAGCAACTGGCCCGCGGCCTGGCCGGCGCGCTGGTCGTAGCCGAGGCCGCGCCGCCGGCGGTCGACCGCGACCTGCTGTGGACGCTCCGCGACTGGCGGCTGCAGCCCGACGGCGCCATCGCCGAGGATTTCCACGGGCTGCGCGAGATGACCCAGGCCGGCCGCATCGGCACCCTGGTCACCCTGGACGGCGCCCGTCCCGCCGACTTCGCGGTCCAGGCCAACGAGCGCCTGCGGCTGCGCCTGCTGAACACCGCCAACGCCCGCATCTTCGCGCTGCGCTTCACCGGCCACGCCCCCCTGGTGGTGGTGCTGGACGGCAACCCGGTGGCGCCGCACCCGCCGGAGGACGGCCTGGTGGTGCTCGCCCCCGGCCAGCGCGCCGACCTGATCCTGGACTGCGCCGGCAGCCCCGGCGACCGCGCCCAGATCACCGACGAGGCCTATGGCCGGCTGTCCTACCGCCTGCTCGACCTCGTCTACGCGCCCGGCCGGCGGCGCGCGGCACCGCTGCGGGATGCCATCCGCCTGGCGCCCAACCCGGTCCCGGAACCCGACCCGGCCGGCGCCGTGCCCTTCGCCGTGGTGCTGCATGGCGGCACCGTCGGCCTGCTGCGGCCCGGGCTGCGCGACGCCCGCGCCCGCGGCATGGCCTGGACGGTGAACGGCCGCGCCACCCCGGCCGAGGCCTCGCACCAGCCGCTGGCGACGTTCCGCGCGGGCGCCAGCGTGGTGCTCGACCTGCGGAACGAAACCGCCTTCTCCCATCCACTCCACCTGCACGGCCACACCCTGCGGGTGCTGGCCCGGAACGGCCGGCCGATGCCGTACCGGCCGCTGCGCGACACCCCGCTGCTCGGCCCGCAGGAGCGTCTGGAGGTAGCCTTCGTCGCCGACCGGCCGGGCGACTGGATGCTGCACTCCATGGTGCGGGAGCATCACCAGGGCGGGCTTTCGGCAATGCTCCGGGTAGCCTGACCGAGACCCCGGACCGAGGTCCCGACCGGCAAGACCACCGGGGCTGCCGCGAATTCGCTTCCGCGCTGCTGGCCCGGGTGCTTGGCTCCGGTGCCGATCCAACCGGCCCGATCCAACCGGTCCGATCCAACCAGGACGCCCCGCAGCAGGCTTGGCACGGCCTGCCACGACAAGGACCCCTCATGCACCGCCGCTCACTCCTGCTGTCCCTTGGGCTGGCCCCTGGCGGCCTGCCGCTGGCCGCGCCGCCGGCCCAGGCCCAGCGGCCGGCCTTCCCGGACCGTCCGGTCAGCCTGGTCACCGGCTACGCGCCCGGCGGGTCCACTGACATCGCCGCCCGCCTGCTGGCCGAGCGCCTTGCCTGGCACCTTGCCCCCGGCGCTAGGCTACAGGTCGACAACCGCCCTGGCGCCGCCGGCGCGGTCGCCAGCGAATGGCTGCGCCGCCAGCCCGCCGATGGCCACACCGTCATGATCGCCGAGACCGGCTCGCACGCCATCGCCCCCAACGCGATGGCCGGCTGGAACCGCTACGACCCGGTGGCCGACTTCACCCACCTCGGCATCATCGGCGCGCCGCCGCTGGTGCTGGTGGTGAACAACGGCTTCCAGCGCGTCTTCGGCGCCCGCACCGCCACCGAGGTGGTGGCCCGGCTGCGCGAATCGGCGCCCGACAGCATCGCCTACGCCACCTCCGGCGTCGGCGGCGTGCTGCACCTGGCCAGCGAGGTGCTGGCGCTCGACCTCGGCACCCGATTCGTCCACGTGCCCTACCGCAGCGGCGCCCAGATGCTGCAGTCGATCCACAACGGCGAGGTGCAGTTCGGCATCGCCGCGCTGGCCTCGGCCACCGCCATGCTGCGCCAGGGCCTGGTGCAGGGCGTCGCGGTCACCGGGCGCGAGCGCTTCGCCGCCTTCCCGGAGCTGCCCACCATGGCCGAGGTCGGGGTGCCGGGCTTCGAGTTCGAGGCCTGGTACATCCTGATCGGGCCGCCCAACCTGCCGCCCCCGGTCGCCGAGGCGCTGAACGCCGCGCTGGTCCTGACGCTGGCCGAGGCGCCGGTGCGCGACCGGCTGCGCCAGGCCGGCCACGACACCTGGCGGGGACCGAACCGCCTGGCCGACGCGCTTTCCTTCATCGAACGCGAGGTGGAGCGCTACCGCCTGGTGGTCGCCCGCACCGGCATCCGGCTGGACCCCTGACTCTGCCCCCCTTGGCCTGGAAGCCTCGACCAAACCCGCGCGCCCCCGGCAGGCGCGATCGCATTGCGGATTTCTCAACTTGAAGTTGTGCTAAGCTCGGTCGACAGGTCCTCATGCACGCCGGAGTTACCGATGCCGCCCTATCACCCTGCGCCCTTCCCTCATGGCGAGGCCAGGCCGGCCAGCCGGCGGCTCGCTCTCGGCATTGCGGCAGCCGCGCTTTGCGGCCTGTTGTCCAGCCTCGGCGTCCGGCCCGCCGCCGCCCAACTCGCCGCCCCGAACGGCGTCCCGAACGGCACCCCAACCGGCACCCACGCCCCCGGGGCGCCGGAGGCACCGATCCGCCTCAGGATCGTCGGCGGCCTGGGCGACCTCAGCCAATACCTCCGCCACGAGGTGCCGTTCTGGACCCGCACCGTGCCGGAGTTCACCGGCGGCCGAGTCCAGGCCGAGATCGCGCCGTTCGACCGCAGCGGCATCCGCGGGCCGGAGATGCTGCAGCTCATGCGGCTTGGCGTGGTGCCCTTCGGCAACGCCCTCCTTGCCGTCGCCGCGGCGGACGAGCCGGAACTCAACGCCATCGACCTGCCGGTGCTGAACCCGGACCTCGCCACGCTCCGCCGCACCACGGCGCTGTGGCGGCCCCGGCTGGAAGCCCTGCTGCGGGACCGCTACGGGATCGAGCTGCTGGCGGTCTACACCTACCCCGCCCAGGTGATGTTCTGCCGGCAGCCCTTTTCCGGCCTCGCCGACCTGGCCGGGCGGCGCATCCGCACCTCCTCCGTCGGGCAGTCCGAACTGGTTGCCGGCATCGGCGCCTTGCCGGTGGTGACGGCCTTCACCGAACTGGTCCCCGCCATCCGCGACGGCGTGGTGGAATGCGCCATCACCGGGGCGTTGTCCGGCAACGCCATCGGCCTGCCGGCGGTGACCTCGCACCTGTCGCGCTTCGCGATCAGCTGGGGCGTTTCCATCTTCGGCGCCAACGACGCCGCCTGGAACGCGCTGCCCGAGGTAGTCCGCGACCGGCTGCGCACCGGCCTCGACCGGTTGCAGGAGGAAATCTGGCAGGCCGCCGAGCGGGAAACCGAGGAGGGCCTCGCCTGCAACACCGGCGGGCCGGGCTGCACCACCGGCCGGCGCGGCCGAATGACCCTGGTGGAGGAGCGCGGACGCGACCAGGCGCCGCGCGTCCAACTGCTGCGCGACGTCGTGCTGCCGGGCTGGGTGCAGCGCTGCGGGCCGGATTGCAGCGCCGCCTGGAACAGCTTCATGGCGCCCTCCTTCGGCATCTGGGCCAAGGCCGACTAGCCATGCACACCCGCCGCCTCCGCCTTGCCATCCTGCTGTTCACCAGCGTCCTGCTGCTGGGGCTGGCCGGCGGCGCCGCGCTGCTGCTCGAGCAGTTGCGGCAGATCGCCGGCTGCAACGCCACCGACGCCGTGCAGCGCGTGGTCCGGGTGGTCGAGAGCACGTTGAACCGCCATTTCCTGTCGATCGACGGCACCCTGGCGGGGCTGCCCGCGGTGATGGGCCAACTGGTCCACGACAGGCAGCTTGAACCGGCAACCGCCAACCGCATGTTGCGGGAACTGAATTTCCAGAGCTTCGCGTTCCGCGACCTGCTGCTGCTGCGTCCCGACGGCCGGCCCTGGGCGACCGCCCTGCCGGCCTCGCGCCAGCAATCCCTGTCGCTCGACCTGCGGCCGACCCCGGAGAACCGGCGGCCAGGGGGTGGCCAGGGGACGGTCGCCATCATCGGCCCGGTGCGCAATCCGCTGACCGGCGAATGGGCGCTGTTCTTTTCCCGCCCGATCGTCCTGCCTGGCGTCGGTGACCTGCTGGCGGTGGCCGAGGTCCCGGTGCCGCTGATCGCCACCATCCTGGCACCGATCGGCGAGATGACCGGGCTGCGCCTCTCGATCGAGCGGGCCGACGGCCAAGTGCTGGGCAGCCTGCCGCACGACGAGACCCGGATCGGCCGGCGGCTGGAACGCAACGCGGCGACGCTGCCCCCCGACGGCACCGCAACCGGGATGCAGGGCCGCTTCGTCAACGAGCCGGTGATCGCGGCGGCGCGGCCAACCCTGTACCAGGACATCTTCGTCGTCGCCTCCTACGCCGAGAGCGCCGCCTTTGCGAAGTGGGAGGCCGACCAGACCCGGCTGCTCGCCGTCGTCGCCGCCGGCGGCCTGCTGCTGGCGGCGCTGGCCCTGACGCTGGATGCCGCGCTGCGCCAGCGTGAACGCATCGACGCCGAGCGGTCGCGCGCCCGCCAGGTGCTGGACAACGCCATCGGCTCGATGGCCGACGGCTTCATCATGTTCAATGCCGACGACCGCCTGGTGGTCTGCAACCAGCGCTTCCGCGACATCTATTCCGTCACCGCGCCGCACATCGTGCCGGACATGCGCTTCACCGACCTGATCCGCGAGGGCGCCCGGCGCGGCCAGTACCCCCAGGCCGGCCCCGACCTCGAGGCCTTCGTCTCGGAAATCCAGGTCTGGCACCGCAGCGACCAGCCGCCGATGGAGCGCCTGCTGCCGGACGGCCGCTGGATCCTGGTGACCGAACGCCGCACGCCCGACGGCGGCACCGTCGGCATCCGCACCGACATCACGCCGCTGAAGCGCGCCATGGCCGACCTCGGTGCCGCGCGGGACGCCGCCGCCGCCGCCACCGAGACCAAGTCCCGCTTCCTGGCGCGGATGAGCCACGAGCTGCGGACCCCGCTGAACGGCGTGCTCGGCCTGGCGCAGGCGCTGGCCAACGACCCCGGCCTGTCGGCCCGGCACCGCGGGCAGGCGCGGACGCTGGAGGCCGCCGGCCGCCACCTGGTTGCGGTCGCCAACGACGTGCTCGACCTGGCGAAGGTGGCGGCCGGGCGGCTCGACCTGCGGCCGGTGCCGACGCCGCTGCCGGCCCTGCTGCTGAGCTGCACCGCCCTGTTCGAGCCGGCCGCCGCGGACAAGCGCATCACGCTGCGGACCCACCTGGCGGACAACCTGCCGCCGGCGGTGCTGGTGGACCCGACGCGGCTGCGCCAATTGCTGCTCAACCTGCTGTCCAACGCGGTGAAGTTCACCCCCCCCGGCGGCCACGTGGAACTGCGCGCGGAATGCCTCTACGGCTACCTGTTCCAGGCTGGCGCCGACGCCGACGGGCCCCGCGTGCCGATCCGCATCGAGGTGCGCGACACCGGCCCCGGCGTGCCGGAAGCCTCGCGCGAGGCGGTGTTCGGCGACTTCGTGCAGCTCGACCGCGGCGACATGCTGGGCGGCGCCGGCCTCGGCCTCGCCATTTCCGCGCACATCGCCGAGCAGATGCAGGGCCGCCTCGGCTGCGGCGCCAACCCGGCCACCGCCGGCCACGGCGCGGTGTTCTGGCTGGAGGTCCCGCTGGACCGCGCCACCCTCGCGGCGCCCACCGGGGGCGCGCCCGCCCCGGCAACGCCACGCGCGCGCCTGCGGGTGCTGGTGGCGGACGACGTGCCGGCCAACCTGGCGGTCGCCCGGGCCCTGCTGGAGTCCGCCGGCCACACCACGCATTGCGTGGCCGATGGCGCACAGGCGGTGGCGGCCATCGCCGCGCCGCCCGAGGACCGGCCGTTCGACGTGGTGCTGATGGACGTGATGATGCCCGGCATGGATGGCCACGAGGCGACCCGCCGGATCCGCGCGCTGCCGGGGCAGCCCGGCCGCATCCCGATCCTGGCGGTCACCGCCAGCGTCTTCGCCGAGGACATCGCCGCCTGCACCGCGGCCGGCATGGACGCCCACCTGGCCAAGCCGATCGAGCGCGACGTGCTGCTGGCGACGCTGGACCGGCTCACCGGCGGCAAGGCGCGGCCCCAGCCGCCCGCCACGCCTGCTGCCCCCAACGGTGCCCCGGACGGCGCCGCCGCCCTGCCGATCCTCGAGGCCCGCGACGGCCCGCCGCTCGTGGTGCGCGGGATGGACGCCGCGGCGGCGCTGCGGCTCGCCGCCGAATTCGTGCAGGAAATCCGCGACGCCGCCGCCCTGCTGCGGAACGGCGCCGCCGATGCGACCCCGGCGGCGCACCGGCTGGCCGGTTCGGCGGCGACGCTCGGCGCCACCCGGCTCGCCGCCGCCGCGCGGCACTACCAAGCCGAGTCGCGCCGGCTGCCGGAGGCCGACGCCGCGGCACGCCGCGCGGCCCTGCTGGCGATCGCCGCCGAGACCATCGTGGCGCTGGAAGCGGCGCTGACGCCTGTGCCGGCCGAGGGGTAGCGTCCGCCGGCACCCACCTCCCCGAGGCCCGGCATGACCAACACTCCGCCATCCAGCCCCATTTCGGCCAGCCCCATTTCGGCCAGCCCCATTTTGGCCGACACCATCACCAAGCTGCCGCCCATGGCGGCCGGCGCGGTGGTCGTCGCCGCTTCGCATGGCGGGCGCTACCCGGGGCACCTCGCGGCGCGGGCCGGGGTGTGCGCGGTGATCCTCAACGACGCCGACGGCGGGCTGGACGCCGCGGGGACCGGCGCGCTGCCGCTGCTGGAGGCGGCCGGCATCGCCGCCGCCACGGTCTCATGCCTGTCCTGCCGCATCGGCGACGCCGCGGACATGCTGGCGCGCGGCCGGATCAGCCACGCCAACGCCGCCGCTGTGGCGCTGGGCGTAACGCCGGGCATGACATGCCGCGACGCCGCGCTGCGGCTGCGGGCGGCGCCGCACCGCCAGGCCACGCTGCCGCCGCTCGGCGAGATCCGCGGCGAGGTGGCGGTGCCCGGTGCCGCCCGCCGCCCCCTGCTGCTCGACAGCGCCTCGCTGGTCCGGCCGGAGGATGCCGGGCAGGTCATCGTCACCGGCTCGCATGGCGGGCTGCTCGGCGGCAACCCCGGCGCGGCGCTGGCGGTGGCCGCCTTCGCCGCGGTGTTCAACGACGCCGGCATCGGCATCGACCAGGCCGGCCTGTCCCGCCTGCCGGCGCTGCAGGCGCGCGGCATCGCCGCCGTCACCGTGGCCGCCGCCTCGGCCCGGATCGGCGACGCCGCCAGCAGCCACCGGGACGGCATCGTCTCCGCCACCAACCCGCTGGCCACGCGCCTCGGCGCCGGCGACCGCGCCGCGCCGCTGCTGGAGCGCTGGGCGCGGCAACGGTAACGCCCCCCCCCCTTCAGCGTCCGGTGAATTCCGGCGGGCGCTTGGCCTGGAACGCCGCCACGCCCTCCTGGAAATCCGCCGACCGCCGGATCGCCTCCAGCCGCTGTCCCTGCCGCGCCCATTGCTCCGACGGCCCCTGCGGCAGGATGTCGTCCAGCACCATCCGCTTCAGCCCGGCCGTGACCAGCGGCGCGAAGCCCGCCATCTCCCGCCCCCACTCGACCGCCCGCGCCAGCGCCTGGCCCTCCGCCACCGCCTCGTTCACCAGGCCCACGCGTTCGGCGCGCGCCGCCTCGAACACCCGGCACAGCAGCATCATCTCCATGGCGATCTTGTGCGGGATGCGCGACGGCAGCGCCGCGATCATCCCGCCGGTCAGGCCGATCTTGGCCTCCGGGTAGTAGAACCGCGCCGTCGCCCCGCACACCGCGAGGTCGGCCATCATCGCCAGCACCAGCGCGCCGCCGATGCACCAGCCCTCCACCGCGGCGATCAGCGGCTTGTCGCACTGCCAGCCGACGTTGGGCACGGCGCGCCACAGCTCCGGCGGCTCGGTCACGTCGGCGCCGAACGAGAAGGCTTTGGACCCCATCCCCGTCAGCACCGCCGCCCGCTGCTCCGACGCGGCGAATTCCCGCATCGCCGCCTGCACCTCCTCGGCCATTCTACGATCGATCGCATTGCCCTTGTCCGGCCGGTTCAGCGCGACGATCCGCACCGGGCCGTCATCCCAGACCTTCACGTGTTCCATCGACCCGCTCCTGTCATTCCACCCTAGCGCCGGTCCGCCGCACCGCCTCGCCGAACGCCGCGCGGTCGGTCCGCACGCGCTGCTCGAATGCCGCGCCGGCCTCGAACCGCGGCGTCAGCCCGACCGGCGCCATGACACGCGCCACCTCCGGCATCGCCAGCACCGCTTCCAGCGCCGCGGTCAGCCGCGCCAGCACCTCCGGCGGCATCCCGGCCGGCCCGGCCAGGCCGTAGAACGACACGCCGCCCTCGCCGTACATCCCAAGCTCGCGCAATGTCGGCAGCTCCGGCAATTCGGCGCTGCGGGTCTCGCCGGTGGTCGCCAGGCCGATCAGCCGGCCGTCCTTGATCGCTGGCATGGCGATCGGGTCGAACTGCAACTGCACCCGGCCGGCCAGCAAATCCGTCAACGCCTGCGCCGAGCCGCGGTACGGAATGTGTTCCATCCGGATGCCGGCGGAATGCGCGAAGATCTCGCCGGTCATCTGGGTGATGGTGCCGTTGCCCGCCGAGCCGAACCGCAGCAGCCCCGGATTGGCCTTCGCATAGGCCACGAACTCCTGGATGGTCCGCACCGGCACCGCGGGGTGCATCGCAACCACCCCATCCCCCATCGCCAGCAGCGAGACCAGCGTGAAGGCCGTGACCGGATCGTAGGGCAGCCGCATCATATGCGGGCTGATGGTCATGACGGCGGTCGGGAAGATCAGCAGCGTGTAGCCGTCCGGCCGGGCCTGCGCGACCAGCGCCGCGCCGATGCTGCCGCCGGCGCCGCCGCGGTTCTCGATCAGCACCGGCTGGCCCAGCACCTCGCCCAGCTTCGGCGTCACCGGGCGGGCGGCGTTGTCGGTGCTGCCGCCGGGTGGGTAGGGGACGACCACGGTGATCGGGCGGCTGGGGTAGGCGGGTTGGGCGGCGGCCGTCAGGCAGAAAGCCAGCATGGGGGGAAGTATGCCCCCAAACCCCCATCTATTTTTGGCATTGAAAAGCCCACGCAAGCGGCGACGCATCGCTTGACTCCCAAAAAAGGTTGGGGGTCTGGGGGAAGCCTCTTCCCCCAGCCTTGCCTTCACTCCCCCGCCAGGAACGGCTCCACCTGGCTGAGGAACCCCTCAGGGTTCTCCGCGTGCAGCCAATGCCCCGCCCCCGCCACCATAGCGAACCGCGCCGCCGGGAACAGCGCGCGGATGCGGGCGTGCCGCTCCGGCCCGATATAGTCGGACCGCTCGCCGGCCAGGACCAGCACTGGCCCCGCATAGGGGCCGGCGAGGTCCGGGAACCCCTCCACCACCGGCATCGCGGCGGCGATCTCGGCCAAGCCCAGCCGCCAGGCCGGCGGGTCCTGCCCGAGGCGCAGGTTCTGCAGCAGGAAGCCGCGGATGCCCGGCTTCGGCACCGCCTCGGCCAGCGCGGCGTCGGCCTCGCGCCGGCTCAGCCCGGACCGCAGCGGCACCGCCCGCATCGCCGCGACGTAGCCGCGCAGCGCCGGCGGATAGGCCACCGGGGCGACATCCGCGATCACCAGCCGGGCCACCGCCTCCGGCCGCGTCAGCGCCAGCGCCATCGCCACCTTGCCGCCCATCGAATGACCGAGCACCGCCGCCCGCATGGCGCCGGAGCGGGCCATGGTCTCCAGCACGTCCGCCGCCATCGCCGGATAGTCCATGGCCGGGTCGCGCGGCGATTGCCCGTGGTTGCGGAGGTCGAGCGCCAGCACCCGGTGCCGCGCCGCCAGCCGCTTCTGCACCGCGCCCCAATTGCCGGCCGCGCCGAACAGCCCGTGCAGCAGCACTACCGGATCGCCCGTGCCGGCCTCGGTCGCGTGCAGTTCCATGTCCGCCTCCTGCCCGTGCCGCATCCCTGGGACCCTGACCCGACGGCGGCGACCCGCCGCGGTGAGGAACCAGCCGCTTGGCGGCCTTCACCCTTTTGCCCAGGGACCGTGCCCTGGGAAGGCCTATCCGGTCCCGGCGCCGGATGGCGGTCCCGCGTTGCCGGCCTGGTTCCCCGGCTTATTGCGACGGCGCAGAACGGCGGTCCTCCGCCAGCACCCAGCCGATCCGCTCGGCGATCTGCCTGGCGGTGCCGGTGAAGCTGATGGGACCGTCATGGTCGATCGCGTTCTGCTGCATCCCGCGCGGCTTGTGTCCGGGATCGAGGACCATCGTGAGACCATGGGCCGCATGGATGGCGGCCAGCCCGCGGGAGCCGTCATCCAGCGAACCGGACAGGATGACGCCGATCATGCGCGGCCCGGCAAAGCGCGCCACGGAGTGGAACAGCATGTCCACGGTGCGGTTGCGCAGGTTGCCGCTGCCGCCGGGGACCAGACGAGCCAGGCTCCGGACCATGAGCGTGAGGTGCCCGTTGGGTTCGCCGATGTAGCAGGTGCCCGGCACGAACTCCCCGGCATCCGTGGCGACGACCACGGGCATGTCGCAACTGCTGGCGAGGATTTCCCGCAAGGCGCTGACCCGGTCGTTCGGCCGATGCAGGACCACCAGCACGACCGCCGGGGTCGGCTGCGGCAGCGCGTGCAGCAGGGATTTGATGTCGTTCAGCCCCTCGGCACCCGAGGCGCCGATGGCAACGAAATAGGGAAGTACCTTCTTGACCATACACAAACATAGAACGTTCGCATCACGGTGCCAGTGCCGAGGCAAGTGAGACGGCCCCATGGCAGGATCGCGG
>JAABUN010006066.1_pt1 | contig 14268 bp, 19 predicted proteins | sample 5559311 | NCBI WGS metagenome assembly JAABUN01 (sample SAMN10711877, study PRJNA513370) | rock metagenome | isolation source: Antarctica rocks | place: Antarctica: Victoria Land, Siegfried Peak sud | reverse complement strand
CGACGTTGAAGAAGGTGAGCTGCTGCACCCCTCCCTCAGTAGCTAAAGAGGTCAGCTCGAGGCCCCCTTCAGGCGGCTCGACAACCGGCCCGCCAGGTACGGTGTCTTGAACGCAGGCACTTAGCAGCAGCAGGAAGAGAACTGCAAACACGGACTGTTTCATAGGGTGTCTCCTTCGTTGTCGGGTCCTATAAACACACCCGGCATTTCGAGGCTGGCCGGGGAAAGCGCGAGATGGACGGCTATAAGGGTGTCGATCTGGTTCAACAAAGCGTCCTCTATCCTCCCTACAGCCGCACCCTGAAGGCTACTTCTGGGCAGGGCGGTGAGGTTAGGGGCCTGCACTTTAACGTCTCTGTTGCCTAGCGCGAAGGCCACCTCGAAGCCTGGTGCTACGCCTTTTCGTCTTGAGACGACGGGCAAGACGGTCACGTTGGCGAAGGCGGAAGCGTTGATGTCGTCGCATGACATCACTAACACAAAGCTTTCTTGTTGAAAATCCGTACCCGCCTGCACCTTATAGATGTCACCTTTGCGGATCACTCCGTACCTCCGTCACGGCCGCTTTGCAGGGGTGAGCGCGGCGGCCACGTCTCGGTTTGTGGCTCTCTCCTGTCACCGGTTTCGACGTCGTTTTGCCCTTTAGCTTCGTCCCCGTTATCTTGTTCGGGGCTCGAATCGGCCTGCATTTGGCGGGCGAGGCGGTCGTAGGCGCGCACCTTCTCCGCCTTTTGTAACTGAGCAAGACCGGCGGAGAGGACGTCTTGAGGCTTGTCTAGTTTGTACGCTTTTCTGTAGGCTTCGATGAGGTGGGCTTCGGCTTTGCTTGGGGTAAACGCTATTCGTTTGGCCATGAAGTCAGGCTAGCAGGAACGTTTCGGGCCGTAGCTGTTAAGGAATGAAGGCGTTTAGGACGGCTCTGCTGCTAGATTTTCTCCGCTGATCAAGCTCGGTTCCGGCATGAGGCGAGGGCGCTTTTTACTTCCATCATCGCGCCTACTCCTGATGCGAGTCGAGCCTGTAAGAAGCCGCCGATGTGGCTTGGTCCAGCTACTTTTTCCTTGTGCCGAAACACAGTAGTGTAAACACACCCGAGGACATAAGGGGGTGCAAGGTGCTGCTACACCTTCTGCACACACCTGCAACCAATCTCACACGATAGTCGAGAAACCGTGAGCAGGTGTCGGTGCGCGGCTAGAACCAATGCGTGTACACGGACGTGAGCATAGTGGTGACCGCAAACCTGAACAAGTTGCTGCACAAGTAGCGCGCGGATGCTCGCACAACGCCTGTACACGGTCGGGAACGCACTCTTTGCTAGAAGCTGAGCAATAGCGTGTGTAAGCCTTGGGGCACAACCGTGTACAGGGGTGAGGCCACATGCGGGAAAATCGGACCGACAAACCTCCTGATGGATTATGCAAAATAGCGCGACCAAAGAGTGGGCGGTTTGGAGTGGCGCAACAGGCGAAAACTGCGATTATGAGTGACTACAAGCCGTGTAGTCAAGAAGATGGGTTTGTAGTCGAGATCTCCGTAGCGTGTAGTCAAGAAGGTTCAGATCAGTGGTTTATGTCTTCCTGAACGGTTGACTACACGGTTTTGTAGTCAACCTTTCGACTACAACGCCGAAACGGTTGACTACAAGGTTCGGACTGACGACTACAAACGCGTGAAACGCTGTCCTGGCGGGCGTGACTACAGGAATGGGCAGTGACTACAAGAAGAAAGTAAGGTCTGGCCCACACCTCAAAACGGGGCCACAAACCTACATAAAGATTTCTGCTTGCTGAAGTCAGGGCGGGGCGGCGAGTGTAGCAGCGCACGAGCTAGCCTCGAACTGTAGCATGAGTTTTTCCTTAGAGCTCGCTTGTTGGGGTTGGCTGGTGTATAGACGAACAGCTTATACAGGGCTGAGGGTCACCTCGAGAAGGGGCTCGAGCCTCTAATGACGCGAGCGGATGCTCGGCGAGGCGTTCGAGAGGAGCGCTGAGCTATCCCGAAGATTACGTCGCCAACCCTGTCTTTCTCGGCTCACTTACAAACTGCCCTATAGGCTTTACCGATGCTACGAAGGGGAAACTATCGGCGACGTATCGGTCTAGCGAACGGAAGGCTAAAGGATTCGTCGGTAGTCCTAGAGCCCCTGGAGGCTTGGCTCGAGACAAGGACGCAGGAATGTGTCTTGGTTCCGACTGTCTAAAGGACGGCATAACGGCACGGCAGAGAAAGGTGGGGGAGAGGGTGATCCGGCACCTCTTTTCTTAGTCGTTTGGAGGGTTGGCTGGAACAACCTTGTATACATGTAGGTGTACACGGTGGCGACCACGAGTGAGGACCCAAGGGTGTCCGCAGGTGTGATCGCAAGTGTGTGCAGGACGGTGAACGATTGTCGTCACAAAGCGTGTGCAGGAGGTTGCACCAAAGATAGGTCGGCAAGCGTGTTGGATAGGGTGCAGACCTCTGCACAAGCTCGAGCGCACCGCATGTTCGATCCGCTGCTCAGTGTTTAGTCCCAACTAGCGAACGCACCTATGTCCCTAGCCTTGGGTACGAAGGTGAGCAACTTTAGGGACACAACGATGAGCGGACCTTTGCGCTCGGCTGTGCTCATAAGGGGCTCAGTAGGTGGTGAGCAGTCTTGTGAGCGAGACTGCTCACGAGTTGGTCCTATGGCTGGTTGTGGCAGTGTGCCAGTGTAGGCGCACGTGTCGGCAACAAAGGGTGTACCTGATCGTGCGCTCGATAAGCGTTTATCGGTAAGAAACAAGCTGAAACCAGGTGCAAGAGTTTGGGGGGACCCGAGCCCACATTGTTGGCAATTTATTTCTGAAAGTTGAGAGGGTGTGCGCGCACCACTGCACGCTGTCGGGGACAGCAAGTGGACACAGCCATGCTCTAAAGGGTGTACACACCACTGTGCCGGGGTGTGTACACGGTCACGCGCTTGATCGGGTGACGGGAGACACTCACTCTTCCCGGCAGCTCGAACCTTCTTGCCGGGTCGAAGGCGATGCTGACAGAAACGAAATTGCGACCCGTCTATGTTTACGCCTCCCGCAACCTAACCGCGGGCTTGTGCGATGGCACTACGCGGCCATAAAAAGCGCATCTTGCTATGCAGCCGGTATGCAGAAGGTAGGTGAGACGATGACCGACTTCATCCTTTTGCAGAACTATGCCCGCAACCTCCTCATGCGCTACTTCCTCGGTTGTGCCGGGGTGCTCGACGTCGAGCCCGGCTTCAAGGGTTCACTCGTGGTGTTCACAAAGACCTGGCGCGGCAAAGTCAAGGTTGTGGGGCGGGAGCGTTCGGGCAAGGCGCTACTCGTCGATCCTCGCTGGAAAGAGGAGAGGGCGCGGATGCTGGCGGTCTACTTGTTGGACTGCGGGATGGTTTGGCTGATCGACGCACCCAAGCTGTGGGCTTTTATAGAGCGTGACGGAAAGCTGCTTGACGAACGCCACGGTAAGACGGTGGTGCCCTGGGCGACGATCAAGCAGCAGTTGGGTGGCGAGCTGGTGGACCTGCGCTGCGTGCCGTACCTGAGCTTCGAACAGTACCGAGCACTCCACGCCGGGTGACCGCCTACAAGCTACCCGGGGGCAGCTCCCTTGCCGTCCCTGAGAGTGCAAAAGCTTAACCGCCCGGGCGCCCGGGCGAACCCCTACCCTGAAGCGAAGGAGGCCATGATGAAACCGTCGCACAGATATAAAGCCGCACAGGCGCGCGTGCCCGACTTCCGCTCCGTCACCCGTGTGCTGGACACGCATCAGCCCAGGCAGTCCCCGATTGCCGACATCCGCAGCCTGACCCGGCTGGTGTTCGAGGCGTATCAGGACACCTACCCAGCCTCGAGCCCCAAGGTGCGGGCGCGGTACCGCAGGCTCATCGAGGAACTGTCACGTAAGGGGATCGCCGATGGCGTTGCCTGACCCGACGGGGCTGCCGTGGCCGCACCTGATGATGTGCTACCGGGTCTTCCTAAGCCAGCTCGAGGAGGCCAGCCGAACGGGCCAGACGGCGCGGGCGGCTTCACTGCGGCTGCATGTCGAATTGGCGAAGGCGGAGCTGTCCCGGCGCGGTCTGCTCGAGCTCTACGCAGACATCTGCCGGCGGGAGGCGGAACGGCTCGAGCTGCGTGCTGCCGAAGCGGGTTGCGCGGCACCTGTTCTCGAGGGCATGGAAGCCTGACCGCCAGGGGGGATTTCAGAACACTTATCTCGGGGCCCAGCCTCGTCTATCTAGTATCCGTCTATCCCGTCGCCAAGTGGCATTTATGCTATAGTGTACTTGCTTAAATGCCACTAAGGAGGCATAATGGTTGCGACCGTGACAAGCTACAGTGCCGACGACTTCACCCAGCTTCTGGGCCTGAACCTTTCCAGCACTCCAGAGCTGATCGGTGCGGTGCGCCGCGGCCTGCCGTACAGCGTCTTCGAGCGGGTGCAAGAGAGCCTTGGAGTGAGCGCGCAGACCCTAGCCGCCCTGATCGGCGTACCGGTGCGGACTCTAAATAAGCGCAAGCACGAGGGGCGCTTCTCGAGCGAGGAGTCCGACAACCTCTTGCGGGTGGTACGGGTGGTGAGCAAGACCTTCGACTTCTTCGACGAACCGGGTGCGGCGCGCGCCTGGCTCGAGGCTCCTGAGACGGCCTTCGACGGCGATACACCGCTGTCGCTCTTAGACACCGAGATGGGTGCCCAGGAGATCTTGAGGCTCTTGGGCCAGCTCGAGCACGGCGTCTTGCCCTAGTACGTGCTGACGCTGTGGCGGCTGACCAAAGCGCGGTATGCAGCCTCCGCCTTCGACGGTGAGGGGGCACGCCTCTACGGGGGCCGCTGGAACTCACCGGGGCGGGCGGTGGTCTACCTGGCGGGCAGTCTGGCGCTCGCGGCCCTCGAGATCCTGGTTCATGTCAAGAGCCAGCGTGAACTCGGGGGGTACGTCAGGCTCCGTGTTCAGGCACCAGAGAGCCTGGTAAGCGACGTAGACGCGCCTCCTCCCAACTGGCAGCAAGGACGTGCACCGGATGAAACCCGGGCCATCGGCGACGCGTGGTTAGCGGGAGGGGAGACGCTGCTGTTGCGGGTGCCGTCGGTCGTCATCCCCGAGGAGCACAACTACCTGTTGAACCCGCAGCATCCCGGCTTTGGTGAGGTCGGCATAGGTGAAGCCACACCATTTTCGTTCGACCCGCGGCTGCTCGACAGAGTGTAGCGGCCGTTTCCAACACCTGCGTATCACGAGGCTAACTAGGCATAGACCGCAGCAAGCTGGTAGAGTCCCTGCTGAAAGCGAGGCATCATGGCAAACATTTCCAAAGCCGATCTGGTTAAAGAACTGACGGAGTCGACCGGTGTGAGCGGCAAGGATGTCAAGGCGGTCGTCGAGGGCATGTTGACGAGTGTGGGGACGCACCTCAAGCAGGGTGATAAGGTGCAGCTGACCGGCTTCGGCACCTTCGAGGTGCGTGAGCGCAGCGCCCGCACGGGTGTCAGACCGGGCACGAGCGAAAAGATCGAGATCCCGGCGAGCAAGGCTCCGGCCTTCAAGGTGGGCGAGGGGCTTAAAGACCGGATTGCCTGAGGTGGTCGATAACCTCTTCCTGTAAGGTAGCGTCGGGATAATGTCTGTTGTGGCTACTTGTTGTTGCGGCCTCTATTGAACGGAGCGGTGGCTCTATTTCGGACACCGCTCCGTTCATCCTGTTCTAAAATTTGAGGCTTATCTCAGGGGCGTTTGAGAAACTGCCTCAAGGTACGTGCTGATCCGCTCAGGTCGACGAGCAGCTGCTCGAGGGTGGTGCTGCTACCGTCGGCGAAACGGATCGTCAGCTCGTCGCCTGGTATACCGTCGGCGTCCTGATCGCCCAGAGGACCGTCAAAGGTCACCGCCCGGCTCTGATCGTCATTGACTACCAGCGAGCCGCCGCTTATTTCGGCCACTACGTCGGCCTCTGGGTCGAATGCGTCGAAGGTGAAGCCGAAGGCTACGCTGCTTGTTTCCCCGGGCAGGCCTGAGAGTTCGGTGGCTACTGTGCCGCTCTCGGGAACGAAGTCGCTCGTGTAGCAGTCTTCGCGTTCCAGCGCGCCTGTCACCGAAACGTCCCAATCGAAGGCTACAGCTTCGTCGGTGAGTGCGACGCGGCCTTGAATCGAGACGGTGTCGCCCATGTCGTCTTCTGTGACGGTGTAGCCCACGTTCTCGAGGCTCAACAGGCTTCCTGAGCCGTTCACCGTGAGCGAGGTGGGCTCGAGGACTCCGTCCGCCTCGTCTCCGCAGCCGGGGGCCTGGTAGTACGTCAGTGAGGTGTCCACGTCGGCCACGCTCTCGCCACCAGCGACCATAGCGAAGTTCATGCCGGTGGGTACCTCGAGCGTTTCTCCTGCGGGTGTCTCGACCTCTACTGTTGAGCTCTGCGCGTCCCAGTCGAAGGTGGCGCTGGCCTCCCCACGTTCGACGTCGGGCGTCATCGGGTCGGCGTCGTAGCTCCAGTTGAGAGTGAGGTCGTCTGACGCCTCTTGAAACACCCAGCCCTCGGACCCGTCGCTTTGGGTGTAGGTGTAGACGCCGCGGGGCAGTTCGGCATCGGCGAATGCTTGTAACGTCCGGGGTACCCGGCGGGGATGTTCAGCCTGCATCAGGGTGAGGGTATAACCGAAGAAGGGGTTGCTCATGGCACTGTCGTGGGGCAGTCCTTGGAGCGCGATTAGACCTTTGTCTTGAGCAGCGCGCTTGAGGATCGTCTCGAGCTCGGCGGACATGTCGGTCATCATCTCGGAGACGTCTTGCTGGCTGAGGGGTCCACCCTGAGTGGGCGTGACGACCTGATCGGAACAGGCGGCGAGTAGCGCGGTCGCCAGTGCCGGGTAGAGTAGGCGGTTAGAGGCTTTCATAGTTTCTCCTTAGGGATGGAAGTGGACGTGACATAGATGCTTTACCGTACTCCGCGAGTGTTCAGAACCGGTTAACGTGTGGGCGCTTCTCGTGTAAGCCGAAATAGGGGCGCTATCTGAGCGTTCACTCCACCTATTATCTATCCCCCTTATTGTTCCGGATACCCTTTACACCTTCTTACCTTCTTCTACTTCGATTCCTGCTCGGTTGACCTCTAGGTAGACTCGGCTGCTAGAGCGTCACGGCGGAATGCCAGCACCAGAGAACGCTGAAGGTGGCTGTGCTCCCTCACCAGCGCCGCTCAATGCTGTAGCTGTCCAGGACGCTGTCGCGGCTCAAGAGCGTCAGGCCATCGGCTAGGCATTGTGCCACGATGAGCCGGTCGAACGGATCACGGTAGTGGGAGGGAAGCGTCGTAACGCCTTCCAGATGACGAGGCGTAATGTCCAGCAGGGTGACCCCGTGCTGAGCGGTTTTTTGGGTAGCGAGCTCGCGGAAAGGCAGCTCGATACGGAGTTTGCCAAGGCTCAACTTGATGACAATCTCCCACAAGCTAGCGACGCTAAGAAAGAGGTCGTCGGCGTTGTGCTCGATGAGGGAACGTGCGGTGTCGCTGAGCTGTGGACTGTCGTTTATAGCCTACAAGAAGGTGTGGGTGTCCAGCAGACACCTCACCCCATGTATTTCTCGAAATCCTCTAATGGCGCGTCAAAGTCGTCTGCCAGCCAGACCTGTCCTTTGGCGCTGCCGATGAGGCCGCCTTTGTGAAGCTTCGCTGTAGCGGAAACGAGTTTGAAGGTGCGCCCGTCACCCGTCGTGATCACAACTTCTTCGCCTCGGGCTGCCTCATTGAGCAACTCTTCGAGCTTACGCTGTGCCTCTTTGACTGTAATGACTGTCATAGAAGCATTATACGCAGGTTAGCTGCTAGCTGTTTTCTTTATCTGGGTGTTCATTCATCCTTTTATCTATCCCCCCAATTGTTCCGGATACCCTCACCCCATCCACTCCCTTCTCGAGCCCTCAACTTACTGGTTAACCCTTAGGTCCACCTGACCTGATGGGAAACCAAGTGGTTCCGATCATGTCTACGGGCTTGAATTGTGGGGCTAGGGGGGTATCCGGAATAATTTAGCGGATAGCTGTAATATAGTGATGCATGAGTCATTGGAGGTGTAGGCCGTGAGCGACGTGGGAGAGAGGATGCTAGCCGAGTTACGCCGCATCAGGGAGGCGCTCGAGGGTTCGCAACCACTTGGCTTCGGCAAGCGCCAGGAGCCGTCTTACGTGTTCGTCAAGTGGGACGGGGCGACGGTCTGGTACCAGCGCGACCGGCACGAGGGGGTGAACCGTCCCCTCGAGGAGCGCGACCTGACCGGGTATCTGGTCAACGTCTGGCGTTTCGACAGGATGGACGCCACCACCCAGGAGAAGGTACCCAGGCTCAACATCCAGGTCCGGGCCGACAAGGACTACATCGTTCAGACCGGGTTTTATACCAACTTCTCGAAGACGTTTTTGGCTGGGTTAAACGAGCTCGAGCCCTCGGCACTCAACGAGCCCGTGACTCTGGTGGTCGAGACGAACGAGGGCTCGAGGCACAGACCCACGCTCTTCTGTCGCGTCGAGTGGCGCGGCACCCAGATAACGCCGGTAGTAGGGAAGGGGAGAGAGCCTAAGGAGCTTTACGAACAAGCCGTGGCCCGGTTCGGCTTTACCGACCCCTATGCCGGGGAGGACGAAGCGTGAGCAAACCGGCCGACGAAACGCTCGCCGAGCGTAGACCGCTGCCGCGCCTCTACGCCCACTACCACCGACTCCTGATCGACCTACTAGAGAACCTGGTGGAAGACGCTCTGGTGGTATGGCTGACCGGGGAAGAGGGGCATATCCGCAGGCCCGACGGGCAGCCCAACACCTACCGCAAGGCGCTCTACGTCCTGGAAGACCTCAGCCCTTACCGGGAGCGCTTGGAGACGTTGGCAGCGGTACAGGCCGAGGGGCACAGGACGATGGGCGTCAAGCGTCCGGGACTCCTCCTACCTGGGACACAAACCGAAGTCCGGCATGTGGTGGTGAGCCGCTCTGAAGCCTGGTCCTCGCACGCCTTGACGAAAGAGGTGGTGCTCGGCAAGCTCGAGGCGTTTATCCTGAGGACGAAAGGGAATCTGCGGGCGTTCGAGACCTACGCCTCGACTCATGACCCCAGGCGGGAAAAGGTCGAAGACGAGATCCGGGGGCTCGAGGCGGGGCTCGAGCGGCTCAAGGCGTGGGACGAAGGCGTCCTCAGGGAGAGAGCAAGGAGCGACAAGCACACCGCCAGGGTGCTGCTGCCCGACCCGGTGACGGGTGAGGAGGAGACGCGGCTGCTCTACGTCCGCGATGTGGGGCTGATCGTAGCCGGACCAGAGCTTACCACCCGCCCGAACGCCATCGAAACCCCGACCCAGCGTAAACGACGCACCGACCGGATGAAGGGCAAGCTCGAGCCCTTGGTCAGCTTCGGCATGTTTGAGGTGTTCAGCGAAAGGGCATGGCAGGCGGCCAAGGAGGCATGACTTTCCAGCTATACCCGTGAAGGAATATAGAGCACTCGAATAGCGCGCCTTTTCTGTCCCTTATTCGCCTGGTATCAGGTTTTTCTGGCGGAGCGCGCCTACCGACCTAAGCCAGCTCGAGCCAAGAGTAGGCTAAACTTCTGCGCCCAGCCCGCTACCGCCTGCCGGGACACGTCTAACCCGCGCTCGGCGAGGCAGATCACGGACGTTCGCAGCGGACAACCGGTAGCTGAAATACCAGCGCACGGCCGTCACGATTACGTCACGCGGCCAGCGGTGACTCTCGAAAGGCGTGCCGGTACGGTCGGTGAAGCTGCGCCCGCAAACTGAGCAGTGGTGACGCTGTTTCCCGGCTCGATCTCGTCCATCTTTATGGGTCCTGGAATTTGAGCAGTGGGGGCAAGCTGGCATCACTAACCCTACCCCAGCACAACTTTACAGTCTCACTTCAATTGCTCGAACTCCAGCAACTCCGTCAGCGCAGCTAGTCGCGCGACATCGATCTGGTACGTGCCGCGAGTGCCCGTGACGATCCCCATCGCTCGCCAAGCACTCAACGCCTGCGTCACACTGATCCGTCCTGCGCCCGCGAGAGATGCAATCTCGTCGTGCCGCAAGGCTAAGCGAACCTCGAACACGTCGGGCGTGACCTCCGTCCCGAAACGCTTGGCGAGCGATAACAGCGTACGCGCGAGCCGCGCTTGCACCGGCAGCCTGGCGTGCTCGACCTGCTCCTCCAGCACGCCGATACGGGTAGACAATGCTTGCGTCAACTTGAGGGCCACATCCGGATGAGCGCGCACGACCTCCCGCAATCTCTCGCAAGTCACGTTCACTACCAAGGTCCCGTCGGCAAGGCTCATTGCCTCCGAGAGGTGCTCGGGTTCACCCATACAGCGCGAGGTGCCGAACAGGTCACCGGGTCCGCACACCGCCAGCACGCGTTCACCAGCAGACGTGTTCGGCACGCCTATCTTCACCCGGCCCGAAAGCACCACGAAGAACCCGTCTGCCGGGTCGTTTAAGCGGTGCACCCGTTGCCCTCTTGCGTAACGACGTGGGGGAATAGCACGGGTAAGGACTCCGAGTTCTTCTTCTGCCGCAACGGCCTCGAACGGGGCATCCGGTGCCACCCATACCCCACCGCGCAGCGCCGTCGTGCCGTCACTTAGGTCGCTCTTTTCTTGTTGCTCTTGCTGGGCCATGCTTCAGTATTCTCCTGCGGCTAACCCGGTCATGTTCACGGCTGAACACAACCTCTAGTCTCGCAAGCGCAAGGTGCAATTTGCGAGGGCCGAATGTTCTCGCCCAGGAGGAAGCACAATGAACTTTAACGGCAAGATCGTCGTGATCACCGGCGGCAACAGTGGTATCGGCTTAGCATCCGCACAGGAATTTCGCAGCCACGGCGCGCAGGTCGCCATCCTCGGACGCGACCCGAACTCATTGACACAAGCACAACAGGTGCTCGGAGAAGGTACCTTGGCTGTACAAGGCGACGTTTCCAGCCTTACCGACCTCGACCGCTTCTACACCGCAGTGGGCGAACGTTTCGGCCGGGTAGACGTGCTGTTCGTCAACGCAGGTATAGCCAAAATGGGACCCATTGACGGCTTTGTTGAGGCAGACTTCGACGCGGTGATGGACGTTAACTTTAAAGGCGCGTACTTCACCATTCAAAAAGCGTTACCGCTCTTTGTTAACGGCGGAACGGTGGTGCTGAACACCTCGATCAACGCTAATATCGGCATGCCGACTACGTCAGTTTATGCGGCGAGTAAGGCGGCCCTGATTTCTCTTGTCCGGACGCTCTCAGCAGAACTGCTTCCGCGTGGGGTTCGCGTGAACGCGGTCTCACCCGGTCCGGTCAGCACGCCCTTGTACGGACGCCTCGGCTTGCCTGAAGCAGACCTCCAGGGTTTCGCAACAAGCGTACAGCAGCAGATCCCGCTCGGGCGTTTTGGCACCCCCGAGGAGATCGCCAAGGCGGTCGCGTTCCTGGCTTCTCCTGATTCGTCGTTTATCGTCGGCACGGAACTCGTTGCTGATGGCGGCATGAGCCAGCTTTAAGAGGAGTAACCTGATGAAGCATCTTGCTAAGATCGTCCTCGCCGCCCTGCTTGGTCTAGAGCTCACTTCGGGTGCCTCTGCCCAGCCCTCCCAGAGTGTCGTACCCGACCGGTATACCAGCAACTTCGCCACCGTAGACGGGTTGCGTCTGCACTATGTCCGGGGTGGTCAAGGCGATCCCCTAGTCCTCCTCCACGGCTTCGGCTCCACCTGGTATGAGTGGCGCAAGGTCATGCCCGAACTTGCCGAGCGCTACACGGTGATCGCGCCCGACCTCCCTGGATTAGGCGATTCGGAGGTCCCGGCGGGGGGTTTCGACAAGCGGACCACGGCCGGTTCCATCCACGGTCTCCTCCAGCAGCTAGGTCTAGATCAGATTTACCTCGTGGGCCACGATATCGGTCTTATGGTCGCCTTCGCGTACGCTGCCGAGTACCCAGAGGAGGTGCGCCGACTCGTCCTTCTAGAGGCTCCCATCCCCGACGAAGCAATCTATAGCTTTCCAGCTCTGACGCCGGCGGGTCAGGGAGCCTGGCAGTTTGGGTTTTTTAGCATTCCCGGGCTGCCGGAAGGATTGATCGAGGGCCGAGAGAAGTACTTCTTGACCCAGTTTATTCGGGGCAACGCCTTCAACCAGCAAGCCTTCGCTGAGGCAGATTTTGAGGAGTACGCCCGCAGCTACCGCGATCCCGCCAAGCTTCACGCCAGCATGGAGTACTTCCGGGCCTTTCCTGAGGACGTGACCCAGGTGGCCCAGTACGACGAAGCGCTGCTCTCCATGCCTGTGCTCGCCCTTGGGGCCGAGTACAGCCTGGGCGGCTTCCTTTTAGAACAGGCACAACGCTATGCCAGCAATGTTCGAGGCGGCGTGGTTCCAGACTCCGGGCATTGGGTTCCCGAGGAACAACCGGACTATCTCGTGAAGCAGCTTCTGACGTTCTTTACCGAGGATGACCGTTAACAGCTATATTTGACTGCGCAGCCGCTAGAGGGAAGGAGACACCATGAGGCGCAGGAACACGTTACAAGCACGATGGATAAGGGTCTTGAGCGGCTTGCTGATCTGTCTTGCCGTTACAGGCAGCACGTCCACAACACCGCGAACTCCAGGCTTGACGGATAGTGAACTGATCGAGGCGCTGCGTGGGGGTGGCTACATCATCTACTTCCGTCATGCTGCCACTGACGCTTCACAACCCGATGAGGTCGATGAAGTGGGGTCATGGGCGAGCTGTGACCCTTCACGGATGCGGCAGCTCTCCGACGGGGGACGGGCGGTGTCTCGAGCGATTGGCGAGGCGATGCGTGTATCGGGCGTTCCTGTAGGTCAGGTGTGGGCGAGTGAGTATTGCCGCACGGTGGAGACGGCACAGCTCATGACATTAGGTGCGGTTAGGACCACCACCGACATCATCAATATGAACGTTGCCAGCTATGTCGGTGGTCGAGCACACCTGATCGACACAACGCGCCGACGTCTGGCGACCTCACCACCTCCTGGCACCAACACCATTCTGGTCTCTCACGGACTTGTCCTTGACGCGGCTGCCGATGTCTATCTCGCCGAAGGGGAAGCAGCTGTCTTTCAACCGCTCGGGAATGAGACGTTCAGCTTTGTCGCTCGTGTCACGCCGGAGAACTGGGCGGCGTTAGCCGAAACTGTGGTCCAGTGAGCTGAAGGTCGGCGGAGAAAGGAAGACGAGATGCCTCGAACACAGTACAGACGGAATCTGCTTTTCACCCTGGCGTTGTTAACAGGTTACCTGGCAAGCGCTCAGGATAGCAGCGCACAAATCCAAGAATACTCGGTGCCTCCAGGCACGCACCCACATGACGTAGCTCCTGCGCCAGACGGCGCGGTTTGGTACACGGCTCAGTCTTCAGGTGAGCTCGGACGCTTGGACCCTGAGACCGGGAAGACGCACCACATCCCCTTGGGCGAGGGCTCGAGTCCTCATGGGGTCATCGTAGGACCGGACGGTTTCCCCTGGGTTACGGACGGTGGTCTCAACGCAATCGTTCGTGTGGATCCCGAAACGGAAGCAGTGGGGGTCTTTCCACTGCCTGAGAATACCGGCTACGCCAACCTGAATACCGCGACCTTTGACGGGAACGGCGTACTCTGGTTTACAGGCCAATCGGGCATCTATGGTCGGCTCGACCCGGCGAACGGGAAGGTCGAAGTCTTCGACGCCCCTGAAGGTTCCGGTCCTTATGGCATCACCACTTCGCCGGAGGGGGACGTCTATTACGCCTCGTTGGCAGGAAGTCACATTGCCGGTATCGATACGGAAACGGGGACAGCCACTGTAGCTGAGTTGCCGACTCCCGATCAGGGTGCGCGGCGGGTGTGGTCGGAATCGCAGGGCCGTATCTGGGTAAGTGAATGGAACGCAGGGCAGGTGGCAGTCTACAACCCGAAGGTCAACACCTGGCGGGAGTGGCGGCTCCCCGGCGATAGCCCGAGTGCCTACGCCGTCTATGTCGATGATCAGGACAAAGTGTGGCTCACCGACTTTGGTGGAGACGCCATCTTACGCTTTGATCCTGATACCGAAACGTTTGAAACCTTTAAGCTGCCGACCTCTCAGGCGCAGGTCAGGCAACTTTTGGGAGACACCGTTGGCGAACCCCTTATCACTCCCAAAACAGGCGATCCAGGCATTCCCAACGCCACAAAAGACTGCACAGCTGCTTAAGCAGCTGTGCGACCTTTCTTCGATGTGGTTGAAGCAGGCT
>JAABUN010006065.1_pt1 | contig 14269 bp, 16 predicted proteins | sample 5559311 | NCBI WGS metagenome assembly JAABUN01 (sample SAMN10711877, study PRJNA513370) | rock metagenome | isolation source: Antarctica rocks | place: Antarctica: Victoria Land, Siegfried Peak sud | reverse complement strand
GGGCGGGTTCAGGCGGTGGCCGCAACGACCTGTGCGTAGGCCTCTGATGGTGTCATGTAGCCGAGGGTCTTGCGGGGACGGTCGTTGAGGCTGCGCTGGATGACTTCGAGTTCGGCCGCTGGGTGCGTTGAGAGGTCGGTGCCCTTTGGCAGGTATTGGCGAAGGAGCCCGTTGGTGTTCTCGTTCGAGCCGCGCTGCCAGGGGGCGTGCGGGTCGCAGAAGTAGATCGGGATCCCGGTCGCTGTCGTGAACGCGGCGTGAGTCGACATCTCTGCGCCCTGGTCCCAGGTGATGGAGCGGCGCAGCTCCTTGGGCAGCGTCGCGATCGCCTTGCGCATCGCCGCTTCGACGTTCACCGCTGAGCGGCCGTCCCCGAGGTGCAGGAGCAGGACCAGCCGGGTGGTGCGCTCGACGAGGGTGCCCACGGCGCTGCGGCCGCCCTCGCCCAAGATGAGGTCGCCTTCCCAGTGCCCGGGCACGGCACGGTCAGCGGCTTCGGCGGGTCGTTCGGAGATGTTGACCATCCCGGGTATCCGTCCGCGGCCATCGGTGGCACCGAGCTTCTTGCGGCGGGTCCGTCCGGAGCGCAGGCAACGGGCCAGTTCACGTCGTAGTTCACCGCGACCCTGGACGAAGAGGGACTGGTAGATCGTCTCGTGGCTCACCCGCATCTCCGGGTCCTCCGGGAAGTCCAACGGTAAGCGTCGGGCGATCTCATCGGGCGACCAGAGCTGCTCGAGCCGCTTGCTCACCTCGTCGAGTAGCGGGCCGCTGCGCAGCTTGCACGGCTTCGGACGCCGAGCTCCGTCGCGGGCGCATCGATGCGCCGTCCATGCCGAGTAGCCGTCCCGGCCGCCGTTCGCAGCGACCTCGCGGGTGATCGTCGATGGCGATCGTCCGAGCTGGCGGGCGATGCCGCTCAGAGATTCACCGGCGTGGATGCCGACGAGGATCTCCTCGCGGTCAGCGATGCCTAGGCACCCGGGCCGAGGTTCCCACTCGTCTGGAATCCCGGTCGTGAACCGACCCTCTCGGACCATGAGTCCGACCATTGGCGCAGTGCACCCGATCTCGCGAGCGATGTCGACCAGGCGCCAGCCCCGAGCCCTGAGTCGGAACGCCAGCTGCTTCTGATCGTGGGTGAGAACTCCAGCCATGACACTGCTCCTGTGATCGAGAGACACCGATGGTCACAGGACCGGTGCGCTCACCGGTGGATTCCGCCGGGTGTGAACTGCACGCGGCTCGGTCCCGGACGACCGGACCGACGAACGAGAACGTGTTCTCGTTCCGCAGATAGGGTCGCCCGGCAACCGGCTCAGACCTTCGGAGGACACCCCATGGCCGCAGGCACCCGGTTCGACGGACGAACGGCCATCGTGACCGGCGCGGCGTCGGGCATCGGCCGGGCCACGGCGATCAGGCTGGCGGCCGACGGTGCCCACGTGGGCTGCCTCGACCAAGCCGACGCGGTCGCCGAGACCGTCGCCCTCATCCGCGCCTCCGGCGGCACCGCTACCGCAGGCAACGTCGACGTGCGCTCCGAGGACAGCGTGGCTGCGGCGGTCGCTGCGGTGGAGAGCGACCTCGGCCCGACCCGCATCCTGGCCAACGTGGCCGGGGTCCTCCGCTTCGCCCACACTCACGAGATGGAGGTGGCGGAGTGGGACCTCCTCATCGACGTGAACCTGAAGGGCCCGTTCCTCATGGCCCGGGCCACCATCGGGTCCATGTTGGCCAACGGCGGCGGGGTGATCACCAACGTGGCCTCGTCGGCCGGGATGTTCGGCCAGGCGTTCATGTCGCACTACTGCGCGTCCAAGGGCGGGGTGGTGCTGATGACCAAGTCGCTGGCCTGGGAGTACCTCAAGCGCAACATCCGGGTCAACGCCATCTCACCGTGCGGCGTAGCCACGCCAATGACCGGCCGCGTGGACTTCCCCGAGGGGATCGACTTCGGGCTCATCGCCAAGACCATGGCGATCGACAACAAGATGCTCACCCCCGAGGACCCTGCCGCCCTGATCGCCTTCCTCTCCTCCGACGAGGCCAGCGGCATCAACGGCGCCGTCATCCCCATCGACCACGCCGTCACCGCCTGAGGCTCGCATGGGCGGAACGGTTGCATGCGAATTGCATGCAGATTGGCTAGGCTGCGCTCGTGCCACCGATCCAGATCCGCAACGTCCCCGACGACGTCCACGCCAAGCTCAAGGCCAAGGCCAAGGCGCACGGCCAGAGCCTCTCGGAGTTTGCGTTGGCCGAACTGCGTCTGGCGGCAGACCGCCTCACGCTCGAAGAAGCCATCGCTCAGACCGAAGCGGACGAGCCCGTCGAGGGCGACTTCGACACGGTGGCAATCATCCGCGAGCTTCGCGGCCCGATTTGATCGTCTTGGACTCGTCGTCCCTCGTCGAGTTCCTGACCGACACGCCGGCCGGAAGACGCGTCAGTCGCCGATGGACGGGGGAGGGCGAAGCACACGCGCCGCACTTGGTGACCGCCGAGACGGCCCACGTCATCCGTCGCCTCACGAGACAAGGAACGGTCGGGCCCGATCACGGCCGTCGGATGCTCGAGCGACTGGCCATGCTCCCCTTCCGGCGCCATGCCCACGATGTGCTCCTGCCTCGCATGTGGGAACTGCGAGCGAACCTCGGCGCTTACGACGCCACCTACGTCGCGCTGGCCGAGGCCCTCGACGTTCCCCTGCTGACCCTCGACGCGCGCTTGGCGGCTGCGCCTGGCAACCGGGCCACGGTCGAGCTCGTGACCTGACCACCGCACCCCACCGCCTGACCGCCCCAACCCCCCCTGCGAAAAGCTAGGAGCCACCATCCTCGATCGACTGCGGGACCTGAGGCCGGCACCGATGCCGACGGTGGACCCGATGCCCGCATCGGTCGGCTCCAGGGTGCCGTGGATCGGTGCTGCGCCGGGTCTGCTCCGCAACCCCACGACATGGTTCACCCGGCAACGGGCGCGCCACGGCGACACGTTCGTGGTCGATGCCCTGGCCCACCAATTCCTCTGCGTGTTCGGCCCAGTCGCCGTCCGCAACCTCTATGCGGTGGCCGAGCGGGACGCCTCGTTCGGCCTGGCCACCTACACCATGATCCGGACCAAGGTGCCCGATGAGCTCTTCGGCGACATCCGCAACCCGCCCCACAAGCTCTTCGGCAACCAGCGGGTGGAGGGCTACCTGGCCAACCTGGCCGTCACCATGGACGCCGAGCTCGACGTGCTCGGTCCCCGTGGCACCTTCGACGCCTTTGGCGAGAGTCGCCGCATCGGCCACCGGCTGGGCCTGGCGTCGTGGGCCGGCCACGAAGCAGCATCGCCGGCCCACGTGGAGGCGCTCATCGACGCACTCGACCGACTCGACACCTCCGAGTCGTTCGTGCACCCGCTGCGCACCATGGTGACGCTGGCCACGAACAAGGCCCGGGAGCGCCGGGCCATGGCCGAGGTCGAGGGGGTGATCGCCGAGATACTGGCCGAGCGTCGCTGTCAGCCCGATCGGCGGTCCGGCGACTTCCTCGACACCATCGACGAGTCGTTCGCCGACGTGGACCAACCGCTTCACGATCGCCTCGTCGCCCGCGACGTGATCGTGTTGCACCTCGGGTCGCAATCGAACCTGTTCGCGGCATTGGCCTGGACGCTCGTCAACCTCCTCGGCGCGCCCGATGACCTCGCTTCGGTTACCAACGGCGACGACGCCCTGCTCGACCGTTACGCCTACGAGTCGATCCGGATGGCCCAGCGGTCGATCACCATGCGTCAGGTGCTGCGGCCCATCGACTTCGAGACCGACGCGGGCGAGCTCCACCTCTCCCCTGGCCTGTTGATCACGACCATGCTCTCGGTCACCAACACCACCGCCGACGCCAGCCTGTCCACTTTCGACCCCGACCACTACCACGGTCGCACCCTGACCGTGGCGGGCGACCTGGCCACCAAGGAACTGGTGAGCACCTTCGGTCACGGCACCCACACGTGCCCGGCCCAGCGCTTCTCGATCTCGGCCATCCGCACCGCGATACGCGCCCTGCTCGACCGCTACGAGCTCTCGCCCCGGTTCGACCGACCGGGCCCGCTCACCCGTCAGATCGGCGGCGTGGCTCGCGCCGATCGGCCCACCCCGGTCGACTACCGCCGCCGCTGAACCGGGCCGGGGCCGGGGCCGACACCCCACACCTCCGGTGCGCGCACTTCTGTCAGGTTCTGCTCCCACGAGGCCAGGTGAATGGAATCTGACCGTTCATGGCGCGGACATAGCCGGGTGACGGCCCATCTCTAGGTTGCGCTCCGTCCGCAGGAGCGTACGCAACGGCGTGCGAGGAAGAGGGAGCACCGCCCATGACCGACGTGAGTTCCCACGCCACGTAGAGCACGAGCAGGTTGGCTGCCGTGACCACGCCCAACATGGCGGCGGTGAAGACGAGCAGGAGACCCGCAATGCGGTGGAGGCCGCCACGATCGACCGCGAAGTACCGGACGGAATAGAGGACCACGAGTAGCCCGATCCCGGTCACCAGCAGCACCATCAGCAGGGAGAACCCGTCGAGGCGGAGGTCGAGCGACTGTACGGATCAGAGGTGTCAGCTCTGTTCCCACTCCGTGAGCAAAACCTGCCAGCTTCTAGGTCAGGAGATGATCCGACCCGAGGGCACGTTGGGGCTGAACGTCATCACCACCGTCGTCCCGCCAGCGCTCTCGACGAACTGGAGGTCGTCGGCGAGCAGCCGCAGGAGGGGGATGCCGAGGCCGCCCTCGTGATCGAGGCGGGCCGGATCGGTCACCGGCGGGTGCGACCCGAGACCGCCCGGGTCGAACCCGCCAGCGTGGTCCTGGACGGTCAACTGGATCCGCCCTGCATCAACCTGGCAGCGGACCATGATCGGAGCGGTCGGGTCAGAGCCCGACGACGACGAGGCCAGTTGGGCCTCGATGGCGTTCGTGCAGGCCTCCGAGACGGCGAGGCGCAGGTCGGCGCTGCGCTCCTCGTCGAACTGTGGCTCGGCGGCCGCCACCGCGCCCACCACCAGGCGGGCCACGGCGACCACGTCGGGCCGGGGCGGCAGCTCCAACTCGACCACCTCGACCGCCACCTCCTCGACAGCCATCGCCTAGCGCAGGGGCCTGTCGGCGCCTGAGCTCATCGGGCCACCGCGTCAGAGACCGACGAGTGGATCTGGAACACCTGGTCGAGACCGGTGATCTCGAACACCTTCACGATCCGGGGCTCGGTGCAGACCAGCTTCACGTCGCCGTCGTGGGTCCGCACCCGCTTGCGGGCACCGATGAGCACACCGAGCCCAGTGGAGTCGATGAAGTCCACCTCTTCGAGGTCCACGACGATCCGGAACCGCTCCTCGTTGACCAGCTTGATCAGCTGCTCTCGTAGGCGGGGGGCGGTGGCCACGTCGATCTCGCCGACTACCTGCATCACCGACCAGCCGTCCTGTTCGCTCACCTCGAGTCGAAGGTCCACGAGTTCTCCTGCCGGTCACCGGTCCGCTCCAACCTACGTCGTCGGATCGTGGCCTCCGAACCACCGAACAGGTCTACGCACGCACTGGTGGGCCCCACGGCCGCCACCTTGGGGACACCAGCCCGTACACTCCGAACGTCTGTTCCCTGAACCGCGGCCCGCCTCCTCATGGCCCTCACCTTCCCCGATCCGGTCGACGGTTACGTCGAAACCCTCCGCCGCCGCCTCGGCGCGGGCTTGGTGCACCTCGAACGGCTCCCGGCCCGGTCGGCGCGCACCGCGACCCTCCAGCGGTCGTTGCCGGCACGCCTCGACGAGAGGTTGGGGGAGCTCGGCATCGACGGGCTCTGGACCCACCAGGCCGAGGCCATCGACCACCTGCGCGCCGGGATGTCCACCGTGGTCGCCACGGGTACGGCGTCGGGCAAGTCGCTCTGCTATCAGCTGCCCGTCGCCGAGGCGGTGGCCGACCCGATCCGCCCGGGCACCGCGCTGGCCCTCTTCCCCACCAAGGCCCTGGCCCAGGACCAGCTCCGCGCCTTTGCCCACCTGTCGGCACCGAGGCTGGTGGCGGCCACCTACGACGGTGACGCAGACACGGCCCAGCGGATGTGGGCCCGCACCCACGCCAACGTCGTCCTCACCAACCCGGAGATGCTCCACCACGGCCTGCTGCCCCACCACGGCCGTTGGGACACCTTCCTCATGCGCCTGCGCTACGTCGTGATCGACGAGCTCCACGTGCTGCGCGGGGTGTTCGGCAGCCATGTGGCCCACCTGCTGCGTCGCCTTCGCCGGCTCTGCGAGCACTACGGGTCGTCGCCCACGTTCGTGTTCTCCTCGGCCACCATCGGCGAGCCCGGTCGCCTGGCCCACGACCTGTGTGGACTTCCCGTCGCCGAGGTCACCGCCGACGGGTCGCCCCACGGCGAACGGCTGGTGGCCCTGGTCGACCCCGCTCGGATCGACACGGGTGGCCGTGGTCCGCAGTCGCCCAACCGGGTCACTGCGGGCCTGGTGGCCGACCTCGTGCACAGCGGGCATCGCACACTGGCCTTCTGCCGCAGTCGGGCCGGCACCGAGGTGGTGGCGGCCGAGGTGGCCCGTCGCCACCCCGACCTGGCCGGACGGGTCCGCCCATACCGCGGTGGCTACCTCACCAGCGAACGCCGCGAGATCGAGGCCCAGCTCTTCAGCGGCACCCTCGGCGGCGTCGTCGCCACCTCGGCCCTCGAGCTCGGCGTCGATGTCGGCGGCCTCGACGCAGTGGTGCTCAACGGCTTCCCCGGCACCATCGCCTCGATGTGGCAGCAGGCCGGCCGGGCCGGACGCGAGGGCCAGGCATCGGTGGCGGTGCTGGTGGCCGGCGACGACCAGCTCGACCACTACTTCCTGAACCACCCCCACGAGGTGTTCACGCGGTCGCCCGAACCGGCGGTGGTGAACCCGGCCAACGCATACGTGCTCGACCCCCACCTGGCCTGCGCCGCCTACGAGCAGCCGTTGTCGCACCGTGACGAGCGGTGGTGGGCCGCCGACCTCGACGACGGCGTCCGCCGCCTGGTGGTCGACGACCGGCTTCGCCTGCGTGCCCGCTGGGACGGCATCCGAGCGGTGTGGGCAGCCCGGGGCCGGCCAGGGAGCGCTATGGGTCTGCGGAGCGGGTCGTCGAGCGAGGTGCGCATCGCCTTCGCCGACGGGACGCTGGTGGGCACGGTGGACCGCAGCCGGGCCTGCGAGCTGGTGCACCCCGGCGCCATCTACCTCCACCAGGGCCGGCCGCACCGGGTGGCCCGACTCGATCTGGACGACGGGGCCGCCATCGTGGAGCCCGACGAGGGGCAGGAGTACACCCTCGCCCGTACCGAGGTGGCGCTGCGCATCACCGGCACCGAGGCCACCCGTCCCGTCGGTCGGTTGACGGTGGGCGTCGGGACGGTGGAGGTCACCAGCCAGGTCACCGGCTACCAGCGGCGCGACGTCCTCACCGGCGACATCCTCGGCACCACCGAGCTCGACCTGCCCCCGTCGCACCTCGTCACCCGGGGTGTGTGGTGGCAGGTCCCCGACCGCGTCGGGGCCGAAGCCGTCCTGTCACCACGCCAACTCCCCGGCGCGCTGCACGCGGTCGAGCACGCCGGCATCGGCATCCTCCCGCTGTTCACCATCTGCGACCGCTGGGACGTCGGTGGCGTGTCGACGCCATGGCTCGACGAGCTGGCCGGCCCGGCCATCGTCATCTACGACGGCTACCCGGGCGGCGCGGGCATCGCCGAGCTCGGCTACGGGGCGGCCGAGCTCCAACTGGCGGCCACCCTCGAGCTGCTCGAGCTGTGTCGGTGCGACGACGGCTGCCCGTCCTGCGTGCAGTCGCCCAAGTGCGGGAGCTGGAACGAGCCGCTCGACAAGGCCGGGGCCCGCTCGCTGCTCCAGGCCGCAGGGATCGCGTCGCCTGGCCGACCTGCGTAGCGCGACGGGTTGGGCCGGTATCGCAGACGACGGCCAGACGGGGCCGGGGCCGGATCTCCTCCTCCCGAGACCCGGCCCCGGCCGGTCTCCTCGATCATTCGGTCCTCGTGGCGCGAACTCCTGCCTGGACCATCAGGGCCCCTCGTCGGCTGACCCTTCCACGCGCATGGCGACCGAAGCGGAGAGCTCCGGGTCGCCGACGAGCAGCCCCACCAGCGGTACCTCCGTCGGGGCGCTATAGCGCACGGTGACACGCACCGTGGTGCCGGTCCCGGCCCGTTCCGAGCTGGCCACGCGCAGCCGACTGGGACGCAAGCCGGGCGTGGCCCGGGCCGCTCGACCCACGGCCCCGGCGCGGTCATCGACCGCGGCTGCCCGGGCACCTTCTCGGGCGGCGTGGACCACCAGGATCTGTGCCCGGGCCACCAGGGCCACCTGCACCACAAGCAGCAGGGCGATCGCCAGGACCGGCAGGGCCAGCGCCACCTCCACGGTGGCCTGGCCCCGTTGGCCCGCACCGGTGCGACGTCGCCTCACCCGGCCTTGTCGATGAGCTGACCGACCACGGCATCGAACAACTGGCCGATCTTTCCGGACTTGGCTGCCCAGGCGGCGAGCAGCAGGGCGATGGCCGCCGCGCCCAACAGCACCAGGGCGTACTCGGCGGTGGCCTGACCGTGCGACGAGGCGAACCGCCTCCGGACATGGGTTCGGAGTCGTAGCGAGACGGTGCGGGCCAGAGCGGCCAGGGCGAGCTGGGTGGCGACGAACAAAGACGACATGGGACCTCCAGGGTCACGGGTCGAACGACCCGACGGGTACTTCGGGGCGCCGCCAGGTAGCGGCGTTCCGGACGGCCGGTTCAGCCGGCGAGGACGACGGCACCGCAAGGTGCGAGCACGGCTCCAGGTACCAGCGGGCCGAGCGGCGTGCGATCTGGCCGTTCTCCCTGGGGCTGGCCGACGATCGACCTCGATCACCGGCAGAACGATCCACCTGCCTTCACGGCTGGAGGGCGTCGAGGGAGCCGGCGAGGAGGGGGACCACGGCAAGCAGGGCAAAAGCCGGCAGTACGCAGCAGACGAGCGGGAAGAGCAGGGTCACCGGGAGCCGGCGAGCGGCTTCTTCGGCGGCACGGACCCGGCGATCGCGAGCCGTGGCCGCAGCCCGCCGCAGGACCGGAGCGAGCGGTGCACCGGTTCGGTGGGCCCCCGCCAGGGCCTCGACGAGGGCAGGTCCAAGCGTTCCCAGGGCCGGTCCGAGGCGTTCGAGGCTCGCTCCCAGCGGCGCACCGCGTGCCACTCGACGGGACACCTCGGCGAGTTGCCGGCGCACTGCGGGCGGTGCGCGCACCGCCACCGCCTCGACACAGGCCGCAACCGGGTGGCCGGCGGCCGCGGCGACCACGAACAGCCCGATGAGCTCGGGCATCGCCTGGTCGACGGCCTGATCCCGTCGTCGTCGGGCGCGTCGGAGGAGAGCAGCCCTGGCCATCGCGGCGGCGATGACGGCACCGACGGCCCCGACCGGTCCGAGGACCGCGGCGGCCAACCCCAACACCACGGCAACGACGGCGACGCGCGCTCTGGTGGCGATCGGGAGGTCCACCAGCGTCTGGCGCGTCCCGCGAGCGTCCGGACCGGACCTGGAGCGCCGAACGCCCTCTCTCGCGACGCGACCACCCGGCCGGAGCGCGACGCCGACGCCGACGCCGACGGCCCGGACCAGCGCCAGCGCAGAAGCTCCGGCAAGGAGCGCTCCCGACAACGAGGCGACGGTCATCGCACCGCGCCGAGCAGGCGGGCCATCCAGCAGGCCCCGGCTCCGTCGAGCAGGCAGCCAGTCGCGATGCACACCCAGCCAAGGGGCGTGCCCACCAGGAGGTGTCCGATGCGGGGGTCGACGACTGCGACCACGGTGGCAAAGGCAACCGGTGTGGCCACCAGGACCAGTGCCGAGGTACGGGCCTGCGAGCCCAGGGCCCGTACCTCGCGCATCAGCGACTGGCGTTCGCGCAGCGTGGCCCCGACCCCTTCGAGCGCCCCAGCCTGGCTACCCCCGCTGGAGCCGGACAGGGCCAGTGCGTCGGCTACCAACCCCACGCCGGTGCCCGGTCGGTCGTGGGCCCACTGATCGAGCGCCGCCTGGACTCCGGTACCCCGCTGGTGCCGTGCGACGACGGTACCAAGCTCGGCTGCCACCGGTCCGCCCTGCTCGGCAGCACCCTGCATGGCTTGGAGCAGCGAGGATCCCGACGCCAGTTGGCCCACCAGATGATCGATCGATGAGGGCAGCGCGGCCTCGAACTCGGCCGCAGCCCGACGCCGTTGGACCACCGGGGCCGTGCGCCAACCCGCCGCCAGCACAAGCGCCACTGCCACGGCCAGGACCGGCGCGAGCGTCACTGCCACGACGAGGGCCAGGGCCCCGCCGATGCGGACGGGAGCCCACACCCGCTCGGGATCGATCGGGACTTCGGCGAACCGCAGCAGCGACGAGAACCAGAGGGGCGCCGACCCGGCGACCGGGTGTGCTCGGAACCGTCCTCGGACGACCTGGGCCCGGTCTGCTGTCGTGGCTCGGTACCCCGCAGCCGTCGTGACTGCGACCAAGGCGGCCAGCAGTCCAGGTAGGACCATCGTGGCCCTCATCGCCGGCACCACGCCGGCGACGGAGGTCCGGCGCCAGGCTCGCGACCGCTGCGTCGCGGCAGGGCATGGACGCCGAGGGCATCAGCGACCGGGCGCGTGGCCCGTCGGTCCCCCCTGCCTGCGGCGCGCCCGGCCGGTTCCTCGGGCAGTCCCTGTCCGGTGCCGGGCAACCTCACCTCCGCCACTTCGACGACGCTCCGGTGACCGGCAGCGTCGCGGGCGATGTGCACGACCAGGTCGACAGCGGCCGCAAGGTGGTCGCGCACGGCATCGAGCGGGAGCCCCACACCGGCCAGCAACACCAGCGTCTCGAGCCGGCGCATGGCGTCCTCGCAGCCGTTGGCGTGGATGGTGGACAGCGAACCGTCGTGACCGGTGTTCATGGCCTGCACCATGTCGAGCGCCTCTCCCCCGCGAACCTCGCCGACGACGAGTCGGTCAGGCCGCATCCGCAGTGCGTTGCGCACCAGCTCGCGGCACGAGACCGCAGCGGCGCCCTCGACCGATGCCGGCCGGGTCTCCAGTCGGACCACGTGGTCGGAGGGCAGGCGGAGCTCGGCGGCATCCTCGATGGTGATCACCCGTTCTTCCCGAGGGATCGAGGCCGCCAATGCGTTGAGCAGCGTGGTCTTGCCCGAGCCCGTGCCGCCGGCCACCACCACGTTGGCTCGGGCTCGCACCGCCCACCGCAGGAGCTCGACCACCGTGGGAGCAGCCACCGCGTCGACACCGATGCGACGGGTGGAGAAGCGCCGGATGGTGAGGCACGGTCCGTCGACGGCGAGCGGCGGGACCACCACGTGCACGCGCGACCCGTCGGCGAGACGGGCATCGACCACCGGGCTGGCTGGGTCGACCCGCCGGCCCAGGGGCGCGAGGATGCGTTCGACGAGCAGATCGATCGTGGCCCGGTCGAGCACCACCTCGGTGGCCTCCACCCTTCCGCCGCGCTCCACCCAGACCGGGCCGGGACCGTTGACGAGCACGTCACTGACGGACGGGTCGCTCAAGAGGATCTCGAGCGGCCCCAACCCGCTCACGCGAGCCTGGACCCGCGAGACCGCAGCATCGACCTCGCCGGCCGAGAGCAGCGGATCGGCCTGGCGCACGAGCGACGCGATCTGAGCTGGTACCGGCACCGGGTCGACCGAGCTTGCGACTATCCGCCGGTGGACCAGGGCGTCGAGGTCGGTGGCCGTCACGCCGCAACCGAACCGAGCGCAGCGACGACGCCCCTCGGCAACCGGCCGACCACCAGCCCGGCGTCGACCGCGCGGGCCATCGACGCGTCGAGGGCCAAGTCGGCCACGACTGGCGCCCCCACCGCCTCCTCGACATCCCTGACGGAAAGGAAGCGTCCCGGCTCACGCACCACCACGATCCCCGAAGGCCGGACCGGCGCCGACGCCGCCCGGCGCGCCGCAAGCATGCACAAGCGGGTGACCAACACCGACCGGTCGGCCTCGGCGGCGAAGCGACGCCCGGTGACCGACTCGTCGATCCGACCGCAGTCCACGATCACCGTGCGTCCCGACGAGGCCAAGAGCCGCAGCAACAGGGTGACCCGCTCGACGGCGAGCGGTCCGACGCCCCGGTGCAAGAGGTGCAGGCCGCGGGTGACCGGCACCTCGAGGCGGACCAGCGCATCAGGCGCCGCGCCGCCGGCACCCAGCCACTCCGCCACCCCTGGCGAAACCGGCTCGGCCACTCCCAGACAGGACGGACCATCGCCGGCCAGGTCCACCAGCAGCGCCGGGCGAGCAGGATCTGCCGCGCCGAGGGCCATGGACACCGCCACCACGGTGGTCCCCACCCCGCCCTTCACCGACCAACAACTCACCAGCACAGCAACCTCCCATGCGACCAGAATGAACGCTCGGGAAGGGCATCGACACCTTGCCACATCGCACCAGGAACATGCAAGAGCCCCGAAGGACACCGACAGTGCTGCCGGGTGGGACAAGGGCGCTTGCCTACACTCGCTGGCGTGGAGGCGGCCTTCTTCGACCTCGACAAGACGGTCATCGCCAGGGCATCGATGGTGGCCTTTGGTCGCCCGCTCTACCGCGCCGGCCTGGTGTCGCGCTGGCTGGTGCTCCGGGCCCTCTGGGGCCAGCTGGTCTACCTGCAACTTGGACACGACGAAGCCCAGATGGAGCGCAGCCGTGCCGCGGTGCTCCGACTCACCAAGGGCTGGGACCAGGCCAAGGTCTCTGCGGTCGTGCGCGACGCGCTCGACGAGGTCATCGAGCCGATCGTGTACGCCGAGGCGCTGGCGCTGATCCGCTCTCACCGCGAGGCGGGCCGCAAGGTGTTCATCGTGTCGGCCTCACCCTTGGAGGTGGTGGCCCCGCTGGCGGCCTACCTCGAGGTCGACGACGCCATCGCCACCCGGGCACGCGTCGATGAGCAGGGCCGCTACACCGGGGAGGTCGACTTCTCCAGCCACGGCGCCAACAAGGTGATCGCCATGGGCGAGCTGGTCGAACGCCACGGCATCGACCTGGCCGGTTCGTGGGCCTACTCCGACTCGGTGACCGACCTGCCCATGCTCGGTGCCGTGGGGCACCCGGTGGCGGTCAACCCCGATCGCGAGCTGCGCCGAGTGGCGGTGGCGCGCGAGTGGGAGATCGTGACCTTCGCCCTGGAGGTGCCCCTCCGGCGCGTACCGCTACCCAGTGCGGGTCAGACCATCGCCGGCGCCGCCGGACTCACCGGCATCGGTGCCGGGCTGGCGGCGTGGTGGTGGCTCCGCCGTCCCAGCCAGACGTGAGCGGCGAGATCACCCCCCGACCTGGACCCACGAGATGCGAACGGGGAACCGCCAGGGAGGCTGGCCACACCCTTCACGGACCGGTCAGACGGTCCTGACCTTCTTGGCCGCAACGGCACCGAGGGCGATCAGGACGACGAGGATGAGGAGCTTCTTCATGCCGCGCAGTGTAGGAGGCCCGAACTCGGCGTGCTCCCCGACGGCGAGAGGCCGGACCGCGCCGGGATTCGGATCGTGGCGACCGACGGGTCAGACGGCGAGCAAGTCGCGGGCGCCGGTGTCAGACGACGGGTGGCGCAACTTCGACATGGCCCGGGCCTCGATCTGGCGGATGCGCTCCCGGGTGAGGTTGAAGTGCTCGCCCACCTCTTCGAGGGTGCGGGGCTCGCCGCGGTCGAGACCGAAGCGCAGCTTCAGGATCTCGCGCTCGCGTTCGTCGAGCGGAGCCAACAGTCGGGAGATCTCCTCGGGGAGCAGGGCGGTGGCGGCCACCTCGAAGGGCGACTCGGCCGAGCGATCCTCGACCACGTCGCCCAGTTCGGCGTCGCCGTCCTCACGAAGTGGCTCGGAGAGCGAGAGAGGCTCGGCGGCGAAGCGCAGGGCCTCGGTGACCTTGTCCTCGGGCATCTCCACCTCGGCCGACAGCTCGGCGAGGGTGGCAGGGCGGCCCAGCTTGAGCTCGAGGCGGGCCCGGGCCTTCTGAAGGCGGGCCAGGGTGTCACCGGCGTGCACGGGGAGGCGGATGGTGCGACCCGTGTTGGCGATGCCCCGGGTGATGGCCTGGCGGATCCACCAGGTGGCGTAGGTGGAGAACTTGAAGCCCTTGCGCCAGTCGAACTTCTCGACGGCGTGCATCAGGCCCAGGTTGCCCTCCTGGAT
>JAABUN010006063.1_pt1 | contig 14273 bp, 13 predicted proteins | sample 5559311 | NCBI WGS metagenome assembly JAABUN01 (sample SAMN10711877, study PRJNA513370) | rock metagenome | isolation source: Antarctica rocks | place: Antarctica: Victoria Land, Siegfried Peak sud | reverse complement strand
TGGCACACCGGCTCCTTTCCGGCGATGCTGGCGCTGCGGGCCGCCATCGTGGCCGTCGACATCCCGATCGGGCTGCCCGCGGGGGCCCACCGGCGCGCAGCCGATGTCGAGGCGCGCGCCGAGCTGGGAGCGCAGCGGTCGTCGGTCTTCTTCGTACCGCCGCGGGTGGTTCTCGAGGCGGGTTCGCAGCCGGAGGCGACCCGCCTGTCCCGCGCCGCCGGCTCTGTCGGCGTGAGCATCCAGACCTTCCACATCCTGGACAAGGTCGCCGAGGTGGACGCGCTTGTGCGCGCCGGCGCCGCGCCGATCGAGGTGCATCCCGAGGTCTCCCTGCGCCGCCTCTGCGGCCGCCCCCTGCCGCCCAAGCGCACCCTCGCCGGCCGCCTGGCCCGCCTCGAGGTCCTGCGCGGATGGCTGCCTGACCTGGAGCTGCCGTTCCCCCTGCCGGGGCGTGCCCGGCCCGACGACTGCCTCGACGCGGTGGCCTGCGCCTGGACCGCGGCTCGCTGGCTGCGCGGCGCGGCGGAGGTGCTCGGCGACGAGACCGACCCCCTCGGCACCCCCATGCGCATCGTCGTCTGACGTGTCAGAGCTGCAGCGACTTGACCTCGAGGAACTCCTCCAGGCCGTACTCCCCCAGCTCGCGACCGTTCCCGCTCTGCTTGTAGCCGCCGAACGGCGCCAGCGGGTTGAACCGACCGCCGTTGACGTCGACCATGCCGGTGCGCATCCGGCGGGCCACCGCTACGGCCCGCTCCTGGTCGCCGGAGAACACCCCGCCACTCAAGCCGTAGGGCGTGCCGTTGGCGATGTCGACGGCCGAGTCCTCGCTGTCGTACGGGATGACCGCGAGGACCGGCCCGAAGACCTCCTCCTGCTCGACCCGCGAGCCGGGCGTGACGCCGGCCAGCACGGTCGGCTTGACGTAGAAGCCGCGCTCCAGCCCCTCGGGTCGCTCCGGCCCGCCGACCACGACCGAGGCGCCATCGGCCACCGCCTGCTCGATGTAGCCGACGACCTTCTTGTACTGGTTGGCATTCGCCAGCGGACCGACCCGGCTGCCCTCCTCCGTGGGGTCCCCGACGGGGTACTTCGCGGCGGCCACGCGGATCAGGTCGAGCGCCTCGTCGTACCGCGCGGCCGGCACCAGCATCCGGGTCCATGCGGTGCAGGTCTGACCGCCGTTAATGAAGCAGTTGGCCAGCCCGATCTTGACCGCCTTACCCAGGTCGGCGTCGTCGAGGATCACCAAGGCGCTCTTGCCGCCGAGCTCCAGCGACACCTTCTTGACCGTCTCGGCGGCCACCGACATGACGCGCTTGCCCGCGGCAGTCGAGCCGGTGAAGGACACCATGTCGACGTCGGGGTGCGCGGCGACAGCCTCGCCGACGACCGGTCCGAGCCCGGTCACCAGGTTGAAGACGCCAGCCGGCACACCGATCCCGTCGAAGACCTCCGCCAGCGCAAAGGCTGACAGCGGAGCGACCTCCGACGGCTTGAGCACAACCGTGCAGCCCGCGGCCAGCGCGGCCGCGACCTTGGCGACGACCTGGTGCAGCGGGTAGTTCCACGGCGTGATGCAGCCCACGACACCGATCGGCTCCTTCACCACCAGCGAGTTGCCGATCTGCTGCTCGAACTCATACCTGCCCAGGATCTCGGCGTAGGAGCGGAGCACCCGCACCGGGTTGCCCACCTGCACCGCCTTGCTGAAGGCCAGCGGCGTCCCCATCTCGCTGGTGATCAGCGCAGCGACCTCGTCGGTGCGCGCCTCCAGCGCGTCGGCGGCGGCGGACAGCAACGCCGCCCGCTCGGCCGGTGACGTGAGCGACCACGTCGAGAAGGCCGCCCGGGCGGCGACGACTGCGCGGTCGATGTCCTGCTCGGTGCCGGCCGGCACGGAGGCGACCTGCTCCTCGGTCGCGGGGTTGACGACAGTCAGGCTCTCCCGGCCCTCAGCCGACACCCACTGCCCGTCGAGGAAGAACGCGTCCTTCACCTGCACTACTGCTCCCAGGGCTCGAAGATCTGCTGCCCCGACAGTACGTGCGGCGAGTCAGCCGAACTGCGGACCCTCGGTGCGGGTGCGCTTGAGCTCGTAGAAGTGCGGGAAGCCGGCGAGCATTTTCGCGCCGTCCCAGACTGCGCCGGCGGTCTCGCCCCGCGGGATCCGCGACAGGACAGGGCCGAAGAAGGCGATCCCGTCGACGTGGATGACCGGCGTGCCGACATCCATGCCGACCGGGTCCATGCCCCTGTGGTGACTCGCCCGCAGTGCCTCGTCCAGCGACGCATCGTCGGCGGCCTCCGCCAGCTGGACGGGGTAGCCGGCCGCCTCGAGGGCGGAGGTGTGCAGGGACGGGTCGGACAGCTCGACCTTGTCGTGGTGGATGCGCTCGCCGTAGGCCGTGTAGAGCGGGAGCAGGTCGTGACCGGCCTGCTCGGCGGCGAGGCAGACGCGCACCGGACCCCAGCCCAGCTTCATCGTCTCGAGGTACTCCTCCGACATGTCCCGGCCGTCGTTCAGGACCGCCAGGCTCATGACGTTCCAGTGCACCTGCACCGGCCGCACCTGCTCCACCTCCAGCACCCAGCGGGAGGTGATCCACGCCCAAGGGCACAGCGGGTCGAACCAGAAGTCGATACGCGTTCTCTCGTCAGCCATGCCAACACCCTTGCCCGCGCAAGCAGTCCCCCGAACGTGCAGCAGCGCGTGCGTGGGAGACTGGGGCGTGTGACCACTGCGACCCCGAACAACCTCACCCGCGAGGAGGCTGCCTCGCGCGCCCGCCTGGTGACCGTCTCGTCGTACGACGTGGAGCTCGATCTCACAGACGGTGCGGGCGCTCCCGGCGAAGGCACCTTCGCGACCACGACGCGGGTCCGCTTCACCTGCAGCGAGCCCGGGGCCGACAGCTACCTGGACCTCACCGCGCCGACGGTCGGCTCGATCGTGCTGAACGGCGAGCCGGTCGAGGTGGCCAGCGCCTTCGACGGCAACCGCATCGCCCTGCGTGGGCTGGCCGCCGTCAACGAGCTGGTCGTCCAGGCTGCCGGCGCCTACACGCGCACCGGCGAGGGGCTGCACCGCTTCGTCGACCCGGTCGACTCCTCGGTCTACCTCTACACGCAGTTCGAGACCTTCGACGCGCACCGCATGTACGCCTGCTTCGACCAGCCCGACTTGAAGGCGGTCTTCCGGCTGAGCGTGCACGCGCCGGAGGACTGGGTCTGCGTGAGCAACGGCGTGGCCACCCGCGACGGCGGCCGGTGGACCTTCGCCGAGACGCCCCGCATGTCGACCTACATCACGGCGCTGGTGGCCGGGCCGTACGCGTCGGTGCACGACGAGCACGACGGCATCCCGCTCGGCATCTACTGCCGCAGCTCGCTGGTGCAGCACCTCGACCCGGAGGACCTGTTCACGGTCACCAAGCAGGGCTTCGACTTCTACCACCGCGTCTTCGGCTACCGCTACCCGTTCGGCAAGTACGACCAGCTGTTCGTCCCGGAGTTCAACGCCGGCGCCATGGAGAACGCCGGCGCCGTGACTTTCCTGGAGGACTACGTCTTCCGCTCCAAGGTGACCGACGCGGCGTACGAGCGGCGGGCCGAGACGGTGCTGCACGAGATGGCGCACATGTGGTTCGGCGACCTCGTGACGATGCGCTGGTGGGACGACCTGTGGCTCAACGAGTCCTTCGCCACGTACATGTCGGTGCTCTGCCAGGTCAAGGCCACCCGCTACACCCGCGGCTGGACGACGTTCGCCACCACAGAGAAGACGTGGGCCTACCGCCAGGACCAGCTGCCGTCGACGCACCCGATCGCGGCAGACATCGCCGACATCGACGCCGTGAAGGTCAATTTCGACGGGATCACTTATGCCAAGGGCGCTTCGGTGCTCAAGCAGCTCGTCGCCTGGGTGGGCCAGGACACTTTCCTGTCTGCCCTGCAGAGCTACTTCACCGAGCACGAGTACGCCAACACGGTGCTGGCGGACCTGCTGGGCGCGCTGGAGCAGGCCAGCGGCCGCGACCTCGGGGACTGGTCCGCGGAGTGGCTGGAGACCGCGGGCGTGAACACGCTGCGGGCCGCGTTCGAGACAGCCGGGGACGGCTCGTTCACCGCCTTCTCCGTCGTGCAGGAGGCGCCCGAGCAGTGGCCGACGCTGCGCTCCCACCGCGTCGCGGTCGGCTTCTACGACCTGGTCGACGGGCAGCTCGTGCGCACGCACCGCGAGGAGCTCGACGTCGTCGGCGCCAAGACCGAGGTGCCCGCGCTCGTCGACCGGCGCCAGCCCGACCTGGTACTGGTCAACGACGACGACCTGACCTACGCCAAGATCCGCCTGGACGACCGGTCGCTGGCGACCCTCACGGCGCACGTCGGCGCCTTCGCCGAGTCGCTGCCGCGGGCGCTGTGCTGGTCGGCCGCGTGGGACATGACGCGCGACGCCGAGATGCCCGCGCGCGACTACCTGGCCACGGTGCTCGCCGGCATCGGCCGGGAGAGCGACATCGGCGTCGTGCAGTCGCTGCTGCGCCAGGCGCAGTCGGCGCTCACGCTGTTCGCCGACCCGGCCTGGGCTCCCACGGGGCGTGCGCAGCTCGCCGACGCCGCCCACGAGTCGCTGCTGAGCGCCGAGCCCGGCAGCGACCTGCAGCTCGCCTGGGTGCGCGCCCTCGGCGCAGTCGCCTCCTGCGACGAGCACGTCGCGCTGCTGCGCGGACTGCTCGGCGGGTCGACGCCGTTGACCGGGCTGGAGGTCGACACCGACCTGCGCTGGCACCTCCTGCTGCGCCTGATCGTGCTCGGCCATGCCGGTGACGCCGAGATCGACGCCGAGCTGAAGCGCGACGCAACCTCCGCCGGAGAGCGGCAGGCGGCACTCGTGCGTGCCGCCCGACCGACCGACGCGGCCAAGGACGAGGCGTGGCGGCTCGCAGTCACCGACGACAGCGTGCCCAACGCCGTACAGGCGGCCGTCATCGGCGGCTTCTGGTCCGCCGACCAGCTGCCGCTGCTGGAGCGCTTCGTCGAGCCCTACTTCGAGGCGCTGGAGACGGTGTGGGAGACGCGGACGGCCGAGATGGCGCAGAACATCGTGATCGGGCTCTACCCGGCGCTGCTCGTCTCGCCGGCGGTCGTCGAGCGCACCGACGCCTACCTGGCCTCCGACGTCGCGCCCGCGCTGCGGCGCCTGCTGCTCGAGGCCCGCGACGGCGTCGTGCGCTCGCTGCGGGCCCGCCAGCGGGACACCGCCGCCGGCTAGTGCGAGCCGCGAACGGCCAGCTCTGCGGGCTTTTCGTCGGCGGGAGACAGGCTGCTGCGACGCCCTGCGGCGTCGGCGATCTGACGCACTGCATCGATGATCCCGCCGACCAGGTCACCGCCACGGAAGGCGCTGGTCATCGCCAGCACCGCCAGCGCGCTGACGCGGTCCGGGACCCGGCGACGGACCTGCGGGCCGGTGACGACCTCGACCCGGCGTTGCCCAGGTGCCACCATGAGCAGCACGGCGGCGGGGCTGCGCTCACCGAGCGCGGCGTGCAGCCGCTCGGAGGCGGCGCGGAACTGCGACAGGTCGTCCAGCTCGAGGTCGCCCACGAGGACCGACAGGTCCAGGCCGTTCTCCTCGCGCACCCGCTCGACCGCTGACCCGATGCGCTCCTGCTGACGCGGGTCGAGCCCGTCACCAGTCGCCACTTGCGCCACCCCTCACCAGGTCGCCGGTCTGGGCGTTCTCGACCGCGGCTGCCGGGTCCGGCGGGCCGCCGAACCACAGCGGCGAGGCGGTCCAGCCGCGGCCCGGCCGGTAGCGGCTGCTGCGGACCATGCCGGGCAGCCAGGCGAGCGCCGCCACGATCAGCAGGATCGCCGCGGGAGCCAGCAGATAGAGGGCCAGCCCCTCGAGGAAGGAGATGCCCTCGACGCGCGCTACGCCGTCCTGATAGCCGAGCTGGTTGGCGCGCGCGGCGTCGTCGCGGCCGCACGCCGTCAACGCTGCGCTGAGCGCGGCCGCCGTCAGGCAGGCGCGCAGTCGGGGGCTGCTCACAGGCTCCTCGCGGGACGTACGGGCGGACAGGTGGAGGCAGGCTATCGAACGGCTCGCGCTGACCCGCTCGTGCCCTCGGCGAGCAGCGTGGCGAGGCGCCGCACGCCCTCGGCGTCGAGCAGCTGCTCGAGTCCGAGGGGCCGCCCGGAGCCGTCCGCGACGGGGAGCCGCCAGTTGGGGTACTCATCGACGGTGCCCGGCAGGTTGGGCTGGCGCAGGTCGCCGACAGCATCGCCGAAGGCGGCCAGTACCAGCCGGCAGGGGGAGCTCGTCAGCACAGCGTGCATCGCCAGCACGACGGCGCCGCCCTGCTCGGCGAGCAGGCCGGAGTCCTCCAGCAGCGACATCAGCGCCGCGCGCTCGGCACGGACCTTCATCCGCTCCTGCTCGACCGGCACACCCAGCTGGCCCAGCTCGTCCCGCACCCGCACCTGCTCCTCGGCCAGGAAGCCGGCGGCGGTCGGCAGGTCGTGCGTCGTGACGCTGGCGAGGGCCCCCTCTCGCCACCTCGCAGGCGGGATGACCGCATCGTCCTCGGTCTGGAACCACAGCACCGCGCTGCCCAGGACACCTGTGTCGTTGAGCATCTCGCGCACGCGGTCCTCAACCGTGCCGAGGTCCTCACCGACGACGAGCGCCCCGGCCCGCTGCGCCTCCAGGGCGAGTACGCCGAGCAGCGCGTCCGCGTCGTACGACACGTAGGTGCCCTCGGCGGCGCTCGATCCCGCGGGCACCCACCACAGCCGGAACAGCCCCATGACGTGGTCGATCCGCAGGCCCCCTGCGTGCCGCAGGACACCGCGCACGACGTCGCGGAACGGCAGGTAGCCGCTCTCGGCCAGCCGGTCCGGCCGCCACGGCGGCAGGCCCCAGTCCTGCCCCTGCTGGTTGAAGGAGTCCGGCGGGGCACCGACGGTGGTGCCGAGCGCGAGCGCGTCCTGGAGCGCCCAGGCGTCGGCACCGCCGGCGTCGACGCCGACGGCGAGGTCGTGGATGACGCCGACGGCCATGCCCTCGCCGAGATCGGCCAGCTGCTCGTCCACCAGCAGCTGCACCCAGCACCAGAAGGCGACCCGCTCGGAGTGCTCACCGTAAGCGGCTACGACAGAGGGGGAGTCCGGGTGGCGCAGCTCCGTAGGCCACTCCTGCCAGGGCGTGCCGTGCTGCTCGGCGAGCGCGCAGAACAGCGCGAACTCCTCGAGCGACTGCCCCTGCTGGCCACGCCAGGCGGCCAGGTCCTGCTTGCGATGCAGCGGCCAGAGCAGCTCCAGTGCGGCGAGCTTCGCCGTCCAGACCGGGTCGCGCGGGATCCGCTCGGGGTCGACAGCGGGCCTGAGCGCCGCCACGGCCGCCCGCACGTCGGCCGACGCGGCGGTGTACTCCGGCACGTCCTCGACGTGCAGGTAGATCGCGGAGCGGAAGCGGCGGCTGGACGGCGAGTAGGGCGAGGGGTTGATCGGGACGACCGGTGTCTCGGCGTGCAGCGGATTCAGCAGCACGGCACCCGCGCCGTCCTCCTGCGCGCGGCGCACCACGGTCCGCAGGTCGGCGTAGTCGCCCATCGCCCAGGAGCTCTGGCTGCGCAGGCTGTAGAGCTGCACCATCCAGCCCCAGGCGCGGTCCAGGGTGGCCGGCAGCTCCAGCCGGGCGGGGGCGACGCAGAGCACCGACTCGGCGGTAGCCCCGCCCGCCGTTGCTCGCAGCGTGTGCCAGCCCAGCGGCAGCCCTGTCAGCGGCGCCACCCGGCGCACCTTCCCGCCGCGACGTGCGGTGACCGAGCCGGGCACTTCGAGCCGGCGCAAGGTGCCGTCCTCCAGGTGCACCGACAGCCCGACCTGTGTGCCCTCCTCGACGTGCAACTCGACCGAGCCGTCCAGGCCGCGGACGACCACCGACGGCGGCAGCAGGCGGCGCCAGGGGACGGCCTCGGCCTCGTCCAGCGCGACGGTCACCGCGTCCGGCGTCGAGGCGGCGACACCGAGGGCGGACAGCGCAGAGACGACCGCGGAAGACGAGACCTCGACGGGCTTGTCGGCCCAGTCGACGTAGGAGGTGGCGACGCCGTGCGCGGCGGCGAGCTGGGCGAGTTCGGGAGTCACCCGCGGTCCCTGCCCGCCTCCGTTCGGCTCACTCTCACCACATCGACGGGTGGCGGTCCCTCCACGGCTGGGCCTGCTCGAGCTGGGCCGAGAGCCGGAGCAGCGTCGCCTCGTCGGCCGGCCGGCCGATGAGCTGCACCCCGACCGGCAGGCCTTCGGTGCTCCAGTGCAGCGGCACGTTGACGGCCGGCTGGCCGCTGGTGTTGTAGGGCGCGGTGAACGGCGTCCAGCCGATCATCCGGTCGAACTCCGCGCGCGGGTCGCCGGCCTCCTGGAACCAGCCGATCGGCGCCGGCAGCTGGGCCAGCGTCGGCGTGAGCACGACGTCGTACGCCGCCGTGGCCACGACGGCGGTGCGGCTGGCCAGCTGCATGGCGGCCAGCGCGGCGGTGAACTCCACCGCGCTGGTGGCCCGACCGCGCTCGCGCAGCCACCGGGTCAGCGGCCGCAGCTCTGCCTCGCGGGCCGGGTCGACCGGCACGCCGGCAGCGCTGACGGACCACACCGTCTCGAAGGACGGCACCAGCGCGGCGTCGAACGGCGCGGCGATGTCCTCGACCTCGTGGCCGAGCTCGGACAGCAGCGTGCTGGCGGCGTCATAGGCCGCGACGCACTCGGGGTGCAGACCCCCCGACAGCAGGCCGTTGTCGCGGTAGCGGCCGATCCGCAGCCGGCCAGGCGCCTCGTTGCAGATCGACAGGAAGCTCTGCGCGGGCACCGGCGCCCAGTGCGGGTCACCCGGCATCGGCCCGGCCATCGCGTCGAGCAGGGCGGCGGCGTCGCGGACCGTGCGGGCGAGCGGGCCGTTGGTGGCCAGGCCGGTGAGGTCGCCGACGATCGGGCCGTTGCTGATCCGGCCGCGGGAGGGCTTGATGCCGAACAGCCCACAGACACTGGACGGGATGCGCACCGAGCCGCCGCCGTCGCTGCCCTGGGCGAACGGCAGCAGGCCGGCAGCCACCGCCGCGCCGGCGCCGCCACTGGACCCGCCGGCCGAGCGGGAGAGATCCCAGGGCGTACGCGCCGGCGGCGCCACCTCGGGCTCGGTGTAGCAGGGCAGCCCGAACTCCGGGGTGTTGGTCTTGCCCAGACTGATTGTCCCGGCGGCGCGCAGCTTGTCGACGACGAAGTCCGACAGCGGCGGGACGAAGTCATCGAACATTGGTGAGCCGAGCTTGGTGAGCACGCCCTCAGTCAGGTTGAGGTCCTTGATGCCGACCGGCACGCCATGCAGGGGCGGCAGTACCTCGCCCGCCGAGACCGCGGCGTCGGCGTCCTTGGCGTGTGCACGGGCGGCGTCCAGGGTGAGCGTCACGAAGGCGCCCACGGCCGTGTCGTGCTCGGCGATGCGGGCGGCGTAGTGATCGACCAGGTCGGCGGCGGAGGTCTCGCGGCGGCGCACCGCGTCGGCCTGCTCGAGCGCGGACAGGTCGTGCAGGGAGGGCATGGCCGCACCGTAACGCCGAAAGTCGCTGGCCCACGAGCACCCTGCTCCTCTACCGTCCTCCGCATGGAACTCGACGCGACCACGCGCCTGCGCCGCGGCAGGTCCACCTGGTCGCTGCTCGGGCTGACCGCGCTGGTCACCGCGCTGCCCGTCCTCAGCGCGGCCCGCTCGGTGCTCACGGCGCTGGGAGTGCTCGAGGTCGACGCCCCGTCGCTGCGCGGCGGCCTGGTTGGGTTCGGTCTGGTCAACGACGATCGCAGCGCGCGTGTCGCCGAGGGCTTCGCCGCGCTCGTCAGCGTCCCGGTCGCCCTGACATGTCTGATCGTGCTCGGTGGCCTGCTCACCTGGAAGGAGTGGGCGCGGGAGGCGGCGCTCGGGGTCTTCGGCCTGATCGGTCTGCTGCTGCTGGTGTTCTCGGTCAACGGCCTGACGCAGGACCCACCAGGGCAGAACGCCGGGCTCGGCGTCGCCGGCTCGCTGCTGGTGCTGGGGGTGGCCGCCCTGGCGATGTCACCCGGCGTGCGGGACGACTTCGAGCGCCGGCGCCTGCAGAAGGCCCTGCGCGAGCGTGAGGCGGCCGCCGCCGCCCGCCGCGCACGCACCTCCACCTAGGCCGGCTCAGGCCGGCTCCTCCAGGACCTGCTCCGGCTCGTCCACGCCGTCGAGGTAGGGCGCCCACCGGGGGTCGACCCGGCGGGCACCCACGACCCGCCACGCCGAGCCGCTCGGCGCGCGAGGGGCGGTGCGCAGCCGCCAGCCGAGCTCGGCGATGCCGCGGTCGGCCTTGACGTGGTTGCAGCGCCCGCAGGCCGACACGATGTTCTCCCAGGCGTGCGCGCCACCGCGGCTCTTGGGCACGACGTGGTCCAGGCTGGTGGCCGGCGCGCCGCAGTAGACGCAGCGGCCGTCGTCCCGGGCGAACACCGCCTTGCGGGTCAGCGGGACGGTCGGGCGGTAGGGCACGCGCACGTAGCGGGAGAGCCGCACGACCGCCGGGACCGCGATCACCGTGCGGGCGCTGTGCAGCACGTCGTCGCCGACCGCCACCGGCACCGCCTTGGCCGTGAGGACGAGCACCGCGGCCCGCCTCCCGGACACCACGCACAGCGGCTCGTAGGTCGCATTCAGCACCAGCGCCGAGCTCTCCGTACCCGCCATGCGTCCTCCTCCTGCACGAGCATGACCGACGCGGCCGGGATGCGCCACGAGGTAGCCGCTGCCCGCGCCTAGGGTCGAAGCCATGCGCTGCCCCCCCGCTCCCCCGCTCGACCTGGTCGAGATCCTGTGACCCCGGAACCGAGCCCGAGCTCCTTCATCGACTCACCCATCGGCGAGACCGCCAGGAACACCGCGGTCCAGACCGGCGAGTGGGTCGCGATGTCGCTGCGCATCGCCCTCGTACTGATCCTGGCGGTGGTGCTGCGCGTGCTGGTGCACCGCGCCATCGGGCGGGTCGTGAACCGCGCCCTGGCCCGGCCGACCGTCCCCGAGGCGCTGCGCCAGCGGCTGATCGACACCACGCCGGTGGCGGCCATTGAACGGCGCCGGCAGCGCGCCGAGACCATCGGCAGTGTCCTGCGGTCCATCTCCTCGATCGTCATCTTCACCGTCGCCTTTGCCACAGTCCTGAGCGAGCTGGAGGTCGACCTCGGCCCGATCTTGACCTCGGCCGGCATCCTCGGCGTGGCCCTGGGCTTCGGGGCGCAGAACCTCGTCAAGGACTACCTCAACGGCATCTTCATGATCCTGGAGGACCAGTACGGCGTCGGCGACGCCATCGACGTCGGCGAGGCCAACGGGATCGTCGAGGCGGTCGGGCTGCGCGTCACCCGGCTGCGCAACGTCGACGGGACGGTCTGGCACGTGCGCAACGGCGAGATCCTGCGTGTGGGCAACATGAGCCAGGGCTGGTCACGTGCGCTGCTCGACGTCTCGGTCGCCTACGGCAGCGACGTCGACCACGCCGAGGACGTTATCGAGCGGGTGGCCCGCGAGACCTGGGAAGGCGACAAGGTGGGGGCCTTCATCCTCGATGAGCCCGAGGTCTGGGGCGTCGAGCGGCTCGGCGTCGACGGCATCGACATCCGCCTGGTGGTCAAGACCGCGCCGCTGGAGCAGTGGAAGGTCGCGCGCGAGCTGCGGCACCGCCTGAAGGAGGCCTTTGAGGCCGAGGGCATCGAGATCCCCTTCCCGCAGCGTTCGTTGTGGCTGCGGACCTCCGCGGACGACGCCCCCGCCGCGGTGACCGACGACGACGACGCTCCAGCGACGCCCACCAAGGCGGCACGCCGGGAGGCGTCCGCTCCCCCAGGTGAGGCGGACGCCATGCGCACCGATACCGGCGCCCTGGAACGGCCGCAGCCCTGAGGCAGGATGGAGACGTGACGAGCCTGTACAACGCGGTCGGCGGTGAGCCGGTGTTCCGCCAGCTGGTCGCCGACTTCTACCGGGGCGTCGCCGCGGACCCGGTGCTGCGGCCGCTCTACCCCGACGATCTCGGCCCGGCCGAGGAGCGGCTGCGGATGTTCCTCGTGCAGTACTGGGGCGGGCCCGGCACCTACTCCGAACAGCGCGGCCACCCGCGGCTGCGCATGCGGCACGTGTCCTGGGAGATCGGCCCGCGCGAGCGCGACGCGTGGCTGTCGCACATGCTGCCGGCGGTCACCCGCCTCGACATCCCCGAGGACGCCCGCGCCGCGATCTGGGACCACCTCGAGCGCGCGGCGTACTCGCTGGAGAACGCGCCGCCGCAGGACGACAGCCTGCTGCGCTGACCGATGAGTTCACGAAACTCGCTACGTCCGGACACCTGACGGCTCTACCTTCCAGGAGCCGCTGATAGCCCCGGGGGGATGCCGTGGGTCAGGCTTGCTCGTCTCGTCCTGCGTCACAAGGCGCTGGTCGCGCTGTTCTGGGTGATTGCGGTGGTGGCCGGTGGCGCCACCTCCGGCCAGACCGTGGACCGCCTCATCGTCGACTTCTCGCTGCCTGGGCAGTCCGCTGGTCATGGCGCTCATCGCGCTGGTGACGTTCCTCCTGCTGGTCCGGTCGTTCCGGTCGCTGCTGCTGCCGCTGAAGGCCGTCCTGCTCAACGTGCTGTCGGTCGCGGCGACCTTCGGCTTCGTCGTGCTGTTCTGGCAGTACGGCTACGGGTCCGAGCAGGTCTTCGACGTCGCCGAGACCGGCGCGGTCACGTTCTGGCTGCCCGTCCTGATCTTCGCGTTCCTGTTCGGCCTGTCAATGGACTACGAGGTCTTCATCCTGGCCCGCATGCGCGAGGAGTACGACAAGAGCGGCTCCACGCGCACCGCCGTCGTGGAGGGGCTGGGCCGCACCGGGCGGCTCGTGACGTGCGCCGCGCTGATCCTGTTCCTCGCCTTCATCGCGCTGGCGTCGGCGCCCGGGACCGAGATCAAGCTGCTCGCGACGGCGCTCGGCGTCGGCATCCTCATCGACGCGACGATCGTGCGCGCACTGCTGGTGCCCGCGTTGGTCTCGGTGCTGGGCGAGTGGAACTGGTGGCTGCCCGCGTGGCTGGCCAGGCCGCTGCGCGTCGAGCCGTCGCCGCGCACGCCGGAGCCGGTCAGCGTGCCGGGGCAGCGGGTCGACGACGCTTATACCCCCGTCGTCTGAAGAGGTGCCGCCACCTCGCCCCGCCGCGTGGCCGCCCACCGCGGGGCAACCGCCGCCCTCCTGCTGATCACCCGCACGATTCCCGTCGTCAGGCGACAGCGAGGCGGCTGTGCGCGGGGATCCTGCGGATGATCAGCAGAGGGGTGGGCGCGGCAGCCGCCGGGCGAGCAGCCAGCCGCCGGCCACGCCCACCAGGTCCGCAAGCACGTCCCACGGGTCACCGCTGCGCGTGGTGAGCAGCAGCCCCTGCACCAGCTCGCTCACCGGCGCGTAGGCCGCCACCGCGACCAGCGCCGTGGTCACCGCGCCGAAGCGCCAGCGGGTAGTAGCCGCGAGCAGGCCGAACAGCACCAGGTGCACGACCTTGTCCGAGCCGTAGAACAGACCGTCGCCACCGCTGCGCGGCGTGAACAGCACGTAGAGGCTGAGCAGCACGACGACGACGAAGGCCGCCGTGGCCCGGCCCTGCGGACCCGTGCTCAGTCGCGCGTCAGCTTGCGGTAGGTCACCCGGTGCGGCCGGGCGGCGTCTGCGCCTAGGCGCTCGACCTTGTTCTTCTCGTAGGAGTCGAAGTTGCCCTCGAACCAGTACCACCTGCTGGAGTCCTCGTCGGTGCCCTCCCACGCCAGGATGTGCGTGGCGACCCGGTCCAGGAACCAGCGGTCGTGGCTGATGACCACGGCGCAGCCGGGGAACTCCAGCAGGGCGTTCTCCAGCGAGCCGAGCGTCTCGGTGTCGAGGTCGTTGGTCGGCTCGTCGAGCAGCAGGACGTTGCCGCCCTCCTTGAGCGTCAGCGCGAGGTTCAGGCGGTTGCGCTCACCGCCCGACAGGATGCCGGCCTTCTTCTGCTGATCCGGACCCTTGAAGCCGAAGGCACCGATGTAGGCGCGGCTGGGCATCTCCTGGGCGCCGACCTGGATGTAGTCCAGGCCGTCCGACACGACCTCCCAAACGGTCTTCTCCGGGTCGATATTGGAGCGGTTCTGGTCGACGTAGGAGATCTTGACTGTCTCGCCCACGCGGACCTCGCCGTCGT
>JAABUN010006062.1_pt1 | contig 14275 bp, 13 predicted proteins | sample 5559311 | NCBI WGS metagenome assembly JAABUN01 (sample SAMN10711877, study PRJNA513370) | rock metagenome | isolation source: Antarctica rocks | place: Antarctica: Victoria Land, Siegfried Peak sud | reverse complement strand
GAGATCCGACCCAGATCGGCTCTCAGCGAGCCCCAGCGCGACCCCTAGCATGGGCGCAGCGTCGCCGGCGCTCGAGACCGAGGGGTTTTCTCCCACGTTTCTTCCGGCCCCGCCCTCGTGCCCTCGTGAGGGTGGAAGGAAACCTATTTTGACCTGGTCCTGAGATGTGGGCGGAGGGCTCGGGGAACGGATTTTCCTGGATCCGGAACGGATCTTGTGTCCACCGGTGTCCAGCGTTGTCCACTGTTCTCGCCGATCGTCATGGCCTCTATAGGCCTGGCTTAGAGTGCCACCCGCCCGAGCGGCGCTCCAAGCTTTCCTTGGAGAGGCCTCAGGGCCAGGGGAACCCCGTCTCAGCTACGAGGTCATAGCGCAGATGGCCCTACGACGGTGGAAGGGCTCGGCGAGCCGTAGGGCCCGCTCGTCGGCGAGATGGTCTGCACCGAGGGGCACGGGGCCGTCGATGTCCCAACCGTCGAGCGCCTGTCCGAGGGTCATGCTGTCCGTGCTGCCCGTGGCCCTGTGGAGCACCACCGCTTCGGCCCATCGCAGGTGCATGTAGTGGCCCCACTGTGGATTCTTCTGTCGTGCGTACAGCTCCGGCGTGTAGTCGAGCCGACGTGATCAGAACTTCCGCTCCAAGTCGGCAGGCAACTCTTCGTGGCCGGGGATCGAGGTGATCTCCACAACCACTTGCACCGCAGTGCTGGGCACAAACGAAAGGTCCTCACCCCGCCGATATGCCTCCTCCGCCAGTCGGCGCATCCGAGCACCTGCGCACCGGATCCGGCGCCAGCGCCGTGCTCGAGCAACTCGACGCCTTCGCTCACCGGGTACCGGGGGCCAAGGCGGGCCGCGCTGTGGGCTACGCCGAGGGCGACCTTCCGACCGTGCGCCTCCGCTACGCGTGCTCCGGCCACCTTCGACCCCTACGGCTGGCGCCCGACGGCCACCCGGACTTCCTCTGGGGCGGCAGTTCCCTTCTGCTCGACGTTGCGAACGGTATGCGCCGACGGCCCGAGGCGCAGACCCCCATGTAGGCCGGTGGCCGCCTCGTCCTCTACACCGACGGCCTCATCGAACGACGCGAACGATCCGTCGACGACGGGCTCGCCGCACTGGCCGCCCAGGCCGAAGCGGTGGCCGACCGGGCCCTGCCAGAGGTGGCCGACGAGCTCCGCCGCACCCTTCCTCGCCGACGAGCAGAAACGAGACGGTGTCTGCCTGGTTGCGCCACCTTCTTGCCGGTCCTCGAAGCCAGCTGACCGACCCGCCCCCCCGCCCACCTGATGGGGTCCTGATCACCACGTTGCCCAGCACGACTTGACCAACTCCTCCACAGTGGCGCGGCGGGGGATGGGCCGATCGAGGAGGGCCACCCGTGGCCGCTCCACCCGAACCGGCCGTGCCGCCTGTAGGCGCGAGCGACGCCGTCGTGTGCGCTGTGCCGGCGGTGCCGTGCGAGCGGCGGTCAGCGCACCAAGAGGTTCACGAAGACGGTGAGCAGGATGGACGCCACGATCGAGATCAGGATCATCGCCAAGCACCCTCGGCCGCCGCCAAGGGGGCGGATCTGGAAGCTCCTCCCCGATCTCACCGTCACGGCACCCAGTTCGAGGGCGCACCGGTCCGCCCGTCGGCGCGGCCGCTGGGGTCGATCAGGCGGACGTCGGCCATGGCGATCCTCCTCGGCTCGGGTGCTGGCCGGTCTGCCCCCCGGACACGGCCATCAGAACACCAGGCAAAAACAGTGCCCATCGCGAGCGTACGACGCGGCTACCAGGCAGCAGGCGACCCCCGGGCAGGCGGACTTCGCTCAGCGGATGGCTACCTGGGGCGCCGCCCGAAGACCTGGCGGGGCGCGACCTTGGGGCCGGCGGGGTAGCGACGTTCACCGGGGCGGGGCTCTCGCTGCCGGGCGGTGATGGAGCTCAGGCGGTTGTGGCGGTCTTGCTCTTCGGGGGAGAGCGTGGGCATCTGCATGGCGTGGAGCGGGGTGCGGCTGAGGGCTTCGTGCGCGGGCGGGGATGCTGCGGCACCCATCAGCTCCCGGGTGAGGGCGAGCATGGGCATGGCGAGGTCGTCGGTCTGAACGGGTCCGGAGGTGGGGGCGGCGATCCTGTTGCCTGTCTGCGTAAGGAACAGGAGCTCGAGTCGGAGTTGTGGATCCGGTGGGCAGTGGATCTGGCCGAGGGCGATCGCCTCGGCGAAGCCGTTGGCGGCGGGAGCTTGCTGGGCTGTGTCCACGCCTCCTCGCGCACGATCGAGAACGGGTTGAAGGCCGTGGTGCCCAGCCGCCGGTTCAAGTCCTGCACCACGAAGGGCCCGCCGTACTGGTCGGTGACAACCTGGACCGCCCGGAAGAACTTGATGTCTTCGACGAGGGCATCGAGGACCTCGGCGGTATCGAGCTCGCCACCATGGTCTTCGGGCACCCATCGACGGTTGTCATCGACGACGAGGTGGGGCCGGCCGAGGTCATCGACGGGATCGAGGTGGCCTATGACCCAGGCGAACGTGTCGTGCTTGATGCCGGGGTCGACGGCGATGTAGTGATTGACGTTGTGGGGCGGCTGGGTGGTCGGCTGCAGGATGGCACCGTTGTAGGCGCCGAAGATGGCCTCGACGTCGTCGGGATCGAAGAAGGCATCGGCTGAAGTTCCCCACTGGGCCAGACGCTCGACGCGGAACTTCTTGCGCTTGGCTCGCTGCTGCTTGGCCATCTGTTGGTCGTTGGTCGTGATGGGTCGGCCGGTCGGCGGGAAGCAGCGGGGGCGCCCATCGGCATCGGCCATGGCCGGGTTGGCGTCGGCCTCGGCCTGGGTGACCATTGGGATCTCGGTTGCCAGCTCGTGGTCGAGGTACGGCTCCCACGACGGGAGCTGGAAGGTGATCATCTCGGGGTAGGCGGCGGCGCCGGTCTTGAGGTCCAACTCGCGCGCACGAAGGTGGATGGCAAAAAATTCGCCGACCTGCTGATGCGGCGACGACAACTCGGCCACCATGGCCCACTCGCCGAACTGGTCGAGCGCGGGCACAGCGGCGTCGTAGATGTCTTCGGCGCTGGCCCGGCTCGTGCTGGGGTCGACGAACGCCATCTCATCGTAAAATTGCGCAACCGTCGCCGGTCCGCGGCCCGCTGTGGCGGTCGAGGCATGAGCGATGATCTCGATGCTCCCGTCGAACATCCGGTCAGGCCGAGCCAGGTCGGCCGGAGTTGCGATGATCAGGCGGTCACGCAGGATCTGCTGGACATACGGCGCGAAGCACGGGCCATCGATGATCATCCCGGCAATGTCGGCAAACAAGTTGAACCGGGCCTGCTCGAGGTTGCCGGCGAAGACCGGGATAGTGATGCGCTTGTTGCGCGGGATCCCGAAATAGGCCTGCGGATCACCGAGCGCGAGAAGCTCGAGCACGATCCGAGCTGCCGTAAGCGCACCAACATGTCCCTTGCTACCGCGCCGGCCCACCACGAGGTTCGGCTCACGGAACCAACGTCTGCCCTCGGCAAGGTTCTGGTGCATGCGATCGATCACGTCGGGCGTGGTGCCCATGGTGAAGTCGGTGTCCCGAGCCGGCTCGTAATGCCAAGTAGTTGCCCCTTCCCCGAGGGGGCGCTTGTCGAATCCCGTGCCCCACTCCCGGAGGGTCGCCTTGTCGTAGTCGGTGAGCCCGTCGACCTCGCAGAAAATCGTTCGCAACATCGTGAGCTGCCTCGGATAGATCTTCTGCTGGGCGAAGTAGTCGGGCCCGAGCAAGCACTCGGCGATCGACGGCACCACCAGGGGCCGCTTCGTTGCCGAGGAGACATCCACCTGTGCCTTAATCCGCTCCAGCTGTCGGCGCAGTCGGTCGAGCTCGCCATCCCAATCATCGCCGCTCATCGTTGATCTACCTCCGCGTTGGCACCGATCGCTGAGACGACCTCGTTGAGTTCGTCTATGTCGGTTCGAAGGTCGGCCATTCGCTCGGCTGCGGCCGAGTCCGAACGGAAGCTTCGGAATTGATCGAAGATCAGGCTCGCGGCTCGCAGTTGGTCGGCCACCTTCTCGGAGGTCAACGCGCGGCGGGTGGCCTCGACTGCGTCGGGGAGCAACGCGCCAAGGGCAGCGGCCGCTTGGATCGCCCGTTGTTCCTTGAGCTCAAGCACCCGAGCTCGGAAACCGGGCGTGTCGCCGAGGGCACGCTGCACGAACTTTGCGCTACGTCCAACGGCGATACCGGCCTCGGCGTGGGACTGACCGGCTGCGAGTAGCTGCGCGACGAGCTCGAGGTCGGGCCCGAACGCATCGGACCCATCGGGCTCGTCCATGTCATCAGTGGGGTTGGTGTTGGTCATTCGGGCGCTACTCGATCGCATCGGAACAGGGATCTGACATGAAGACGGTAACGGCAAGAAATGGCTTCTGACCAGATATTTCTTCAGAAATAGTGTTACAAGAAATTCATCGAATCGATCCTGTCTGACACGCCAAAACACCTACGTCCGTTCTCCGCTAGTCAGACTCCGGCGACGGCGTCACCGTCGACGCCGCCAGCCCTCACGAGCGCGTCGCTTACGCCCAAAAGAGCGCACCGGGACTCGCTCGCCTAGCCTCACAATCGCGCGGGCTGCCGCGTGATCCGGTGACACCGTGGTGCGGGGAGGCCGCCTGCTCAATACTTGGCCTCAGGTCCGTAAGGGCTCCAACCACCCAGGTACGGGCGGAGGTCCTCGGCCTCGACCTTTGTCTGCCGCTCGGGCGCGCGGGGCGCGTCGGTCAGCGGGTCAATCTGTGATGCCCGCCACCCGGCCCACGCGACCCATGCCGAAGTCTCGTGGTCGTCGGCGTAGGCAGCGGCCATGGCTGTCGCGTAGTCGCGAATTCGGGTGGCCTCATGCCATTGCTTCTCCTGTCGCTCCAGTTCCTCCCGACAGGTGGCGTCGTGATGACGCTCGTGCGCTCGAGTCATCGCCTGTTCCCACTCGGCCTGGCGCACAGCGCTTGCCGTTCGGCTTCTTGTCGCCGGTGGCGGACTTCGGCCGCAGCGACCGGGACCTCGGCGAGGATCTCGGCAAGAACATCTTCGATTCGGGTGCCCCGTCGGTCGGTCCATTTCGTGATCCGGTGGCGGTCACGGTCGTGGGGCACGAACTCGAAGGTGAGTCGGCCGGTGGCCTTCGAGTCATCTCGGACCCATTCCTGGTGGTAGTCGCGCAGCCGGTACAGGTCATCTGGGGTCGCTGGGGCTCGTCGTGACACCAAGCGGTGGCGGACGCCGATCTCGCTGACCGCCAGAGTTGCCGTGTGTTCCCCGGTGGTGAACCCGATCTCGTGTTCACCGACGACCTCAACCGAGTAACCACGGGCCTCGGCCTCGACGACGAGCGCCTGGAGCAGGAGAGACACCCTCGGCAACGCTGCCTTCGAGATCTCGAGCCCCGAGCTGGCGTTGCGAAACGCGCGCACCACTGGGTGGTATCGCCGCACCTGTTCGGGGATGCTGACCGGCGACAGCATCGGCACCATGTCATCGGGCAGGTCGACCAACTGGATCTCGTCCTCGTCGTCTCGCAGCCGGTGAAAGCTCAGTTCCTTTCCGACGGGGACTTTGCGGTGTTCGATCGCGACGGCGACCCTCCGCTTCCAATCCACCCCACGACGACCCCAGGTCCGCTTGGGACCCGCAAGGATCCGCCCGCAGCGATCACATCAGCGATCAACTGATCGCTCACCGACAACGTCGCTTGTCGCGCGATCGGCGGCCGAGGCCCGTCCACGTCGGCCAGATAGGCCCGACCGACATCGGTGATCTCCGCGCTCCACCGGTCGCCGTGCCCGACCGCGGCGGCCAGACCGCGACGGTGCAGCGCCGCAACGGAAATCCGATGATGCACCCCCTCGTACACGCCCTCCGGGCAGCCCTCGTCCACCCACCGAAGCAATTCCACCTGGGCGTCAGTCAACGTCTTGCGCTGTGCCATGGCTCCTCACTCGCCCCGCCACCAGCGAAGGGGCAGGTGATCGTCTGACCCGTGCAGGACCAGTGTGGGCTCGCAGCCCAAATCCGGCCGCAGTGACCTCGGCGCCTACGCGGCCCGCTGGTGCCGAGCCTCGACGGCGTCGTACAGCGCGTTGAGCGCCGTGCGCCAACGCGGGTAGTCCGGGTCGACGTCGACGAAGTCGACCTTCGGGCCGTCATCGGGCACTATCCACCCTGATCCGTCCTCTTCGTCGTAGAAGGCAACGCCTGTGCGCCATTTGAGCCGGTAGTAGGGGAGATCCCGGATGCCGCGCCACGCGGCGAGGGCGGCGGCCGCCTTCGTGTCGTCGAACGCTGCGGCGATGGCCGCCTGCTGGACAGTGTGTCTCGCGCTGGTGCCGTCAACGCTCACCGCTTGGAGAGACATAGTGACGGCGCTGGGGGCGACACCGATGGCGATGGCCATCGCGGTTCGCTCCTCCCGATCGCCGTGCGGTTCGCACCCGGTTTCCCAGAGGCGTTCGGCCAAGTCGAGCGCGCCCGTCGAGTCGACGGTCGTGGGGCGGCCGTTCGTGAGGATCGCAGCCGACTCGAGGTGCGCCGAAGTGACCTGCCAGCAGGGGTGCGTGACGGCACGTCGCAGTACGGATCGGAGGTCGCGGTAAGCGGGATCGTTCACCTCCGGGATGCTGGCCCAGACATCCCCGATGCTGGCGATGGTGACCGCCTCTACGTGCTGGTGGTCGAAGCTTTGAACGACTAGCTGCTGGTGCTCATCATCGAGTTCGTCGAGGTAGCCCGGCCTGCCGTCTTGAGATCCCCACAGCAGTCGCCATAATCGGATCCGCTCGTCGACCAGTTCGGGTTGCCACGCTTGCTCGTCCTTGGTGGCGACCCACCAGCAGACCCAGTTGAGGATGATCGCGTTCGGGATGACGATGCCCGGCCCAACGCCCGCCCGGAAGTCGGGGTGCTCTAGAGCCCGAAGGTTGCGACGAACGAAGTTGCGGATCAGTCTTCGATTCCGCGCCGCCGGCGACTGGTGCCCGGGCGCGTCGGGCTCGGGCTCGGGCTCGCCGTCGAACTGGTCGTCGACGTTGGCGCCGTCCACTCCGCCGGCGAGACCTTCCTCGTCGTCCTCGCCCTCGTCCTCCTCGTGCACCGAGGCACCCGTCGGGTGGGGGCCCTCAGCGGTCGCGGCATCAGGATCGAGGAGTTCGTGGACCACCTGCGACAGTGCCTCGAGGTAGGCGGCCAGTCCGGAGCCCGGCTCCGCGAACCCTGCCAGGTTGCCGTATGCCGAGAATCGGGGGTGGCGTCGCACCGCGGTCCACTCGATGTCCTCCCAGGCGATCGATGCCTCGTCCTCAGCCGTAGCGGCCGATTGCACGTCATCGCGCCCCCATCTGGCGGCGTTGTCGCCCACCAGGATCTCCTCGAGAGCAGCAAGTGCCTGCTCCAGGTCAGGATCCTCCAGTTCGAGCTGGGCGGCGTGGCGGAGGCGATCGGCATCGACGCGGCGGCGATCCTGTTCGCGGAGCCGATCCACCTGGTATGGGACCGCGGCTCCGGCCGCCACCCCCGCGATGACGATGGAGACGACGGCCACCCCGTCGACGGAGGCGACATTGTTGGGATCCGTGAGCTCGGCGCCAATCGCCGTCCACTCGGCGTCGATCTGCTCCAGCGTCACTACCGCAGCGACGGGCTCGCCACCTACCTGCACGGTGACGAGCTGTTCGTTGAAGACCGGCGGCGAGATCCGCGCCAGCACCCGCGGTGCCACCCATCGCACGTCGACGACCTGCGACGTCGGCGTCGCCTCGTTCTTGTCACCTTGGTCCAGAACCTGGACGTTGAGGGCAGCAGGATCGACCGGCCCCGTAATAGTGACCATGCTTGGGTCGAGGAGGTGGTCGAACGCGTCACGCGAGCCGTCCGCAAGGTTGGCCAGCTCGATGTTGGCGTTGGGGTGCGTCGCCCAGAGCGCGACGATCGAGCAGTTCGCCGAGCCGGTCAGACATACCGACCGGCTCGCCGTCTTAGCCAGGATGACTTTGGCGTGGAGGTAGGTCCCGGTGAGGTCGCCGGCGGCCTCGATGGCGTAGACCTCACCTCCGTGCTCCGCCACGACAGCCGAGAGTCGGCCGGGATCGACCGAGCAATGCCCGGGCTGTACCAACACCCGCAGGTGATCGGGGTTCAGCTCGGTGAGCAAGCGCTCGAGTGCCGCGCATCGAGGGTCGTGGAACGGCGTGGCCACAATCAGCTCCTCGACGCGCTCACCACCGAGGGCATCGACGAACTGCATTCCGAGGGGCGTGTCCAGGTTGTGCCGTACGGGACCGTCAGCGAGAGGTGCACGATGCCACCAGTCGTACGCCGACCAGAACGCTCCCACCCGCTCAACAGTCACCGCATCGAGGTGCCCCATGGCCACGAGTCCGTCGGTTAGGGCCCGCACGGCCGTGAATGCCGGGAGGTCGTCGACCTCGTCTGGGTTCCACCGGTAAGGGGTTAAGCACTCCCCGCCGCCTGCGTAACCGGACAGGTTGAGGTTGCCCGACCCGACCAGGAGTAGTCCCTGTTCGGGACCGGCGAGGAGGATCAGCTTGGCGTGCGCGGCGTGGCGGGTGCGGATGGGACCGGCCAACCACGACCGATTCAGGTGTCGGAGTACTCCGTTAGCGGCCAGGCCGGCGACAGTCTCGTCGAGCAGTCGGCCGTCCGCCAGCACGATCTGGTTCCGAAAGTTGCCGAAGTGCCGACGCAGGACCCGCTCGTAGAATTCGAGATCGGGCCCGAAGGTGGCGATCAATACCTGTTCGAAGCGCCCGGCGCGGAAGAGGTCTGGGACGCCAAGGCGCAGCGATTGGATCGTCCGCCGGGCCATTACGACCTGTCCACCCCAGTGAGGCTGCCTTCGGCCACCAGGCGACGGCCAGCGCTCGTGAGCTCATGGTCGAGATCGCCCATTGGCTTGGTCCAGGCCAGTTCCGCCGCACATGTTGACAGCGCCCGGTACCGGGAATCGTTCATCTCGACGGCGATCCGCTCGTCGACGAACCGGACTCTGCCAGCATCGAGGCGAAGCCGGAAGGTGTCGTCGGGCAGCTTGCCGAGCGCGACCCGGTGGTGCTGGCGGATGACGAAGTGTTCGAGCTGCCACCGGGCAGTCTCGCCGATCGTGGCGCCCTCCCGCTCGCGCGCTCGAAAGGCTTCGACGAAGCGCACAACGCTCACCCGTCTGGCCCCGCCTGCGGCCAAAAGGGCCCAATCATTGGCATACCGAAGCTGGTATTCCCGCGGCCAGACGCGCAGCGCACAAGCGGCGAGGAGGGCGAGGATGCCGGCAGTTACATCGTCTCCGAACCCGTTGAGATCCCATAGGTGGTCTACGAGGCGGTCCTCGCAAGCAGGCGCCCCCAAATCCCACGGGTCGTCAAGATCGCCGTTGATCCCGGCTTCGGTCCGCACCCAATCGAGAAGCGCGGCCAGGGGGTCGTCTGGGCCGAGACCCGGGTCGGCGAGGCCCAAGGCGTCAGCCAGCGAGGCGAAGTCCGCAGTATCCGCGGTGGCGATCACGTCCTTGAACGGAATCGGCGACCGATCTCCACCCTCAGCCAGCCCCCAGAGGCTGATCCGTCGCAACCACCGGTTGAGGGCCCAGGCCTGGAGCTCCCGGAGTTGGTAGAGCCGCCATCGCCGGGCGGTGACCAGCACCTCTTCGTCCTCGGGTTCATATGTCCGACCGTCATCGTCGGCTCGGTAGTAGACGAGCTGACGAAAGTCCCACCCCTTCACCGGTTCGGGGACGGTCTGGCCCGAAAGGTCGCAAATCATCCGGAGCGAAGATCGGCGGCGAGCCGCCTCGTCGGTATCGCCGCCGTGCAGGAACGCATCCTCGAGCAACGGCTGATCGGGTCCGTCTGGCAACCGGCACAGGCAGATCCGCAACGAGTAGTCGGCGACCACTGCGGCGGGCACCGGATCGTCCGGGTTGTCGAAGTGGTCCCGGTAGTAGTCGGTGTCCGCCACCCATGCTCGCAGTGCCACGCCGACCTCACGCCCGGCCTCCGTGGGCGCGTCGCACCGGAACTGGCTGGTGTCGCGCTCACCGATGGCCAGCCCCAGTTGCGCGATCGCTGAGGCATAGATCGGATGACCTCCGCGCGACTCCTTGAGATAGGGCGCGGTGGGATCGAACTCGGGTATCCCTCGCTGCACCTCTGTGCTGACCCGTCGCTTGCCCGCCACCTCAGGCAGGGAGATGCCGTGACGAGGGCAGAGGAGAACTGCGGCGACGAAGATCCGCTCCCGGGGCTTGAGGAACCGTCCCCAGGCGGCCTGGCTCCGAGGCAGGTCCCGGTCCCAGAACTCGGTCAGCATCCACGAGTACACGGACCAGTAGCGGGGATGGATCGTCAGCACATTCACCCCCGGCGACAGCGCCGGAAGGATGCGGTCCTGGGAGGCAGACGCAAGGCCGAGGTGGTCCATCCCGGTGCTCGGCTGATACATCGGTGCAGTCCACGCAGGCACACCCCATCGCGTCCCAGAATCGGGCGCGCTCATCCGACAGCCCGGCCGGCGACGGTCCCAGGGGACTCCACGATCCGGCTGGCAAGGTCGGCCACCTGAGCGATGAGGTCCGCTGGTGTCGCGGCGAGGTCGAGCGTGTGCGCGTGGATGGTTACCCCTGTATGTCGGACCGTGTGCGCCACTTCGACGGCGTTTCCCCTTGCATAGACGAGGTGCCCTTCGTCGAGTTCGAGCGCCGTGCAGTAGGCCAGCATTTGGTAGAGGTCAGCGTCGGGGAAACCGGCCGGCTTCTCGGCCTTGTACTTGGCGTCGACCACCGCTGCGGGCGCGCCGTCGAAATACCAGACCAGGTCGGGCTTCATGACGATCTGCTCACCATCGTCGAGGTAATGGCGATCCTGGGCCCTGCACCAACCGCCGTACGGTCGGAGTGCCTCGGTGAGCGCAGCGGTGAGGAAGTCCTCGAAGACCTTGGCCATGTCCACCAGGAAGCCGCCAACCATCACATCGCCCGGTGCCTGATCCACGGCGTTGCGCCGAAGCAGCACCTCCGCGAGCCAGAGTGCGACGTGGTACCGCTGGTTGAGCCGATTGGGTGACCACCGCGGAAGGGGTGCGCCACGTATGGGCGGGGTGACCTCGGCGAGGACGTGACGAAGCCTGCGCAGCCGAGACCGCGTCCTTGCCGTGACCCCGGGTATCCGTAGCAAGAGTTCGGTCGCGCCGCGCAGGAGCTGGTTCTCGGCGATGTTGACGGAATGGTCGTCGAAGCGGACGAGTAGCGGGAGTGCGATGCCGAAGCGCTTGCGGAGCTGATCCTGATCGCGCAGGCGGCCGCGGAGAACGGTGAGCGAGTCATCGACCTCGGTGTAGCCCTGGAGCAGCCCGACCTCGATGGCCCGGTCAGCCTGGTCGACGAAGGCCTGCGCGAGCGCCGGCACCAGGTCGGTCACCTCGGCCAGGGCCACCGCGTCGTCTCGCCACCCAGGCTTGGTGGCATACCCGAGGAGGAACAGCACTCTGGCGATCTCGACCTTGGGCTGGATCCAGATCGTGACGCCACCGATGAAGGCCACCCCGACCTTCGTCAGGGGCGTGATCTCCCACTCCCCTCCGCCCAGCCGGATCGCGGTCACGACCGCTGAGCGCGCTAGCGCGTCGCCTGCTTCCTCGTCGAGCTCGAGCAGGACGGGTTGGCCCCCTTCGACTAGGCGAAGGTCGGTCATGCCTGCCCAGGCGTTGGCTCGGCCTCTCCGGCAGGCGCCTCGTCCTCGTCCGTTGCGGCGGCTGTCTCCGTGTCACTCGCCGGCTGGGGCAGGAGGGAGCTGAGCTGGTAGCGCTTCTTGGAGCTCTCCCAGTCGCCGTAGTGGTGCTCTTGGAGGAGCGGCAGGAGTGACGTTCGCCAGATCCGTTCGAGTCGTGCTGGCGAATGCGCACCGGAGGTCGTGCTCTTCATGAAGTACGACGGGCCGATGCGGAAGTCGGGGTCCTCGATCCGCTCGTTCAGCTTTGTGAGCAGCCGAGCCGCTACGTCGCCGAGGCCGTGGTGGGTCGACCACTTCCCGAGGACCGACTTGGTGGGCTCGGTGTCAGGGCTCAGCTCCACGAACGCAAACCGCCTGCGCATGGCAGCGTCGATGAGTGCGATCGACCGGTCGGCCGTGTTCATGGTCCCGATGACGTACAGGTTCTTGGGGAGAGTGAAGCCCTCCTCGTCAGCCGAGTAAAGGAGGTCGACTGCCTGGTCGCGGTACTCGAGCAGGAAGTAGAGCTCGCCGAACACCTTGGCCAGGTTGGCCCGGTTGATCTCGTCGATGATGAGCACGAACGCTTGGTCCGGGTGCTCACGGGCCCGGTTCACGAGCTGTCGCAGAGGCCCCGGCTTGAGCTCGAAGCTGATGGTCCCCTGGCCCGCGCCGGCGGCGGGCCGGTACCCCTCGAAGAAGTCCTCGTAGGTGTACGCAGGATGGAACTGGACCAGTTTCACCTGCTCGGGTCCGACAAGGTCGGCCGCAAGCTTCTGGGCGATATAAGTCTTGCCGGTACCTGGAGGGCCGTAGAAAATCACTTGGCGTCGCTCGTCGAGAAGTTCCCGCACCTCGGCAAGCCATCCCCAGTCGACGAACAGCTCCTCGGCCAAGGCCTCGGACGGTTCACGAAGGTGGTCGTGGCGGATCAGCTCCGGCGTGACCTCGTCGATCTGATCTGCGATGCCCAACGAGTCGATGAGCGCCAGGTCACCGGTCAGGTCAACAATAGTGCTGCCCGTCTGCAACCGAGCCGGGAGCGGCGAGGGCAGTTCTGCGTAGTCGATGGGGGCGTCGGCGTTGCGCCAGGTCACTTCGCGGCGAAGGTTAGAGCGGCCACCTTCCGAGTCGGACTGGGCCCAGTCCCCGATGACGTCACCTACGTAGATGTGTTGATCACTCGACGTGAGGATGAGATCTCCGGGATGCACCTTCACGATGAACGAGACGATTTCGTCGACCTTGGCCTTCAGCTCGTGGTGCTTCAGGTGGCGGTAGTCCTCGGTTGCGGCCGCCTCGAGTTCGGCCGGCAAGATTCCCGCTCGGATCTCGCGGAGCTGTGACCCGGCCAGGCTGCAATAGCCCCCATCGAGCCATTCCTGCACCAGGTTGGCGCTCAGGACGGATGAGCCACGGACGAGCCACGCGCGACGACGCGTCTGGTCACGCTGCTTCTTCCACTCGGCGAAACGGCGATTGGATTCGCGGTGGTACTCGGTGGGATCCGGGTACTGATCGAGGGCCTCTCGGCCAGCCTGCGTGAGAGTCCAGGTGCCGTTGCCGTCCTTCGTCATCCATCCGGCCTTGACCAGGTTCGTGGTTTGCCAGACGACGTCGTTTTCCCAGACGGCCTGGCCGTTCGAGCGCAGCTCGCGCTCGCGTTCATCCGGAGGGAGCAGCGATCCGGCGTAGTCCAATATCTCCCGCCGGTACGCCGTCCCGCCATGGTCGGCGAGGTACCGCGCCACACCTCGGAGGCGCACGCCGGTCCGTTCGACCCAACCCTCGATCTCTGCCATCAGTCCTCCACCCACTGACCGCCGTTGGCGGCCTTCACCTCCCGTGAGAACCTACGACCCGCGACTCCGGGCATGTGCCGTACGGCATGGAGACTACGAGGCACCATGGTTCAGGACGCCTGGGCTCGCCTTCGTCGGAGCTCCTTTGCGGTTATGCGGCGAGGAAGGCGACGCGGTCGAGGAAGATCTGCAATGTCCGGGCGGCGACAGCAACGCTTTCGGCATCGACGGTGTCACCACTGGGGACTCGCGGGCCGGCGGGGACGACTGAGATTGTCCCGGACCACAACTTCGCTTGTAGGGGGTCCTCGGTGAGCACCAGGGCTGACCCGAGCACCGACCCCCCGGCTTCGGACGCTGGCGCCTGGGCGGTGCGCACCTCGTGGACGATCTTGTGGAAGTCCTCATCGGCAAGCGAGTAGCCGACGAACGGCACTGTTGCATTGAGCGCACCGGGTTGGCCCTGGACATCAGATGGCATGAAAGCTCCAGCATGAGAACAATCGAAGATCGCCGGAGAGGGTGCTCCTGACCGTGCGGTGACGAGGTCCGTGCTGCGGTCTCGGCACCGGCTGCCGTTAATGCAACAGTGCTGATCCGGTGACCAGGCGGATCAGCAGCCCCCGGAAGCACAGCCGGTCGGGCACCCGGGGCCGGTGACAGCCCAGCGGGTGGGACTGGTCGGGGGGCGGGAGCATTGGTTCGAAGGCCGCCCAGAGG
>JAABUN010006061.1_pt1 | contig 14279 bp, 12 predicted proteins | sample 5559311 | NCBI WGS metagenome assembly JAABUN01 (sample SAMN10711877, study PRJNA513370) | rock metagenome | isolation source: Antarctica rocks | place: Antarctica: Victoria Land, Siegfried Peak sud | reverse complement strand
CGTGCCGGCAGGGGCGACCAGGGTGTCGAGACCAGCAGCGTGCCGACGAGCGTTCCCCCCAGGATCAACAGTGCGACCACAGCGGGGGCCCGGGACGGTGCGGTCACGACAGCTGCGCCCGAAGGTAGGCGCGCCAGCGGGTCGTGAAGGCGGCTTGCGTCGTACCGAGAACATCCCGGAAAGCGGTGGCGAGCGTTGTCGGCGGATCGCCGCGAGCGGCGGCGGCTCGGTAGAAGCGCACCAGTGCCACCGATCCACCCGACTCGGCGATCAGCCGGCAGGCCAGCCAGCCCTCCTCATAGGCCTGCGCGATCCGGCCGTCGCCCCCTCTGAACCGGTTCGCGCCGGGGAGCCCGGTCGGCAGCCGGCCGGCCCGTACGTCAGCGGTCAGTTCAGCCGCCGCGACCCGCACCGGCACGGCGGTCCCCCGATAGGCCACATAGTCGGCGAACCCCTCCACCAGCCAGGTCGGCGCGGTCGGGCCGGTCAGGCTACGGGCGGCCACATGGGTAATCTCGTGCGTGAGAACCACCCGCCGGCCCAGCGGTCCCAGCCGGGCGAAGTTCGTCGGCTGCAGCAGCACGCGCTGTCCTACCGGCCCCGCACCCGGTGCCGACCAGGCGGTCGCCACCGCCGCCAGCCGCGAGACATCCCTGTCCTCCGCCAGCAGCCGGGTCAGCTCCGCGACGTCGTCCGGGACGACGAGCACCACGCGTCGCGCCCAGCCGCTGCCCCATACCGCGGTAACCGCCGGTACCGCCCGGTCCGCCTCGGCGGCCAGCGCGACCAGCCGGGCGTGCGACTTCGGGTGGCCGAGCACCAGGCTGCTCCGACCGGTCACCACCGTGACAGGCCCGAAGTCCCAGGGCTCCCGAGCGGTTCGTACGCCGGTGCCGTCGAGGTCGCGATCGGAGGCCAGCAGCCAGCCGGCCGGACGGTGCACGAACGTCAGGTACATCGGCAGCCGGGCCGGGGTGTCGTCGAATCCCCGCAGGCCGTAGCTGAGGACGACGACACCGGGTTGGTAGGTCGGAGCGGCGTACCGGGCCCGCCGGTCGGGGGGGAGCGAGCGTTGTTGCTGCCCGTCGAGCCGGTAGCTCCAGCTGCTCAGCGGCACGTGGGCGAGCGCGTCGAACAGGGCGCCCTGCGACCGGCGGAAGGCCGGCGAGCCCGGGTCGACGGTGGCCATGAAGGCGAGCCGGTCCCGGTGCAGCACCGCGGCCGAGCGGCGGTCCAGCAGCCGGCCGATCGCGGCCACCGGGGAGGCATTTCCGGTGGGGGGTTCCACGAGCGCCGGGGCGACCCGACCCATGGCGCCGGATCGCCCGGCGTCCTTGGCAGGGCTCGGGTGCAACCGGAGCACGAGCAGGACGAGCAGGCCGGCGACCAGGGTCACCCCTGCGGACGCGGCCAACCAACGAGGCGCCGACCCCGGCCGGCGGAGCAAGCCCACCGGCGAAGTCTACGGAGGAGCTTGACCGGCGAAAGTCGCCGACCTACCGGCGTCAGCCGGCGGCTTCGGCATCCTCCGCGGCGGCCGGGGCCGCCGTCGTCGCGGAGGTCACGCCCAGCAGCACGTCGGCCCAGGCGGGCACCGCGGGCCGCCGCCCCGGCCGGCCAGTACGCACCGGACGCGGGGCCTCGGCCGGGCGACGGTCGACGGTCGGTTGGCCGGCTCGCGCTGCCGGGGCCACCGGGTCTTCCGCGGCCGGTGCCGCCGGTGACGGCGCCACGACCGGGGCCGTCCGGTCGGATGCGGATTGCTCGCCGCGCGGGGCGACGTGTCCGAGCTCGGCGGCCACGTCATCCAATGGCGCCAGCGAGTGCACGACCCGGTCCCAGCGCCAGCGAGCCACCGCGGGCCCGTCGGCACCGGCATAACACAGCTCGACCACCCAGCTGGAGTCGTGATCACGTCGGGCCGACCAGAGCAGCTCGGACTCGGCGCTCCCTGCGGCCGGGGCCAGTCGCACCCGGACGGCACGGCCGAGCGGCAACGCCGACGGTCCGTGCTGCGGACGGCTCATCCGCGCCGCCAGCGCATCCTCGAGAACACGAGCCAACTCGGAGAGGACCGGCGCGGTATAGGGCTCCAGCCGCTGTACCGGTACGCCGGCCCGCGCCGCCACGTCGTCGACACTGGCACCCGCCCGCAGCTCGGCCTGGATCTGGCGCGGTGACAGGGCGCTCGCGGATGCGGCCGTTCGGGCGACCGCCCGAAGTGCGCCGGTGAGCCGCGCGTCCGCGGCCAGGCGGAACTCGGCCGAACCACCGGGTGTGCTCGCGAGCAGCAGGTGACGGCCGTCGTCGGTGGTGCCGAGGAGGTGCAGTTCGGCCACGGGAATCTCCTCGAGGTCGCCGGATCGGGGTGCTGCGCGCGAGTCTGGCGCCGGAGGGTCGGCCACCACAACTTCGGCCCGGTCGAAGAACGGGCGGAGCCCCTCGCCGCCGAGTCACCCGGCGACCGCACCCGGCTCCACCAGCCGCAGCGGCGGAATCAGGCCGCCCTCCGCGAGCGCGGCCAACGCCGCCCGCTCCTCCTCGTCGATCTCCACGCCGGCCGGTACCGACCCCAGCAGGACCGTCACGACGCAGTCGCCGCAGGCAAGCCCGCGCACCACGCAGCGGTCGCAGTCGATGAGCACGTCGTCCTCCGCCAAGTCTGGCCGCCGGCACCCTGCCGAGCAGGAGGGACGCTAGATTCGACCACCGACAGTTTTCCCAAGCCGTAGCGTCAGGCCCGATCGAGCCGCCGCAACAGTGCCGCCGAAGGCACCGCTCGGGCTCCGGCCCGCCGAACGCCGTCGGCAACCTCACGGTCGCTCGAGACCACCACCACCGGCCGACCCGGCGGCTCGGCCCGGACCAGCCGTCGTATCAGCTCGTCGGCGATCTCGCCTGGCGAGCTGAAGAGCACCCGGACGTTGCGTGCAGTGGGTCCGGTCACCCCCGCCGGCCGCTCCGCACCGTCGAACACGCAGGTCACCTCGATCCCCGCCTGCGCGGCGAGCGCGGCGAGCCCGCGCAGGAGCCGACCCCGCTGCTCCTCCAGCGGCAGCCCGCCGTACCCGAGCTTGGTCACGTTGTAGCCGTCGACGACCAGATGGGTCTGCGGCAGCGCCAACAACCAGTCCAGCCGAGCGGGGTCGTCAGCGGCCAGCCCGCGCGCCGGTTCGGTTTCCAGGCCGCCGGCCGAAATCCCGGCCAGCTCGGCGACCAGGTCCGCCGGTCGCTCGGTGATGGCCGGCAGCGCCAGTTCGCGCCGCAGCCCGCGAGCCGCCTCCACGACGGTGTCCAGCAGCAGGCGCAGCCGCACCTCGTCGGCACTGCGGCCCTCCCGGACGGCTCGACGGGAGGCCTCGACCGCTGCCTCGGCGACGGCCAGCCGAGCTTTCAGCCGGCGGCTCTCGGCGCCCGCGGCAGCACCGGCGACGGTTGCCGCATCGCGGTCGGCCGCCGCCTGGTCCCGACTCTCGGCTGCGATCCGCTCGGCCCGGCGAAGTTGCTCGGCGGTGTCCCGGAGCCGGCGGCGCAGGTCGTCACCCTCCGACCGGGCAGCGGTCAGCTCGACACGCAGCCGTTCGGCCTCGGCCCGCCCCGCCCGCCGGGCTGCCGCCAGCTGCTCCTGGAGACGCCCCACCATCGCGGCCGAACCGGCCGAGGCGGCGGCCGACGCTCTGCTCGCGAGGCTGGTGGCCGCCTCCTCGACGATCGACTGCCAGCCGCCCGGCCGCAGCAGGTAGGCCAGCGCCCCGACGTCCTCCCTCGCGGCGGCCGGCGGCACCCGACCGGCTTCCACCGCGGCCGCCAGCTCGGGCATCGCCTCCCGTACGCCGTCGGCCACCCGGCCGCGGAACACCGGGTCGGCCTCGAGCGCAGCGGCGATCGGACCGGCCGCCAGCCGGGCCCGGCGGTTCGGGGTGAAGCGGGCATGCGGCCGCAGCGAGGACGGCACCTCCTCCGGCAGCAACGCACCCAGCCGGTCGGCAGCCATGGCCACCACCCGCAGCCGGACAGGTTCCGGCAGCACCACGGGCTCGACGACCGGGATGTCGCAGTTCTCGTCGTCCGGAGTGGCAGCGGGAATGGCCAACCCTCTCGTATCTTCGGATCAGCGTAGGCGCCGCGGACACGTTTGACGGGCCGGCGCGGTTTGGCCTACAGCCCGCTGACCGGCCGCAACGGTGCGTGTTTGTTGTGTGGCCCGGCAATCCGGGCCGCTCTCGGGCGCGAACCAGGTGACAGGAACCAACAGGGGAGGCTCATGTCCGACGGTCGACGTTTCGCCAGGCCAGGGCGGCTATCGGTGCTCGCCATGCTCGCCGTCCTCGTCCTTGCCGGTGTCGCGATCGTCGCCGTGCATCCCTGGCGGTCCGACGCCGCTGCCGGCCGGCTGCAGCCGGCCTCGGTCAAGTCCCTGAACCTGCCCGGCACCGCCCCGGCGACCGGAGCGGTCGCCAAGACTCCCGCCCTACGGCTGCCGGCCGGCGCCGACACCACGGCGACAGCCGCCGTGGCGACCTACCTGCGGGCCCGAAGCGACGGGGACGCCGCAACCTCCTACGCCCTGCTCGCGGCGGCCTCGAAGCGCAGCTACCCCACCCAGGCGACCTGGCTGGACGCCCTGCCCGACCTACCCGCGCCGATGACGTTCAACGTCACCGGCGGCAAGGCGACCGGCGGTGGGATGGAGGTCTCCGTCGACGTACGCCGTACGCCGGTCGTGAACTCCTTCGTCGGTTTCGTCCCCGCGCACGCGGTCGAGGTCTACCGGACCTACCGGTCGGGCGCGGCGTGGCGCGTTGAGGCAGAGCCGGTACGGGTGCTGCCCGACCTCATCTCCGACCGCACCGCGGCGGCAGCCGTCACGGCCTGGCTGAACCGGGTGTCGGCCTGCGACGGTGCTGGTGCCGCCGCCCTGCAGGTCTCACCCGACCTGCTCGGTGACGACTCGCTCCCGGGTGCGATCTGCGACAAGCACGCCCGGCTGCGGGCCGGCGCCGCCCAGCCCATGGTGGGCGGCCCCAGCACCGCGACCTTCCTCGCGGCGTACGGGCCGGATCTCGGCTCCTGGAGCCGGCTCGTCCCGGTCACCGGCCCGGACCAACAACTCCTCGTCGGGGTCGCGCCTCTCGGCTCGTCCTGGCGGGTGTTCGGAATCGTCTCCGGCGGCAGCGGCTAAGGAGGTCATTGCGCAAGGCGCTACACCGGGTACCGCCCCCGGGTCACCGCACGTCAATCGAAGGAGAACAGGTGAAGTCACGCATGCGAAAGGCGGGGGTGCTCGTCGTCCCCGCAGTCGGTGCGGCGATGGTCCTGGCCGGCCTGGGCCCCGCCGGGGCATCAAGCCACAAGGAAGCACCTCTCATCGCCCAGGACCCGGTCGCTGACGCGACGGACCTCTACGCGTTCGTCAGTCCGGATCGTCCCAACACCGTCACGCTCGTCGCCAACTACGTCCCGTTCGAGAACCCGGCCGGCGGCCCCAACTTCGACCGCTTCGGCAACGACGTCCTCTACCGCATCAACGTCGACAACGACGGGGACGCGGTACCGGACATCAAGTACGACTTCCGTTTCAACACGAAGATCCGCAACGGCAACACGTTCCTGTACGCCACCGGGCCGGTCACCAAGAACCTCGACGGTGACCTGAACATCGTGCAGACCTACAGCCTGTCCCGTACCGAGGGCGGCACCCGCACGACGCTCGGCAGCAACCTGCCCACCCCGGCTGACAACGTCGGGCCGGTGTCCACGCCGGACTACGAGGCGACTGCTCTCAAGGCAGTTCGCAACGTCGGCAACGGCATCAAGGTGTTTGCCGGCCAGCGCGACGACCCGTTCTTCGTCGACCTGGGCGCGATCTTCGACCTTGGCCAGCTCCGGCCGTTCCTGCCGAAGTACAAGCCCGCTCCGCGCCCCGCGGAGAAGGGCCGCAACTCCATCAACGGCTTCAATCTGCACTCACTCGTCATGCAGATCCCGATCAACCAGCTGACCCAGAACCACAAGGCGCTGGCCAAGGGTGCCAAGGACCCGAACGCCGTGATCGGCGTCTGGACCACGGCATACCGGTACAAGAACCGGGTGCTAACGGGGAACGGCAACCTGAACGAGAGTGGCAAGTTCGTTCAGGTCTCCCGCCTGGGCCACCCGCTGGTCAACGAGCTCGTCATCCCGCTGAAGGACAAGGAGCGCTTCAACGCCTCTCAGCCCAAGGATGACGCCCAGTTCGCCAAGTACGTGCTCGACCCGGTGCTCTCCCGCGGGATTCGTCAGCTCTACGGGCTGAAGACCCCGGGCGTGCCGCGCACCAAGGACCTGGTACCGATCTTCCTGACCGGTATCCCGGGCCTGAACATGCCGCCGAACGTGGTCCCGTCCGAAGAGCTGCGCCTGAACATGGGCATCGGGCCGTCCGCGAAGCCCAATCCGCTCGGAGTGCTCGGCGGCGACATCGCCGGCTTCCCGAACGGCCGGCGACTCAGCGACGACGTGGTGGACATCTCGCTGCGGGCCGTGGCCGGCGGCACCCCGTTCACACCGGCGTTCAACGTTTCGCCGAACAACGACCTGGGGGACGGCGTCAACAATGGCGACCGCCCGTTCCTGAGCTCGTTCCCGTACCTGGGAACGCCGTTCCAGGGGTACCAGGACCCGCACGGCATGACCGCTGGATTCCCCATCCCGATCGCGCCGTAACGGTACAGTAACTAAGAGTGACTAGCTCACAAGTGCGTCCGTCTCAGGAGGCCCGGTCCGCCGGGCCTCCTGAGCGGCGTATCCAGACCAGCACCATCGTCGGCGCCGGAGTGGTGCTGGCCCTGCTCGTCGTCCTGCTGGGGCGCTTCGCCTTCGCCGGCTCGTCCCCGGCGGCGGCCCCGGCCGCTGGCCCTGCCATCGGTGCCACCGGGGCGGCAGCCGCCGTGTACAAGGCCCAGACGCTGCTACAGACGCACCCCGATGACCCCCGCGCGCTCACCGACCTCGGCCTGGCTTACCTGGCCCGCGCGAAAGAGACCGCGGACCCGTCGTACTTCTCACTCGCAGAGCGGGCCCTCAACCGCAGCGCCGGGATCGCGCCCGGCGACCTCCGCACCATGGTCGGCCAGGGCCTGCTGCTGCTCTCCCGGCACAAGTTCCGGTCCGCACTGGCCCTCGGTTCGCGGACGGCCGCGCTCTATCCCGACTCGGCCGCCGCGCTCGGTGTCGTCGTGGACGCCCAGGTGGAACTCGGTCGCTATCCCGACGCGGTTCGCTCGGCGCAGGCCATGGTGGACCGCAAGCCCAACATCGCCAGCCTCTCCCGCATCTCCTACCTGCGAGAGATCTACGGCGACCCCGCCGGCGCCATCGCCGCCTTGACCGAGGCCCGGACCGCCGGCTCCGGCTCCCGCAGCGACGTGGCCTATGTGTCCGTCCTGCTCGGCGACCTGCTCCGCGGTGGGGGCCGCGTTGCCGAGGCAACCGATGCCTACAAGGCCGCGCTTGACAGCGTGCCCACCTATACGGCGGCCCAGGTCGGGCTGGCCCGCCTCGACGCCGCCCGCGGCAATTTCGCCGCTGCGGCCGGGCGGCTGCGATCAGCCGTCACGACGCTGCCCCTACCGGAGACCGTCGCGTTCTACGGGGACGTGCTCGCAGCGCTGCGCCAGCCCGCGGAAGCGGCGCGGCAGTACGCGCTGGTGCGCGCCATCGAGGCGCTGCAACGAGCCAACGGCGTGGTGGTCGACCTGGAGGGTGCCCGCTTCGAAGCGGATCACGCCCGCGACCCGGACGGCCGGCCGTCGACTGTCGTGGCACTGGCCCGCGCCGCACTCGCGAACCGGCCGACGATCTACGGTCACGACGCCCTCGGCTGGGCGCTGCGCCAGACCGGCTCACCAGCGGCGGCACTGCCAGAGGCCAACGCGGCGCTGGCCTTGGGCACCCGCGATGCCCTGCTGTACTACCACCGGGCCGCCATCGAAGCGGACCTGGGCATGCGTGCCGCAGCCGCCCGGGACCTGCGAACCGCCTTCTCGATCAGCCCGGCGCTCATGTCGGAGTCGGCCCTGGCCTCGATCCGCGACCTCCCGGTGGCCCGAGCGCTCGCCAACCGGCTCGGCGTACCGGTACCGGCAGTGACCTGATGAGGCGGCTGCTCGCCGTCGGCGCCCTGACCGTCGCTATCACCGCCGTGCTCGGTGGGGTAGCCAGCGCGCACCCCCTCGGCAACTTCACCGTCAACACCTACAGTGGACTACAAGTGGGCGAGCGCCAGTTGCGGGTCGACTATGTCGTCGACATGGCCGAGATCCCCACGTTCCAGGCGCGTGCCGCGGTGGATGCCAACGGCGACGGGCAACTCACCAGCACGGAGTTCGAGGCGTACGCCGCCAGCACCTGCAAGAGCTCGACCGGCGGGTTGACCGCATCCGTCAACGGCGCGACCGTGGCTCTCGCCGTGGACCGCAGCCAGGCGGAACAGCGACCGGGACAGGCCGGACTGCCCACGACGCGGATCAGCTGCGCCCTGAGCGGAGCCGTCGAAGGTCTGCGGGCCGGAAGCGTCGTCACCTACGCCAACCGCAACTTCGAGGGCCGGATCGGCTGGCGCGAGGTCACCGCGGTCGGCGACGGGACGACCATCACCTCCGCCGACGTGCCGGCCCGCACCACCAGCGCCCGGCTGACGGCCTACCCGAAGAATCTGCTCCAGTCGCCACTGGACGTGCGCTCCGCCCGACTGGTCGTCCGGCCGGGCGGGCCAGCCAGCGGCCCGGTGGCAGACCGGGGGCCGACGTCGGTGTTGCCGCGGGGGGTCGACGCGGCGACCACGGCGTTCACCTCGTTCGTGGGCCGCCGGGAGCTGGGTCTCGGCGTCGGGCTGGCGGCCGTCGCGCTGGCGCTACTCCTGGGCTCGGTACACGCGGTGGCGCCCGGCCACGGCAAGACCGTCATGGCGGCCTACCTGGTGGGACGGCACAGCTCGCTGCGCTCGGCCCTGACCGTCGGGGCCACTGTGACGGCGACCCACACCGCCGGCGTGCTGGCACTCGGCATCCTGCTCAGCGTCTCCAGTGCCTTCGCCCCGGAACGGCTTTTCCCCGTGCTCGGCCTGCTGAGCGGGCTGATGCTGGTCGGTATCGGCGCCTGGCTGCTTCGCGGCGCACTGCGGGGCCGGGCGGCGGGGCACAGCCACGGGCCTGGCCACCATCACCACGGGCAGCCGCACTCAGACGGCCCGTCGTCCGGTCACTCCCATGCCGACGGCCCTTCGCCTGGCCACTCCCATCCCGACGATCCCGCGGAGGACCACCCGCACCGGCACGTGCCGGCCGCGGTGCCAAGCCAACGCAGCCTGGTCGTCATGGGCCTTGCGGGCGGCATGGTCCCGAGCCCGTCGGCGCTGGTCGTGCTGCTGGGGGCCATCGCGCTGCACCGGGCGTGGTTCGGCGTACTGCTGGTCGTCTTCTACGGCCTCGGCATGGCCACCACGCTGACCATGGCGGGGCTGCTGCTGGTTCGCGGCCGGAGTTGGCTGGACCGCCGGCAGCCCGCCCGGTGGTCCGCCCGGTTCGCCCGGGCCCTGCCCGTGGGAACCGCCGGGCTCATCACCCTTGTAGGGCTGGGCCTGGCCCTGCGGGCCGCCGCCGTTGTCGTCGCCTGAGGGTCATCCCTCGCCGCCGCCCGACCGGCCGTCGCGGCGGCAATTTCTGTCGTAGGGCCGCCCTAACGTCCGGTTCGTGCCTCCTTCCAACGCCGCCCCCACGCTGCGCGCCCGGTCACCCGCACCGGGCGGCTGGCCGACGCCCCCGGTCCCGCGGCAGGGCAGCCTCGACGAGCTCGGTACGCCGCTGCGCGAGGTCACCTTCGTGGTGGTCGACCTGGAGACCACCGGCGGTTCGCCGGCGAGCGCGTCGATCACCGAGGTGGGCGCGGTTCGAGTCCGTGGGGGCGTGGTCGAGGGCAGCTTCGCGACGCTGGTCAACCCGCAGGTCGCCATCCCACCGTTCATCGCGGTGCTGACCGGCATCACCGACGCGATGGTCGCGGGTGCGCCGGCCATCGGCGCGGCGCTGCCGGCGTTTCTGGACTTCGCTCGGGGTGCCGTGCTGGTCGCGCACAACGCACCGTTCGACCTGGGCTTCCTGCGGGCCGCCTGCTCCCAAACCGGACGCCCCTGGCCCGGCTTCGCCTCCCTCGACACCGCCCGGCTGGCCCGCCGGGTGCTGACCCGCGACGAGGCGCCCGACTGCCGGCTGGCCACGCTGGCCCGGGTCTTTCGGGCCGACGTGACGCCGTGCCATCGAGCTCTCGCCGATGCGCAGGCCACCGTCGCCGTACTGCACGGCCTGCTGGAACGGGTGGGGAGTATCGGGGTGCACTCGCTCGAAGAGCTGCGCACCTTCTCGGCCCAGGTCAGTCCGCAACAGCGGCGCAAGCGTCACCTGGCCGAGGGGCTGCCGTCCGGGCCTGGGGTGTATCTGTTTCGCGACGGGTCGAGCCGCGTCCTCTACGTCGGCAAGAGCACCAACCTGCGGGCCCGGGTTCGCAACTACTTCATGGCCAGCGAACCGCGGACCCGGATGGCCGAGATGGTGGGCCTGGCCGAGCGGGTCGACGCGGTGCCCTGTGCGCACGGTCTCGAGGCCGAGGTTCGGGAGCTCCGGCTGATAGCCGAGCACAAGCCGCGCTACAACCGCCGATCCCGCTTCCCCGAGCGCTCGGTCTACCTCAAGATCACCGACGAGCCGTTTCCACGGCTGTCGCTCGTCCGTGGGGTCCGCGACGACGGCACCTACCTCGGCCCCTTCCCCTCGGCCGCGGCAGCGGGGGCTGCAGCCGCGGCGGTGCACTCCGCCGTACCGATCCGGCAGTGCGTGCGCCGGCTCTCGGTCTCGCGGTACTCGACCGCGTGCCCGCTGGCCGAGATGCGCCGCTGCGGCGCCCCCTGCGACGGGCGGGAGAGCGCGCAGCGGTACGCCGTCCATGTGGCCGCCGTCCGGACCGCGATCACCGGCGACCCGGGCGTCGTCGTGGCGGCTCTCGGTTCCTCGATCGATCGGCTGAGTGAGCAGCAGCGCTACGAGGAGGCTGCGACGCACCGCGACCGGTTGGCCGCGTTCGTGCGGGCCGCTTCCCGGCTGCAGCGGCTGTCCGCGCTGGCGCGATGTCCGGAGCTGGCGGCCGCCCGACCAAGCTCGAGCGGCGGGTGGGACCTTGCGGTCGTGCGATCGGGGCGGCTGGTGGCGGCCGGCAGCGTTCCGCCGGGCGCCGCCCCCCGGCCCTACCTGGCGGCGCTGGTGGCATCTGCGGAGACCGTGCGGCCGACCTTCGAGCCGACCCCGTGCGCCAGCGCTGAGGAGATGGAGTGCGTGCTGCGCTGGCTGGAGACCCCCGGCACGCGGCTGGTGGAGCTGGTCGGCACCTGGTGTTCACCGGCGTACGGCGCCGGCGGCGCCCACGCCCGGCTGCACCCGCTCGGCGAATCCGAAGCCGGGGCGCCTTTCGCCGATCGTCGGCGGCTGCGGCCCGGCCACCGTCCGGCCCGGGACGGTGCCGGTGGCTGAGCCGGCTACGCTGGCCTGCCGCCCATCCCACCACGGAGGCCGTCGTGATCACCGCGTTCGTCCTCGTGAAGGCGGCCGGCGACGTCATACCGGAGGTGGCCAAGGGCATCGCGGCCATCCCGGGAGTGACCGAGGTCTACTCGGTGACCGGGGACGTCGACCTCGTCGCGATGGTGCGGGTTCGAGAGCACGAGCACCTGGCCGACGTGATCGCCGACCGGCTGAGCAAGGTTCCCGGTGTGCTCGGGACCCATACCCACATCGCGTTTCGGGCCTACTCCGCCCACGACCTGGACGCGGCGTTCGCACTGGGGTACGACGAGGCGGACGAGGAGCGGCCCTAGCCCGCCAGCGCCTGGCTGGTCGTGGCCCACCGCTCCAGCACGGCGGCGGCGGCCCCCGAGTCCAGCGCCGCGGCCGCTCGCTCCAGCGCTGCCCGCAGCTGCGCTGTCAGCGGACCATCCGCAGGCTCCAGGGCAACCAGGGCGGCGGCGGCGTTTAGCAGGACCGCGTCGCGGACCGCCCCGGGCCGTCCGTCGAGCAGTTCACGGGTCACTCCGGCGTTGTACGCTGCATCGTCGCCGCGCAACTCCTGGGCCGCACGCCGCTGCAGCCCGAGTTCCCCGGGGTCGACGGTCAGCTCGGTGACGGTGCCGGCGCGCACCACCCACACGGTGGAGGTCGTGGTCACGGTGAGCTCGTCCAGGCCGTCGTCACCGCGGAAGACCAGGGCCGAGGTGCCGCGCGCAGCCAGTACCCCGGCGAGCACCGGGGCCATCCGACGGTCCGCTACGCCGACCGCCTGCGCGCCCGGGAGGGCGGGGTTCGTCAGTGGGCCCAGGAAGTTGAACACGGTCGGCACACCGAGTTCGCGCCGCGGCCCGGCAGCGTGCCGCAGCGCCGGATGGAACACCGGCGCGAAACAGAAGCCGATGCCGGCCGCCGCGACGCAGCGGGCCACCGCAGGGGGCGGTAGATCCACCACGACACCCAGCGCCTCGAGAAGATCTGCGGAACCGCACGCGGACGAGGCGGCCCGGTTACCGTGCTTCACGACCGTGGCGCCCGTCCCGGCGACCACGAGCGCCGCCATGGTGGACAGGTTGACGGTGTGCGCCCGGTCGCCGCCGGTGCCGCAGGTGTCCACGACGGCCCCAGCCACCTCCATCGGGGCTGCCCTGGCAAGCATCGCCGCGACCAGGCCGGAGACCTCGGCCGGCGTCTCGCCCTTTGCCCGCAGCGCAATGGCGAACCCGGCCACCTGCGCCGGCGTCGCCTCCCCCGCCATCACCTGGTCCATCGCCCACCGGGTTGCTTCAGCCGGCAACGACTCCCCCCGGAGCAACAGGGTGAGCAACCCCGGCCAGGTCGGCGTGGATCCGGTCACGACCCGGCGCTCAGCCGCGGCCGGACGCCGCAAGCGGGTCGGTCGCCGGGGTCAGCAGCCGGACGGCGGCCGCCGCCAGCTCGACCGGGTCCAGCGGGTGGGCGACCATGGCATCCGCCCGTGACCAGGTCCCGAGCCAGCGGTCGTCGGCTCGACCGATCAGCAGGAGCAACGCCGGGCAGCGGTCGAGTTCCTCCTTGAGCTGGCGGCAGATCGCCATTCCGCCGGTCGGCCAGGCCTCGCCGTCGAGGACACACAGGTCGATCCGCTCCAGCCCCACGGCGCGCACGACACCTTCGCCGGTGTCGGCCTGCAGGTACGCGATCGTGCCCAGCGACGCGGCCGGTCGCCGGCCGATGCAGGTGATCACGCGGTCGCGGACCACTGGATCGTCGCTGTAGACCAGGACCGTACGGCCGGGTGCGTCACTCTGGTCGGCGGTCATGACGTGGCTCTCTGCTCAGGGGTCGGGCTTCGAGGACGGGGCCGGCTGGACCGGCGCGATGCGATGCTGATGCTGACGCGATGCCGATGCTACCGAGGGCTGGTCGCCCGTTCGAGGCGGTCCAGCCGGCGGTCCTCCCGGGCCGCGATCCGCTCGTCGGCCCGCATCCACTGGGCGACCACGGTCACGAGGAGCAGCAGCCCAACCACGTCGCCCGTCGCCCAGAGGATGCCGCCGCCGGTGTGCTGGTCGCTGAGCGGGCCTGCTCCCCACGGCCGCGCCTGCGCGGCGTAGTAGGTGCCCGCGATGACGGTGGTGCTGTTCATGATCGAGATCCCGAGGAACGCGTGGAAGGGCAGCGTCGCGAAGACCAGCGCCAGTCGGAACCCGTAGGCCACCCGGCCGGGCACCGGGTCGAGTCCCAGCAACGGCCAGAAGAACAGGCAGCCGACCAGCAGGAAGTGGACGTGCAGCAGCGAGTGCAGCGTGTCGTGGCGCAGGGTAGCTCCGTACAGGCCGGTGAAGTACAGCGCGAACGGCGTACCGACGAAGAGCAGCCACCCCACCGGTGGGGATGCCAGCACGGCGACCACCCGGCTGTGCAGGACGCCGAGGAGCATCCGCCGCGCGCCATCGGGTGCCGTGCGGAGTGCCAGCGTGACCGGCGCTCCAAGGGCAAGGAAAACCGGCGCCGCCATGGCCAGGAGCATGTGCTGCACCATGTGCACGCTGAAGAGCGTGTCGTCGTAGGCGCCGAGGGCCGACATGGTGGCGACCACGATCGTGCCCAGGCCACCGAGGACAAACGACGCCGTACGCAGGCCCGACCAGGCGACCCGGCGCGAATGCAGCCGGCGGACCCCCGCGAGGTAGAGCACGCCCGCCACGA
>JAABUN010006060.1_pt1 | contig 14283 bp, 18 predicted proteins | sample 5559311 | NCBI WGS metagenome assembly JAABUN01 (sample SAMN10711877, study PRJNA513370) | rock metagenome | isolation source: Antarctica rocks | place: Antarctica: Victoria Land, Siegfried Peak sud | reverse complement strand
TCGTCGTCGGCCGGTTGGGGGATAACAGCTTCCAGGCCCTCGCGCTGATCGACAACGCGCGGTCCGGGGGCGTCGGTGGCCTGCCCACCACCGGCGGGGCATTGTCAACTTGAGGATGTGGTGGGCCGTCAGGACGGTATCAAGGCTGACCGAAGCCAGGAAGGCGTCGTCGCTCAGGCCATGGCCGGGATGCCAGTGACCGCCCGCCAGGTGGCGAAGCGCGCGGCTCTGATCTGGCGGTAGTCATGGGCAGCGAGGCGGTGACGGCGCGGGCGGAAGTGCGAGGCGATCGGGCCGTAGGCGGCGAGGAAGCGCTGGGCGTGCCCCGGGTCCTTGAACCGCCGCATCCGCCGTTCCCGCTCGCGCGTCGGCTGGTGGGAGTTCTCGGCGCGGTTGTTGAGCCCCGTGTGCCGCCGGTGCTCGACGCTCGGCAGCACCGCGCGCATGGCGGCCCCGTAGCTGGCGAGCTTGTCGGTGATCACCACGCGCGGCACGCAGGTGAGCCCCTTGAGCAACTTGCGAAGGAACTTCGTGGCTGCGACCCCGTCGCGCCGGGTCTGCACCAGAATATCCAACACGTTCCCGTCCTGATCGACGGCGCGCCATAGGTAGTGCTGCTCACCGTTGATCTGAACGAAGACCTCGTCGAGGTGCCACTTGCCGCCAGGCCGCGCGCGACGGCGGCGCAACTCGTTCGCATACGCCTGCCCGAACTTGCGGCACCACTGGCGGATCGTCTCGTAGGTCACGATCACGCCGTGCTCGGCCAGCAGCTCCTCCACATCGCGGTAGCTCAGGGCGAAGCGGAAGTACAGCCAGACGGCGTGGGCGATGACCTCCGGGGGAAAGCGGTGGCGCTTGTATCTGGGGGCCGCACACGTTTCATTCATGCGGCGAGTATCGCATGGCACTCCACCGTGAGCGCCGGCCGGTTACCTTGACAATGCCCCGCCGAGGCCGGGCCCGTCGCCCGCCATGCCCACCCTACTCTCCCACGCCCCATTCCGACGAGGGGCCGAGCGTACACGCCACCTCCGGCAGCGGCGGCAGGACATGCGCGGTGGGGTGGGTGTCGGTCTCGCGGCGGAACGGCGCGGCAAAGCCGACCTCGTCACCGCAGAGGCGGATCGCGAGCAGGATCCCGCCGATCGACGGGTGGCCCGGCATATCCGCCATCCCCAGGAACGGCACCGCCGGATTGAACGGCACCCGCGCCACCAGCCGGGGCGCGTCACCGGCCGCGGCCCCGATTCGGTCCCGGCATGCCCCGGTGCCCATGCGCCGGGGGGGAGGGTGGCCAGGAGGGTGGCAAACGGCGTGGGCGTGGACCCCTGCGCAGGACACGATCGGACACGTATCCGTCGCCAGGCCCTACGAGGGCACGGATAGCAGGGCGTGTCCGGCGTACACACCGCCCCCACTCGCATCACGCGAGAGGACTTTGGTCCTGATTCTTCCACTTGGCGCTATCTTCGACGCACGTGTACCCCTATACTACGAATCGGGTTCCCCGTTGCGATGACCGCTACACGCATAGGAGACGGATGACCGCGACACGCACCCTCGACCGGCCGCACCACGACGGCGGCACCGGCGTGCCGGACACCGACGACGCCGCGCTGCTCGTCGCCGTCGCGGCGGGCGACCACGCCGCCTTCGCCGCCCTCTACGCCCGGTACCACGCCCCCCTCTACCGGCACGCCTACCGGCTGCTCGGCGAACGCGAGGCGGCGGAGGACGCGGTGCAGGCGGCCTTCCTCAACGTGTGGCGGCGCGCCGTCGGCTTCGACCCGGCGCGCGGGGCGGCGCGGGCGTGGCTCTTCGCCAGCACGCGCAACGCGGTGACGGATGCCCTGCGCCGTCGGGCGGTGCACGCGCGCGGCGCGGTATCGCTCGACCGACTGACGGGCCTGATCGTCGCGGACGACACGCCGACGCTCGCGGAGCGGCGCGAGCGCCATCGGTCCATCGGGCGCGGCCTCGCGGCCCTGCCCGCCGCACAACGCGAGTCGCTCGAACTGGCCTACTTCGGCGGGCTGACGTGCGCGGAGATCGCCGCGCGCACGGCGGTGCCGATCGGCACGGCGAAGGGGCGGCTGCGCCTGGGGCGCGAAAAGCTTCGCGACGTGCTCGCCCCGCTGCGCGCCGAGTAACGGGCGTGCCCGGTGCTGCTGCCTCGCCGCTGAACGGGGGCGGTCGCGATCACCGCCACCCCAGCCGGTGATCGCCGCGCCGATCGTCCCGCAGACGGGGCCGGAACCCTGCCGGAGGCCGACGCGGGGTAAGCGCTGCGCGCGTGCGGAGGCGACCACGGGCGTCGCCCCACCTCGTGGCGTGCCGTGTCCGGGCCGAGAATGCCGCCTGGCCTCCTCAGGAGGCCAGGCGGCTCGGGGGAGAGTTCCGGGAGGCGCGATCGCCGCACGCCTGCGACCGGATGGGGTAGTCTAGCACACGGTGGTAGCGATTCCGGTGGGGCGCGTTCACGGTGCACCTTGGTCGCCAGCGGTTCTGACTCGGGCGCGGGCCTCGGTCAGCCGCTTCGATGGGCCGCGTACGGTGCCGGGATGTCGGGCAATAGCCACCCCTTGCGGATCGGTAGGGCGCGCATACCGCCATCGGATGTGCTCGGTGCCTCGCTACGCCACGGAACATCGCGCTGAGGCTTGTCTCCCCTTCAATGTAGACGCAGGCACGCAACCAGCGACACGCGCTCCGGCAGTGGCCGGTGGTCGTCGTCGGCGTCCGGCAGCATCTCGACGAGCTGATCGCCGATCTCGACCGGCGGGTCGCCAGCCTGGGTGCCGAAATCGCCGCCGTCCTCGCCGCGAGCGGCCGGGCGGAGTCGCTGGCGTGCCTCATGAGCGCGCCGGGCATCGGCCTCGTCACGGCGGCCTGGCTCCTCGTCGGCACGCTCAACCTCGCCCTCGGCACCGTCCCGGCGGGCCTCGCCGCGTATGCGGGGCTCGCCCCGATGCCGCGCGAGTCGGGCCGCAGCGTCCGCAGCCGACCGAGCATCGGGCACGACGGCAACGGCCGCCGCCGCACCGCGCTCTCCGTGGTGATCTGCAGCGCCGCGCAGCACAACCCCGCGATCAAGGGTTCCTACGACCGCCTCCGCGCCGCCGGGAAGCCGATGCAGGTGGCGCGGTGTGCCGCCGCGCGCAAGCTCCCGCACCTCGCCTCGGCGCTCGGCACCACGCGGCAGCCCTTCGGCCCGGGATATCAACAACACGTACCTCTCCCCGCCCAAGCCGCTTGACCGTGAATACCGTATCTGACATGCAGACTGTACCAGCGTCAGTGTCCCCACGAACGAGGGGTATACTGCGGGTCCGCCGCCTGCGGGTGCGCGGCGGTGGACCTCCCCCGGCCACCGCCGCGCGAACGCCCTGGGTCGGCGCGCCCTACGTGATGTGGGCCCCCTTGATGTTGACGTAGACCGCGTAGATCGACTGGCTGGCCGCGATCAGCAGCCGATTCCGCTTCGGCCCGCCGAAGACGAAGTTCGCCGTCGTCTCCGGCAGCCGGATATGCCCGATCCGCTCGCCTTGCTGCGTGAAGCAGTGGACCCCGTCCCAGCCGTAGCCGATCCACCCCGAGGAGGCCCAGATATTGCCGTCGGTGTCGGCGCGCACGGCGTCCGGCCCGGCCTTCTTGCCGTTGATCAGCATGTCGGTGAAGAGCCTGCCGTTCGCCAGCCTGGTGCCGTCGACCACGTCGAAGACCTTGATGTCGCCCGCGCCCGCGCCGGTGTCCACCACGTAGAGCTTCTTGTAGTCGTGCGAGAAGCAGAGCCCGTTCGGCGCGCCGAGCTCGCCGACCACCCGCGCGATCCCGCCGGTCGTCGGGTCGATCCGGTAGACCGAGTTCGGCAGGACCGCCTCGCCCGGGTTCCCCTCGTAGCCGCCCACCGGGGTTGTGCCGTACGGCGGGTCGGTGAACCAGATACTGCCGTTCGGGTGGACCACCACGTCGTTCGGCGAGTTGAGCGGCTGGCCCTCGAAGCTGGACGCCAGCACCGAGACGGTGCCGTTGTGCTCGTAGCGCACCACCCGCCGATTGCCGTGCTGGCAGGAGATCTGCCGCCCCTCCCAGTCGAAGGTGTTGCCGTTGCTGTTCCCCGACGGGTTGCGGAAGGTGCTGACGTGGCCGTCCTCTTCCAGCCAGCGCAGCTGCACGTCGTTCGGGATGTCGCTCCACAGCAGGTAGCGGCCGACCGCGCTCCAGGCCGGCCCCTCCGCCCACAGCGCCCCAGTCCACAGGCGCTTGATCGCGGAGTTCCCTACGATATATTTGCCGAAGGCCGGGGTGACCGCGACGACATCCGGGTCCGGGTAGTGGACCGGCGGGGCGTTCGGGCCGTAATCGCGATCGGGGTTCTCGGCGTTGTCGGCCGCCTCGACCAGCGTCTCGAATTGATAGTCGCGCGGCGGCACCTTGGCCAGCGCGCTCGGCGTGGTCAGCGCCAGCGCGCCCGCCGCCACCGCGGCCCCCTTGAACAGGGCGCGCCGTCCGATCGTCGTACCGCGCTGCTGTTCAACATCCACAGGCCCCATGGCACTCCTCCATTCCCTCCCGCTCGCCGGATACGGTCGTCGGCGGGATGTCGATGCCGGTCAGCTTCACACCCCGTGAAGCACGATCCTGCGCTCGCCGCCGCCACCCCCTTCCTGCCCCCGCGCTGCGCGCCCGCTAACCACCGAAGCGACCGATCGTGGCTACCGCCTGCCGACAGCGATCCGTGCCAGGGGCACGGGCGAGTAACGATTGGCACACAGCGTTAAGACATGCCCCTATCATCGGAGAGAGGTTGTCCGATGTCAAGTCTGTTCAGCTGCCTTACAGCAATGCACGACCGAACAGTGCCGGTAGCGGACGGGTACTGCCAATTTGGGAATGGAGGTCGCTGGCGTGCGATACCTGCCGCATGTAAGCTGAGCGTGCGCCCTCGACCGACGCCGGCTAGCGCTTCCCTCCGGCGATCAGCGCCCATGAGGACAGCTCGTCGTCATGCCGGCGCAACCGACTGTAGCCTACGAGCCCCCCGATTCAGCTGAATGAAATAACGCCCGCTGCGACCGGCAATAGCCCCACACCCCGCTCTCCGTCCCGCTCTGTCGTACGTCAGCGTTGGTGCGTGGTTCCCGGACAGACGCCCCTACCCACGTTGTGGATAGCATCCTCGACCGGGGGGTAATCCTGATGCTCGCCGAGGTCGTTCGCGGGATCACCGCCGACTGAAAGCGGGCCGACGGCTGCCCGCGCTGGTGGCCCCGACGGGTCGCCGTCAACCATCTGTGGCACCCACGCATCGCAAGACGATTCACTGCCCTGTCAAGGCAGGGACCGCGGGTTCGCGCCCCGTCACTTCCGCCCCTACATGCATAGGTCGACAGTCCGCGTCGCTGACTGTCGAGCGTGAAAAATGCAGCGAGTTCGGGTCGTGGCTTCACCGCCATGACCCGTTCGTCGTCTATGACAACTTCCTCGAAGATCAGTCGCGCCAAGCGATTGCGCTGCTCCGGTGTGGCTTCTTCCCACACCCGCGCCACATTGCCGATCAATTCCGCGAACGTGGCAAGCTGATCGCCCGTCGCATCATCGCGCGCGGTGAGCGTGACGAGTTCGCGTTGCAGGCGTTCCCGTTCCGCGAGATAGGCGGCGCGCTCGATATCGCCCCACCCATACATCTCCTTGATCCGTACCAAGCGGCTTTCGAGCGCCTTGCGGCGCGCGGCGCTGCCGTCATCGTCCGCCCGCTCGTGGCCGTACTGCGCGGTCAACCGCTCGCGGTAGTCGGCGGGGATCACGAACTGCGCGAGGTGCGCGCCGATCTGTTCCTCATGCACCAGCAAGAGCGCGCTCTTGGACGGGCAACCGCCCATCTGCCGCTTGTTGTTGCAGAACAGGCGGGGACGATTGCGGTTCGTCTGGATCGTCATGCGCCCGCCGCAATGGGCACACACGCCGAGGCCCGATAAGCCGTATACCGCCCGATCGCGCCGCACACCTAAGAGGCCGTTTCATAACCCTACGATGCGCCTTAAGTCTGTAGCAATCACGCCATTTTTCTTTTGGTTTATGGGGTTATGAAACGGCCTCTAAGCGTGCGTGCGCCGAGCGCCGCTCACGCGCGTCCTGCGCCGCCGCGAAGATCGCCGGATCGAGCACCGCTCCATGTTGCACGGGCGCGGCTCCGTCGGGGCGCTCCCCCGGCAACTCCCCGAGGTAGAAGCGGTTTTGCAGGATGGCGCAGATCGTGTCCTTGGTGAAGGGGTTATCGCCCCGGTTGCCGCCCGTGCGATAGCCGCGCTCGTTGAGCGCCTGTGCCACGTCTCGATCGCTGCGCCCCTCCGAGGCGAGGGTGAACGCGAGGCGCAAGCCCTCGATCGTCTCGGGGTTGGCGACGGGCACGCCATCCGCGCCCTTCATCATCCCCCACGGGAGATGCCCGTTCCACAACCCTTGCGCCTTGCGCTCGGCCTTGCCCTTCTTGGTTTCCTGCGAGAGGTTATCGCTGTAATACTGCGCGAGGGTCGCCATCATGCCCATGAACAAGCGCCCTTCCGGGCGGGTGTAATCGAGATCGGGTTGCGCGACGGCGACAAAGCCAACATTGTGCCGTGCGAGGAGTTCCAAGCAATTGAAGGTGACACCGATATTCCGCGAGAAGCGGTCGATCTTGTGGACGATCACCACATCAATCCGCCCCATCTCGGCATCTTCCATCATCCGCTTGAACGCGGGGCGCTTCTCGATCTGATCGCCGCGCGCCGACTTCCCCTCATCGACGTACTCGTCTGCGACGTGCCAGCCCTTCGCCGTGCAGAAGCCCAGTAGTGTGCGCCGTTGTGCGTCCAAGGAAAAGCCGTCGATCTGTTCCTCGCTACTCACGCGATAATAGATGGCTGCGCGCATGGTATGTTTATCCCTGCCCGATAGTGCTGCAACCACCATCGGGCGCTGTGGCGGCGTGGTTAGTTCACGCCGCCCTTTTCATTGACCGGACCAAGTTGGTCCGGTGCCTCCCCGAACGCCAGTTGCGCCGGGTCGATCCCGAGCGCGTCCGCCAGTTTGCGGACCGTGGACACGCGCGGCTGGTTACGTCCGTTCTCTATGCGATTGATCGTCGCCTGCGGTAGCCCTGCCGCCGCCGCGAGATCGTATTGGGTCCAGACGCGCCGCTGCCGCAAGATGCGGAGTCGTTGCCCGAGCGTTTCCATACCATCCCTCACCGTGAATGCTATCTAAGTAACATCTCAATGATATCCGATCGGGTGTGATTTGTCCGCTCCTTGTTGTCTTGATACTCGCTCGTACAAGGGTGTAATAGCCGGGACGGGCAAATGGTCGTGGCCGCGCCCTTCATTGACGATTCGATTGCCATAGCGGAGAATCACCGCCATCGGCAAACGACGATACGGCAGGGGGAGGAACGATGAAACGGCGTCCGACGATCCTATTCGCGGTCATACTGGCAACGGCTACGGTGTTCGGTTCGTGGGGCGGCTGGTGGGGACCGCCCGCCGTCGCCCGCGCCGCCGATCAATGCTTCCCGCAGACGGGCAAGTGCATCAGCGGCGAGTTCTACGCCTATTGGCTGGCGAACGGTGGCCTCGCCCAACAGGGGTTGCCGATCTCCGAGGCGTTCGATGAGGTCAGCCCCACCAACGGGCAGACATACCGCGTGCAATACTTCGAGCGCGCCCGCTTCGAGGCCCATCCCGAGAACCAGCCGCCCTACACCATCCTGCTCGGCCTGCTCGGGCGCGAGCAATTCCTTGTGAAGTATCCCAATGGTCGCCCGCCGACGAACTTGGAGGGGCGTCCCGACTACTGCTTCATCGAGACGAGCCGCTGCGTAGGCGATCGGTTCCTCGCCTACTGGCGCGCGAACGGCGGGCTGGCGCAACAGGGCTTGCCGATCTCAGATGAGTTCGATGAGGTCAACCCGACCGATGGCAAGACCTACCGGACGCAGTATTTCGAGCGCGCCCGCTTCGAGTACCACCCCGAGCAAGCCGATCCGCAGTACCAAGTCCTGCTCGGGCTGCTCGGGCGCGAACAGTTCCTCGCCAAATACCCGAGCGGGCAGCCGGCTGGCCCCGCGCCAAGCCCGGTGCCCAGCGCGTCCCCGACGCCCATGCCATCCGCATCACCGTCCCCCTCGGCTAACCCGAGCCAGCCACCGATCCCGAGTCCGTCACCCTCAGCGACGCCCACCCCGAGTCCGTCGCCTACCCCGAGTCCGACCCCCGCGACCCCGGCCTTCGATCCGACCCGGTACATCGGCCAAGGGGATCGCTACAACTGCGCCGATTTCGCCTCGCAGGCACAAGCACAGGCGGTGCTGCGTGCCGATCCCCGCGATCCGAACAAGCTGGACAGCGATCGGGATGGGATCGCCTGCGAGAGCAATCCCGCGCCGCGCGATCTCAACCCGGTGCCGCGCTAATCTCTTTGTGCAGCAACCGAGCGGACCAACTTGGTCCGCTCGGTTGCCTCACTTTTTACACCGCTGGAGGTGTGCCGTGGGCTTGCATGAATATAAGAGCAACCTTGCTGTATCGATCACCTCGATCGAATTAGCCGAAACGTCTGCCCGTGACGTTTCGGCGTTGATCGATGATCTCAAAGAAGAATTTACTTTTGTAAATGTCACACATACCAAGCATCCGCCACCGCTCGCGGGCAGTGATCCGACAATTCTTACGCTGGTTTCATTCGCCATACAGCATTGGGATTGGTTCGTCGCCGGTGCGGGCACAGGCGCGGCGATAGGCATGTATGCCGTCAAGGAATACGCATCGGGATTTCTCGGAGAATTGGGGAAGCTGCACGCCGGGCGCTTCGATGAGCATATGGCGGAGCGGGTGGCGCAAAAGAAGCCGGAAGATGACGGCCAAACCCGAAATTACGCACTACTCGTGATCAAGGTGGAAAAGGCGCGCTTTGTATTTGATGAAACCATTGACGCGCAGGAATACGTGAAGCGACGCAAGGCGGCAGCCGAGTTTATCAAGAAGTGCCCCGATAACCACTTCGGGCCTTCGAGTGGCCCACCCGAGGAAAACCAGTTTTGGTACTATTGGAGTGAGAAGAAGCAGAATTGGGCACAGATGAGTGATGCACGAAGCGAGGACCATAGGCTCTGGTTGGAGCAAAATAAGCAGTTCTCGTGAGGTACATGATCCAATGGACGAAGTTGATCCATCGGGTTATGGTGAACCCAAGCCACAATATGTTAGAGCCGGATTGCTATTCTGGGGCTATGATTGCTATGCGCTCTTGAATGCGCTCGAATAGGTTACCTTCATACATGCCAGGATGATTGGTCCTAATATCTGCGGCTTGCAGCGCCTCCCGATTTTCAAGCGCTTGATTCTTGAATAAGCCAAAGCGCGCCACAACAAACACTCTGTCATTTTCGGACAGCTCTCCCAAGAGTTCCCGTAATTGAGTTTCACTCAGGCGACTAAGCGCAAGCTTGGTTCGCTCGGCGTGAGACAGCCAGACAGATGGAGTCTGTGTCTCGAACAACTGCAACGCGTCCTGCTTAGTGAATGCTGGACGATAGCTCCTAACGACAAAGCCACTCTCGCCCGTCCGCGTGGTTATCTGTAGCTCTCGCAGAATACGCAACACTTCTTCTAACGCCGGGGGAGAATCGCTCTGAGGGCTTGCTAGTTCCTGCTCCGCATCATCCTTGATGTTGTCCAATTGTTCTTTTAGCCTCGGCCACCACATAGCGTACGCTGTTGTAAGTTGTTGCGGAGAGATAAGATAATCCCCATTCGCAGTGTTTATCGCCGTGATTAGCTTGAAAACCTCCCCCTCTTTCGTTGTCTCCTCACCATAAATTACCTGTTGAAATCCGGCCAGCGGACCATTCACTTGTGAGGGTCGCATCCGCAATAGAAAGGGGTAGATGCTGTTATTAGCAAGCTGCTTGGATAGTGCCCCCGCCTCGAAATTGAGCCATCGGGAATCAATGCTTCTCAGTGTAACGCAGATAATACCGAATGCATGATCTTGTAATTCGCGCGCTAGTTCGATCGCAGGCCGTGCCCCTTTGCGGATATCTTCGGACGATATCCACGGGCGCAGGCTCTGGATCACGTTCGGGAGCCAGATGTGAAGTGCTTGCGCTACCTGATGGCTCGCGCTCCCCTCGCCCGCCCAACTCAAAAATATCTTCATAACCGCCTCTCGAATCTGATCAATACAATCATTGCCACATCATATCGAATAGCAGCTACCGTATCAATTGGGATCGGACCAAGTTGGTCCGATATCGGGGCGGGACGAGATGTCTTATCCCGCCCCGCCCCGATTCTCGCGTTTGCTACTGAAAATGCCCAAAATGGGCCGATCGCACCGTTTCTCACGCGCCCTCGGTGCCCCGATGACCAAGGACACCGGCGGGCGGTCTATCGTACGCCTCCGTACGCCACAGCGCTCCTAGTGCACTCGCAGATGACATAGTGGTGGTATGCTTTACCGTATGAAAGCACCACTCTTTGTGCGCCCGGTGACGGACGCCGAACGCGACATGCTGACCAAGGGGCTGCGCTCACCCGACGCCTTCACGTTGCGGCGCTGCCAGATCGTGCTCGCGAGTGCGCCCGGCCTTCGACGCGACAGGGATCGAGCGCCTGCGCGCCCTGCTGCATCGCTCGCCGCGCGACTTCGGCAAGGACACGAGTCTGTGGACCTTGCCGCTCGTCGCCGAGGTGGCCGTCGCCGAGGGGCTGACCGCCGGGCCGATCGCCGGCGAGACGGTGCGCGCGATGCTCGCGCGCCTCGGGGTGCGCTGGCAGCGCGCCAAGCGCTGGCTCGCCAGCACCGACCCGGCGTATGCCCGAAAAAAGCCAGCGCGACCGCCTGATCCGCCTCGCGAGGGAGCGGCCCGGCTGGGTGCTCGGCTTCGCTGACAAGACGTGGTGGAGCCGCTTCGCGCGCCGGTCTGTCGTGCCTGGGCGGAACCGGGGCGGCCCTGCGGTTGGTCGAGCGGAGCGCCGTCGCTGGCGATGGGGAACCCAAGGCCCTGGCCGCCTACGGCTTGTATCTGCCCGCCGACAACGACGTACTGCTGCGCTTCGTCGATGGTCGCCCGGTCGGCGCGCTGACGATCCAGTTCCTGGGGTGGTGCGTCGAGCGCCTGGCGGCGCGCGGCAAGACCGCGCTCCTGCTCGTCTGGGACAACGCCGCCTAGCACGTCAGCCGCGAGGTCCGCCCCTGGCTCCGCGCCCACAACCGCCAGGTCAAGGCCGCCGGGGTGGGCGTGCGGATCGTCGCCTGCCGCCTGCCGGTCAAGAGCCCCTGGCTCAACCCGATCGAGCCCAAGTGGGTCCACGGCAAGCGCCGCGCCTGCTCCCCCGACCGCACGCTCACCGCTCGCGAGGTAGTGGGTCAATTTGAATTGGGGGAATGTCTCAGCCCTTGTAGACCTGATGCTTGGGATCAACCCAAAGTGCGTGGAAGATGTCACCCTCACGAAAGCCGATCAAGCGCGCTACCTGGGTTATCCGTATCGATCGAAGTTGAACGTCAGGGGTGATACACCTCGGAAGGCCAACCTTGATGCTTGACTGAGGGATTTTTTCTAAGCCCGTCCCTTCATGAATCCCGAGCAAGAGTTGCGTCCAGGTGCGCTCGCTCATGGTACTGTCACGTTAAGTTTTCACTGAACGCGAGTTCCCCACAGGGTCCGATTCCGGCCCTCGATAGGGCTCGTCGAGGGTGTATCCTGCCGCGTATGAGCCGCCCATTCCCCACTCCGCAGCTGTCGTCGCCGCCCAACCAGCTTAAGAGGCCGTTTCATAACCCTACGATGCGCCTTAAGTCTGTAGCAATCACGCCATTTTTCTTTTGGTTTATGGGGTTATGAAACGGCCTCTAAGTTGACAGTGCCCTCGGGGTTGGCAAAGGCCCCAGCATCCAGAAGCCGGTGGGCTCCACTTCGCCCGCCCAGTCCTCAGGGGTCAGCCGCGCGAGGAACGCGCGCGTGCGTCACCCGACCGCGATTTGGTAGGCATGGAGGGCGGGCAGTGCGACCCGTGCGCTAATCGCGTCTACCTGGGCGCTCGTCATGCCGGTGCCCATGTCGCGCTCCGTCAGACCAAGACGCGCCAGCCAGTTGTCGGCGTCGAGAACCTGCGGCCCGTTGGAGAGGAGGACGTTGACCAGAATATCTTCGCTGCGGGCGAGATGCCAGAGAAGCCAGGCGATAGAGTTGAGGCACGACGCCGGGCGGAGTCGCAGCTCAGCCTCGGCAAGTCCCGCGAGCAGCCGGTCGGTGAGGAGTGGGCCAGATGCGCCCGACATCGCCGCCGCATGTCCGGTGGCATGTTGCGCTACGAGAACCTCAGTCAGAGCCATATTCAGGCATACTCCTTCCCATGTATCGCACCGTGCAACTACATCGTATGCAGCATACACTGTGTTGTGAAGTGCGGTGCAAGGGTCGCCCCGGTTTCTTTCATTACCCTGATTGCTAGTCGGCGTTGGTGATGGTCGCCGCCAGGAGCGCGGCGTGGACCTTGAGTTGGAGGCCGGGGTTGGTGCGGGCTGCGTAGGCGCGCCAGGCCCATCGCCTCGAGCTGGCTGTAGCGCGTCTCGATGCGCTTGCGATAGGCGCGCAGGGCCAGCTTGTCCGCCCAGCGGTTGGGGGCCATGTTCGCCTTGCGGATGGGGACGAGGCGCACGCCGGTGTCCGCGAGGACGGTCGCCTCGTCCGCCGCCCCGTTATAGCCCTTGTCGCCGTAGACGGCCGCGCCGTCCGGCAGCCCGTAGCACAGCTCGTGGACGGGCGTCAGGTCGTGCAGCCCGCCCGGGACGAGGTCGATAGGCCACGGGCACGCCGCCGGTGGTGCAGACCAGGTGCAGCCGCCAGCCGAAGAAACGCTCCTGCTTGGCCGCGCAGAAGCCGCAGAACGCCCGCCCGCTGACCTTGCGGCAGCGACGGGCGCGGGCACGGCGGCAGACCGGGACCGGCATGCTGTCGATCAGGAACGCCTCCCCGCCGGCGAAGAGCGCGCCCAGCGCCTCCAGGAGGAGGCCCAGCCAGTCGGCCAGCCGGTGCAGCCGACGGCTGAAGCGCGAGACGCTGAGCGGCCCGGACAGGTACCGTCCCAGGCGCAGCATCGCCAGGGCGCGCGCCAGGTGGCTCGGGAAGTACTTCGCCGCCACCACCGCCACGGTCAGCACCTCCGCGTCGCTGGCCCGCGCCCGCACGTCGTCGCGGTGCCCCAGCGCCGCCATCGTCTTGTCAATAACCACGAACGCCGTCACCATGAAGTCGTCGTCCATACCCCCTCCGTGCGCCAATCGCGTCGTCAAGCAACACGATTGTCCACGGCACGGGGGCTGGGCGGCAACTAGCAATCAGGGTTTTCATTACCACCCCAGTCCGACAAATTCTTGGGTCGTATACCCCCAGCTTGCTGAAAAAGCTGCCGCTGATTGACTGCTCCTCGCTGCCCTCCTATACTGTGGCTATCCCCCACAACCAAACTCGATATGTCTGGACCTCAACATGCAGTAAGGAGGGTGGGTCATGTCGTCGGTAGCGATGAACAAGGCCGTGGTGCGTCGCCTGTTCGATGAGGTCTTCACCGCCGGGGAGGTCGCTGCGGTCGAGGAGATCGTCGCCGCAGAGTACGTCGGGTACGACCCGCCCAACACGCCGACAGCCATGCACGGCGTGGCGGCCATGAAGCGGGTGGCGGAGCGGATGGCGCACGCCTTCACCGACCGCCGCTATATCGTCAACGAACTGATTGCCGAAGGCGACCTGGTGGCGGCGCGTGTGACCTTGGCGGCCACCCACACTGGTCCACTCCGCGGCACGGCGGCGACCGGTCGGTCGGTCGAAATCACCGGGACCGTCACCTACCGGCTCGCGGGCGGCAAGATCGTGGCCAGTTGGGGCAACTGGGATAACCTCGGGCTGCTGCGTCAGCTCGGCCTGCCCCCACAGTGATGCCATGATGGCCACCAAAGAGCGGGTCTACGTACCGCTCGCGGCGGTGACGCTCGATGACTTGGTCCCCGCCGGCCACTTCTACCGCCACCTGGAATGGACGCTCGACCTCGCCTTCGTGCGCGACTTGGTGAGCGGCTGCTACAAGGCCCGCGGGCGGCCGAGTATCGACCCGTGTCAATGATCGCTTGATATGCTCAGTGGCTGATCGTGTGTGCTATCCAGGTTGATCGGGTTTATTGACCACCCCCCACCTCACATTGGTCGGCTGGGCTCGGGCGGGCCCTCCTTTCCCCCGT
>JAABUN010006059.1_pt1 | contig 14283 bp, 11 predicted proteins | sample 5559311 | NCBI WGS metagenome assembly JAABUN01 (sample SAMN10711877, study PRJNA513370) | rock metagenome | isolation source: Antarctica rocks | place: Antarctica: Victoria Land, Siegfried Peak sud | reverse complement strand
CCGCCGGCCGGCTTCTCCGCCGGCAAGGACCGCCTGCGCGAGCTGGCCCTCTCGGCGGGGGGCGACACGGCAGGGCGCCTCCAGGCGATGAGCTGCTACCGCGGCAGCAAGCACATCCCTGACCTGTCCCTGGCCACCCGGGCCGGCACCCGCTACCGCGTCGAGTGGAAGGACGTCCCCGAACGCGACGCCAGGACCACGTCGGTGCGCAAGCAGTTCACCAACGACGAGGTCACCCGCAGCCGCAAGCTCGAAGGCGCATGGTGGGGTGATGGCGGTGCCTACTTCGTGGCCAGCTTCGCCCGCAACAGCGACGGCAGCGTCAACGAGCACGACGGCCAGGTCTGGTTCTACGACCCCAAGACCGAGACGGTGACCCTCAAGACCATCTTCGGGGTGAACCCGAACCCGGACGTCGACACCGACAACTACGACGGCCCCGACAACATGACCCTCTCCCCGTACGGCGGGATCATCCTCGCGGAGGACGGCAACGGGATCCAGCACCTGGTCGGCGTGACCGACCAGGGCAAGTCCTACCCCCTGGCGCGCAACGACCTCAACGGCAGCGAGTTCGCCGGGCCCGCCTTCAGCCCCGACGGCAAGATCCTCTTCGCCAACATCCAGTCACCTGGGCACGTCCTCGCCATCACCGGGCCCTGGGCGCGACCGAGCAACGCACACGGCTGAGCGGATGCTCGTTCCGGGCGGACAAGGAGACTCACCTCGCCCGTGAGTATGCCGTGCAGGCGTCGCCGCACCCGCGCGCCTGCACGGCATCCGCCACCGCGCTGCCTATGCTCCAGACGAGGCCACCATGCAGAGCTGGCCACACGGGAGGGCGGTGCTGGTGTCAACGCTGGAGCGGCCGGTCGGTCGGGGCTCAGCGATGTCGCCTACCAGTGGGCCCTCAACGCAGCGCACCATCCCGCCCAGGGGGTTCGGCCACCTCGACGGACTCGACGGGCTGCGCGCGCTGGCGATCATCGCGGTCGTCGCCTACCACCTCGACCCGGCCTGGCTGCCCGGTGGGTTCCTCGGCGTCGACGTGTTCTTCGTCGTCTCCGGGTTCCTCATCACGACCCTCCTCCAGCGGGAGGCCGCGAGCCGGGGGACGATCGACTTCCGCCGCTTCTGGGTCCGCCGGGCGCGCCGGCTCATCCCCGCGCTGGTCGTCTGCCTGGCGGCCAGCATCCTCGTGGCGCGGGCCGTCCACCACGACCTTCTCGTCCACATGGCCCGCCAGGTCGCCGGCGCGCTGACCTTCTCCACCAACTGGGTCGAGATCGGGGCCGGGTCCAGCTACTTCGACCAGACCGCGCCGCAGCTGTTCATGAACTTCTGGTCGCTGGCCGTCGAGGAGCAGTTCTACGTCGTCTGGCCGCTCGTCGTCGCGGCGCTCCTTGCGTCCGCCGTCACGTTGCGGGTGCGCCTCGGTGTCACGCTCGGGGCGGCCGCCCTCTCGACCGCCCTCATGGCCGCCTGGTTCCTTCCGGGCCAGGACGCGACCCGCGTCTACTACGGCACGGACACGCACCTCATGGGGCTGATGACCGGCGCCGCCCTCGCCTTCGCGTACGCCTCGCCCAAGCGGGCCTGGCTCGGCTCCCCGACGTGGCAGCGGTGGCGCCGGCCGGCCATCGTCCTGGCGCTCGTGGTCCTCGGCGCACTGGCGTGGACGCTCACCGAGGAGACCTCGCTGACGTTCCGCGGCGGCATCACCCTCGCCTCGGTCGCCACCGCGGTGCTCGTCGCGGGGCTTTTGCCGATCGGCTCGGAGCCCTCGCGCTGGCGCCGGGTCATGGCCGCGCCCGCGCTCGGGTGGGTCGGCCGGCGCTCCTATGGCATCTACCTCTGGCACTGGCCGGTGATCGTCATCGTCGGGCAGGACGTCCGGACCGCCGCGGGCAGCGTGGACTACCTCGTCAGCCGCGGCTGGTGCGTCCTGGTCACCCTGGCCCTCGCTGACCTGTCCTACCGCTTCGTCGAGGCCCCGATCCGGGCGTGGGGCTTTCGGCAGGTGGGGATGATGGTCGTCCGCGGGCTCTACTCGCCCTTCACGAAGATCCCCCGCGTCGTCGCCGGCACGGTCGCCCTCATGCTCGGTGTCACCACCGTCCTCGTGCTCACCTCACCGGACCGCAGTGACACCGAGCGGATCCTCGACGCGAACTCCACGTATGCCGGCGGGTCGCCCGCCGCTTCCGGTGCGCCCGGTGCGCCCGGTGCGCCGGGCACCGTGCGGCCCTCGCTACCGGCAGGAGCGCCGGCGAGCGCCGCTCCGTCCGGCACCCCCTCCGCCGCCGCGCCGGGCGCGGTGGCGGCGGCGCCCCCCGCAACCGCCGCACCTCCCGCGCCGGCCGCAGACCCGCCGGGGGCAAAGTCCGGCAGCAGTGCGGTGTGGACGATGCCCTCCGGCACCGAGATGGACGGTTTCGGCGACTCCATGATGGTGGCCAGCGTCCACGCGCTCGACTACTACTTCTCCGGCATCCGGATGGACGCCAAGTCGAATCGTCGTTGGAGCGACGGTCTGGCCGCGATCTCCACCCGGGGCCCGGATGTCCGCCGCAGCGTCGTGCTCGCCTTCGGGACCAATGCCGGTGTCGACGAGCAGGTGCTCGGGCAGGTCCTCGACGCGCTCGGTCCGGACCGGATGGTCGTCCTCGTCAACATCAACGGCCGGGCGTCGTGGATCGACGAGGCCAATGCAGCGCTCGCTCGCGCCGCAGCCTCGCGGCCCAACGTCATCGTCGCCGACTGGCAGAGCGCCATCCGGGCCCAGCCGCAGCTCCTGCAGTCCGACGGGATCCACCCCGGCGTCACCGGCGCGCACCTCTTCGCCAGGACGATCCGCGCGGCGATGGCCCAGCTGAGCGAACGTCACACCGGCGTCAAGGTCGACCTGCCCGAGCTCAAGGCCTACTGAGGCGGCTCAGCCAGTCAGGAAGTCAGGCTTGGTCGCCAGCCTGGCGCGGCTCTTCCTCGGCCAGCCATGCGGCATACGCGTCGAAGGTGTAGGGGCGGCCGAGGAAGTCCTGCACGAGGTCGGCCGCGTCGCGCTGACCCCCGGGTGCGAGCACGCGGTCACGATAGCGCCCGGCGACCGCGGGATCGAACATGTCGCCGCGGTCGAAGGCGCTGAACATGTCCTTGGCGATGACGAGCGACCACATGTAGGTGTAGTAGCCGGAGCCGTACCCATCGAGGTGGCCGAAGCTCGACGGCATGTGGGTGCCCTCGATGTAGGGGAAGAGGCTGTACCTCGCCTGGAGCTGTCGCGTCCGCTCGGTGAGGTCGGCCGGGGTGTCGACGTGGAACCAGTACGACATGGCGGCGTAGAACATCTGGGTCCGCGCGTCGTAGCCCTTGCCGAAGTCGTCGGCCTTGCGCATCTTCTCGACCAGCTCCGTGGGGATCCGCCCACCGTCGGCGTCGGTGGCGAAGGTCTGGAGGATGTCAGCGTCCCACGCCCACTCCTCGAGCATCTGGCTCGGCGCCTCGACGAAGTCCCACTCGGTAGCGACCCCGGAGAAGCGCACCCACTCCCCGCGCCCGGCGAGGACGTGGTGCACGAGGTGGCCGAACTCGTGGAAGAGCGTCACCACGTCGTCGTGCTCCATCAGGCCGCGCGGGAAGTTGCAGACGAGGACGCCCTCAGCGAGCTGCCGGCCGGCGAGTCCGCGGACGAGATCGAACTGCGCGGCGTGCTTGTACTTGCCCTCGCGCGGGTGCAGGTCGAGGTAGATCCGGCCGAGCGGCTCGCCGGCGGACTCCTCCGCCGTGAGGAAGACGTCGTATGCCGCGACGTCACCGTCCCAGACGACGGCATCCTCCGCAGGGCGGTAGGTCAGCCCGAAGAGCCGGCCGGTGACGTCGAGCAGCCCCTGGCGCACCCGGGTGAAGTCGAAGTACCGGCGCACCTGCTGGGCATCGACGTCGAAGCTCTCCCGCCGCACCGCCTCCGCGTAGAACATCAGGTCCGCCCCGTCGATGGTCTGCGCCCCTGGGACGTCCTGCCGCAGCCGGTCGAGGACGATCTCGCGGTCGCGTTGGCCGGACTCGAGCGCCGCGTCGGCGATCCGGTCGATGAACGTCGGGATCGCGTCCCCCTGCTTGATCATCTTGACCTCGGCGTCGTAGTCCGCCCAGCTGGCGTAGCCGAGGATGCTCGCGTGCTCCTGCCGGATCCCGAAGAGCTCCTTGAGCAGCGCGTCGTTCGCGGGGTAGGCGCGGTTGAGGAAGGCGATCCGCAGCTCCCGCCGGGTCGCCGCGTCCTTGCCGAACGTCGAGAAGGGGATGACGTCGGGATAGTCGGTCGTCAAGGTGACGAGCCCGTCGTCGCCCGCCGGGTGGGCATCCACCCAGTCCTGCGGGAGCCCGTCGAGCCGGTCGGGGGTGACCTTCACGGTCCGCACGTCGTCGCGGATGTTCTTGCTGAACTCCTGGCCGACGACGATGGCCCGCTCCGACAGCTCCTTGACCCGGGCCCGCGTCGCGTCGTCCTTGTCGACACCGGCCCGGCGGAAGTCCAGGAGCGTCTTGTCGAGCAGCCGCGCGGCGAGGGCGTCCAGGCCGGTCGGGTCGACGGCTGCGAAGATCTCGTAGAGGTCCTTGTCGAGGCTGAGGTCGGTGTCGAGCTTCTGGACCTCCTGCATCGCTCCCTCGGCTCGGGTGCGGACCGCTTCCACGGGGTGGATCTCGCTGAACAGCGAGGCGGCAGAGGCGACGTTGCTGATCGCGACGGTGACGTCGTTCCAGCGGCGCAGTACCTCCATAACCTGCGTGGGCCGGTCCGCCTTGAGCTGGTCGACCAGCCGGCGCGCCTCGTCGAGGTTGCTCCGGCAACGCTCGTCGAGCCAGGCCTCGGCCTGGTCGCCGGCGGGCAGGGACAGCGTCGACAGGCGCGAGTTGCTCACCCGCAGGACTCTATCCGGCGGAACCCGAGAGGCGACGGGCCAGATCACCCGGCGGCCCTGCGGGAGACCCGGATCTCGGACGCGTGTGGGGCCGCCCGGGCGACAGGCCGTCGAGATCAGGCGCGGGCGCGCGGGCGCGGTTGGCACCTCGGGCAGGAGAAGGACGAACGGTTCATGAAGGGCTCGCGCCGGATCGCCGCCCCACACCGCCGGCACGGGCGCCCCTCCTGGCCGTAGGCGTTGAGCGACCGGTCGAAGTAGCCCGACGCCCCGTTGACGTTGACGTACAACGCGTCGAAACTCGTGCCACCCTCGCCGAGCGCCTCGATCATGACCTGCCGGGCGTGCCGCAGCAGCCGCGACAAGGCCGGTCTGGTCAGGCTCGACGCCAGCCGCTCGCCGTGGATGCTCGCCCGCCACAGCGCCTCGTCGGCATAGATGTTGCCGACCCCCGAGACGAGAGACTGGTCGAGCAGCGCCCGCTTGACCGCGGTGTTGCGGCTTGTCATCCGGGTCACGACGGCGGCCTCGTCCCAGGCCTCCTCGAGCGGGTCGGGGGCGATGTGCCCGACGGGGTCCGGTATGCCGTCCCGGCGCAGCTCCGCAAGGGCGATCCCCCCGAAGGTGCGCTGGTCGACGAACCGCAGCTCGAGGCCGTCGTCAGCGAAGCCGAAGCGGGCGTGCACGTGGCGCTCGGCCGGCGCGTCGGGCTCCTCCACGAGGAGCTGGCCGCTCATCCCCAAGTGGATGAGGAGCGCGTGGTGGTGGCCGTCGGGTGCCTCGAGGACGAGCCAGAGGTACTTGCCGCGCCGTCGCGCGGCATACACGAGGTTGTCGGTGATCCGGGCCGAGAGGTCTGCGGGGCCCGGGAGGTGGCGCCGGACGACCCGCGCGCCGCGGAAGTCTGCGCGGGTGATCCGCCGGCCCACGACATGGGTGTCCAGGCCCCGGCGGACCACCTCGACCTCGGGCAGCTCCGGCATCTCAGGTGGGGTGCGCGCCGAGCCCGACGGCGGCGGACCCGTCTGCCGTCACGTGGTCAGCGCGCCGGCTGTTCAGCTCGGACCAGGCCTGGGCGGCAGCGCGTTGCTCGGCTTCCTTCTTGCTCCGTCCGGCGCCCTGCCCGAGCAGCTCGGCGCCGACGTGGGCACGGGCGAGAAAGGTCTTCTCGTGATCCGGTCCGGACTCCTCGACGCGGTACTCGGGCGAGCCGAGCGAGGTTTCCGCGGCGATCTCCTGGAGGCTGGTCTTCCAGTCGAGGCCCGCCCCGAGGGTGGCCGACGAGGCCATGATCGGGTCGAAGAGCTGGTGGACCAGCTCCGCGGCGGCCTGGAGGCCGAGGGACACGAAGAGGGTCCCGATCAGAGCCTCCATGGTGTCGGCGAGGATCGAGGACTTGTCGCGTCCACCGGTCGCCTCCTCCCCCCGCCCGAGGAAGATGTAGTCACCGAGGCCGATGGTGCGGGCCACGTCGGCCAGCGCACGCATGTTGACCACCGCGGCTCGCAGCTTGGCCAGCTGCCCCTCGGGAAGGTCGGGGTGGCCCCGGTAGAGGGTGTCCGTGACGATGAGACCGAGCACCGAGTCGCCGAGGAACTCCAGCCGCTCGTTGTTGGGCACGCCGCCGTTCTCGTAGGCGAACGAGCGGTGGGTCAGCGCACGCACCAGGAGCGGCTCGTCGACCCGCTCACCGACCACCTCCAGGAGGTAGTCGACCAGCGCGTCGACGGGCCGCGGTAGCCCTGGCGTCGACGTCACAGGCGTGACTTCGTTCAGCCCTGGTGCTCGCTGCGCTCGGCGGTCGCGTAGTGACGGCCCTTGTAGGTGCCACACGACGGGCACGCGATGTGCGGCTGCATGTTCGAACCGCACTGCGGGCACGCGGTCAGCGTTGCAGCGGTCGCCTTCCAGTTCGCTCGGCGCGAACGGGTGTTGGATCGCGACGTCTTCCGCTTCGGGACGGCCACGTCAGTTCCTCTTCTCGTCGGGTTCTTCGGGTGCGGGTGGGCCGGATGAGTCGCTGCTCAGCAGTTCATTGAGCGAGGCCCATCTCGGGTCGAGCACTTCGTGGTGATGGTCCGGGTGGTCGGCCAGGAGCGCTCCGCACTCCGAGCACAGACCCGGGCAGTCCGCACGGCATACCGGCTGGAACGGCAGTGACGGCACCACGGTGTCGCGCAGCACGGTCTCGAGGTCGATCAGGTCGCCCACGAGCTCGTATACGTCGTCCTCGTCCGAGTCGACACCCACCTCGTGGTGGTGCGCCGCCCGATCGGGGTAGGCGAACAGCTCCTGGAAGGTGACCGCCACCCGGGTGGTGGCAGGCTCCAGGCACCGCACGCAGGCTCCGGTCGCCCAGGACTGCGCCGAACCACTCACGAGGACACCCTCGACAACCGACTCCAGGCGCAGCTCCAGCGCGATGGGCGAACCCAACGGGATGGCGATGACGTCGGTGCCGAGGTCTTCGGGTGCCTCCACCACACGGGAGATCTCGTGCATCGACCCCGGCTGCCGACGCAGCTCCCGGGTGTCGAACACCAGGGGGTGGCGAGGGTCGAGGCGAGTCATGACATCCACGTGTGGTCGAGGGTTCGGCCCACGTCCGGGACGGACGTAGACCGACGGGCAAGGCTACCCGAGCAGGCACTCCTGCCCCAAATCACGGTATGCCGGGTAGCCGGGTGCCCGGACCCCTCTCCTCCTTGCGTCCGGACCAGCGGGGGTCCGGACCACCGCTGGTTCGGACACCAGCCCCGGCTCAGCCGAACTTAGCCTTGAGGGCCGCGTGGACGCTGTCGGGGATCAGCCCACTGACGTCGCCGCCGTACTTGACGACCTCCTTGACCAACGAGCTCGAGACGTGCTCGAAGCGCGGGTCTCCCGGCAGGAACACCGTCTCGACTCCGGTGAGGTGCTTGTTCATCAGCGCCATCGGCAGCTCGTAGGCGAAGTCCGTGCCGCCGCGCAGCCCCTTGACGATGGCCCGGGCGTCGAGCTCGGTGCAGACGTCGACGAGGAGACGGTCGGCGTAGGCCTCGATCCGGACGTGGTCGATCCCGGCCAGCGATTCGGCCAGCAGGCCGATCCGCTCGGCGATGGAGAAGGTGCCGTGCTTGGCCGGGTTGTGCAGCACGGCGACGACAACCTCGTCGAAGAGACCCGCTGCCCGCTGCACCACGTCGACGTGCCCGTTCGTCACGGGGTCGTACGACCCCGGGCACACGGCCCGGCGCCGGGGGGTGCTCGTCACGCGCTCAACGTATCAACCGGCCTCGTCCGGGCCGCGGAAGTCCGCGAACCACATCCTCGTCTCCCCGTAGCGACGCTCCCCCGCGGTCACCAGAGAAGGTGGCCACGGTGGTTGCGGGCTGCGCGTGGAACGTTCGACGACCACGAGGGCGTCCCCAGCGAGCCATCGACGGCTCACCAACAGACCGAGGACCTCGGCGAGGTTCTCCTCCTCCAGGTCGTAGGGCGGGTCGAGAAGGACGAGGTCCACCCCGTCCTGCGCGTCCGGTCCCGCGGCGAGGACCCGTTCGACGGTCTCCGCGCGGACCCGCACGTTGGGCAGCCGGGTCGCCGCGGCGTTGGCCCGGGCGACCGTCGCCGCGCCGCGGTGGGACTCGACGAGCAGCACCGAGGCCGCCCCCCGGCTGGCCGCCTCGAGACCGAGCGCCCCCGACCCGGCATACAGGTCGAGCACCCGAGCGCCCGTGAGGACGTCGAGGTGCTCCAGCCGGGAGAAGAGCGCCTCGCGGACCCGGTCGGTCGTCGGGCGGGTGCCGGGGCCGGTCGGCGTCTGCAGCCGACGGCCGCCCGCCGTGCCACTGATGATCCGGGTCACCAGCTCAGCCCCGCTCCAGGTATGCCGCTTGCTCCTCGTCCAGGCGCATGGCCACCCGTGCGGCGAGCGGGGGGTGCGCCGCGAGGGTCGGGTCCTCGTCGATGACTGCCGTGGCGTCCTCTCGGGCCAGGGCGATGAGCTCCTCGTCGGCACGGTTACCCATCCGCAGGAACCGGACCGACGACGAGCGCCCGCTCTGGCGGGATCCGAGAACGTCGCCCTCCCGGCGCAGCTGGAGGTCTCGTCGGGCCAGCTCGAAACCGTCCGTCGTCGCCTCGACCGCCTCGAGCCGCTCACGGGCATCGCCGCCCGGTTCGGCGTCGGTCATCAGCAGACACAGGCCCTGGACGCCGCCGCGGCCCACCCTGCCCCGCAGCTGGTGCAGCTGCGAGATGCCGAAGCGGTCGGCGTCCATGACGACCATGACGGAGGCGTTCGCGACGTCGACACCGACCTCGATGACCGTCGTCGCGATGAGAACGTCGATGGCACCGGCGGCGAACGCCCGCATCGTGGCGTCCTTGGTGTCGGCGTCGAGCCGCCCATGGAGGACCTCGAGGCGCACACGTGCCATCGCGGGGTTCTGCGAGAGCTCCTCGAGCATGGCGTACACCCCGGTGAGCTCGGTGACCTGAGCCCCCTCCTCCTCCTCGTCCGGCCACTCGATGTCGTTGTCGTCTCCGGGGGCCTTGTCGGCCCTGTCGGCCATGTCGGCCATGTCGGCCACGGTGACGAGGGAACTCGCTTCCGGCTCCCCGATCTTCGGGCAGACGACGTAGGCCTGGTGCCCCTTGCCGACCTCCTCGGCGACGCGCTGCCAGGTGCGCTGCACCCAGGACGGCCGGCCGACGTCGACGATGTGGGTCTCGATCGGGGACCGGCCTCTGGGCAGCTCGCGCAGGGTCGAGGTCTCCATGTCGCCGAAGACGGTCATGGCCACGGTCCGCGGGATCGGGGTCGCGGTCATCACCAGGAGGTGCGGTGGGGTGCTCCCCTTCTCCCGCAGGGCGTCGCGCTGCTCGACGCCGAACCGGTGCTGCTCGTCGACCACGATGAGGGCGAGGTCGCGGAACGCCACGTGCGCCTGGATCAGGGCATGGGTGCCGAGAACGATGCCGGCGTCGCCGGTCAGCACGTCGTCGAGGGCGCGCCGCCGCGCGGCCGAGGACTGGCCACCGGTGAGCAGGGCCACCGTGGTGCCGATCTCGCTGCCCCCGAGCATGCCGCCCTGGGCAAGGTCGCCGAGCATCGCCGTGATCGACCGGTGGTGCTGTGAAGCGAGGACCTCCGTCGGAGCCAGGAGTGCCGCCTGCCCCCCGGCGTCGACGGCCGCGAGCATCGCTCGCAGGGCGACCACCGTCTTGCCCGAGCCGACCTCACCCTGCAGGAGGCGGTGCATCGGCCGGTTGCGAGCAAGCTCGGACTGGAGGAGAGCACCGATCTCACGCTGTCCCTTGGTCAGCTCGAAAGGGAGCCGGGCGTCGAAGGCCGAGAGCAGCCCACCCGGCCGAGGCACCCGCGCAGTGGCCTCGGTCGACTCCACCGCCTTGCGCCGCTGGGCGAGGATCGCCTGAAGCACGAACGCCTCGTCGTAGCGCAGCCGGGCCAGGCCGATGCCGGGGTCGTCCTCCAGGTGGGGCCGGTGGATCAGCTCGAGCGCGGCGCGCCGCGCGAGCAGGCCTCGCTTGACCCGCAAGGAGTCGGGCAGCGGCTCGCGGATCTCGGTGACCGATTCGAGGGCCAGCTTGACCATCTTGCTGATGTGGAAGGAGAGGACCTTGCCCGTGGATGAGTAGATCGGGACCAGGTGGTCGAGGTACTCGTCCACCCGGTCGGAGCCGTCGCTGAGCAGCTCGTACTCCGGATGGGTGAGCTGCCAGCGGCCCCGGTAGCGCCCCACGGTGCCGATGAACATGCCGACGCGGCCGGGGACCAGCTTGTCGACGTGTCCCCAGGCCTTGAAGAAGGTCAGATCGAGCTCGTGCGTGCCGTCGGTGATGACGGCGTTGAGCATGGTCTGGCGCGGCCGGTTGCGCATGGGCTGCGTCCTGGCCTGGTGCACCCGAGCGACGACGACGACGGGGTCACCCTCGGACAGTCCCGACAGGTCGGTCAGCTCGTTGGGCTTGAGGTACTTGCGCGGGACGAACTCCAGCAGGTCACCGACCGTGTGGATGCCCTTGTTCTTCGTCAACAAGGCCGCCGCCCTCGCCCCGGCGACCTTGGCGACGGGCGCGTCCTCGGTGAGGAGCACGGCTACTCCACCCCCAGCATGAGGGGGTAGACGGCCTGGCCGCCGTAGAGCTGGGTCACCTCGAGGTCGCGGCGCCGCATCCTGGCGCTCGCGGCGACGTTCTCGCCGAGCTTGGGTGGAGCGTCCTCACCACTGACGACCGTGAGCAGCTCGCCGCCGCTGGAGAGCAGCCGCTCGACGACCTCACCGCCGACCTGGCGCAGGTCGCGGCCGATGACGGCAACGTCGCCGTCGACGATGCCGAGGACGTCGCCGGCGTGGCACCAGCCCGCCGAGGTGAGGGCCTCCTTCGTCGCGATGGTCACGGCGCCGTTTCGGGTCGCCGCGGCGGCACTGCTCATGGCGAGGGTGTTCTCGCCGAGGTCCCGGTCGGCGTCGTAGACCGCGAGGGCGGCGATGCCCTGGACCGCGGTGCGGGCCGGTACGACCCGGATGTCGAGGCCCTCGTCGGTGCCGACCTTCGCCGCGGCGTTGGCGGCGAGGAGGGTGTCGCCGTCGTTGGGCAGCAGCAGCACCGAGGGGGCTGCGGTGGCTCGCGCCGCCTCCAGCAGCTGACCGGCGGAGGCGCGCCTCCTCGGACCGCTCGGAACGACCGAGGCGCCCGCGCCGCGGAACACCGCCGCAAGGCCCTCACCGGCGGCGCAGGCGACCACGGCCAGCGCCGTGGGGTCGGGCCGGCTCTGTCTCTGGTCGTGGAAATGGGTGACCCTGATCCGGTGCGGCCGGCCGGCGGTGATGCCCGCCTCGATCGCGGCGCCGACGTCGTCGACGTGGACGTGCACGTTCCAGAGGTCGCCGGAGCCGACGACGAGGAGTGAGTCGCCGAGGCCGTCGAGGTGCTGGCGCAGGGTCGCGACGGCGTCGGCGGTCGTGTCCCCGAGCAGGTACATCACCTCGTATGCCGGCCCGTCCGGATCGAGGTCCTGCCCCTGCCGGCTCGGCGCGGGCACCCGCTGGGTCCAACCGGGACGCCGCTTCAGGGGGTCGTCACCGGAGAGCGCCTCGCTCGCGAGGTCGCCGGAGACGACGCGTTCCAGCGCTTCGAGGAGCAGGAGGTAGCCCGCGCCGCCGGCGTCCACGACTCCGGCGCGTTCGAGCGCCGGCAGCTGGTTCGGCGTGGCGGCCAAGGCGTCCCGGGCCGCCTCGAGCGTCGCCCGCGTCACGGCATACAGGCCCGGACCTGCTGCAGCGGCCGCGGTGGCCGCCGCCCTCGAGACCGACAGGATGGTGCCCTCGACCGGGCGGGTGACGCTTGCCCAGGCGAGGGTGTCGGCGCGGCCGACGGCCGCCGCGAGCCCGGCGCCGTCGAGAGCCTCCGCCCCCGTGGCTGCGACCTCGTCGGCGAACCCGCGGAAGATCTGGCTGAGGATCACGCCGGAGTTGCCGCGCGCGGCGAGCAGGAGCTCGCGCGCGAAGACCTCTGACTCATCGGCGAGCTCGGGCGAGGAGGGGCCGGCCGTGCTCGCCCGCCGCTCGTAGGCCGTCCGGGCCGCATCGAGTGCGGCGTCGAAGGTGAGGTAGAGATTGGTCCCCGTGTCGCCGTCCGGCACGGGGAAGACGTTGAGGGCGTCGATCTCGGCCCGGCGGCTGGCGAACGCCGCCCGGGCGACGACGGCCCAGCGGCGAGCTGCGACGGCGTCGAGCCGGGTGAGCACGGCAGGGTCGCTCGCCTGGTCTCTCGCCACGGGTCACCTCCACGTATGCCGTGCCTGCAGGGTCGGTGCGTGGGTGCAGGGTACCGGTGACCAGGGACGCGCTCCGGCCGGAAGGTGGATCCAGACGTGGCGTGCCGTCCGTCCCGGGCCACGGTCTGCTCGTTTTGGTCGGGCCCCGGGGCGTCGGCTACTCTTGACCGGTTCCCCGGACGGCTCTGCTGTCACCGTGCCCTCCGTGCCCTCCGTGCCAATCGTGCCCGGAGAGCGACGAGATCGTTTCCCATTCACTGCTTTCGAGTTTCAGGAGATCCACCGTGGCTGCCAACTGCGAAGTCTGCGGCAAGGGACCGAGCTTCGGTCACACCATCTCGCACTCGCACCGTCGCACGAAGCGCCGCTGGAACCCCAACATCCAGCGCGTCCGGACGATGGTCGGTGGCGTCACCCCGAAGCGCCTCAACGTCTGCACCTCCTGCCTCAAGGCAGGCAAGGTCGCGCGCTGAGCAGGTGACCGCTCCGGATGAGGCCGGCACCCGAGAGGGTGACCGGCCTCTTGCCTGCTCGCCGGCCTGGTCCCGAAGCGGACGCGGTCGCTCGCGTCGCGACCCGGCATACCTGACTGTCTCCGGGTCAGCCCGCTGACCCGTCGGCTCCCGCGGCGAAGTGGTCCCAGCCGCGAGCGCGCTGCGCAAGACCGTCGATGGTCACCCCCTCCCCCTCGTGCACTGCGCCGATGACCCGCCAGCCGACGGGGAGGGCCGCACCGGGCGGGAAGCAGGCGAGGAGCGAGTGCTCCTCGCCCCCCGCCAGCACGCACTCCCGGGCTTGACCGGCGCCCATCGCCTGCTCGAGGCGCGCCAGGTCGGGCGCCAGCTCGGCGCTGTGCAGGTCGACCCGGACCGAGCTGGCCCTGGCGATGCGGGCCGCGTCGCGCAGCAGCCCGTCGGACAGGTCGAGCATGGCTGTGGCCCCCGCACCGGCGGCCGTGGGCCCCTGGGCGAGCGGGGGGCGGGGGCAGCGCTGGAGGGCCACCGCCTCTGGGTCGATGTCGGCGCGGCCGGCCTCGAGGAGCCGCCAGCCGGCCGCCGCCAGCCCGAGCGTCCCGGCGAGCGCCACGACGTCGCCCGACCGGGCGCCCGAGCGGAGCACCGGCGCCCGTCCGTCGAGGGAGCCCAGGGCGGTGACCGACACCATGAGGGTGCCCGCGGAGGCCGAGGACAGGTCGCCGCCGATAACCGTGGCTCCCGCGGCGTGGGCCGCCGCGCCGAGGCCACGGGAGAGGTCGAGGACCCAGTCCACCGTTGTCGCGGGGTCGGCGACGAGCGTGACGAGGACTCCGGTGGGGCGCCCGCCCATGGCGGCGACGTCGGCGAGGTTCTGGGCGACGGCCTTGGCGCCGACGTCGCGCCCGGTCGACCACTCGTCGCGCCAGTCCCGGCCGCGGACCATGGCGTCCGTCGTCGCGATGACCGACCCGTCGGGGGTCTCGAGGACCGCGGTGTCGTCGCCCGGACCGACGAGAACGGCCGGCCCTCCCGCCAGGAGAGGGAAGATCTCGTCGAGCAGGGAGTCCTCGCTGACGTCCGCCAGCGTCCTGGCGCGGCGCTC
>JAABUN010006058.1_pt1 | contig 14290 bp, 11 predicted proteins | sample 5559311 | NCBI WGS metagenome assembly JAABUN01 (sample SAMN10711877, study PRJNA513370) | rock metagenome | isolation source: Antarctica rocks | place: Antarctica: Victoria Land, Siegfried Peak sud | reverse complement strand
GACCTCTCCCCCGGCCCCTTGTATGGTAGTGGGGTGGCTCATGCCACGGTGAGCCGGTAGCCCGCCCGGCCCCCTGGTCGTCCCAGACCGCCTGAGAGCGAGGGGCGCCGGCTCGCCTTCCCTGTCCGGAACCCGAACAGATGCCAGGGCGCTCACCCGTCTCGTCCGTTTGACGTGGAGCGGTGGCCAGCCCGCAATCACAAGGTCGGGTCGCCACAGGGGTCCTCGTGTCCGTCGCCCTAGCCGGAGGTGTGCCATGTCCCCGCCCATCGCCTTGCCCCGCGTCCCGTTCGTCGTCGGCATCGACGTCGCCAAGGCCCGGCTCGACATCGCCGCGTCGCCCCGGGATCCGGACGTCGCCGCGGCCACCGCGCCGGTCGCCTGGGCGATCCCCAACGACGAGGCCGGGATCGCCACCCTCGTCGCCCAGCTCAGCGCGGCCTCCGGACTGGTCACGCTGGTCGTGCTGGAGGCGACCGGCGGCCTGGAACACCCGGTCGCCGCCGCCCTGACCGTCGCCGGGGTGAACGTGGCGGTGGTCAACCCGCGGCATGTCCGCGACTTCGCCCGGGCCAGTGGCCAGCGCGCCAAGACTGACCGGCTCGACGCGGCGGTGCTGGCCCGCTTCGCCGCCGTGATGCGCCCTCCGGTCCGCCCGGTCGCTGATCCCGAGGCGCAGCTGCTCAAGGACGTGCTGGCCCGGCGGCAGCAACTGCTTGCCATGCTGGTCGCCGAGAAGCAGCGCCGCCAGACCGCCGTGCCGCGGGTCCGGACTGGTCTGACCCGGCACATCACATGGCTGGAGCAGGAACTGACGACGCAGGATCGAGAGCTGGGCGAGCTGATCCAGGCGAGTCCGGTCTGGCGGGAACGGGACGCGTTGCTCCAGAGCGTGCCGGGCGTCGGTCCGGGACTGGCGCGAACGCTGCTGGCCGCGGTGCCGGAGCTGGGGCAGGGCTCGCCCCGGACGATCGCGGCCCTGGTCGGGGTGGCGCCACTGAACTGCGATAGTGGGACGCACCGGGGGCAGCGTCGGATCTGGGGCGGCCGGGGATCGGTTCGGCGGGTGCTGTACATGGCCACGCTGACCGCCCGGCGATTCAACCCGGTGATCGCGGCGTTTGGCCGGCGACTGGAGGCGGCCGGCAAGCCGTTCAAAGTGGTGCTGGTGGCGTGCATGCACAACCTGCTCACGATCCTGGACGCGATGGTCCGCCACGGGGCGCCGTGGCGGGCGCCGGCCGTGGTCTGAGCGCGGGGATCCCCGCCACGGCGCCCCGTGGCCGTCGGCGGGCTGCGCAGCACCCGCCGACGCTTGACGGCCATCACAGATGCTCTCCGGCTCACCCGCTCGCTCACCCGCTGAAGCGGCTTCGGCTCGCAAGTGCCCGGAGAGAGGAGCCGACCCTGAGTCCAACTGTGCATGAGAAGCGCTCCACAGTTGGATCACCTCGTCACTGGCCGAAAGATCGCTGGGGCACCTGGGCGCTCACGAACCGCACCGAGCAGGGACCAGAGGCCACCGATCATGACGACGCTGCCGAACGTGATCACGCGAGCCAGGATCGCGATCGCGGCGGCGGGACCCGACGCGACGCTAACCGTCCCGAGCAGAAAGATGATCCCGGCGTCGGCGATCCCAAGCCCACCGGGGGTGATCGGCAGCGTCGTCAGGAGCGCCGTCAGCAGGGCAACGGTCGCGGCGTGCGTGATCGGCAGGTCGATCCCGATCGCTCGGGCGACGAACAGCAGCATCAGCGTCTCGCCAATCCAGCCGCCCGCCGAGAGCAGGACGAGCAGCGGCATCCGGCGGACGGAGGCGATCATCGCGGCCATGACGACTCCGGCCTTCGCCGAGACTCGGGCCGGCAGTGGACGCAGGATCAGTGGCTGGAGCCGACGCAGGAACAGGAGGCTGACCGGGCCGGCGACCGCGAGGATGGCGCTGATCGCGAGGATGGCCGGGACCCCACGCGGCATGTGCTCATGGAACGCGAGCAGGATCGACGAGATCAGCAGGACCGCCAGCACCATGACGTCGACGATCCGCTCCGAGACGATCGTGCCGAGCGACGACGAGAAGGACGCGCCCGAGCGCTTCTTGAGCAGGTAGCCGCGGTAGGCGTCCCCGGCGCGGGCGATCGTGACGGTGTTGACGAACCAGGCGCGATACATGATCCCGACGATCGAGTGGAAGGGCAGACCGTTCGCCGTGACGACCTTCTCGTGCGACTCGGCGCCGGTCAGCAGCACGCGCCAACGATAGCAGCGCAGCAGGAACCCGGCGTGGAAGACCACGAGGCCGAGCCCGAACCACCAGACGTTCGCCGACCGGAGCTGGGCTGAGGTCTCGGACCAGTCGATCGAGCGGCCTTGACGGAAGAGCGTAACGACCACGATGAGGAGCACGACGATGACCAGACCGGGCCGGAGCAGGCGAAGGGCCGGGTGACGAGGGGCACGCCCGAAGGTTGGAGTCTCCGGCTGGTCGGGTGCGGGTGGCGGTGTCTGCACGGCGGTCGGTCCCGGACGGGATAGGCGCGATCATCTCTATGGAGTGGCCCACGGACTATACCAGCCAGTGGTCAGCGCCTCACCGTCAGAGAGCCTTGATCAGGACCACTGAGCCGCGCCGACCAGTACGCCGTGGTGCTGTCGGAATCCGGCAGATCGCTGGGAACCAGTCGTTGGGTCACAGCTTGGCTCGACAGACGTTCCGGGTGGGCCAGGTCCTGCCCGGCGAAGGAGGAACGCGTGTTTCGTCGATTCGCGATCGTTATGGCGCTGCTTGGGACACTGGCGACGTCGCTGGTCCCGTCCGTTGGTCATGCTCAATCAGGTGGCGGTAAATGGAACGGGTCGATCATCGCCAACGATGGGTGGCGGGTTGAAGTCGTCGCGGCCGCGCAGGGGCCATCGATCAGCGATGCGGATCTTGACCGGTCGGCCGATGGCGAGTGGCTTCTGGTCGTCGCTGATGCGACGAACTGGACCGGAGATGCCGGGGCGCTACCGATGGACGATCTGACAGTCGGGACGAGCGGCGGGAATGCGACCGGTGCGACTGGAACGGTCCTGACCGACCTGAACCTGCGTGAGGGTCCGGCGCTCGATGCGCTGATTCTGACGGGGATGCCGGCTGGAGCGACGGTCGAGGTGACGGGTGAGGCGGAGAATGGCTTCTACCCGGTGATATTCGACGGTCTGGCTGGTTACGCCTCGGTTGACGGCATTTCCGTCGAAGGGGATGCCGAGGCGACCGGCGGTTCGATTGACGCCGATGGGTCCGCGACGGCTGCCTTGGCGCTCGACATCAGCGATGGCGGCGATGACATCGACGCTGACGCGACGGTTCGGGTCGCGATGGCCTTTCAGCTCGCGGTCGACGCGGATGGGCCGGTCCTGACCTTTGGCTCCACGCTGCCGCTATCGGAAGCGCTTGCGGCCGAGATCGATCTGACGGGCCTCGGAGATGTCCAGTCGCCGGAGCTCGCGGAGGTGACCATCGATGAAGTCAACGCCGACGGCACGTTGATGCTTGATGACGGCACTGCGGTCGCCCTGCTGGGGGCCGAGACGCCGGAGCGGGGTGCGTGCTTCAGCGGCCAGGCCATGCGCAAGCTAAACGGGCTGGTTGACGGGACGGTTGCGCTGGAGCGTGCCGCCGGGACGGGCGACGATCCGGTGACCGCCTACCTGTGGCGTGAAGAGAGCGGCGAGCGAACGCTGATCAACCATGAACTCATCGCCGCCGGACTAGCCGATTCCAGCTTCGACGGGCAGGACGACCAGCGCCTCTCGGCCTGGTTCGATGCGACGCGTCAGCAGGCCGAGGATGATGAGACCGGACTCTGGGGCGAGTGCACCGGGTTCAACGGCGAGGAGCGGCCCGAGCCGACCGTCGCGCCGACCGCCACACCGGACGCCGCCGAGGTGCGGGCCGAATACCCGGTTCTGAGCGACGTGCGGGAGATCGCCATTCGGCCCGGCAGCTACATCGGCGACGAGTTCCAGTTCACCGGACGAATCTTCGGTATTCAAGTGGCCGGACCCGGCCAGATCGCGACTTTGGGCGACCAGCGGACCTACCAAGTTTCCGTCGTCATGCAGGTCTTCGTCGTTGCTCCCGACGGGACGGAAGAGCCGGTCTTCATCGGGTACGACGGCAACACGACCGGCATGTTCGAGGGCACCTACGTGACCATTTATGGAACCGTGGTCGGAACCCAAAGTGGCACCAACGGCTTCGGCGGTGCGATTACCCAGCCGCTCGTGATCGCGGACATCATCGACCTGGCGTAAACGATCGCGCTTCGTCCCAACGGCTCCTCGCTGCATCAGCAGTGGGGGTCGTTTTCATTCGTCCTCCCAGTTTCGTTCTACCGCCCACCTTCGCGATCAGCCTTGGGGGGGTGTTTACAAAGAGGCATACGCTGGAACGGACCCGCCCCGCTGAAAGTGCCCACATGTCCCGTAACGCTTCCCCTGTCGACACGAGGGATTGCTGCTGCGGCTGGTCGTCCATCCGTTCAACCTCTCGGACCGGGACGGGGGACGGCTGGTGCTGGCGGGGTTAGGGGAGCGGTTCTCCCGGCTGGCGCCCTGATGGGCCGATACGGCCCATCAGGGACCGTTCGCCCAGTGGGGGACCGAGACGCTGGGCTGGACCGTGACAATCGTGCGCAAGCAACGGTCCTGGGTCCGGTTAGCCGAGGGGCAGGAGCCGCCACCGGATCCGGTCGGTTTCCAGATGCTGCCGCGACGGTGAGTGGTGGAGCGCACCTTTGGGTGGCTGAGTCGGAAACCGGCGCTTCAGCCAGGACGACGAGGCGCTGTCGGCGGGGGAGAGGTCTGCTCTGGGCCAGCCGATCACCCCTCACAATTCACCAGTCCCAACCACCATTCCGTCAAACAGCGACCCCGACTCTTCTGAGTTGGGGTCGCTGTCTCTCAGTGTTCCTCTCGGTCGATCAGAACGTATCGGATACCATCAGGGGGGTCACCGGAACACCATCGCTCCAGTCGCCAAGCGACGTCTGCTCCTCGCCGCCGCCGAGGGCGGAGCCGCAATCGGTATCGTCGAACGAGCAGGACATCAGCCCGTCGAACAGCTTCCAGATCGCCCCGTAATCGTAGGTGTCAGGCTGACCCCGAATCTCGGTCTGCGGCGTGTTGTGTTCTGATACGAGCGCAGGCGCGCCATGGTCGTCGCTCATGAGCACGACGCGGTCACGCTGGTCTTCGGGTAACTGCTCGAGGCTTCGCCAGATCCGTCGGCTGGCGCCCTCGCCGACGACGTCATCGGTCACGGCATTGAACAGAATGGCGAGCGTGTCCGGGTTCAGATCCCCGGTGAGGTCAGAGGGCATCTGAAGGACAGCCGCCAATGATCCACACTCCCCACAGCCGCCCGGCATCATCGTCATCAGGACCGTCGGGACCGGTAGGTCCTCCTCGCCGGCCGTCAGCGCGTACTGGACGGCCAGTAGTCCACCCGCCGAGTGGCCCGCCAACGCGACCCGTCCGAGGTTGAGCGCGTTTGGCGACTCCTCCCCGAGCTCCTGAACCGCTGAGCGAATCGCCGCCAGGGCGTTGGGAAGGTACTGGTCAGCCCCATCGATGAACTGATCATCGGGCTGATAGATCGGATAGACGACGATCGCGCCGCGCTGAACGATGTGGTCGAGCCAGGCGCCGTAGGCGATCGGGTCGATCGCCGAGAAGCCGTGCAGGAAGATCACCAACGGAAGATGGGCATCCAGGACGGCGTCACCGCTGGCGTCCGTCGGGACCACCAGCCAGTAGCCCGTGACACCAGCCGCGCGCTGTTCGGTCCGGACGCCGGGATACGTCGTGTCCGAACCACCAGGTCCGCTGGTCGCCTGGCTGGGTGGTGTTGGGACTGATCCCGCCACGACAATGCCCGACTGGAACCCAGTCAGCAGGATCAGGATCGTCAAAACGAGTGTCAGGACTCGGGCAAACATGATCAGGGCTTCCTGGCGAGAGGGATGGGTCCGTTTCCTGTGCATCGATATGGAAGCAGCAGGAGTCCTGGCCGTTGGAGCGTGTGCTACCGGATGTGTCTTTCCAGATCGCCAAGGGCGGTTTGTGTCAATGGGAGGCTGGTCAGAAACGCGCTGAGATGATGAGACCCGGGCACGCCGAGCACCGCGGACTCGAGGTCGTTCAGCGAGCTAAAGGCGTCCAGTGTGGGAAGTGGGTCGAGTCGGCGGGTGCCAAGTCGCATGGCACGAAGTTGGCCGACGAACTCCGTCGCCAGTCGGTCCCCATGGATGAGTGGTTCTTCGCTTTGCGCAAAGCGGTCGACATGGCGCTCCAGTAACCCGAATGCATAGGTCGCGCCACGCTGGGAGCCTCCCACGACGGCGTCCGCGCTGGCCAAGGCGCCGAGACCAGTCCCGACGAGCCGCGAGGTGAGGTGCAGAACCGCGCTGTCGACGAGCATGATGCGCTCGTAATCGCGTCCCTGAAAGGAGGTCAGCGCAAATCGAGCCAGGCGGCCTGGGCCGAGCGGCTCCGGGGGAGCGGCGAACTCGACGCCGGCTGGCAGAAGCTGCCGGAGATGGACAAGATGTCCGCGCGTGGGGGCAACCGCGGCGATCGTCACCCCGTCGACCCGGACTGCCGCCGCGATGGCGTCCCGAAGCGTCGCCAGCAAAAGGTCGTCCAGGCGAACTGGACCAATATCGCGGGCAAGCGCCGACAGCTTTGGATCGGCCGGCGATCTGGAAATGATGACAACCACTTGCCGCGGTGTCAGCCGGTACACGATGTGACCTCGTTCATACGGGGCAAGGCGAGTTTCGTTCAGCACGGCGAAGGCGCCTGCTCTCCCCGAACCTATCACGCCACTGACCATCCGACAATCAACAGTTGCGGGTTGCCTGCCCGCGCGCACTTCGATTCGCTCGCTCGCCTCAAGAGGGCTTGCCCGCATCCTTCGCTGGACCCGATCACGTCATCGTCACGTCGAAGACCGAACCGCTCCGCGCCGGGAGACGCAGCGTCAGGGCAACGGAATCCATGTCCGCCGTGGCGGGCGCTCCGACGGTGAAGATCCTCTTGACGCCGGTCGAAGTTTCCGTCAGTCCGTTCGAGGGAATCTCGACGTTCTCATCCTCGTCGCTGGTGTTGAGTGCGACGAGCAAGCGTTCACCGTTGGTCCGTCGGAGGAAGAGATAACTCGCGTCGGTCGCGGCGATGCCGTCATACGCACCGGTCCGCAGGGCGGGATGATCCTTGCGGAAGGTGATCAGCGCTTTCGTCAATGCCAGCAGATCGTGGTTCCACGACTCGGGGTGATCCCACGGGAACGACTTCCGGGCCCAACGATCGCCCGGCGCCGCACCATCGAGACCGATCTCACTCCCGTAATAGACCGACGGCGCGCCTGGGTAGGTGAAGAGCAGCAAGGACGCCAACTCGAGCGACCGCACGTCGTCGCCGAGGACGCTGAGGGCTCGCGACGTGTCATGGCTGTCGAGCAGGTTGAGCTGGGCCAACTGGATCGGCCACTCGTACAGGTTGAGCAAGCGGTCGATCTGCTCGCCGTATTGCTGGCCGGTGATCTCCGGGAACGGCGTGTAGGCGCGTCCAGCTACCGTCGACTCGACCACCCGATGGCGACCGGTGAAGGCCAGCGCCGGTCCGGTGAACAGATAGTTCATCGTCGCGTCGAACTGATCGCCCTGGAGCCACTCGCGGGCGTCCTCCCAGATCTCACCGACGAGATAGGCATCGGGGTTGATGGCCCGGACCCGATCACGGAACTCGGCCCAGAATCCGGGCGTACGAACCTCCATCGGTACATCGAGTCGCCAGCCGTCGATTCCCTTGCGGATCCAGTACTCGCCGATCCGCATGATGTATTCGCGGACCTGGACGTCGTCGGTGTTGAAGGCCGGCAAGGCGTGAAGACCCACCCACGCCCGGTAACCGGGCGGCTGGTTATGGTCGTAGGCGTTGGCCGGGTGCTCATCAAAGTGGAACCAGTCCAGCCACGGCGAGGCGGCGCCGTTCTCGAGGATGTCGTTGAACTGGAAGAAACCACGGCTGGCGTGGTTGAAGACGCCGTCCAGCACGACCTTCAGCCCACGCTCATGGCAGGCCGCGAGCATCCGGTCGAAGGCGTCATCTCCTCCAAGCAGCGGGTCCACTTGATAGTAGTCATGAGTGTGGTAGCGATGATTCGCAGCCGACTGGAAGATCGGGTTGAAGTAGAGCGCCGTCACGCCGAGGTCCTGAAGGTAGTCCAGCCGCTCGATCACACCGATCAGATCGCCGCCCTTGTAGCCGAAGTCGGTCGGGTCGCTGTCCCATGGCTCGAGGTGAGCAGGTTTCTCCAGCGTGTCACTCTTGGCGAACCGGTCCGGGAAGATCTGGTAGAAGACGGCGTCGTGGACCCAGGCCGGCGTATGGATCTTGGAGACGGGAATCGTCATGCCGTTGGTTACCCCTTGATGGCGCCCCGGGTCAGCCCCTCGACGAGGAACCGCTGGGCAACGAAGAAGATGATCAGGATCGGGATCGACCCGAGCACCGCTGCCGCGCAGAACGTGGTCCACTGGTTGGCGAACTGGGTGGAAAAGGTCCGCACACCGACGCCGAGCGGGTAGAGATCATCGTTGGCGATCAGGATCGACGTCAGGATGTATTCGTTGTAGACCCCGATGAAGCTGAAGATGAACTGGGCCACGAGCATCGGCAGGACCAGGGGCAGGATGATCTGGTAGAAGGTCGTGAAGGTGGTGCCGCCGTCGAGGTACGACGCTTCGTCGAGGTCTTTCGGGATGCTCTCCATGAAGTTGCGCATCAGCCAGACCGACAGGGCGCTCCCACCGAAACCGAGGATCAGGATCAGCCCGGTGCGGGTGCTGTAGAGACCGACGTAGTTGAGCATCCAGAAGAACGCGACGATCGCGAGGTTGGTCGGCAGCGCCTGGACGATGAGCAGGGCGAGGATGCCATACCGCCGACCCCGGAAGCGCAGTCGGGAGAAAGCGTAACCGCCGAGCGTTGAGAAGAAGACGGTGATGATGGCGCATGACAGCCCGTAAATCAGACTGTTCATCGCCCAGGTCGGAAAGCTGCCGCGAAGCAGACGCTGGTAATTCTCCAACCCGTACTCAGTCGGGAACAGGTTGGGACTGAACAGGCTCTGGGCGCCGGCCTTGAACGAATAGAGGACGACGTACAGGACGGGGAACAGGAACACGGCGATGATGACCCAGAGGATCAGCCGGGTAACCCACAACCCGGCGTGTCGTCGGAGCGGGTTGGACCGACGTACCGCGGTCAACGCCTGAGCTGTGTTCGTCGTGGAGGCAACGATTGGTTGGGTTGTCGTGGTCATCTAGTCCTCCTTGAACGATCGTGTGGTCAGCGAGGTCACCACGAGCAGCAGGGCAATGAAGACGAAGATGACGGTGGCGTAGGCACCGGCAAGGCCGTAATCGCGTTCGGCGTAGAAGATGTCGTAGGCGTAGGAAGCCAGGGTGTCGGTCAGGCCCCATTGTGAGCCGGGCTCCCCCGCCGGAAGTCCGGCGGTAAACAGAATGATCACACCAGCGTTGTTGAACTGGAAAGCGGCCTGCGTGATGATCAGTGGCGTCACCGCGCTGAGAAGGAACGGCCAGGTGATGTCGCGGAACTTGATCCAGGCTCCGGCCCCATCGAGTTCGGCCACCTCATAGAGATCTCTCGGTATCGCGGCGAGGGCGGCGATCCCCACGGTCATGAAGAACGGATAGGTGAACCACAGATTGACGAAGAGGAGGGCGATCCGGGCAAACAGGGGATCGCCGAAGTTGGGAATCCACTGGACGCTGGCGATTCCGATGTTGTTGAGGATCTGGTTGACTGGTCCCTGGTTGTTGAAGATACCGGTAAACACCTGGACGAGCAGGATGAAGGGCAATGCCCACGGGATGATGAGCAAGGTCCGGTACAGATTGCGTTCCGGGAGGTTCGGGTTGGACAGCAACAGGGCGAGAAGCATCCCGAAACCGACGTTGATCAGCGTCGTCAGGACCATGAAGGTAAACGTCCAGCCCAGGACTGGAAAGAATTCGCTTCCGCCTGCCAGAATCGTCCGGTAGTTTTCGAGTCCGACCATGTCGTACTCGACGAAGTTCAACAAGCCATAATTGGTGAAGGAGTAATAGAGCGTGATCCCAAACGGGACGATGGTGAAGAGCAAGGCCGAGATGACGATCGGAAAGAGATACACATAAGCGATCGGATCATTGCGCTTTTGGTCGCCTCCACGCGTCGGCTGGTCGCCGAGGGGAGGCGCCTCAATCGCTCCCGATACTCCAGAGGTAGTGGGGCCCGTGGTCGAGATCGTCATCGTTGACTCCTGAGTGGACCTGTCACGCCTCGCGGAATGGTTCGGACCTGAGACCCGGCGGATGGTGTGAAGAGAGCCGGCGGGCAATTGGCCCACCGGCTCTCTGCCATCTCCCGACCATAGGTCGGCCTACTCCTGAACGGCCTCCGTCAGGGTCGCGACCAACTCGTCAAGGAGGCCCTGGATCTGGTCGTCCGGGGTGTTCGGAACGATGATCGCGTCCATATATCCCGCCCATGGTGTCCAGACATTGCTCATCTGGGCGATGTTCGGCATGGGCAGCCCGACCGATGCCTGCTCGGCCCACGTCGTCACCCACGGGTTGGCGGCGACACCCGGGTCGGCGAGGGCACTGTTCCGGGCCGGCACTTTCCGGTCGGCCTGGAACAGGGCGACGGCACTCTCGGTTCCGCAGAGGTAGTTGACGAAGTCGAGCGCGGCTGCCTGCTTCTCGCTGTAGGCGCTGACGAGCATGGCCTGGCATCCGACGAATGGCTTCATCGGCTGGCCGTTCGGGAGGGTCGGAAGAACGGCAACCGCATAGGGAATGCCGGCCGCGGTCAACGGCGTTTCCCGCCACGGGCCGCTGATGGTCATGCCGAGCTGGCCGGCCTCCATCATGCCTTCCTGGACAGTCGCCATGTTGGCCCGGTCGATCGCCGCCTCCGGCATGTCGGGCATGTCTAGCCAGAACATATCGCGAAGGAACTTCGACGCCTCGACGGCACCGGCATTGTTCAGCCCGATGTCGCCGGTGTTGAACGTGCCGTCCTGATAGGCGAAGACGTAGGACCCGAAGCCCTGGAAGAACGCGCCCTCGTAGTAGCACTCCAGCAGCGGGAAGCCGAAGCCATAGACGGTCCCGTCGTTGAGGCCATTAGCTATCTGGACCAGCTCGTCCCACGTCGTCGGAGGGGTCGGGACCAGCGCCGTGTTGTAGATCAGCGCGACTGACTCCAGCTGGAGCGGGACCGCGTATTGCTGGCCGTTGACCATCGTCAACTGAGTTGCGACGGTCTGGAAGTCCTCGGGGGGCGCGATGGCGCCAGCCGGGATCGGCAGGGCGATCTCCTGGATGGCGAACTCTCCGATCCAGTCGTGGGCAACTGGACCGAAGACATCCGGCCCCTCGCCTCCCGGAGCGGCGGCAGACATTCTCGGACGGAAGTCATCGTTCGGCACCGTCTGAATGTCGATCTGGGTTCCGGTCGCGGCGGTGTAGGCGTCCGCGCGAGCTTTGATCTGGGTGAAGAGGTTGGGTGAACCGACGTCGTCCGGGCTGGCCCGCGTCCAGAACACGAGCTGATCCACCATCGGCCCGGCCGGTGTGTTGCCGCCCGGAGCGGCGACTGGACCGGTCGCTGGCGTTGCGTCCTGCGCTGAGACCGTAGCCGCCAGCGAACTCCCGGCGACGGCAGCGGCGGCACTTGCGATACCGGCCTGCTTTATGAGGGCACGGCGGTTTTCACGGTGGCCAAGGGCTGTAGAGATCGGGCTCTCGGTCATGGTCTCACTCCTCGTCGAGTTCGGAATAGGCGGTTATCGCGCATTGCGCCCTGTAGATGACCGATTACGGCCCCGAAGCGGACGGTTCGATCGTCGAACCTATAGCGCGCCCACTGGGGGCATTCAATCACCGCAAACGCACCCCAAACGACTGGAATCCGGCATCGTGTCTGTGACGGGCAGTTGTCGGTTCACGAGGTTGCTATCGATCAGGCACTGCGGCTTCTCCAACGTCGCAGGGCAGACCGGACTCGGCTGGCACCTTGTCCAAACGCTTATCCGATTGGTATTGTCGGGATTCGACAATCGGATTGCCGGCCTATGACGCTCTTGGTGTGCAGGAACTTAACAGGAGTCAGCATCGCGTGACCAGTACGAATCGACGAACGCTCCTTGGCGCCACCGCTGCGCTCGTCACGATCGCCGCGACTCGTGATCGTTCATCCGCCCAGGACACCGCGACGCCGGCGGCCACGCCCACTGCGGTCGACCCAATGCTGCCTGGCGATCCAGCGACCCTTGGTGCTCCGGCTGTGCCTCAGGCAACGACATCGTTGGCGGCCGATGCCCTCTCGATCGCGGCGGCGACCGCTCCCTACGCCGAGTACGGGACCGACGCCGCGCCCGGGGTCTTTCCACGGGAGATCCGCCACGCGATGGGCGTGACGACACTGGAACAGGCACCAGTGCGGGTGGTCGTTCTCGATACTGGCGAACTCGACGCCATGGTCCAGGTTGGCCTGATTCCGGTCGGGACCGCGGAGTACTCCAACGCGGGACTGCCGACCTACATCGATCAGGCCGTCGAGGGAATCACGGTCATCGGGTTGACCGCTGAGCCGGACCTCGAGGCGATCGCCGGTCTGGCACCCGATCTCATCCTCTCGAGCAAGCTTCGTAACGAGACGATCTACGATGATCTGTCTCGCATTGCACCCACGATCTTCGCGGAATCACCGGGGGTGACCTGGAAACAGAATTTCAAGCTCTACGTGCAATCCGTGGGTCGAGAGACCGAAGGGGCGGCCGTTGTGGCCCGGTACGTCGAGCGGGCCCGGGCCCTGAACGCCGGATTGCCCGAGTCGCGGCCCATCTCCACGGTCGTCAACATCCGCGCCGACCAGGTCCGGGTCTACCAGCGGGCCAGTTTCTCCGGCGTCCTCCTGACCGACCACGGTTTCCCCCGCGACGCCCCGTCGAATGTCGATGACTTCGCCGCGTATCCCAGCGTCGAGGAACTAGGGGCATACATCACCGCTGACCTCGTCATCCTTGCCACGGCCACGCCAACGGACAACCCGTTCGCCGACGGGATTCTCGCCGGCGATGTCTGGAGCCTGCTGCCGGCCGTCCAGTTTGGAACCGTTCTGACCGTCGACGCGACGGCCTGGATCGGCGGCATCGGCTACGGCGCAGCCTTCCTCGTTCAGGACGATCTGGCCACCCAGTTCGGCATCACGCTGGGATAGTCCGGCCCGCGCTGATTCAGGATTTCCCGGGATCAGACGAAACCCGACGGGTCAGGGGCCAGACCGCCCACCGGAGTGTCTTGTATCGTCCTGGGCGCAGGGCCTACGTCAGCGCTGGCTGATCTGGGCGGACCGCGCGCCCAAAACCGGCGTCCCGATCGAGCTCGGAAGCGCGGCTCGACCGACCAAATCGCCCTCTCTCGCGATGATCTCCTCAATCACCGACTGCGCGTCGGTCGTGAGTGTCTCGGCAGCCTCGTCGAACGCCTGCTCGGTGGGCTTCGCGTTGACGGCAACCTCCTGCTTGGCGAGGTCGATCACGCTTTGTCCGGACGCGAGGAAGCGCCGCGCCGGGTCCGATGGCGCCGCCTGCTCGGACAACTGATCGACGGCAACCCGGAAAGTCGGGTTCGCGGCGAAGAACTCCTGCATCGCGGGGCTCTTGACGGCGGAGACGCGGACGGACATGTACCCCGTCTCCAGTGACGACCATGTCGTGCGCTCCGTCGGGGCCCAGAAGGCAGAGAACGCAAACGCCGCCCGACGCTCGGTGGGGATGTCGGCCATGGTGCTCAGCCCGAGTTCGGTATCCGTACGATTAGCTCCGGACCCTTTCGCGTAAGGCACTGCCGACGACATGTTCGACACGGACTGGAGGACGGTGTGGCCTGTTTGCCGCCCTTCGGCCGAAACTGGCTCGCGGCGTCGGCGGTGTACGCGATAGCGTCACCAGTGGGGGCACCGGGTCAGCACGGTCTTGTGTGCGTTCCCGACCGGGAGTATTGAGGAGACCACTGGAGAGGTTCTCTATCCCAGTCCCCTTGATCTGTCTCATAAACAGTCGTTCCAGAGGCAGAATCAACGATGCGTGGGGCACTGGTATCGGCAAGCGTGCGAACGACCACTTCAACGTTGCCCGGTGACCGTGGCACAATCCAGATGA
>JAABUN010006056.1_pt1 | contig 14295 bp, 18 predicted proteins | sample 5559311 | NCBI WGS metagenome assembly JAABUN01 (sample SAMN10711877, study PRJNA513370) | rock metagenome | isolation source: Antarctica rocks | place: Antarctica: Victoria Land, Siegfried Peak sud | reverse complement strand
AGGTAGCGTCAGCCATGTCGAGGTCTTTCGTGACGGGGTGTGTGAGAACTCCCATCATCGAAGGACCTCGACCCCTATCCCCGCTTCGACGCGCCCACCCCGTCTACACCCTTATCTGTGAAGAGCCTGTTATCGCGGCCTACCAGGACCTCTACCAGGTGGAACGCTCTTTCCGGATGGCCAAGTCAGACCTCAAAGCGCGGCCAATCTTTCACCGGACCCGTGACTCCATCGAAGCCCACCTCACCATCGTGTTCGCTGCGCTAGCGATCTCCCGCGAGGCTCAAAAGCGCACCGGCGTTTCGATCAAGAAGATCCTCACCACCCTGCGGCCGTTGCGCTCGGCCACAATCACGATCAACGGTCACCAACTCACCGCCGCTCCAAAGATTTCGGAAGAAGCCCAAGACTTGCTGAACCGGCTCAATCCAGGGGTGTAACTAAGCCCCTACAACTCAGGACAGACACCGTGACGCTGTCAACACGCTCAACCGGCCAGCGATGAAAGATCGAGGTTAGTGGCGATTCGCGACACAGGCAAGCCTCACTTTGCCTCCATAATTTTGCGGAAGCACTCGCGGGCAGATTCTCGGACGGTCCTGGAATTAAGGACGCTTACGACGTGATCTTCGAAGGCCGCGATGCGATCGACGGCGGCGGACCTGGCCATCGCGTGTGTGAGTAATTCGTTGTAGTCGAGGTATTCATAAACAACGTTGACGCCGTGAGACACGTCCGATACGGGTAGCCCCGTCATTTCACGAGAATGGGCAACAAACAGTACGCGAATAGTCCATGCCTCGGGGTCGTCGAGAATCTCCCAGGATTCTGCTAGCCGTTGAGCGATTATGCGGCCAAGTGAGTGCGTGTGATTGGCAACGTAGGTTGCGGACAAATACCCACCGTGAGCTTCAAGAGCAATAGCCGCGCGCTCGTTTACATTGGAGAACTCTACATCGCCGAGTTTGTGTCGACTGAGGTTCGACGCATTGACTCCGTCACCCAGTCCGCGCGATCGCCACGCACCACCACCATAAGCAAGGACCGCAAGGCAATCCACGACGCGTTGCTCGATAACGCCTTGGGTATGCGTTTCGTTATTTGTGACGTGTTCGGTGAATTTAACGAAAAATTCGTCGTCAACTTTGACGTCTAGCGGTCGGGGTTCAACGGATCTTAGTTCGATGGTCCGCCAAAGCCAGGCGCGCATCACCCTGGCCACCTGGCGCCTCGACACGAAGGGAAGAGACTCGACAGTTCCTAGCAGCGAGACAAGCGCGTGAGCGTCATCTCCGCCACGGTTTCGCGCCCACGTGGAGTTCAGGGTCTCGACGGCCTTTGCGTTATTTAAAACAGGGTTTCCCGTAGCTGCCGGATATTGGGCAAACAAGGCAGCCGCGACGTGACCCCTAGGAGCGAACTCGTAGAGGTAACTCGCTGGGTGGTCGTAGAATTCAACAGGCGTAAGGCACCAATGCAACATTTGGAGATACGGCCAAAACGGTTCCTCGGATGGGCGGTCAGACCGGGAGAGAGTAGTCAGAAGTCGTTCCACATCGATTTCAGGTAACCATATCTCTACGTCCGACGCTGCCATCGAACTGGTTTCCGCCAAAGATGAGTCTGGGAACAAGGCTAGAGATAGCGCTCGATCCTCGTCCCAAATAAGTTGTCCAGTGGCTTTGCGGTCGAGCGCCGGATCCAAGCGCAACTCGCGAGCCAAAATCCGGACTGCCCCGTAGGAGACATCGAGACTTCCCTCCGTTGCACTCAGTAGACGTGCAACCTGGGAACACGAAAACTTCTCCTCCCGCAGCAAATGCGCCACCAGTGAAGCACGCGAAAGAAGCCTACGAGCGACGGCGTGGGAGAGTTTTGCAACGTCGCTGCTCCCGTCCCGAAGTTTCTGATACATCCCAAGATAAGAACGCGCGTTTACATTGTCCAGGACTTTGGGCGTGAAATCCAAGGCTGCATCCAGAGCTGTCTTGAGAAGAGGCTCGATTTTTCCTGTCTGCTCCCACAGGTCACTCTGATGCCCCAAAACAAGTGCGAGATCTTCCGGCTTCAAAGCGGTTGTCAGGCCACGGTCTGCAACGGCTCTAACCGCCTCGACCTCACGAGTTCCAGTCAGAGGGAGTTGCCACCCGCGTACTACTTGTGTGAGAGCGGATACCTCAGCCATGGTTGACCTCCGTCCAAAACCCGGGCGGGCGACCCCCGTGAACTTGCCAGAGTTCTCGCAAGTGCGTCGCGCTTTGCTCAGGGCTGAGGCCGAGGGCCTCCATCCAGGCAAAGGTCTCACCTACGGTGAGACGGCGATGCCCGGATTCGACGCGAGATACGGCCGCTTGATCGATCCCCAACTCTGCAGCCAAGGTCCCCTGGGAAGCGTGGCCGCTGGCACGCAACCCTCCCAGCGTCCTGGCGAGCGCGCGATGGAAGTCGCTTTCGGTTCCGAACGACACACCCCAAACCTAGCGCCCCCCCGCGGCTGTCGAGTGTGTACACTCGTGCTATGTCAAATGCGCATAGCCCGAGTTCATCTCCTTCGGAGAACGGCCTGCGGTTTGTTTCGCTGTACTCCGGCGCTGGTGGCCTTGACTTGGGTTTTGCTCGTGCTGGGTTCACCCCCGTGTTCGCTAATGACATCGACCCGTTCGCTGTGCAGACGTACACGAAGTTGAGCGAGGTTCGTGACCCTGAATGGCGGGGGGCCGCTCGTAGGTTCAATGACCACGCCTCAGTCTGCGGAGACGTGCGCGTTGCAGCGGCAACCCTGAGGGAAGGGATGGCGGATCTCGTCATCGGGGGTCCACCGTGCCAGGGGTTTTCGGTAGCAGGTCGGATGGACCCAAATGATCCGCGATCACGCCACGTGTTCGACTTCCTCGGGCTGGTGGCGAAAGTGAAGCCTCGTGCTTTCGTCATGGAAAACGTCGCAGCGCTCGCTCGCAATCGGCGGTGGGCCGATATTATCGTGAATTTGAAGGAAATGGCCGCGCTAGATTATAAAGTTCAGTTAGTGATCCTGAACGCTTCTCATTGGGGCGTCCCACAAGCTCGCGAACGCATGTTTCTCGTTGGCCTACCTCGGCAGGGACCCGACTTCGCCCTACCCGAGCCACCCTCCGTGAATTATCCGCCAACTGTGCGCTCTGCGCTATCAAGACTGCCTAAAGCGGGCGAACCCGGTAATGATTCGTTATGTACAGCGATTATCACCTTGGCCAAGGCTCCAGTACTTCGTCGATCACCGTACGCCGGCATGCTCTTCAACGGCCAGGGACGAGTTATGGGGCTTGATCGGCCCGCGCCTACGTTGCCTGCAACGATGGGCGGTAACCGTACGCCCATCGTGGATGAGGGTGATCTTTATGATAAGGCCGAGCCTTGGGTTGTGAATTACCATCAAAGGCTTTTCGCGAAGGGCCTTCCGGCACTTTCCGCTTTGCCTGCTGAGGCTCGCCTACGGCGCTTGACGGTTGAGGAAGCAGCTGCTATCCAGACCTTCCCACGGGACGTGCCGTGGCAAGGTACACAATCTGCACGGTTCCGACAGATAGGAAACGCCGTACCTCCGCGACTTGCCTATCACGTGGCCACGGCTGTCGCGGGTGCCCTTGGCGACAACGTGAGCGAAGGGTCATCGATCAGAGACGAGTTGACACTCGTATAGATAAGGAAACGGCGCGGTCGCCCTCCACACCCTGGGCAAGCCCCTGGTCTGGTGTGTCGAGAAGAAAGTGCCATATTCGGCCTTGCAGAACGAGGTTCATCGCGCTGGCGTTCTTTCGAGGCCTGTGCGTAGCCCGCAGGCGACTACGCTTCGTTGCTATGTCGGTGGTCAAGAACGAAATCCCAGCCTTCACGAATGAAACCGAGCGGTTGGTGTGGCGTCGTGTCGTCGATGCTGCTGACATTGACGATGTGGTGTTGGCTAATATTCGCCTGACGGATGAAAAGAAGGACCATGAAATAGACTTGCTCGTGCTTTTGCCCGATATCGGCATCGTGGTTGTCGAGGTCAAAGGCGGTTCGGTCTCGATTGACCAGGACGGTCAGTGGTGGCAGACCGGTGGGTCCGGTCGACACACGATCCATCCTGTCGCTCAAGCCAGGGACGGCAAATACGCTGCGCGGCACTACCTCGAGGGGGACCCACGGTGGCGGGACTCGTCCCACACCCGGGTGAGATGGGCGCACTGTGTCGTGACCCCATACACGGACATCGACGACGATTTCGCGACACCGGATTGCCCCCGACACTCTGTTCACGGTCGCGCTGACATGGAGCACCTGATGGACCGGCTGCGCCAGTCAGCGGCGAGCCAAGACATCGGGCATCGGGTGCCGACTTTGGATGACCTAGTCGTGGTCCGCGAGATTTTGCAGGGGCGGCACCTGCCCGCTCCACGTCTGCTCGCCAGCGTGGAGGAGCGTGAGGCGGTCGCCGACCGGCTCACCCAGGAGCAGGCGTTGCTGCTGAAGGTGACTCGGCTGCTGCGGCGGGTGGAAGTCCGTGGTGGCGCTGGTAGTGGGAAGACGATCCTGGCGCTGACTCAGGCGAAGGACCTGACTCGGGGAGGCAACGGTCGACCTACTGAGCGGGTGGCCTTGCTCTGCTACTCGATCGGGTTGGCGACGTATCTCAAGCGGAAGGTGCAGGCTCTGCCCCGCAGGCAGCGGCCCGCGTTCGTGGGGACTTTTCACGAACTTGGTGTGCTGTGGGGCGCAGGGGAGGGCACCCGGGACAACAGCGACTTTTGGGAAGTGTAGCTGCCCGAGCTAATGGCCGACCTGGCCGGCGACTTGAGCGAGGGTCATAAGTTTGACGCGATCGTGGTCGACGAGGCACAAGACTTCGCCGAAACGTGGTGGTCGCCGGTGATCCGCGCCCTGTGCGATGAGGACGAGGGTGGCCTGTTCGTCTACTCGGGCGAGAACCAGCGGATCTTGCCTCGTTTTGGACGGTCTCCCGTCGAATTGGTGCCGCTCGTGCTCGATCACAACCTGCGCAATACCAAGCAGATCGCGGAAGTCTTTGACCCGCTCGCACCCATGCGGATGCGTCCCCTCGGCGGCGACGGGCCGGACGTGTCGTTCGTGGCCACGGACGCTGAGGGCGCGGTGGGCGTCGCCGACGATCAGGTGGATGTTCTTCTGGATGAGGGGTGGGAACCCGGCCACATTGCTCTGCTCACCACGGGACACCGTCACCCGCAGCAGGTGGAATTGCAAGAAAGGCGTGGCCAGGAGGGCTACTGGGAGAGTTTCTGGGACGCGGACGATGTCTTCTTCGGACACGTGCTGGGTTGCAAAGGCTTGGAACGACGAGCCGTGGTGTTGTGCGTGAATGAAGCGCAGAGTCGTGAGCGCTCACGCGAGCGCATGTATCTCGGTCTGTCCCGGGCCACAGATCGGCTGATCGTGGTCGGTGACCCGGGGGTCATCCGGGAGATGACTGGAGACCAGGTGATGCGACAGCTCGGTCCTTAGCCATCTAAGGACCGGGACCGCCGGCGACGAAGGGTGGCTCTCGATGTGATTTCGCGGTGATGTCGGACCTCGTAGCTAGATTGGAAGCATGGTAAGCGACGAGGCAGTGTTCGGCGGCCCGGTCGACGACAACTGGTTCAGCATCGCTGACTTCATCGCCAAGACGGTCAAGGGGTGACGGGGTGGCCGACCAGTTCGTAGTAGAACAAGTGCTCAAGACACTCTCCGAACGGAGAAAAGTTTTCCACTCCGAAGCAGACCTGCAATTCGCCTTTGCCTGGACCGCCCAACAGCTGCATCCTCACGTCGAGGTCCGGCTGGAGACCCACCCCGAGCCGAAGGTCCGACTCGACTTGCAGTTGAGCTGGCCGGCTTCGGGTCGCGGGTTGGCCATCGAGCTGAAGTACATGACCCGCCGCTGGGAGGGCGAGGTCGGCGGAGAGTCGTTCGCCCTCAAGGGGCACGGCGCCCAAGACATCCGCGGTTACGACGTGGTGAAGGACGTCGAGCGTGTCGAAAGATTCCTCGGCGAGCGTCCAGGGTGGGACGGGTATGTGATCGTGCTGTCCAACGATCCGTCGTATTGGCGGCCGCGCGTTCACACGCGGAAGACGAACGCCGATGCCTTCCGCCTGCGCGAGGGGATGCGCCTGTCCGGCGTACGTGCGTGGGGCCCGCAGACCGGCGCCGGCACCTCGAGGGGTCGTGAGAAGCCGATCGCGTTGCGTGGCGACTACACGTTGAATTGGAAAACCTTTTCGAAGATCGAGCATCCCCCGACAGAGTTCTGCTCGCTTGTCGTAGCGGCGACCCCGCCGCGCGAGCCCCCCTGGACCTAGGCTTTCCACGCAACACTGCGTGTCCTACTGCCAATTGCGGTCCATCTTCATCCCTGACTTGCTCAGCGTCAGGTGCAGATCGTCCAGAGCGTCTACCAGCCGGACCACATCGTCGAGGTGTGCCGTGATGAGGTCGACCGCGTCGAGCTGATGGCAGGCCAGATAGATGTGCCAGCCGATGATGTTCCTCTTGCGCCATCTGCTGAACTCAGCGTCATGACTGATCAGAGCAGCCCGCTGATCGTGAGCGTAGACGGCAAGGGCGCCGTCGGTGGCTGCCGCGAGGTTGGCGTCGTCCGCCGTCCATGCGTTGTGCCCTTGGTACTTCAGCAACTTCGCGACCGCGGCGTCGACATCATTGTCGCAAAGAAACCGCACTACGCGCCTTGGCGCACTGCTGCCACGTCATCCTGCGTCAGGCTCGGGAACGCCTCAAGGATCTCCTCCGGACGCTTCCCGGCGTCCAGATACGACTGCACCGTGCGCACGGGCACACGGGTGCCAGCAATCAGCGGCTTGGATCCAAGCGCCCCCCGCCGTGACTCGATGCGTCCGTGCGAGTCGGCCGCTCTCCCCACTGAACGGTGAACGCGAGCGCGCAGCGCGCTAATGTCGAGGCGATGATCGATCAGCGCATGGGCGGGCTTTCGCCCGGCCTCCCATTGCCCGTTCTCGTCCATGAAGTAGACCTCGGAGCCCTCTGTGGCGAACCGAAGCTCCGCGAGCGGAAGCGCGTATCCCCGCTCCCGTAGCCGGCTGACGACCACCCTCATATGTTGCAGCGAGATGCCCCGGTCGCGCAGTTGAGCGGCAACCAGGATGGAGAGGAGCTCTTGGAAGGAGAAGAGCATCACGCGGCGGTGAGGAGTGAGATGACGATCCGTGGTGGGCTGGATAAGTCCGGTGTCGACCCAGTAGTCGATCCTCGCCGGACGCACGCCAGCCATGGAGGCCGCCTGCTCGCGGGTTGAGACATATAGATCCTCGTCGATCATGGGTGACACCTCCTTCGGGCTCGTCGGCACCATCAGGGTACCGAAGGTGACCGACCCCGGAGGCGCAAGCGCGCCGATACCGCCGGGGACATTCGGTGCGCCACCCTGCGGTGACACTTCATGCGGTGCCGAGCAAAAGGGACAGAGGTGACCGCGAGTTCAGGGTTTTGTCCGGGTCAGGCCTCAGGTGTTGACCGGGGGCAGGGTCTGCTCTCGTTGGGGCTGCCGCCTCGGCTCGTGTTGGACACCAGCCACGTGTGACCCCGTCAGGACCCGGACCCTGGCCGGGGCATTGACCGACTTCTTGGGTTGTCCGCCAGAACATCTCGAGCGGGTATGCGAGGTGCTCGCTGGGTCTGATTGCACCGGCATAGCCCTCGATCAGTATACCGACGGCGGGCGAGGCCGCTACCACAGGATCGTAACAACGGTATCGGTTTGATACCGTTAAGTCATGGCTTTCATCTTGCGCACTGACGCAGAGTTGGACCAGGCGTTGAGCGACCTCGCCGCAGCCGAGAGTGTCTCCCGACAGGAGGTCATCCGCCGGGCCGTCCTGGAGCGCCACCAACGCAGCATCCACGTCGAGCGGGTCGACGACAGCTCATCCCGGATGATCGACAAATGGGGAGACGTGCTTGACCGGCTGGGCACGGTGTGAGCCGGATCGAATACCTGGACCTCGAGGATGCCCTCGAGCTGGTCCGTGCTCTGGGGGTAGGGCCTGTGCAGGATGTGGGACTGCTCGACTCCGCACTCGCGCGCCCGAAGTCGAGTGCCTTCGGCGAGGACGCATACCCCACGTTGTCGATGAAGGCAGCAGCCCTGCTGCACTCGTTAACCGGCAACCATCCTGTGGTCGACGGCAACAAGAAACTGGCCTGGTTGGCGACGGTGGTGTTCACCGACCTCAACGGCTACGAACCCTCCCTGTCGGACGACGAGGCCTTCGCGCTGGTGATGGAGGTCGCTCAGGGCGCCTTGGGCGTCGCCGACATCGCATCGCGTATGCGGCTGGTCAGCCACGAGGACTCGCCCCGTTGAGCCGCGGTCAGGTCCGTTCGTCGGCCAGGCTGCCTTGCGTGCTCCAGGTCTCGGCCCACTTCTGACGCCGGTTGCGATCCCTGGCAAGCGCGCCGCTGGCCTGGGCCAGCAGCTGGCTCTCCTCTAGCCACGCCAGGCGCTGACCTGGGGTGGTGCTCGAGGCACGCGCTCGCAGCACGGCAGGCGCGTCCGATGTGCCCTGACACAGGTCCTCAGGGTCCATGCTGCTCACCGTCCTCCGCGACAGGAGGGCTTGTCAGTTGGGACAGGGCCTCGATGTCGGCCAGGTCTTGTGCTCGTCCCGAGGATCGTTTCATGGTGATCAGGTGCTCCACGGACGCGACCCGCACAGGCACCCCGTCAACGTTCATCACTTCTGACCCCGCGAGGAGTGTGTCGTAGGGCACCGGGCTGGTCGCCAGGAGGTCGACCTCCCGGAGGGCGTCGGTTGGATCGTGCAGGGTGAAGGCCACGAGGTTGCGCTCCTCCACCCACGTGCGTCGCATCTGCTCGTCGGCGAACTGCTCGGCCGGCACCGGCAGCCTCGGCACCAGCCCCGCCCCGCGCAGCACCTCCAGCAGGGCGAGGACGTTGTCCGCAGCCAGGTCGAGCGCCAGGTCGAGGTCGACCGTCATACGCGTATGCCCCCGCAGCACCACTGCGACCCCACCGACCACTACGTAACTCACGTCCGCTCTGTCGAGGGCAGTCAATAGGTCGAGGATCCTGCGCACGCCAGCAGCCTAACTGGAGGCGGACGACGTGCCCGTGGTCGTTCGGCGACCGGTGCTGAGGCGACTCTCAATCGGGATGCGATTCTGACCCAGCATCGGGGGCAGAGCATAGTGTCGGCGCGATGCCACCCGCTTACCGGAGTTGTGGGCTAGCCTCGGCGATATCGCAACCGCAAAGCGGCGGAATACGGGGCCGAGCCGTGAAGTCTGGGACACGTAGGAGGCATAAGTGGAGGCGCGCCACCGCGAGTTGCCGGTTGAGGCAGATGTGGTCATCGTCGGGGGCGGGGTAATGGGGGTCAGCGCGGCATACCACCTGGCGCGATCTGGGGTGGCGCGCGTCGTGCTCCTCGAAAAGCATGAACTCGGGGAGGGATCCACGTCGAAGTCCGCCGGTGGGGTGCGAGCCTTGTTTTCGGACGACATCAACATCGCGCTCGGGCTACACAGCCTGGAGACCTTCGAACGGTTCGGCGAAGAGTTCGACCAAGACATCGATCTGCAGCAAGTCGGCTATCTCTTCTTGCTCGAGAACGACGCCGACGTGGCGACATTCACCAAGAACGCGGAGTTGCAACGATCGCTCGGCGTAGACAGTCGCATGATCTCGGTCGAGGAAGCCGCCGCCCTCTCACCGCTGATCGACACCGGCGGACTGAAAGCCGCCCTGTGGTCACCCCGCGCCGGTCACTGCACCCCGGACTCGGTGGTCCAGGGCTACGCCCGCGCTGCCCGCACGGCAGGGGCCACAATCCTGACGCATACCGCCGCCACCAGCCTCGAGATGGACGGCTCCACCATCGTGGGGGTGCGCACCACCCGAGGTGAGATTTCGTGCCCGACGGTGATCTGCACCGCCGGTGCCCGGTCAAAGGAGGTCGGTGCCTGGGCCGGCGTATCCCTGCCCGTCGAACCGCTGCGCCGCCAAATCCTGACCACAGAGGCCATGCCCGGCCTGGACCCACGCACCCCATTCACCATCGACTTCTCCACCAGCCTGTACTTCCACAACGAAGGCAACGGACTGCTTATCGGTATGGCCGAACCCGAGGACTCGTGGAGCTTCGACGTCAGCCGCGACCCCGGGTGGCTACCCAGCGTGGGCGAAGCGCTGCAGCGGCGGGTGCCCTCGCTGGTCGACGTCGGCATCCGCAGCGGTTGGGCCGGACTGTACGAGATGACCCCCGACGCCAACGCCCTGATCGGCCGGTCCCAGGACGTGCCCGGCTTCCTCTACGCCTGCGGCTTCTCCGGCCACGGTTTCCTGATGGGTCCCGCCGTCGGCGAAGTCCTGCGAGACCTCTACCTCGACCAGACCCCCGTCGTCGACGTCACCGCGTTGAGCCTGGACCGATTCCATCGCAACCAAGCCCGCCCCGAGCTCAATATCGTCTGGACCACCGCGTCTCAAAGCCAAGCGTCCACACCACCAAGGAGTTCATCACCGTGTCTCGTGCCGACATACCCACGACTGCGACCCTGACCGAGGCGGCCCACGAGGCCGCGAGCCGCTGCGGCGTCGATGTTGCCGCCTGTGCGGGCGACAGCCCGCACCGTTCGCCGGTCAACGGCGAGTCGCTCGGTGGCATCGCCTGGAGTGACGCCGCCGACGTCGACGCCGCGATTGAGCGTTCACGCGAGGCCTTCCTGCAGTGGCGCACCGTGCCCGCTCCTGCGCGGGGCGCGGTGATCAAGCGCTTCGGCGAGTTGCTGACCCAGCACAAGGTCGACCTCGGCACGCTGGTCAGCCTGGAGGTCGGCAAGATCACCTCCGAGGCCGAAGGCGAGGTGCAGGAGATGATCGACATCTGCGACCTAGCCGTCGGCATGTCCCGCCAGCTCTACGGCACCACCTCGGTCTCCGAGCGGCCCGGCCACCGGCTGATGGAGACCTGGCACCCGTTGGGGGTCGTCGGGGTCATCAGCGCGTTCAACTTCCCGGTGGCCGTGTGGTCCTGGAACACCGCCGTCGCCCTGGTCTGTGGGAGCACGGTGGTGTGGAAGCCGTCCGAGCAGGCACCGCTGTGTGCGTGGGCGTCCGCCTCGCTGCTGGCCCAGGCACTGGCCGAAGCGGGTGCCCCGGCCGCGGTGAGCCAGGTGCTCGTCGGCGGACCTTCGATCGGTGAGGCGTTGGTTGACCACCCGAGTGTGGCCCTGCTGAGCGCCACGGGCTCGACCCGGATGGGGCAGCAGGTCGGGCCCCGCGTTGCGAGCCGTTTTGGGCGCTCGCTGCTGGAGCTCGGCGGTAACAACGCCGCCATCGTCGCCCCCTCGGCCGACCTGGATCTGGCCCTTCGCGGGATCGTGTTTGCTGCAGTTGGGACGGCGGGCCAACGGTGCACCTCGATGCGTCGCGCCATCGTTCACTCCTCGATCGCCGACGAACTCACCGGCACATTGGCTGAGGCCTACGACCGGCTGCCGATTGGCAACCCGCTCGAAGACGGCACGTTGGTGGGTCCGCTGATGGGTGAGTCTGGGTTCACCGCGATGCAGGACGCTCTGCAGGCGGCCGTAGACCAAGGCGGCACGGTGGTCACCGGTGGTGAGCGCGTCCTGAAGGACGCCGCGGACGGCGCCTACTACGTGAAACCGGCCATCGTGCGTATGCCGAGTCAGACCGAGATCGTGGCGACCGAGACCTTCGCTCCCATTCTGTATGTGCTGACCTACGACACGTTCGATGAGGCCATTGCGTTGAACAACGCCGTGCCGCAAGGCCTGTCGTCGTCGGTATTCACCCAAGACCAGGCCGAGGGCGAGATCTTCACCTCTGCCGAAGGCTCGGATTGCGGCATCGCCAACGTCAACATCGGCACTTCCGGCGCGGAGGTCGGTGGTGCCTTCGGCGGCGAGAAGCAGACCGGCGGCGGACGCGAGTGCGGCTCCGACGCCTGGCGCGGCTACATGCGTCGAGCCACGAACACCATCAACTACTCCGGGGAGTTGCCGCTGGCCCAGGGGGTGGACTTCTCGGTATGACCGAAGCCAGGGGACCCGATGGTGCGGGCCGCGCGGGAGCGGGGGCAGCGCGCGGCAGAGGTATGCTGGCATACATGAAGCGAACAACTGTCAAAATCCCTGACTCGCTGGACGCGCGGCTTCGGCACGAAGCCAAGCTTCGCCGTATGACGATCTCAGAGATCAACCGAGAAGCCCTCGAGATTTACTTGGGACGCCCCAGCGGTCGGCGCACGCTGGGTGCTGCCGCCGCAGGGCGCAGTGGACGGTCTGATATATCGGAGCGGATCGAAGAAATTCTTGCGGCTGAGGCCGTCCGATAAGCGCCCTAGTCGTTGATGCTGGGCCGCTCTACGCCTACGTCGACGCCGATGATGCCCACCACCATGCGTCCCTAGAACTCCTCGAAACGCATCCGGGCCCGCTGGTCGTGCCGACGCTAGTCATCACCGAGGTCGCGTATCTGCTGGGTTCTCGCTTGGGCTATGGGCCCGAAGTGCGTTTTCTCGGGGACTTAGCCAGCGGGGCTTTCAACGTCGAACCTGTTGCTGCCCGAGATTGGCTTCGGATCGCGGAACTTGTCGCCACGTATCGCGACCTTCCCCTAGGCACGGTCGATGCCTCGGTTATCGCGGTCGCCGAACGTCTGGGGCTGCACGAAATCGCCACGGTAGACCGCCGACATTTCACCGTCGTCAGACCCAACCATGTGGGGTCCTTCGCCCTCTTGCCCTAAGTAACGGGGGTGGCCTTTCCTCAGCCGTGATGTAGCAGTGCAAGTGCTACATTAAGAGAATGGAGCGAATCGGAGTCCGGGAACTGCGGCAGCACGCGTCTCGCTACGTCGCAATGGTGAAGCAGGGTCAGACGGTGCAAGTGACCGAGCGCGGTGAACTTGTTGCGCTGCTGGTCGCGCCGCACCCGTCCGTGACGGCTCGCGAGCGCTTGATCGCCGACGGTCGCCTGCTAGCGGCACCACATCGCGGGCACGGGCTGCCAGAGCCTCTGCCGGCCGTAGGGCCGAGCAACGCCGAGCTTCTTGCCATGGAACGGGATGAGCGTCTGTGATCTATCTCGACTCGTCGGCCGTTATGAAGTTGGTGCGGGCCGAGCCAGAGACCGACGCGCTACGTAAGTGGCTCGATAAGAACAGCGCAGAGTCGTTGGTGACCAGCGAACTGGGCCGCGTAGAGGTATTGCGTGCCGCGCGGCGCGTCGATGAGCCCACCGTCGCGCAGGCTCGATCAGTGATCGACGTCCTCGACCTCGTGCCGGTGGATCGGGCCGTGCAGGACCGCGCCTGCGTGATCGACTCTGCGGCGCTTCGCACTCTCGAGGCGCTGCACCTCGCGTCGGCGTTGCGGATCAAGAGCGACGTGTCGAGTTTCGTCTCGTATGACGTCCGCCTCGCCGAAGCGGCTGCAGGCGCAGGCCTGCCTGTGGTTGCGCCGGGGCAAGTCGTTTAGCTGAACCCAGATGGGTTGGGCGTGCGGCAGGATAACTTCATGGCCGAGCCCATCGACAGCTTCTTTCTCGATCAGGCGCCGCTGTTAGAGCCACGGCCGGAGGCGGCCCTGCCCGCAGAGCTCGATGGCGAGTTGGCGTTGCAGCTCTTCGACTCGCAGTTGCGGAGTCGGCACCTGGACCTGGCGGCGCGGTGGATGCGCAGTGAGGGCCGCGGTTTTTACACGATCGGGTCGTCGGGGCACGAGAGCAACGCGGCGGTCGCTGCGGCTCTGCGACCCACGGACCCTGCGTTGCTGCACTACCGCTCGGGTGGGTTTTATCAGCAGCGCGCCGCTCAGGTGTCTGGGCACGACGGCGTCCAAGACGTGCTGCTAGGCCTGATGGGCGCGGCCGAGGAGCCGATCTCCGGTGGCCGGCACAAGGTGTTCGGGCACCGCGATCTGGCGGTCATCCCGCAGACCTCGACCATCGCCTCGCACCTCCCACGGGCGATGGGGCTGGCGTTCTCACTGTCCCGGGCCGCGAAGCTGCGCACGGAGAGCCCGTGGTCGGCGGACTCCATCGTGGTGGCAAGCTTCGGGGACGCCTCGGCCAACCACTCCACCGCGGTGGGTGCGATCAACGCCGCCGCGCAGACCGCATACCAAGGGCTGCCGATGCCGTTGCTGTTGGTCTGCGAGGACAACGGCATCGGGATCAGCGTGCGCACGCCGAAGGGGTGGATCGCCTCCACCTACTCCGAGCGGGCGGGGCTGG
>JAABUN010006055.1_pt1 | contig 14300 bp, 8 predicted proteins | sample 5559311 | NCBI WGS metagenome assembly JAABUN01 (sample SAMN10711877, study PRJNA513370) | rock metagenome | isolation source: Antarctica rocks | place: Antarctica: Victoria Land, Siegfried Peak sud | reverse complement strand
GGCGTCTGCGCGGGATCGAAGACGAAGTTCAGCTGCCCGACGGCATAGACGACCCCGGAGGCCCAGATCCGCAGGTCGCCGCGCAACAGCGGTGAGGGTCGCTTCCGGCCGAGCTTGCCGACCACTCCGCGACACAGGTCGGCGTACTCGATGTCCAGGTGCTCCAGGCAGACGGCGTCGGTCATGGCCACTACTTGATCTGCGTACGACCGCACCGCGTGCGGAACGTTCACGTGGTCCATCCTCTGCCGTTTCGTGGAGGCTCTGGCACTTGGGTCCTGCGGCGTGGCACCAGGCCTGATTGCCAACCTGCAAGCCATCGTGACGCCGACGCGACTGTGTCACAGTGGGCGAAGTGACGCACCTCATCGCGGCGTCGGGCGCCCGGAGAGCGTGTCATCCGTCGCCCGCTCTTCGGGCAGATCCTGGAGGCCCGCGCGGGGCGCCGCTCCGCGTCCCTAGTGGGTGCGGAGCGGGGCTCGGCCAGGGTATCGATTCAACAGACTGCATCCCGGGTGCGTCAGGGAGGGGTCAGGAAACGCAGCGGCATTGTGCGGACGAGGGCGGACTAGACAACACGACGTGGACAGGCGCCGCGGACGTTTCCGCACGTCTGGACGATTTGGCACGTTGCTGGACGGGATGGACGCGGCCCGGGCCATCTACGGATCAGAGGGCGCGGAGGCAACGCCACTCGGCCCACGGCGTCAGTCGACGCCGATCTGCGCCTGGCGTTGGTCAGTGAGGTGGACGTCGCTGCACCTGGTCGGTGCGCTGGAGCCCTCGTTCGTTAGGGATGCGGTAGGAAACGCCGCGTAACTGCGCGGACTCGACGGTCTAGACGAACGAACCGGCACGAAACCTCTGGACGTTTCCGCAGGTTGACGGCGCTGGCGTCACGAACCGGCACCACTCGGATGAAGGTTTGTTTGGCTTGCAGTCTGGTGCGTCAGACCGGAACAGAACGGCCCTGGGGGCGGTCCAACCGAGCGGAGTTTAGGGTTACTCCATCAAGGCTGCTATCCGTTCTGCGGCGTCTTCCTGCAAGCCCGGCACCACATGCGAGTAGACATCGAGGGTGAACGCGACAGTTGCGTGGCCCAGACGCTCGCTCACAACTTTGGCTGGAATCCCAGCTTGGAGAGCAAGACTCGCGTGCGTATGCCGTAGGTCGTGAAGCCTGATGAGGGTTACCCCTGCTTCTCCTGCGCGCAATCTGAACCACGTGGTCAGCAGATCTGGGTGGACGAGCGCCCCATTCTCCCTTGTGAACACCAACCCCGTTGATTCCCACGCGCCGCCCCAGGCAGCACGTTCGTGCTCCTGCACCATTCTCCAGGTCGACAGTGCTTGGACGGTTTCACGATCAAGCGCAACGCTGCGTTTGCCGCGCTTCGTTTTAGGTTCACCGAAGGCCACCCGAGACCCGATACCTGTGACGGTTTGGCGTACCGCAAGTCGTTGGGCGGCCAGGTTGACGTCTGTCCACCGCAGGCCCACCAGCTCGCCCCTCCGCATTCCAGTCATCGCGGCCACCCGCCACATAGCGGAGAGCCTGTCGCTCGAGACGGTGTCCAAGAACTTGCGTACCTCTGTAGCCGACCATGTGGTGATGTCACGGGCACCAACGGCCGGCTGTCGAGGCTTCACTGCAACTGATGCGGGATTGCGTTGCAGGTGGCCCCATCGGGTAGCGTCGCGCAGGGCCCGGTGCACCGTGGCATGCACTCGTCGGACCGTGTTCGGTGAGAGCGCTTTCCCGTCCTGGCCGCCCGCATGCTGAAGCTCACGGTAGAACCGACTTAGCTGGTCCGGGGTGAGTCGCTGGAGCTGCTCAGCCCCCAACCGAGGCACCACATACAGCCCTACATGCCGGCTGTAACCGTGGAAGGTAGTGGGACGAACTGTCGATTCAATGGCTGGCAGCCATTGCTCAGTCAGGAACCTCGCGAGCGTGAGCCTGTGCGGTTGGACGTAGATCCCCTCATCTTGAGCCACCAGCATTCTCGCGAGTCCGCGATCGGCTTCACGCTTCGAGCCAAACCCCGAGTGCCACTTGCGACGCCGTGCTCCGGTACCGGGATCGCGGTCGAGCTCGATCACGACATACCAACGCCCCGTGCCCTTGGGCTTCTGGACGACCGAGCCTCGCACCTGATCACCGTCTCAACAGTCGGGTAGAAAAGACGGTAGAAGTCTGCCACATAGGTTGCTTGGCCGGAAGGCCCGTTAGGCGCTTGACCTGCGGAAACGTGGTGGGCCCCGTCGGGCTCGAACCGACGACCTACGGATTAAAAGTCCGCTGCTCTACCAACTGAGCTAGAGGCCCGCGAAGGGGCGAAGCGCCGTCGACGGGCCTCGTGCCCGCGTGCAGTCTACGTGCGGACCGCAGCCGAGCGGCCGAGGCGGCCCTAACGGGGCTCACTCGTGAGCCGAGGGCTGCCACCCGACCTGCATGACGTTGTAGCCGTCCCGCGTCAGCAGGCGCCCGCGCCCCGGCACCCCGGGCACGGGGCGCAGCTGACCGATGAGCGCTCCCTCGCTGGGGTCCCCGCTGAGGAGCAGGCCGGGCTGGGCCATGTCCCGCAGCGCGGTGATGAGGTTGTCGTAGGACCGGCCCGCCCCACCGCTGCGCCGGGCGATGACGACATGGAGACCGATGTCGACGGCCTGTGCCAGCAGCGGGATGATCGCCTGGCAGGGGTTGACCAGGCTGGTGGCGACGAGCTCGTAGTCGTCGACGATGAGGAACGCCTCCCGCCCGGTCCACCAGGAGCGGTTGCGCAGCTGGTCCGGGGTGACATCCGCCCCGGGCAGGCGACCGGTGAGGAACTCCGCGAGCCCGTCGACCGTCTCCGTCGTCGTGTCGGCGTTCGTGCAGTAGCCGGCGACCCACTCCTCGGGGAACTCGCCGAGGTTGGCCCGGCGGTAGTCGACGATGAACAGCTGCGCCTTCTCCGGCGTGTAGAGGCGGGTGATCTCGTGCATGTAGGCGCGCAGCACGTTGGACTTGCCGGACTGCCCGTCGCCGAAGACCAGCAGGTGCGGGTCGCGTTCCACGTCGATCCCCAGCGGGGCGAGGGCCTTCTCGTTGATGCCGAGCAGCAGGTGGTCGCTGTCGGGTGCGAGCTGGCGCACCTCGTCCATGAGGATCGTCGTCGGCAGCAGTCGCAGCTTCGGCCCGGGAGGCCCCTGCCATGCGTCCTTGACCGCGGTCACCAGCTTGGTCACTCCGGCCCCGAGGGACCCCGCGTCCGGGTCGCCGTCGATGCGGGGGAGGGCGGCCAGGAAGTGGGACTTGGCCATCATGACGCCGCGGCCGGGCCGGTCCGCGGGGATGTTCGCGACGACCCGACGGTCGATCTCCGAGTCCATCGCGTCGCCGAGGCGCAGCTCGTAGCGTGAGCCGAGGATGTCGCGGATACCGGTGCGGTAGTCCATCCACCGGGTCGCGCTCGTGACGAGGTGCACACCGAAGGTCAGGCTCCGCTGGGCCAGTGTCTGCAGCTCGACCTCGAGATCCTCGAAGTCGGCCCGCACGGTGCTCCACCCGTCGACGACGAGGAACACGTCGCCGTAGCCGTCGTCGACCTCACCGAGGCTGCGGCGGGTGCGGTACGTCTCGATCGTGTCGATGCCGTTGGCGCGGAAGAACTGCTCGCGGCCGTCCGCGATGCTCTCGACCTCGGCGACGATCCGGCTGACGACGTCCGGCTCGGACCGGGTGCCGATGCCGGCGACGTGCGGCAGGTCCCTCATCCCGGTGAACGTCCCGCCGCCGAAGTCGAGGACGTAGAACTGCACCTCGCGTGGGGTGTGGGTGAGCGCGAGACCGGTGACCATCGAGCGCAGCAGGGTCGACTTGCCCGTCCGCGGCGAACCGACGACCGCGACGTGGCCAGCTGCCCCGGACAGGTCGGCGACGAGCAGGTCCCGCTTCTGCTCGCGCGGCATGTCGACCGCACCGAGCGGGAAACGCAACGTCCCCCGCTGCCGCCAGTGCTTCGAGACCAGGCCCAGCTCGGGGTCGATGGCCAGGTCGGGCATGAGCGCGTCGAAGGTGTCCGGGACGTCCAGGGGAGGCAGCCACACCTGGTGCGCAGCAGGCCCGTGCCCCTCCATCGCCGCCACGGCGATGTCGAAGACGGCCCGCTTCTCCTGCGCCGCGACGGCGGTGATCTCCGCCGCCTCCTGCGCCGCGAGCTGCTCGGTCTCGAGCCGCGACACGACGATCCCTGGGACGAAGGGCAGTGCCTCGCGGCGGGCGCTGCCTGACCGGCCGGCGCCGGCGCCGGCGCGCGGCCGGGGAGGGCCGGAGACGTATGCCGCCTTGAAGCGCCAGAGCGAGGACTGGTCCGGCTTGAGGAACCCGAGCCCGGGGATGGCCGGCAGCTCGTACGCGTCGCCCACACCGATGACGCTGCGGGACTCCCCGGCGGAGAACGTCCGCAGCCCGATGCGGTAGGACAGGTGGCTGTCCAGCCCCCGCAGCCGGCCCTCCTCGAGCCGCTGGGACGCGAGGAGCAGGTGAATGCCGAGCGAGCGGCCGAGCCGGCCGATGGCGACGAAGAGGTCGACGAACTCCGGCTTGGCAGAGAGCAGCTCGGAGAACTCGTCACACACGATGAGCAGGCTGGGCAGCGGCTTCAGGTGCGGGGCGTCACCTGACGTCCGGGCCTTCTCGTAGTCGCGCAGGGACGCGTAGTTGCCGGACGCGCACAGCAGCTCCTGGCGGCGCGTCATCTCGCCGGACAGTGCGTCCTGCATGCGGTCCACGAGGGTCAGCTCGTCGGCCAGGTTGGTGATGATCGCCGACACGTGCGGCATCCCGGCCATGCCGGCGAACGTCGCACCTCCCTTGAAGTCGACGAGCACGAAGTTGAGGATCTCCGGCGAGTGCGTCAGGGCCAGGCCGAGGACGAGGGTGCGCAGCAGCTCGGACTTGCCGGAGCCGGTGGCGCCGATGACCAGCCCGTGTGGTCCCATCCCCTGCTGCGCGGACTCCTTGATGTCCAGGCTGATCGAGTGCCCGTCGGCCCCGACGCCGATCGGCACCCGGAGCCGGTCCCGCGGTGGCCGCGGACGCCACGTCTTGTCGAGGCTGATCGAGTAGATGTCCCCGATGCCGAGCAGGTCGGTGAGCTCGGTGTTCCTCGTCAGGGCGTCCTCGCGGACTGGACCCTCACCGGCATACAGCGGGGCCAACCGGCGCGCGAGCGCCTCCGCGGCAGGGATGCTCATCTGGTCGGAGAAGCCCCGGATCGGCTCCTGCCGAGGGACGACCGCTGCCACGCGCACCCGCTGTGAGCCCAGGTCCTCCTCGAGGTGCAGCCGGACCCGGGTCTCGTCGGTGAGCTCCTCCCAGCGTTCCGGGATGTCGATGATCGTCATGCCCTGCACCCCGTCCTCGGTGATGACCGAGTGCCCCGGCGGCACGTAGACGGAGTCGACGACGATGACCACGTGCGGGGCGATCGGCGCGCCCGGGCTCGGGCCGAAGCGCGGCCGCTCGCTGAGGTCGGCCGGCAGCAGCGTCATCAGCTCGTCGAGGTCGCTGCAGAGCAGCCGGCGCGGTCCGGCGGCGTCCGCCTCACGACGGCTCTGTGCGTGCGGCAGCCACTTGACCCAGTCCCACTCGGGCAGCGCGTGCTCGGGGGCGAGGACCGCGATGACGAGCTGGTCGGGTGCGTGCATGAGCGCCGCCTGGGCGAGCAGCGCCCGGGCCTGGGCGCGGGCGTGGTCCTCGCCGCCGGTGATCTCGATCCGGGCGAAGCTGCCCAGCGCCACCGCGGTCGGCAGGTCCGGCAGCACCCGGTGGGTTGCCAGCAGTCGGTGCAGTGCCGACGCCGCGACCGGGTCGAGCTTGTCGATGGTGTCCGACTCCGGCGGCTGCAGATCGAGGCCGAGCCGCTGCGGGCCGGTCGCGTACCGGACGAGCAGGTAGTCCGGGTCCTCCGGGGCCCGTTCCCAGACCCGGGTGCCGTCGGCGGCGACGGCGGCGAGGGCGGTGGGGGCGGGGTGGATCCAGGTCAGGTGCTGTCGCTGTTCGCGAGCTGCGGACCGCGCGACCTCACGGATGGTCCGCAGGTAGTTGAGGTACTCACGGCGGTCGCTCATGATCTGCGAGGTCTTGCCGGCCCGGGCCCGCCAGAGGCTCACGGCCACGAAGCCCAGGGAGGCGAGGAGGAACATGCCCGCCGCGAGGTACCCCTTCGCCCCCTGCCCGCTCGCGGCCACGAAGATCACCGAGCCGATCGAGCCGAGCATCGGGACCGCCGTCATGAGGGCGTTGCCGGCCGCGCCCTCACCGGCGTAGAGGGGCGGCGGCGGTTGCAGCTCGAGCTGCCCGTAGGGCATCGGGGGTGGCGGGATGCGTCCCTCACGGTACGTCGTGGTCGGCGCGGACACTGCTCCCCCTTCCGCGAGTGGTTCCGTTCAGCCCATCGGGTATGCCGGTCAGCCGGGTCACGGTGGCCCCGCCGCCCGTCGATGATCCCAGCGGCATGATAGAGCCATTCGGTCCTGTCGACGGGGTCCGCGGTTGCCGTAGGCTCCCCGTGAGAGCAGACCCGTCCCAGGGAGCAGCACGATGACCGAGGCAGCAGCGGGGGCGCCCGCGCCGGCAGCGCCCACGCCCACCACCCCGGGGACCGGAGCCGTGGCGAGCGACCTGCGCCGCCTGACGGTGGTCTCCGGCCCCCGCCGCCACGATGTCGTCGTCGACGCAGAGCTGCTCCTCGCCGACGTGCTGGCCCTCATTTTCCCGGGAGCGCAGGGCAGGGTGGCACTGTCCATGGCGGGTGAGGTCCTCCCGCTCGACAAGACCGTGGACGAGGCCGCGCTGGCGAACGGGTCGATGTTCATGGCGACCGCGGGTGAGGCCGAGTCCCTGACCGGTCCGCGCGTGACGAGTGTCAGTGCGTCGACGGCGATCTCGGCAGGAGGACGGCGACGCACCGGTCCGCTCGGCCTCGACGGCGGCGTCGGGACCGGTCGCCGGGACAGAGGGGGCGCCATGGGGAAGGTGCTGAGGGGCCCAGCGGCCGGTGTGGCCGCCGGTGGCGTCCCGAGCGCGCCCGGTTCCGGCTCGAGCCGGGGGGCGATGGTCTCGCTGCGACCTGCCTCGCTGCACCCGGCCTCGCAGCCGGGCCGGCCGGGGCCGGTCCGCTCACCGACGAGCGCGCCCGTCGTCCGCCCCGGCGTCCTTGCCGCCGGGGTGATGTCGATGGTGCTCGCGGCGCTGAGCGTCCTCGCGTTCAACCGGGCGCCGGGCAACGGGCCCGGCGCGGTCCTCATCGCGGGAGTGCTGCTCTTCCTGTGCGCCACGGCGGTGGCCCAGATCCCCGGCGCCGACCCGGCCGCCCGGCTCGCCGCACCCGCCCTCGGGGCCGCCGGAGGGGCGGTGGCGACCAGCTTCGTCGACGGGGGGACCCAGGTCCAGATGATCGGGGCCTGCTCCGGAGCCGCCCTCGTCGCGCTCGTGTCCCGGTCCGACCGCGGCCCGGACCGCCTCGTCCCGCGCGTCTGGTTGGCCTTCTCCTGCGTGCTCGGTCTGCTCGCGCTGGTCACCCTCGTCACGGGCACGCCCCTGTCGGGGGTCGCCATCGCGGCGCTGGCGCTGTGCCTGCTCCTTGCCCGGGTCCTGCCCAACCTCGTGTTCGACGTCGACGACGACGTCCTGCTCGACATCCCGCGGCTGTCGGCGACCAGCTGGTCGCCGCGCGAGGCGAGACGCACCCGCCGACGGGGGTGGCGCATCGACGACGAGGCGGTCGAGCGCCTCGTGATCGAGGCGACCGTGGAGCAGCTGGCGGCTCTCGTCGGCCTCACGGTGACGGTGCTCGCGAGCTGCGTCATCCTCATGCTCGACCAGGGCCAGAACCCCTCGTGGCCGGTCCGGCTGCTCCTTGTCGCCGCGGCAACGGCGCTGTCGCTGACGGCCCGTGCCTACCGTCGGCGCGTTGACCGGGTGCTGCTTCGCGTCGCCGCAGCGACTGCGCTGCTGGCGCTCGCCCTGCCGTGGCTGGGCGGGCTGCGCGAGGGCGCCGCGCTGGCGACGGCGGTCGTCGTGCTCGTCGTCGGGGTGCTGGTCGCAGCCTTCTCCGCTGCCGTGGGAAACGGCTACACCTCGTTGTGGGCGGCCCGCCTGGCAGACCTGGCGGAGTCCGTGAGCCTGCTCAGCGCCCTGCCCCTCGCGGTATGGGGTGTCGGCCTGTTCAGCTGGTTCTGGGCCCTGACGTCCGGCTGACGCCACCGGTCCGGCCCCGTCGACGGACGCCCCCGACCCGGTCTGGGTAGCCGACCGGGTCTGAGTACCGGCACTCAAATCTCGGAGCCGTTGTGCGGGTGCGGCCCGGCGGTTCCCGCGGAAAGCGTTGCTGCCGTGCTCAGCATGGCTATTGTCGGAGCGGGACGGGGGGAACCGGGTTGCGACCGACCCACGACCCGCGGGAACCGATCACGGAAACAGCCCGTCACATGGCGGACCAACACGATCCCCGAAAGCCCGGGGGGGACATCCAGTCAAACAGGAGGGGTCATGGGAAAGAACACCCAGCAGCGGCTCGGTGCGCAGAAGCAGGCTGCCGACAAGGTGTTGCAGAAGCGGCAGCAGTTCGACTCGGATCTGACGCGCTTGCACGGCAAGGGCAGCGATCTGCAGTCGCACTACAAGGGACAGGGTGCGGCGGCGTTCTTCCAGCTGTTGAACACCTGGCTCGACGACGCCGGCAAGATCGTCGGCGAGTTCGACGGCTTCGCCAACAGGCTGGTCCAGACGGACGTCACGACGGCCAAGTCGCAGGAGTCGCAGGCCTCGACGTTCAGCCAGGCCAAGACCACCATTCCCACCCGGCTCGGCTGAGCCGGACGCACCCGACACCACAGACCTAGTTTCGAAGGGGAGAAGACATGCAAGAGGACATCGTCAAGGTTGACGTCGCCAGGCTCAACGAGATGGAGGGCGACCTCAAGAGCACCCACCGCAAGCTCCAGGACGGGTTCGACAACCTCTCGTCCGAGTTGCTTCGGACGCTCGCCGAGTGGGGTGACGGGACGGACTCCCGCAACGCCTACAACGCGTTCAAGGCCCGCGTCGACAAGATCTTCGCGGAGATGAAGGACGCGCTCAACAAGATGCCCCCCGCAGTTGCCCAGGCGGCGGCGGACGCGAGCCACGCCGAGAGGACCAACGCCGGCCGCTTCCAGTGACCCAGCGCAGGTCGAAGCACAGCACGTGAAGCACAGCACGTGAAGCACAGCACGTGAGGCACAGCGCTCGGGCGGCCGCAGAGCAGCCCGGTCAGCGACAGGACGGACCCGCCACCGCGCGGGTCCGTTCCCGTGTGTGGGCGGGTGGGGGCGGAGCGGAACCGAGACCGGACCGCCACCGTCTACCTGGCGTACGGCAACGATGGTGGGCCATGATGAGGGGGGCGCGGCGCCGGCCCCGCAGCGGGACCGGCATACCGACCGGGCCCCAGGACCAAAGGACATGTGACCACGGACGCGCGCAACAATGGGTACTGACTGAGAGGGGACAGACATGGGCCTTTACATGCGGCCGGAAGAGGTGCTGCGGACCAACGCCGAGGCACGCAAGAAGGCGGGTGAGGCCATCGAGGCGGCCAACCGGGCGGTGTCGGCGCTCAACGGCCTCAAGGGGACAGACATCTTCGGACCCTCGCCGGCCGGCAAGCACGTCGACACGGTGTTCGGACTGAGCGCCCGCTCCATCGACGAGCTGGTCACCCAGATCAACGAGAGCGTCGTCCAGCTCACGGCCGCGGTCCACGCCTCGGCCAACCTCGTCATCAACACCGACGAGAGCGGACAGGCGGACTACAAGAAGGCGGAGGCAGCCGCTCGCAGCGGCGCCCACAACGTCGAGCACTCGGGGATCAAGCCGGGCACACCGGGCTACGTGGCACCCGCAACCGGGCAGAACCTGACGGACGGGCCGGCCGCGCCGTCCGGTCCCGGCAGCACGCCCGCGCCCTCCCCCGCGACCGCCAGCAGCTGACGGCGACCCGCGTGTTGCCCCCGGCAGGGCGTGCGGGAGACCTGCGCGCATGAGCCCCGCCCGACCAGGACGCTGGCGCCGGCGGGAGCTGGCCATCGCGCTGGTCGCCTTGGTCGCTGCTGGTGCGCCGGCCGGTCCACCGGCTGCGTCCGCGGCGGTCCCCCCCGGCAGCGGCTCCGCCCCGGCGATGGCAGCCGGGGGGAGCCCGGCGGACTGGGAGGCGGGTCAGTGGTGGCTGCGCAACGCGAAGATCCGGGAGCGGCACGCGGCCGGCCTGACCGGGAAGGGGGTGAACATCGCGCTCATCAACGGACCGGTGTTCACCGGCATCCCGGAGCTGCAGGGCCAGCGGGTGCTGCCGTCGTGGACGGCGTGCGACCGGCCCGGGGACGAGCGAAAGGGTCCGACGACGGCGGGCTCGAAACAGCTGGGCGACCTGCCGTTCCACACCACGTCGATGGCCGCGCTGGTGGTGGGCAACGGACGTGGGACCGGACCCGGGGGAGCGGGCATCCTCGGGGTGGCCCCCGATGCGACGCTACGGACCTACGCGTTCTTCAACTCGCTGGACCCGGACCAAAAGCTGGCGTGTCACCCTGACCGGGACGGGGAGGCCATCGACCGGGCGGTGGCCGACGGGGCGAACATCATCTTCATCCCGATGCACTTCGACGGTGCCGATGTGTTGCAGGCGGCGATCAACCGGGCAGTCGTCAAGGGGGTGGTCGTCCTCAGCGCGGCGGGGAACGACGGCCCCCAGAACGTCGTCGGGCGGCCAGGGGACATGAGGGGGGTGCTCGTCATCGGGTCGCTGGACCGCGACGGGGGGACGTCCGCGCTGAACCCGACGAGCAACTCGTCGGAGCTGAACACAGCGGGGGGCACCTTCGACATCCACGCGCTCGCCCCGGGGATGGACATCCTCGGCGGGGCGGTGGTCGGCGGCCAGTGGGAGTCCAACCGCCTGCAGCGCGGGTCATCGGCGGCGTCCGCGATCGTCGCGGGACAGCTGGCGCTGATGAAGCAGAAGTGGCCGACCGCGACCGGCAACCAGCTGCTCTACTCCCTGCTGCGCAACACCAACCGCGACCCCAACGGACCGGTCTGGACGCCCCGGGCAGGGTTCGGGACGACGTCTTTCGAGAAGACACTGGCCGTCGACCCTGCCCAGTACCCGGACGTGCACCCGTTCTACGGCAGGCTGAGCGACGTCGTCAACGACAACCCGGCCAAGCCCTTCATACCCACCGAGCTCGACGCCAAGGGGGAGCTGCCGCAGGCCCCCGTGCCAGCGGTCCCGCGGGCCACCTCGGCCACCTCGCCCGCGAGCTCGGCTCCCGCAGCCACCAGCGTCACGGCGCCGTCCACACCGCCGTCCACGGCGCCAGTCACACCGCCGGTCAACGCGGGGGGCCCGCCGTCCGGCTCCAGCACCTCGAGTCCGGTGCCGTGGGTGGCGGCCGTGCTCCTGCTGCTGGGCGTCCTGGCCGGCCTCGCCGTCCTGATGCGGAACCGCAGACGCGCCATCACCATCTGACCAACCGAGCACACCTACCCAGAGGGGAACACCATGTTGACACCAGACGGGGGCGGAGGCCCCAGCGGCGGACCGAACGAGCAGCGCCTCATCAGGGCGGCGTTCGAGGCCGAGATCGACGCCATCGGCAAGGCCAGGGGCCTCGTGGCCACCACGAAGGACAACCTGGACACCGTGGTGAGCGCGCTGCGCCGCTTCGCCCCCCAGATCGCTGGTGACTGGGAGTCTGCGGACGGGCAGGCAGCGGTGAGCGCGACCATGGACCTGGCCTCGGCGATCAACGACAAGACGGTCGCCCTCAGCACGACGGCGAAGGCGCTGTCCGCCGCCCATGGGGCGGTCGAGGCGGCACAGAACGCGTGGCTCGCCTCGGGCTCACCGCCCTCCCAGCCGACGGCCCCGAACGTGCCTCCAGACGCCCCCAACAACGTCCAGATGCGTTCGGCAGCAACGTACCGGACCCAGATGACCACCTACGACGGTGCGGTTTCCGCGCGTGAGGCCAAGATGGCCGACATCTACAACACCTACCAGACCCAGCTGAGCGCCGCGGGCTTGAAGATGGCCCAGGCCAACAGCATCGACCAGAAGTACGACAGCTCCGGCGGGGGCAGCGGCCCCGGCGGAGGATCCACCGGTCCCGGGGGGCCAGGCGGCGCCTCGCCCGGCGGCGGCACCCTCCCCAGCGGCGGTCCCGCGGTTGGCCCGCTCGGCGCTGGGGGGCCCTCACCGGTCCCGGGCTGGCACCCCGGCTCGGGTTCGGGCGGTATCGACCTCCCGTCCCCCGGCGGCCACCTCCCGACGCCGGGATTCCCCCCTTACCCGGACCCGGGGGGCGCCCTCCTCCCGCCGGGCAGCTACCCCCCTGGCGGCCCCCTCCCGACGCCGGGGGGCCATCCCCCGGGCTACCTGCCCACCCCGGGGGTCGATGGTCCGTCCGCTCCCGGTTCGCCCGGGCCTGGTGCGGACGGTCGGACCCTGCCCGCCGTCGGCTACCCGGGACCGTCGTCACAAGTGGGGCTCCCCGGCTCCTCCGTCGACGTGGACGGGGGCGCAGCAACGATGCCCGGCCTCGCGGGCGCCGGGCCGGGAGTCGGCGGCCTGGCGGGTGGCGCCGGCTACGCCACCGGCGGCCTCGGTGCGGTTGGTGCCGGCGGGTTGGCCGGGATCGCCGAGGGAGGCATCGGGGTCGCGGCCGGGACGATCGGGATGAGGGCCGGCCGCGCCGCTTCCGGAGCCAGGGGGTCCTCCAGTGGACGCGCCAGCGGCGCCGCAGGTGGCGTGCCGGGCATCGGCGTCATGGGCGGGCCAGTCGGCGGTGGCGCCAGCCGGGCGGGTGGCGCGGTGCGGGCCGCGGGGCTGGCAGGACGCCCCGGAACGGCCGCGACGGGTATGCCGGGCGCAATGGTCGGCGGGGCTGGCGGGGTCGGCGGCAGGTCAGGCGGTCGCAGCACTGGCGGCCGCGGCGGTCCCGCGGGCAAGACGAGGATCGGCAACGGCTCGGGTCCGGATGGGTCCGGGGCGAAGGACAAGGGCGCCGGTCGCGGCGCCGGTGGTCGGGGCGCGGGCGGGCGGGCGGCTGCCTCCGGCGAGCGCGGCGGCGCGGGTGTGGCTGCGGCCGCGACGGGCGGCGGGGGGAAGGGCAAGGGCAGGACGGTCAAGGGCGACTCGCTCGTCACCGAGGACGACTGGGTCGAGGACGGGGACAGCTCGGACGGGGTCGTCCGGTAGGTCTCTGCGACGAGGGGCGGTCGGTGCCGGCGCACCTCGCCGGCACCGGTCCCGCCCGCCGTTCCACGCTAGAGTCCACCTCGCCCCTGACGAACGCTTGGAGACCGAGTGAGCGCGAACCCGCCGTCCGCTGACCTCGTGCGGCTGACGGTGTCCGCCAGGAACCGCACCACGGATCTCGTCCTCCCGTCCCGGCTGCCGCTCGCCGAGATCCTTCCGGAGGTGGCGTCGATGGCGGGGTCGCTCGACGCCTACGAGGCCTACGGTGGATACGCACTGGTCCAGGTCGATGGCCGGGCGCTGGACCCCGACTCCAGCTTCCTGGCTCAAGGGGTCCGCGACGGTGCGGTCCTCAGCCTGGTCACGGGCGCGGAGGCGGGGGAGAAGAAGGTCTACGACGACGTCACGGAGGCGGTGGCCGACTCCGTCGAGAACGTCGGCGCCGGGTGGACGGAGCAGGCAGCCCGGCTCACCACGCTCGGGGTGTCCGCGTTGCTCCTTGTTCTCGGGGTGCTGGCCCTGTTCATCCAGCGCGGCCACGGCCCGGTGGTGGTGATCGTCGCCTCGGTGGCGACGGTGCTGCTGGTCCTGGCCGGAGCCGTCTTCGCAAGAGTGCGCTCGGACCTCGCCGCGGGAACCGTGGTCCTGCTCGCTGCGGCGCTGTTCGCCGTCGTCGGCGTGCTCAGCAGCGTGCAGGGCGACCCGTTCCAGCTGCCGTTGCTCGGCGCCGGCATCGCGCTCGTGGTCGTCGGGGCGGTGAGCATGGGCGTGGCCCGCGGTCGCGGCTGGGCCTTCATGCCGGTCCTCGTGCTCGGTTTCGCCGGCGCCGCAATCGGGGGGATCACGGTGGCCAACGCGTTCGAGCCGGCACGGGTCGTCGCCATCCTCATGGTGGTGGCAGTCATCCTCGGGAGCGTGATCCCCTGGTTCGCCCTCTCCTCCTCGCGGACGATGGTCCGCCCGCTGCAGTCCGAGGGCGAGATCCTCGCCGACCCGCCCCCCATCGACCCC
>JAABUN010006054.1_pt1 | contig 14300 bp, 19 predicted proteins | sample 5559311 | NCBI WGS metagenome assembly JAABUN01 (sample SAMN10711877, study PRJNA513370) | rock metagenome | isolation source: Antarctica rocks | place: Antarctica: Victoria Land, Siegfried Peak sud | reverse complement strand
TCGGTGCCCTCGGGCATACTCTCGAACAGCCCCACGAACGCGGTCCGGACCAGAAAAGTTTCACACAGCAAGGAACATCCCGACACACGGTTGTCCAGGAGGGCAGTATGAATGCTCCGTCCCGGTGCTGGTCGACCGGGTGCAACAGGCCCGGGTCGCCAACGCGCTGGAGCCCGAGTGGGAGGCGCGGTTCGAACCGCGCTCTTACGGGTTCCGGCCCGGGCGTGGCTGCCACGACGCGATCGAGGCGATCTTCTGGACGCTCAAGGGCCGTCGGTCCAAGCGACAGTGGGTTCTCGACGCCGATCTGTCAGCGGCGTTCGACCGCATCGACCACGAGCGGCTGCTGGCTCACCTCGGCACCTTCCCCGGACGGGGCATGGTCGCCGGGTGGCTGGTTGCTGGCGTGATCGAGCAGGGCCGGTTCGCCCCGACCGAGGAGGGCACTCCTCAAGGTGGGGTGATCAGCCCGCTGCTGCTGAACATTGCGCTGCACGGGATGGAGGAAGCCGCCGGAGTCCGCTATCTACGCTGCGACCCTCACGGGGCGAACGTGGCTGCGGGCGCACCGGTGCTGGTGAGGTACGCCGACGACTTCGTCGTCCTGTGTCACACCAGGGACCAGGCCGAACAGGCTTGGCACCGGCTGGGTCAGTGGCTGGCCCCACGGGGCCTGGCGTTCAACGAGGACAAGACACACATCGTCCACGTGGACCAAGGCTTCGACTTCCTGGGGTTCAACGTGCGCCGCTACCGCGGCAAGCTGCTGATCAAACCCAGCCCGGCGGCCGTCAAGCGGATCCGGGCCCGGCTCGCCGCCGAGGTGGTCTCCCTCCGGGGAGGCAACGCCGAAGCGGTGATCCGGCGGCTCAACCCCATCATCAGGGGCTGGGCCGCCTACTACCGGATCGCGGTCTCCAAGGAGGTGTTCGCCACGTTGGACCATCATCTGTGGTCAGACACCTACCGGTGGGCGCTGCGCGCCCACCCGAACAAGACGAGGCACTGGGTCGTTGACCGGTACTTCGGCGCGTTCAACCGGTCCAGGCACGACCGGTGGGTCTTCGGTGACCGCGACAGCGGCATCTACCTCCGCCGGTTCGCCTGGACCAAGATCGTCCGCCACCGCATGGTCATGGGTACCGCGTCACCAGATGACCCGGCCCTGGACCAGTACTGGGCGCGGCGGCGCCGCACGTCGTTCTCCCTGCTGGGCGGACTCACCGCGTCCTTGCTGCTCCGGCAACAAGGACGCTGCCCCGCCTGTGGAACGTTCCTGCTGCACGCCGACCTCGGCCCACAAAGCCCACGAGAGTGGGAACAGTGGACCCGCACCCTCACGAGAGCACTGAGCATGAACGCCCTCGTGCAGGACAACGCCCCCGGCGACGATCAGACCGCTTACCGCTTGACCCACGCCCACTGCCACCACCGCAACGGCAGCGGGCCCAACAAGAATCAGCCGCGGACGCCCTCGGGGCTTGCTTGAGCCGGATGCGGTGAAAATCGCACGTCCGGTTCTGAGGGGGCCCGGGCGCAGCAATGCGCTCGGGCTACCCGACAGCAACACTACCGGTTTCTATCCGCGTCTTCGTGTCGACACCACCAGTTCCGGGGCGGTGGGTCAAGCCGGTGGGGTGCTGCTGACGGAGACGATCGCCGCGTGCGGGCTGGGCGTGGCGCTCTCGTCGGCGTTGGCGCCGTGGCGTAAGCCGTTGGCGGTGCACGACCCGGCCAAGGTCGTCCTGGATCTGGCGGTGACCCTGGCCCTGGGCGGGGACTGCCTGGCGGACGTCGCGGTGCTGCGCGGCGAGCCGGGCCTGTACGGGCTGGTGGCGTCGGACCCGACGGTCTCGCGCACGATCGCCGCGCTGGCCGCGGACGCTCCGGCGGCGTTGGCGGCGATCAACACCGCCCGTGCGACGGCGCGGGCTCGGGTGTGGAAGCTGGCCGGGGTCCACGCGCCGGACCACGACACGGACGCGGGCAAGCCGCTGATTATCGACCTGGACGCGACCTTGGTGACCGCCCACTCCGAGAAGGAGAACGCCCGCCCGACGTTCAAGCGGGGGTTCGGGTTTCACCCGTTGTGCGCGTTCGTCGACCACGGCGCCGAAGGGACCGGTGAGCCGCTGGCGGTGCTGCTGCGTGCGGGTAATGCCGGCTCGAACACGGCGAGCGACCACATCGCGGTGATCAAGGACGCCCTCGCGCAGCTGCCTGGACACCGGCCCGGGACCCGGGCCGGGCGCAAGGTGCTGATCCGCGCCGACGCCGCCGGCTGCACCCACGACGTCCTGGCCTGGATGGCCGGTCAGCGGCTGTCGTACTCGGTCGGGTTCACGTTGCCGCACAACACTGCTGGGCTGCTGGCGTTGATCCCCAAGGAGGTGTGGACCCCGGCGTACGACGGCCACGACGAGATCCGCGACGGCGCGTGGGTCGCCGAGCTCACCGGACTGCTCGACCTGAGGAGCTGGCCGGCCGGGATGCGGGTCATCGTCCGCAAGGAACGACCCCACCCCGGCGCGCAGCTGCGGATCACCGACGTCGACGGGATGAGGATCACCGCGTTCGCGACCAACACCAAGACCGGCGGACCGGGCACCCAGCTGGCGGATCTCGAGCTGCGGCAACGGCGCCGGGCCCGCTGCGAGGACCGGATCCGGGTCTCGAAGGACACCGGACTGATGAACCTGCCCCTCTTCGGGTTCAACCAGAACCGGATCTACTGCGCCATCGTCGCCCTGGCCGTCGAGCTCACCGCGTGGATGCAGATGCTCTCCCTGAACGACCACGACGCCAGAAGGTGGGAGCCGAAACGGCTGCGGCTACGACTGTTCACCATCCCGGCCACGATCGCCCGCACCGGCCGACGAGTCCGCCTCCACCTCGCGGCCAAGGCCCCATGGGCCGACCTGCTCGACACGGCAGTCCAACGACTACGAGCCCTCACCGCAGCACCCGGGTAAGGCCCACCCCACCGTCCCGACAACCACGGCACCACCCCCAGCCAGCTGGAACCGGCGCCAACCCGAGACGACACTCGGGCCACCGTCACACCCCCATGCCAGAATCAACACAGACAACGGCGCCGAAGCCGCACCAACACTCAACGGCCAAGCGATGAAAGATCCGATGCTCCTACTGTCAAGTGGCGGCGGGTATCGGTAGGGCGGCGAACACTTCGCGGGCGATGTAGCGCTTGAGGCAACGGATGGCTTCGGTCTTGCTCTTGCCGTCCTTGACGCGCTTGGCGAGGTAGTCCTTGGTGCGTGGATCGCAGTGCAGGCGCACGAGCGTGATGCGCCATAGGGCGGCGTTGGCCTGTCGGTCACCGCCGCGGTTGAGCCGGTGGCGGTGGGTCTTGCCGCTGCTGGCCTGGACCGGGCTGACGCCGCAGAGGGAGGCGAAGGATCGCTCGTTGGCGAGGCGCTCAGGGTTGTCACCGGCCGTCAGGAGCAGGGTCGAGGCGACGTCCGGACCGACGCCCTTGAGCGCAGTTAGATCGGGTGCGACCTGCTCGGTGATCCGCTTGAGGCGCAGCTTGACCCCGCGGAGCCTGTCGTTCAGGTCAAGGACGCGTTGAGCGAGCTCACGCAGGCCGAAGCGAGTGATCCCCGCCAGGCTGTCGTCGTCGCTGCCGACCCGGAACCCCGCGCAGGTCGCCAGCAGCTCCCGTTGGGTCAGCTCCCGTAGCTTGGCCCGCAGCTCTTCCGGTGCGGTCACCAGCAGCGCCCGCAGTTGGTTCAGCGCCTGAGTGCGGGTCTTGGCCGCGCTGCGCTGCAACAGTTTTAGTGTCCGCAGCGCCTCCACCGGGCCGTCGTGGGTCTTGGGTGTGGCGTTGGCCTCGCCCGACAACACCGCCCGGGCCGCGGCGATCGCGTCGATGACGTCGCTCTTGCCGTGCCGGCGGCGGACCTGCCGGTTGGGCCGCATCACCTCGACGACCTTGACGTGCTCGGTTCGCAGGTGCCGGGCCAGCGACACGCCGTAGGTGCCGGTGCCCTCGACACCGACCTGGTCCAGATCACCGAAGGTCCGCATCCAGGCCAACAGGCCCCGGTAGCCGGCCGCGGTCGTCGGGAACTCGGCGGTGTCCAACACACCGCCGACGGCCGTGACGACCGCGGCGACGTGCAGATCGAGGTGGGTGTCGACGCCACCGGTAACGACAAGGCGTGGTTCTGCGATCGTGGTCATGTCCGTCCTCTGGCTCGCACTTGCAGGGCGGGCACGCGCGGCGGCGGTCGGACGGTCCAGGGACGGGTGCCTGGTGCAACAGGCTCCTACAAGGTCACTCCCACCAACGACGTGCCAAGTCGTCCTCCCGCCCGACCGACGAATCGGATCCAAGGCAGCAACCTCGCCCCGGGGCTAAGAAGAGTCAGGCCGGGCGGGAGAACGACTCCATCCAACATGCCTGGGCTAGGGCGCGCGCGTCGTACCCGTCATCGCCATCGGGCTTGTCGCTGTCGCCAAAGCCGCGCATGTCTGGAACCAGCACCGCAAGACCTGCTTCCGCGAGGGCCGGCGCGACACCGCGCCATGCAAAGCCGGTGGACAAGAAGCCGTGCCACAGGATCGCCGGCTGACCGTCTGGGTCGCCGCCGATCCAGTAGTGCAGGCGAATGCCGTTGACCGAGACCGTCTCGCTACGGAAGCCGGGGATCGCTCCTACGGGAAGCATGGCGTTCATGCGCGGGCCCAGGCGACGGGAGCATCGGCGATGTCGCCGTCAACGCCTGGACGGGAAGGATGCCCCTGCGGCGTGCTCCAGTCCTGCATGAGTTTCACAACCATACCGGCCTGATGATCCATCAGCACCGGGCGCAGAACTTCTGGCCTGAAATGAGGTGAAGCGGCCATGGCGACTCCTCTCGTTCTCGTTCGTTGAGCCCTAGGCGGCGAGCGGACGACAGTCGGTGAAGCCCCTTGTGTGCGACGCCGTGGGCGCGCCTAAGCATGAGCCGCCGTCTCCTCCGCGAAAGCCCTATAGGTCCGCATGGGTCGCCCTAGCATTGCGGCGATCCGCTCCGATGCGCCGTCCGGCGCGACCATGCCGTCGCGCTGGAACCCGCGGAACATTCCGGCGACGTCGTAGGCGATGGCGTTTGGCGCCATCTTCTCGAACCTCTTCTCGAAGGCGCGCAGGTCGTCACCCGGATAGGTGACCTCTTTTCCCAACACCTCGGTCCAAGTCCGGACCGCCGACTGCGCGGTGATCACGTCGGGTCCATGAATCTCGATAATTTCGGTCGGAAGCGGATCGGGTGACCGGTCACGTCTGATCAACTCGATCGCGGCCACCTCGCCGATGTCGCGCGCGTCGGCCATTGACGTGCCCAGGCTCCCGATCGGCATTGGCATCTGGTGTGTCTTCGCGGCCGGGGCGTCGTTCTGGAAGAAGTAGTTCGGACGCAGGATCGTGGTTGGGATCCTGAACTTTTGGATCATCAATTCGGCGGCATACTTTGCGCAGGCATGCGGACAATCAAGAAACGTGTCTGCATTGAACATCGAGAAGTATACGACCCGCTGGATGCCCGCCTCTTGGGCAAGATCGAGCATGAGCAGCGCGCGATTGAGCTCGTCTGCGACGACTGGGTTCAGCAGGAACAGCGTGGTCATCCCGCTCATCGCCTTCCGCATGGAGTCCATGTCGGTCGTGTCACCCTCAACGAGGATGACGTTGTCGTGGGGCTTGGCCTGGGCCTCATGGATTAGGGCGTGGACCTCGACGTCGCGCCGGGCGATCTCTGCAACCACCTGGGTTCCGATAGTCCCTGTGCTTCCTATGACTAGAATCGACATGGCTTGGTCCTTGAGTTTTGGCCCGAAGGCGCTGGTGGAGCCGCAGACGCGAAAGGCGCGCGCGGCCATGGTGGTAGGTATCGGCGCCGACCTTGCGACCGGACCGGTGGTCATCGGCGCTTGGGCTTCACCCTTCGCCGGCGTCCGCTCTCGCGCCTGTACCGCCCCCTCGGGCTTGAACCAGGCGTTCATCGTGCGGCCATGGGGGTTCGCGCCGCGTGGTTGATCAGAGTCGCGAGCGTGGGGTGCATGACGCCGGAGAAGGCGAACTTGCGCACGTGAGAAGATGACCGCGGCCGCCGACAGCGGGCGACTCCGTCTGCGGGCCGCGACGCGCAACGCGATCACGAGCCTGACGCCCGCCGACTCGCCGGCGAACACGATCAGATGGGTCCGCACCCCGCTGTCGAGCAGGGTGGTTTGGACTGTGAGGATGTCATTAACCGCGGTGGGCGCGGGGTGTTGGGGCGCCAGTCGGTGGTTCACGGACACGGCGTGCGCTCCGGCGCGCAGAACAAGTTCACACAGCAGCCCCGACACGGTTGCTGCATCGCCAAGGGCGTAGGCGCCACCGTGCAGGGAGAGAATGCGGAGGCCCTTGTCGGTCATCCGTACACGATCTCGACGGTGTCGACCCCGCCGATCCGGGCTCTGTTCGAGATGACATCGGTGGGGGTGGGACGGCGTCCAGCATTGCGAGCAGCTTCGGGCGCTCGATCTCGAGGTCGCTGCCCAGATCGAGGGGCGCTGCCCGCATCGCCTGGTCGACTGCGGCGCTCGGCAGCGGTCACCGGCGCTGCTCCAGCCAGGTTGAGAGATCGAACACGGTTGGGTGTACGGCGCGGGTCAGCGCGAGGTCACCTTGGTAGGCGGGGGTGTCGGCGAACCAGCCGAACATGGCCTTGCGGTCCTCGTCGTCGCCCAAGGCGGCGAGGGGGAGGGCCTCGTACCGGCCGGTCGTGCCCAGGTGTTCTCCGATTCGGTTGGCGATCGCGTCGGGGGTGAGCACGTCGCCGGTGATCTCGATCGCGTCGACGTCGATGACCGTCGGATCGACGAGCAGCGCGGCGGAGACCACGCCGATGTCGCGGACCGCGATGAGCTGCAGCGGCACGGTCCCCGACATCGGGAGTCGGAGGACGAACTCGCCCTCGCCGCCGCCGTTGAGGGCGCCGGTGAAGTTTTCCATGAAGAATGTCGGGCGTACGAAATGCGCCGGGATGACGGCTGCCAGGTGCTCCTCGACGCGTCGTTTGCTCTCGAAGTGTGGAATACCGCTCGAGCGTTCGGCCCCGCCCACCGAGGAGTAGACGACCCGCGGCACCCCGGCGCGGACCGCGGCGTCGGCGATCGCCCGCCCGTGCTCGATTTCTCCCTCGGTGCCCTTGGGGCCGGCGAAGGTGGTCATCATGAACAGGGCGGCGACACCGTCGAGGGCGGCGACCATCGAGTCGGCGTCGTCTTGGTCTGCGTGGACCAGGGTGACCTGGCGGTGGGCCAGTGCTCGGCTCTTCGCCGAGCCGGGATCGCGGACGAGGGCACGGACCGGATGACCGGCCGCGAGCAACGCGTCGACGACGGCGCCGCCCTGCTGGCCGGTCGCGCCGATGACGGCGACGGGAAGGGTGTCGGGTTCTGGCATCGGAGCTCCTCGTGAACGGGTCAGCGGCCGGCGTCGCCGGGCCGATCCTGGGTCGGCGCGGTCAGTGCTCCGGGGCTGCGAAGATGCCGTGCGTCTCACTGATCGCCTTGATCCGCGCCGGATCGGGCATCGCGACGTGCGGTCCGGGGATGACCAACTCCGAGGCGTGCTCGCCCAGCTCACTGATCACCTCGGCGAAACCCGCCGGCGTATTGATCAACAGGGTGCGCCCCGGGCCGTCGTCGGAGACGGCGAAGCCGTGGGGGACGTTGCGGGGCAGGAACCCCAGAGCGCCCGGCCCCGCCTGCCACGTCTGCTCCCCGCAGTGGAAGGTGAATCGTCCCTCGAGCACGTAGAACGTCTCGTCCTGGACACGGTGCACATGCCGCGGTGGGGAGTATCCGGCGGGAACGCGGTGATCGACGATGTCCACACGGCCCTTCGTCGAGTGACCACCGACCTTGTTGATCGTCAGGGAGCCGAGCCAGAAGAACGCGTCACCCTCGTCGACGCTGAGCACAAACCCCCCGGTGGGCGGCGTTGCGGTGGAGTCAGGCGAACTCACGATGGTGTACCTCCTCCTGATCGCTGGGACGTCTCGACGGTCATGAACGACCACCCAGTTCGGTCAGGAAGTCCTTCAGGCCACGTGGTTCGCGTCGCAGGACACTGCGCAGGACCAGGGCGTTGCCCCCGTGGAGCCCGAACCTGTCGTAATCCTGGAACATCGCCGTCAGCCCCTCGGGCTGCCCGGGCGGCAGTCCGTTCGGGTCTTCGGCCGTGAGTTCTCGTCCGGCGACCTCGCTCATCAACGCTGCGATCGACACCCGGTCGTGGGTCCCGGGCGCCGCCAGTTCGAAGGTGCCCTGGTCGAGGGTGTCCCCGGTGAAGGCGGTCGCCACGACGTCGGCCACGTCGCGGTAGTCGACGTAGGTCATCCGCGAGTGCTTCGACCACGGCATCACCACGGTCCCGGACTCCAGCGCCTGCTGGTAGGCACCGGCCAGACCCTGCAGGAACATCGCCGGCTGCAGCACCACGAAGGCCAGCTCGGACCGGTAGAGGGCCTCCTCGACCGCCCGGGTGTCTGCGTGGTTCACCAGCGAGAGTGACGGGTGGTAGACCCCGGAGTAGACCATCTTCCGCACGCCGGCGCGGACTGCGGCCCCGACGGCGTTCAGGGCCAACCGCGTCGCGTCGGGTGCAAATGCGGGAGTGATCAGGAAGACGCCGTCCATGCCCGCCATTGCCGCATCGAGGCTCGTGCGGTCGCCGAGATCGCCGTGGACGATCTCGCGCGCCCCTGCCGCACGCGGGATGTCGGCTTTGGCGGGATCGTGCACCAGCGCTCGGACCTCGATTCCCCGCGACACGAGCGCCGGTACGACGAGACCGGCATACGTCCCGGTCGCCCCGATGGCGAGGACTTTCACCGTCGACTCGACAACGGCCGGGCCGACTCGAACGGGCTCCTAGCGAAGCAGGTGCCGATCCGTCCCAACCTGCTCAGCCGCAGGTGTCGTCTCGGCCCGGCACTCGCGACGGGACGGCTCATGGGGCTCCTGACGGTGTGGACCCCGCACCGGATACGGACGAGATCGTCCGCTTAACATAGGACTAGCCGGGCGGATCCGCAACTACCGGGGCCAGTCCTCGCAAGAAAAGCGTCTTCTGGCGCCGGGCCAAGCGAGTCCAGGCCGGGGTGAGCGGCTGCGCGAGCATCGCTCCGAAGATGACGACATCGCTGGTCGTGACGTCGTCACGGATGCCGTGGTCCGCGCGTCCCCGTGCCAGGAGCAGCGCGATCGTGCGATGGACCTCGGCCTGGACGGCGGCTGTCACGGGCGGCAGGTCACCGGGGCCGCTGTGGAGGGGCAGCACGAGCTCCGCGCGGTGGTCGATCGTACGATCGAGGAACCACCCGATCCCGTTCAACCCGGACCCGCCCCTCTCGGCTGCGTCCTGCACGGCCGCAAGGACAAGCCGGAACGATCGCTCGGTGAGCGCCTCCAGCAACGCCTCCCGCGTGGCGTACCGCCGGTAGAGCGTGCCAACGCCGACGCCCGCCTCTGCGGCGATCGTGGCCATCGGAACCTGCCGGCCGTGCCGCAACATCGTCGTCACCGCCGCCGCAAGCACCCGCTCTTGATTGGCGAGGGCATCACGGCGCAGCTGGCGCCGACCGGTCATCGGCTCGGAAGTCATCGAACCAGCGTCGCACCAGGTCTCGGACCGTGTAACAGGGCGTTCAGTGTAATTCAGCACAATCGGGGCAGTTGTTACGTAGAAGCCCCGCTCCGCCGAATGCCCGACCATGCCGGCCACGGCCAACTCTCTCACCACCAAGATCACGGGGGCCTTCGCGGCCCTGCACGGGCTTCACCACACTGACGGAGAGGCCCTGGCCCGGGTGCTGGTCGCGCAGGAACGGGGCACGCCGATGACCGCGGCCGTGCTGGCCACGGAGCTCGGGCTGACCTCAGGGGGGATCACGTTCGTGGTGGACCGCCTCGAGCGCGCCGGGCACCTCAACCGGGTGCGCGACGACACCGACCGGCGCAAGGTGCTCCTGCATTACTCCCCGGGCGGGCGGGCGTTGGCTGACGAGTTCTTCGGCCCATCGAGAAGCGCAGCGCCGCCGTGATGGACCAGTTCACCCCCGAGGAGCTCGAGGTCGTCCGCCGCTTCCTCGCCGCCACCGGTGCGGCCATGGCCGCCCATCGCCAGTCCCTGACCCCCCAGGCCGCGGGCAGTCAAGCCCCGGGTGGGCGACCCGACCGTGCGTCCGGCGCGTGAGGCGGGCCGGGCCGCACGGCCGCGAGTAAAGGCATTCCCCCACTTCAGCCTGGACCTGCCGCCGATACGCTCAGATCCATTATCGGCCATCCGCCAGACACGGGTGTAGAGGTCCGCCGTCGCGAATCGGGCACAGGCCGTGCCGCCAGCACGGTGAGGCGGCTGGGCTACCACGGCGAACATCGGCCACCCGGGCAGCGACAACAGGGTTTGGACGGCCGAGGTGAGGATGCCGATGAGGGCGTGCTCCTTCGCGGATGGTCGGTGCTCATCCGGCGTCGCGGGTGCTGGCCGCAGGCGCGGTGGTGTAGCGCGCCATGATTTCGCCCGTCGACTCCGGGGTCACTGGCCGCCCCGACGCGATCATCTCGGCCATGTCTCGGAAGTACTGGATGTAGAAGGAAGGCGAGAAGGTCGAGAGCATCATCATCGGCTCGTCACCAGGGTTCTCGAACGTGTGCGGAACCCCAGGTGGGACCACCACCAGGGAGCCGGCGGGCGCGTCGTACACATCGTCGCCGCTGATGAACCGGGCGGTCCCCGAGATGACGTAGAACCCCTCATCGTGACGACCGTGCAGGTGTTGGGGCGGCCCTTGGGTGTGCGGTGCGAGTGTGGAGACTGCCATGCCGAGGCGCCCGTCGGTAGTGCTCCCGTCTTCGAGGATGCGCATCTTCGTGGAGCCGAGGTCGACCGGCTCGCCTTCGAGTGGGCCGGTGATCGAGATCGTTGCCATAGTTTCTCTCCTGGTTCGTCGGGGTGGCTTGGCCACCGTCGTGAGGGGGTGTGTTTCGAGCTAGACAGCCAACTTTCCGCACCGCGCGCCCCAGGCGCGAACTCGAAATCGGTCGCGTCCTCCGAGTGGATGACGTGGGCGGATCCGCCGTGACGAGGGAGGGCAGGCCTAGGTTTCGGCTGTCGAACGGCGGACCGTCTCCATCGCCAGCGACGTGTAGGGCTGCCCGACGTAGGCGGTGAGCAACACCATGAGCGCGGTGAGGCCGTGCTCGTCGACCCCGTTCCGGCGGGCCAGCGTCAGGTAGTTCGCCAGCCGCGCGTCGGTCACGTTCTGGGCCACGAGCGCAGCGATGATCGCGATGCTGCGGTCACGGTCGGTCAGTGACGTGCCCTGCCAGCCCAAGCCCCCGGCCGCTTCGAAGACCTCCCGGGTGAAGTCGGCACCGACGCGCTCAGTGAGTATCCGCTCGGCCTCGGCCTCGTCGACTCCGAAGTTTCGGGCGTAGGTCGCGCGTCCCGCAACGAACCGGTCAGTCATGGCCGCAGCCGGCCACCGGAAGGGACACCCGCTGCAAGGCCATCACAGGCACGACCCGCGGTCTTCGGTGTCACCGATGATGGCGAACAGCATCCGCCGGAACAGCGTCACCTGCTCTGGGCTGACGCCGTCCAGCACTGCGGCCTCGACGCGTTCGCAGGCGCGGGCAACGTTCGCGCGCAACGCGTTTCCCGTTGTGGTGATCTCCGGGATGCGGGCGCGACGGTCGTGGGAGTCGCTACGACGCACCACATGGCCCGCTTGCTCGAGCCGGTCCAGCTGCGTCATCAGCGTGGTCTTGTCCAGCCCGAGCGTCTTGGCCAGTTCGACCTGGGTGAAGTTGGGGGTCAGGTGCAGGGCGCTCAGCACGATGTAGTCGCGCATCCCGATGCCGTGCTTCTGCGCCTGCTCCCCGGTCGCGGCGCGCATCCGCTGAGCTGCTCGGTGCAAGAGCCAGGTGATCTCCGAGTCGACGGATGGGCCGGTGCTGGACGGGCGGCGCTCCGCTGGCTCCGGTCGAGGTCGGGCTGGCGACGGGTGACTCTGCACCGGCATCTCAGCTTCCTGCATTCACGCGGTGGCGGGCGGTCAGCTGAGGAATCCCCTGGTAGGCGTGGCGGTCGTGAGCCGGGATGACCTGCATCAGGTCGGCCAGGGCGATCGCACGGCTCAGCCCCGCTCGCACCTGTTCGGGGTCGCTGTCGGCGAGCTTGCGCAGCAGCCAGGGGCGTTCGACCCTCAGGCGGATGCCGTCGAGCTGCCAGGTGAGGTCGCCGATGAAGGCGTAGCGCTGACCGGACGGCACGGTCACGAAGACGACCACCGAACCGCTCGTGTGGCCTCCTGCGAGGGCGATGACGACGCAGCCGTCACCGTACACATCGTGACTTGACGGAAAGCCCAGGTACGACGGGCCGTCGAACTCGTACTCGTGGATCTCGTGACCCTGGGACACGGTGAGGAAGACCTTCCCGTCGGGGTCTTCAGCCGCGTACTCCTGCTCTGCCGCATTCATCCAGATGGGCACCTGCAGGGTGTCGAGTCCGCTCACGTGGTCCCAGTGGCAGTGGGTCACCACCACCCCGAGCAGCCGGCTGCGGTCGTAGCCGGCTGCGTCGAGCTGCTCGCTCACGGTCTGGGTCACCTCATAGGGGGCGCGGACGAGCCGCGGGAGCGTCGCGATGTGCGCCGCGACACTGGAGCCGAAGCCGGCGTCGATAAGGAGGTCGCCCTGCGGGTGGTGCACCAGGATCGCGGTGGCGGCGAAGTGGCGCTTGTCGCGCAGCGACCCACCACGGACAGCGAACGCCGCTCGGGTCACGTACGTGCCCGTAGGCAGCTGGTAGAGCGCCATCCCCGGAGGGGGGATGGCCTCGGGTAGGGGTTCGGCCCAAGCGGCAGGCATCGGCAGTAGAGTCACAGTCGGATCCTATGACACCAGATAGTCTGAGTCAAGATGAGTTTGGCCCGCAGCGCCCCCAGGTGGGTTCGCGTGGAGGCAGCGGCACGCGTCAGCGTCATCCGAGCCGCTGCAGCGCCCACCGCGGCTCATCGCCGGCCCCACCACGCTGGCCGGCTCTTGGCGACGAACCCGGCGGCGGCTTGGATCAACCAGCGTGGTCAGCTCCTCCGACACCTGGACCGGGGCATCGCCGCGCCGCTCACCGTGCGCCTCTCGCAGCGCCTCAATTGTCGGGATGAGAGAAGATACGGATGAGGGCACAGGCTTCCGGTCAGATCGTCCTGGACGCACAGCACCCATAACGATCCTCGCGCCAGCCGTGCCCGCCCCGCTTGCACATCAACCCGGCGTGTCACCGCGAGGCCACGCCGGCACACCGACTTTGAGCAGGTCCTGACAAGGCCCCGGTGAAAGATCGAGGCTAACGCTTGAGACGATGTCCTTGATGGGACCGGTGGCCGCGAAGACCACCGCGACGGCGCTCATGGCCAACGCGAGGTCCTTCGTCTCCATCGGTGGCTCGTAGTCCACCGAAAGGCCCCGAGCTTCCAGCTCCTGCGCGAGGGCGCCGGCGTAGGCGGGTGGTCCAATGTAGGTGAAGCGAGTGGCGTCCATCCTGTGAGTCAAGCACGCTCCTCGGCCAGGCATCGGTTAACGGGCGGTTCTTCGGCGGCGGGTCCATACGACCTGGCAAGGTGGTCGCGTGACCATGCGAACCGTGGGCTGGGTGAGCTCGTCGCGCACCGAGCCGCTGGACGACGACTGGGACAGCGTCATAGGGACGATCACGCTGGACGCCGATCAGTTCACGCCGGAGGCGCTGTGGGGGCTTGACGAGTTCTCCCATGTCGAGGTCCTCTATCTGTTCGACCAGGTCGACCCCGACACGGTCCAGACCGCGGCGCGGCATCCTCGCGGCAACCAGCAGTGGCCGAAGGTCGGGATCTTCGCCCAGCGGGCCAAGGGCCGCCCCAACCGGCTGGGCGTATCGGTGTGCCGGCTGCTCGCGGTGAACGCACTGACCATCACCGTGCAGGCCCTCGACGCAATCGACGGCACTCCGGTGCTCGACCTCAAGCCCTACATGACCGAATTCGGCCCTCGCGGCCAGGTGCGTCAGCCAGCTTGGTCCCACGAGCTCATGGCCGGGTACTGGAACACCAGCTCCATCGCCGAAACCTGATCTAGGTGGCTGGTGTCTTTCGCCGCGTGGCGGTGCGCCTGTTGGTGTGATGGTTTCGAGAGGATGTCCTTGTCAGTAAGGGTTTCTGCCTCGGAGGCGTGTTGTGACGTTGGGTCTGGCGCAGCGT
>JAABUN010006053.1_pt1 | contig 14301 bp, 16 predicted proteins | sample 5559311 | NCBI WGS metagenome assembly JAABUN01 (sample SAMN10711877, study PRJNA513370) | rock metagenome | isolation source: Antarctica rocks | place: Antarctica: Victoria Land, Siegfried Peak sud | reverse complement strand
GCGTCAGCAGCGGTTGCAGCGCCGCGAGGATCCCGGCCTCCCAGTTGATCAGGGTGCCGTAGCAATCGAAGGTCAGGTGCGTGAAGCGGCTGAAATCGAGCATCGTTCCTCCCCTATTCGCAGCAGAGCATAGCACTCCATTCCAGGGTACCGGAGTCGGGGGTATAATCCAATCCGTGCAACGCGAACGATCCGTTCGGATTTTCCGATAAGAGGGCCGATGGACCGGAACCAACTGCTCGCCTTCGAGCGGATCGTGCGCGAGGGGAGTTTTAACCGCGCCGCGCGGGCGCTCGGGATCTCCCAGGCGACGATCAGCGGGCGGATCGGCGCGCTCGAAGCGACGATCGGCGGCACCCTGTTCGCGCGTGGCGGTCGGCGGGCAACGCTGACCGCACAGGGCGACGCCTTCCTCCCCTACGCCCGCCGCGCGCTGACGATCCTCGACGAGGGGATCGAGGCGGCGCGACAGGCGCAGAGCGGGGAGCGTGGCAGCGTCACGGTCGGCGCGGTCGAGTCGATCGCCGATGGGTTCCTGGTCCCGGCAATCGCCCGCTTCCGCCGCGACCATCCGACGATCGCGCTCTCGATCCGCACCGGGCACACCCCGCAGATCGTCCAGGAACTGCTCGACGGGATCGTGCGGCTGGGGCTGGTGACCTGGCAATATACCGCCGGGATGCGCGACCTGGAGGTGCTGGCGCGCTTCCACGAACCACTCGTCGCCGTCGTCGCGCCCGGCCACCCCCTCGCCGCGCTCGACAGCGTCAGCGTGGAGCAAGTCGTCGCGGACGGCTCACCGTATCACGAGACGATCTGGGGGACGACCGAAGATGCGCGGCTCGTGCGCGGCACCGAGCGCGGCTGGCGCGAGCGTGAGTTCCCGCACGGCCTGATGCAACGCCTGATCCTCAGCGGTGTTGGGGCCGGTTTCCTCCCCGCCCCGCTCGTCCGCGAAGATCTCGCTAGCGGCAGACTGCTCGCCCTGCCTCTGCGCGACGCCGACCACCTCACGCGCGAACTAGCACTCGTCCGCCACGCCGCCGCCGAACCGCTCCCGCCCGCCTCCCGCGCCCTCGCCGACGCAATCTGCGCCGAAGCCGCGCGCTTCGCGGCACAACGTTGATATTTTCGGGAGTTGCGCTACAATTCCTCTGTTGCGTGTTATCACGATGCGGACCTAGCACCTAGCCATAGCAATCCACCGCCACGCCGACCTAGCTCAATTGGCAGAGCAGCTGTTTTGTAAACAGCAGGTTAAGGGTTCGAGTCCCTTGGTCGGCTCCAGCGTTCGGTTTTTTGCCAGCCAGCGCGCCAAAAACCGGGACTGGGCAACCCCTACCCTCGTAAAAACGGGGGTTATTTATGCATGAAGTACCGCTTGTTCAGCCACTTTCGGCGCCGTTCCAAAGCGCGATCAACGACCGCCTGCTCACCTATGCGGCGAGCGTGCTGGGGTAGCCAATATCCACCCGCACAGCTTCCGGCATATATTCACGCGCAGCTGTATCCGCGCCGGTATGGATATCTTCGATGTGCAGCGCCTACTCGGCCACAGCGACATCACCATGACCCGCAAGTATTTCAAGCAGCATGACGCCGATGTGAGCGTGACGAAGCGCGCGAAATCGCCTCTAAACCAGATCAAGTTGCGCTAATCGCGCCGTGCCTCGGCGCTTGCTAGCGGTGCATCGTGATACGTGCCAGCGTGCCAGCACGCCTCCAGCCAGCGCCGCTCCGGCCCGTTCAGGATGAGACCTTCAATCCGACCATCGTGGATCTCGAAGATATGGTCCCAGCCGCAGTCGCCCATCTGCAACGTCGCGGTCTTCGTCGTGTAGTCGTAGATGAAGACCGCTTGCTCGCCATGCGGGTTCTCGAAATAGCCGAAGTATTTGTTCTCATCACTCGCGTCGACCTGCGGCGGCGTGCCAGAACTCTCGTGGTGATGGTTTGTGGCGGTGAACAGCGGCGGTGTAGCCATAATCCCTCCCGTATACGCCAGTGATAACCTGCGTAGCATAACCAGCCATCCGAGGAGCCAGATAACGAGAAACTTGATGCTCACCGCGCCGTGGCGCTGGTGGCGTGTCCCACGCCACAGCAACTGGTCGGCGAAGCGCACTGGCGCGGACAAAGACGCGCATGACCTGGCTCCTTCTTGGGCGCGCAGTATAACAAGAGGGATAACGATAGCGCACCATAAGTCGCTTATCCCCGTACCAGATGTTTGATAAAACCGACAACTCTTGCCAGTCGGATGGTCGAGAGCGATAGCCAGTGTAGGCGTACGAAATCAAAATCACTTGGAAACTTTGCGCTTCGTAGCTCGAAGTTTGACATTTACAGTTAGATGCCCTATCCTTGTTTTAGTCGAGACGAGCCCTGCACGAAGTCGAACTCTCGTAGTGCGGTGATGATGGATGTAATGTTCGCCGATGATGACCTTGATCGGCTTGAAACAGACGCCTCGTTCGATCTGAACTTATCCGAGGCCATCGTAAAGGCATATCGGAAGCGAATTCAGGCAATTCGGGCAGCCGCAGATGAACGCGACTTTTATGGACTGAAGTCGCTTCACTACGAGAAGCTGAAAGGGCAGTGGCAGCATCAGCGATCGATGAGACTCAATGATCAGTATCGACTTGTGGTGGAGGTCGATGGGCAAGGGGCAAAAAAAGTAGTCACGATCGTGAGCATAGAAGACTATCACTGAGGAAGACGGGAGTAGAGATGGCACCTCGGCGACCCGCAGAAGTTTTCCCGCCCGGTGAATTCCTGCGCGACGAAATCGAAGAGCGGGGCTGGTCCCAGTCGGACCTAGCGCAGATCATGGGACGCCCTACCGGGATGATCGCACAGCTTGTCGGTGGGAAGCGCATGATTACACCTGAGACCGCGCGAGATCTCGCTGCGGCCTTCGATACGACGCCTGAATTCTGGATGAATCTCGAGTCTGCCTACCAGCTGTCGCGCCTGAAGAACGACGATAGCGATACAATTGCGAAGCGCGCGAAGCTCTTTGAGAAGGCACCGGTTAAGGACATGATTCGGCGTGGGTGGATCGAGACCTCCGACAACGTCGATGTGATGGAGCAGCGCATATGCCAATTTTTCGCTATCCCTAGCATTGATGACGAGCCGGAATTGCCCCGACACGCGGCACGAAAGTCTACCGATTATAGCCAACCGCCAACGCCCGCACAACGGGCTTGGCTCTTCCGGGCAATGCAACTCGCCAGAGCCGTACACGCAGAATCGTTCAGCCAGAGTAATATTGATGAGGCCGTGAATCGACTTCGATTACTCGCCCAGTCAGCGCCCGAGATTCGACATATTCCGCGGATCTTGAGCGAGGCCGGAATCCGCTTCGTCATCGTGCAACCATTGCCGGGTATCCGAATCGACGGCGCTTGCTTTTGGTTAGGGCCTACCGCCCCCGTGATAGCCATGTCGTTGCGCCACGATCGGTTAGATAATTTCTGGTTCGTCTTGCTGCATGAGATGGCGCACGTTCGGCAAGGGATCGCATCGCTCGACAACGATTTGGATACTGCCGGGGATGACCCTGAGCGTCCACAGAACGAGCGCGAGGCGGATGAATTCTCTAGTACGACCTTGCTGTCGCCGACGCGGCTGGCAAATTTCATCGCACGTATCCAGCCGCTCTACTCGCAGAAACGAATAGAAGCATTTGCCCAGACGACCAAGCTCCACCCAGCGATAGTTATAGGCCAATTGCAGCATCGGCATGAAATCGCCTACTCGGCGTTTCGCAAACTATTGGTTCCAGTGCGGGAACTCATTACCGACGCGGCGCTTACCGATGGTTGGGGGGCTACGCTGCCGACACGACTCTGAGGATGCTCATCACGGAGGTAGCATGACGTACAACGATCAGATGTTAGGGATCGTGGAGCAGTATCGAGCAGCGGGCGAATCCTGGCCTGCATCGACTCGTCAAATCGCCGCTTGGGGTGTGGAGCGAAAGATTCTGGTGCCGCATCCCAGCTCCATTGTCAAGCGCTTCGCCGACGATATAGCCTGCGCCATGCGCGAGGATTACATCACCGATCCCCAGGGACGCACGGTACGGGCCAAACACGCTGCTCGCATCCTGAAAGATGGCGAACAGATGACCCTGTGGGAAGATATCCGAACTGCCAAGCCGCAGCATATGCAGATCGCGTTCCAGCAGCGCAGGCAGCAAATCGTTGGCGACTGCCGCCAGCTGAAGACGGACGTTGACAGTTTCAACGAAACTGCCAAGCCCATTAAGCCAATTCAGCTCGTGCTTGACTTCACTGATGATGTCGCCGAACTGGAAGCCCTGTTTGAAGCAGCTGATTGAGCGCCAAACTGAGCCAGTAACAGGGACGCTTCGGCAATGCGCCGAAGCGTCCCTGTATGGAAGGGGAGGGGAGCCGCAGGATCCCGAAGGGCGTCTAGGTATCGGATCGTCATTCTTTGAGGACACCCTTCCCGGTTGCCTGCTCAAGCAACAGCAACGCGGTGGAAGTACGCCTCCGCAAGAAGGAAGAGGCCGTAAGCGACGAGGCCGAGCGCGGTGAGGCCGAGCAGCCAGGGACCGAAGGGACGAGTGGCGAGGTCATCGAGGACAGTGTCCAGGCCGCGCGCTTCCCCCGCATCGGCATTGCGCGCCGCGCCGAGCAGGAAGAGGCCGATGATCGCGTAGACAACGCCGCGCGTCGCAAAGCCGATCCGCCCCAGCACCGTGTACCACCACGTTTGGGCCACGCTCATCCGTCGCAGCCGCGCGTTCTCGCGGAACTTAGCCGCGAATGCCTGGAAGATCTGATAGCCAGCAAAGCCGAGTACGCCGAGGCCAACCAGGCCGACGAGCCACCGGCCGTACGGCACGCCGAGCAACACCGATGCTATCCCCTTGGCGGTGGCATCGGTGCTCGCGCCTCCACTGCCGGTCCATAGGAGGCGCGTGACGGTGACGGCGAAACCGAGATGGAGCGCACCGTTCAGCGCGTTGCCGAGCCGCATGAGGAGCCGATGCGCGTCACGATCCCACCCATCGGGGTCGAACGCCGCTTCGAGGAAGCGCCAGAGGGCGTAGCCGACGAAGCCAACCACGATCGCGAGCAGCAGGATGCGCCCGAGCGGGGCCGCCGCGATCGATGGCAGCACTTCGCGGTTGTCTGGCACGTCACCGCCGTACCCGAGCGCGACCCGCACCGCCAGGGCACCGACGAGGATGAAGACCAACCCCTCCACCACATAGCCGAAGCGACCGAACACCACAAGAACCGACCCGGCCCGGCGAATTTGGGACCGCTCGGGGGATCCTTCCCGCGCCGTCGCGGGGTCAGCCTCGTCCATCTCTGTCTATCCCTCGCGTCGTGGTGCAGTACCGTCTTGCCATCGCCGAGTGGCGATCTTAAGAAGCTGCTATGCAAGATCGACACCAGCCCGCGCCCCCCGACGCCGATCAAATCGCGTCACGGGCATCTGGCGACAACCCACCAGACGAGCGCAGAGAGATCGTGCCCTCTTGACATCCCCCGCCCAACGCCGTAGGATAAGCGCCAGAGCAACTTGAAGGGGACCGATGGACAACCAACATAACCCACAACCCAACACCGCGATCAACCAGCTTCCCCAAAGCTGGTATTTCTACTTTTACTTTAGCCCGCCGACTTGGTCGGCCGGGACGCGCGGTGTTGTGGAGAACATGACGACGTAAGCGCATCCAGGTTCTGAGCAAGTTGGCGGACGCAGAGGGAAATAACCTCTGCGTTTTTGTTTGCCCGCGAAATACTCGCAACCCACACATCCCAGCAATACCAGGGAGAAACCGATGACTTGACCCGCCAGATCACCCGCCACCCACTGATTTATGCCCTTCAGGGTACTACTGGCTACTGACGACTCGCCACCATCACGGAGGAAATGCCATGAGCACCAGCACCACGACGATCGCCATGCCGAGCAAGGCCAGCGGGCCGTACCGCCTCGCCGCCCGCCGCGACCCCGCGCAGCGCACGATCGTGCGGGTCGGCGGCGCAGCATTCGGGGGTGACGAGCAGACGATCATCGCCGGGCCGTGCGCGGTCGAGAGCCGCGAGCAGACGCTGACCTCCGCGCTGGCGGTGCGGGCGGCGGGCGGGCAACTCCTGCGCGGCGGGGCGTTCAAGCCCCGGACCTCCCCCTACTCGTTCCAGGGGCTCGGCGAGGCAGGGCTGGCGATCCTGGCCGAGGCACGGGAGTTGACCGGGCTGCCGATCGTGACCGAGGCGCTGGAGCCGGACCAGATTCCGCTCGTCGCGCGCTATGCCGACATGATCCAGATCGGGGCGCGCAATATGGCGAACTTCGCGCTGCTGCGCCGGGCCGGGCAGAGCGGTTTGCCGATCCTGTTGAAGCGTGGGATGTCGGCGACGGTCGAGGAATGGCTGATGGCGGCGGAGTACATCCTGGCCGAAGGGAACCCGAACGTCGTCCTCTGCGAGCGCGGGATCCGCTCGTTCGATCCGCTGCTGCGCTTCACCCTCGACCTCAACGCCGTGCCGCTCGTCCGCGAGTTGAGCCACCTGCCGATCATCGTCGATCCGAGCCACGGCACCGGGCGGCGCTCCCTCGTCCGCCAGATGTCGATCGCCGCGATCGCCGCCGGGGCCGATGGCCTGATCATCGAGATGCACCCCGACCGCGAAGCGGCCCTCTGCGACGGCGACCAGAGTATCACCCCGGACGAGTTAACCGAGATCGTCACAGCGACGCGCGTCGTCGGCGCGGCGCTCTCACCAGCGTGGGTGGCATGATACAGGTGTAATTTACCAACCACGATCCGTGGTGGTCGTGAACAACGCGGCAACGGGTTAACGTTCGGATATGTGACCGATGCGCGGCGCGGGATGGCAAGCTATGCCATCCCGCACCGCATTTATGTTCGGGCGCAGTAGTCCTATCGGCACGTCCGTCGCTGTCCTTTCGATCGGCGTCAGCGGTGATTCCTCCGGCTACGCTTGCAGGAACGATGTACGGCGAGCGATGTGGAGAAGACTGATGCGCGCAACCTACCTGACCGGGGAGACCGTCTATCTGCGGGCGATGGTCGCGGGCGATAAAGCGACCGCAGCCGCCTGGCACGCCGGCCCGTTCCCGATCAATACGACCCGCGCCGAGGAATGGCTAAAAGAGGCGCACACCGATCTCTGGGGCAATAACAAGCCGCGCCACTACCTGATCGCGCGGGTCGCCGACGACGCGGCGGTTGGCAGCGCCACGCTCGCCTCCCGTGGAGGCCGTCGCGGTATCCTCACCTTCGCGATGGCCCCCTGGCGCGACGACGCCGATCTCTTGCGCGCGGCAGCCCTGCGCCTAATCGTCCCCTGGGTGCGCGATGATCTCGAACTGATGCACCTGATGCTGATCACCGCCGCCGATGAAACCGCGACGATCGCGGCGGCGGAAGCGCTGGGGTTGCAACGCGCCGCACGGCTGCGCGGCTTCGTCGCCCGGCCAACTGGCCGCGTCGATCAGTTGCTGTACGAAGCGCTCAATGCGCCGTGGAGGGTGGGTGATGCGTAATCCGATCATGGTTGGCGAGCGCGTCTATCTGCGCGCGTTGGAAATGACCGACGCCGAGCCGTTGGCCCGTTTCGCCGCCGAGGAGACCGACACGTTCATGTATCGCGGGCGTCAGCCGCAGAGCCCGCTCGAATACGAGTCCTGGCTGAAAGATGCCTACAAGGTCACCCCACCGCCCTACGTCGAGTTCGCAGTCTACCTCCGCGAGGACGACCAGTTGATCGGCAGCATGGGGATCGGCGATCTCGATTGGGTCAATCGCACCGGCGAGACCGGCAGCTATCTCGCCCCCACGTTCCGTAACGGCGGGCTCGGCACGGAAGCCAAACATCTGCTGCTGGAATACGGCTTCGAGCGATTGCACCTGTACGCGATTATGTCGACCGTATTCGAGGCCAACACCCGCTCCTCCGCCGCGCTGGCAAAACAAGGCTATCGCCCCGCCGGGCGGCTACGCTGGCATGATGTGAAAGGCGGCATCTACCAAGCCCTGCTCGTCTACGATCTCCTGTACGAAGAGTGGCGCGAGGCCCGCGATTCCTGGCGTGCAAAGCGGGCCAATATACAGCCCGCTGTTACCTCGTAAATATCCTGGGCACTCCTCCGTTCACCACACCACCCGCATCCATCGGTCGGCTTACCTGAACAGGTGAGCCGATTCTGCTGCGTGCCCGCAAGGATCGCCTGTACCGATCGGACGTGCATCGGTATAATGCGCGCCACAGTCAGCGACAGGCAGGGCAAGGGATACGGGCGAGGACAGCGGAGCAAGGGCTTATTCCGCCACCCACGGCCCCTGGGTCATACCCGAAGGAGAGAAGATCGATGGGCCACACAGATGAGGTCGCCGCAGCACCACACTGGCCCCAGCCTGACGTGTTGATCATCGGGGCCGGGGCGTCCGGCGCGGCGAGCGCCTGGCGGCTGGCGTCGGCGGGGTTGCGCGTCGTCTGCCTGGAACAGGGCGATTGGGTCGCGCCGGAGAGTTTGGCAGCCAACGGCCCCGATTGGGAAGATCGACGGCTGACCAACTTCCACCCCGATCCCAACGTGCGCCAGTTGCCCGCCGATTACCCAATCAACGACAGCGCCTCGGCGTACAGCCCGCTGATGTTCAATGCGGTCGGCGGCAGCACCCTCCACTGGAGCGCTCACTTCCCACGCTTCCACCCCTCCGACTTCCGGGTGCGCTCGCTTGATGGCGTGGGCGACGACTGGCCGCTGACCTACGATGAATTAGAGCCGTACTACGACCTCAACGATCAGATGATCGGCGTCTCCGGGATCAATGGCGATCCGGCGCACCCGCCGCGCTCGCCCCGCCAGACGCCACCTGTCCCGCTCGGACCGCTCGGTGAGACGATCGCGCGGGGCTTCGACCGGCTTGGCTGGCACTGGTGGCCGTCCGATAGCGCGATCATCACCGCTGCGTATGGCGGGCGGCACGCCTGCAACAACTGCGGCCCCTGCCCGCTCGGCTGCCCGATCGGGGCGAGTTCGAGCGCCGAGGCGACCTACTGGCCGCTGGCCATGCGACTCGGCGTCGAGCTTCGCACCAATTGCCGCGTGCGCGAGATCACGGTCGATCGCGACGGGCAGCTACGCGGGTCGCTCTACTACGATGCCACCGGGCAACTCCAGGAGCAGACCGCGCCGATCGTCATCGTCGCCTGCAACGGGATCGGCACGCCGCGCCTCCTCCTCAACTCCCGCTCGCGTCACTTCCCAGACGGCCTGGCGAACCACAACGGGGTCGTCGGCAAGAACCTGATGTACCACGCCATCGCGGGGGTTCTGGGCGTCTTCGCGGACGACCTTGAAAGTTACAAGGGGCCAAGCGCCGCCTGCATCTTCAGCAACGAATTCTACGAGACCGATCAGCACCGCGGCTTCGTGCGCGGTTATCAGTTGCAGATCTCGCGCCAGTCCGGCCCGGTCAGCGTGGCGCTCGGCGTGAACGCCGCCCATCGGATCCCCTGGGGTCGCGACCATCACGCCGCATTCGCCAGCCGCTTCGGGCGTACCGGCGTGATCGGCGTCACCGGCGAAGATCTGCCGGAAGCGTGCAACGAGGTCGTCCTCGATCCGCACCTGACCGATTCCCACGGGATCCCCGCCCCGCTCGTCCGCTACCGTCTCAGCGAGAACAGCCTGACGATGCTGGACCACGGCGTCGCCCGCGCGACCGAAGCGCTACAAGCATCCGGGGCGGTCGAGACGATCGCCAACGCCTCCGCGCAGAAAGTCGGCTGGCATCTGCTCGGCACCTGCCGGATGGGCGACGACCCGAGCCGCGCGATCGTCGATCGCTGGGGGCAGGCGCACAACGTCCCGAACCTCTTCATCGTCGATGGCAGCACCTTCGTGACCAGCGCGGGGACTAACCCGACGACGACGATCCAGGCGCTCGCGCTGCGGGCCGCCGACTACATCCTGCGCGAGCGGGGCAACCTGGGCATGGTGCCGAGGAGAAACGCATGACCACCATCTTGACGCCAGCAGAACAGGCGACCCTCACCGCAGCGACCGCCCGGATCATCCCCGCGCACGACAACCTCCCCGGCGCGGGCGACCTGGGTGTGGCGACGACGATCGAGACGACATTAGCGCAAACCCCGCCGCTACGCCGCGCCCTCCTGAACGGCTTACACGCGATCGCCCTCGCCAGCGGCGACCAGGAGTTCCCAGCCCACAGCGCCGATGAGCAGGACGCCGTCCTACAAACGATCGAGGAGACGCATCCGGCGTTCTTCACTCTCCTGGTCGAACACACCTATCGCGGCTACTACGCGCTGCCGGTCGTGCAACGCGCCCTCGGCCTCTCCGGCGAACCACCGCAACCGCGCGGCTACCAGTTGCCCCCGTTCGACCCCGCGCTGCTCACCATCCAGCGCCAGCGTGCGCCGTTCTGGCGTCAGACCACCGAGTAGGCCCGGCGATCCCGAATACCTACGATCGCATCGGTGGCGATAACAGCACGCTTGGCTTGGCTCATTGCGCCAGCCCGCATCGGGAGGCTTTGTGGCCCATAGGCCCACGAAGCGCGACCTCTGTCAGAGCGGGGCTGATCTCTCCCCCGGCCCCTCCCCGACGCGGGAAGGGGTGACTCGTTGTTGGGCGGAGGAGAACAGGACAGGGTGGTGAAGGTTGCCGCCATAATCAAATGCCAGCAAAACTCCTACTCCTCCGTCAACCGCCATCGGCACAACGGAATGTAATCCCGCGCGTCGCGTTGCGCTATAGACTCGTGGTGCCGAGGGCGCAGGAGCAAACGGCGAACGGGGGAAGCGGTGGTAGAGATTGATGCACGCGCCAAACGTTGGACGCTGATCGCGATGATCCTGGCGTCGGGGATCGTCTTCCTCGATGGTAGTGTCGTGAATGTGACGCTTCCCGCGATCGATCGCAGCCTGGGCGCGGGGCTCTCGGGCTTACAGTGGATCGTCAATGGCTACACCCTGACCCTCGCCGCCTTCCTGATTCTCGGCGGCTCGCTCGGCGACCACTACGGGCGCAGCCGTATGATGCTGATCGGCCTCCTCGGCTTCGGGCTGGCTTCGATCTTCTGTGGCGTCGCCCCGCAGACTGGCGGGCTGATCGGCGCGCGGCTGGCGCAAGGGTTGGCCGGTGCGCTGGTGGTCCCCGGCTCGCTCGCCATCCTGACGGCGATCCACAGCGACGATGAAGAGCGCGGGCGGGCGATCGGGGCGTGGTCGGGGGCGTCGGGGATCACGACGGTCCTCGGGCCATTCGTCGGCGGCTGGCTGGTGGACAGCCTCTCCTGGCGCTGGGTCTTCTTCATCAATGTGCCGTTCATCGCGGTCGCCGCGTGGCTGATCTGGCGCTACGTGCCGGAAACGCGCGACCCGGAGGCACCACGCCGCCTCGACTGGACCGGCGCGCTGCTGGCAATCATCGGACTCGGCGGCGTCGCTTATGGCCTGACAGAAGGCCCGAATCTTGGCTGGCGCACACCGATCGTCCTTGGCAGTCTCGTCGGTGGGCTGGTGGCACTGGTCGCCTTCGTGGCGGTAGAGGCGCGTTCCAAGGCTCCGATGCTGCCACTCGGCCTCTTCCGCTCGCGCGTCTTCGCCGGGACAAACTTGGCAACCCTCGGCATCTACGCCGCTCTGAGCGGGATGAGCTTCTTCCTGACCCTCTACTTGCAGAACACGCTCGGCTATTCGGCGCTGGCGGCGGGGTCGAGCCTCTTCCCGCTCTCGATCATCGTCTTCGCCCTCTCGTCCCGCTTCGGGCAACTCGCCGGACGTTATGGGCCGCGCGGCTTCATGGCCGGTGGCGCATTCCTCACCGCAGGCGCGCTGCTACTACTCTTGCGCGTCGGGCCGGGCGTGAACTATTGGACGACGATCTTCCCGGCGATCCTGGTGCTGGGCCTCGGCCTCGCGATGATCGTCGCGCCGCTGACGACGGCGGTGATGGGCGCGGTCCCCAGCCATAACGCGGGGATCGCCTCGGCGATTAACAACGTCGCCTCGCGGGTTGCGGGCTTGCTGGCGATCGCGGCGATCGGCGTGCTCGTCTCACTCACGTTCGGCCTCACCCTCGACGCCCAAATGCGCGACTTCCCACAATCCCCCACGATCACGGCGCAACTCGACACCGCCCGACGCGACCCGAGCGGAGTACGCACCGCCCCCGACCTCGATCCAGCAGTCGCCGCCGCGATCAGCACCGCCGCCACCGCCGGCTTCCACCGCGCGATGCTCGCCAGCGCGATCCTGGCGGCGCTCGGCGGCCTCGCGGCGGCGCTCACCGTCGGCGCGGGCGGGACCGGCGCGGTATCTCGCACGCAGCCTGCGCCTCAATAAAGTTAGGACTTACGCAGTTGAACGTGGAATCGAGCCGAAATCACGCCTGCTTCGTGTTCAACTGCGTAAGTCCTATAAAGTAACAACGCGAATCTACGGCTCAGCATCTATCACTAGCGAGCGGTTTTTAGCGACGGACTGCTGAGAATGTCACGCTGTGAGCGATAGACTCACCTCAACAATCAACATGATCAGCATTCACCGTAACAGCGTGATGTCAAAGATTTCTCAACAATGATGACATCTCTTTCTTTAGCCTCTCACCTCTGGTGAAAGCTCAACCACCAGAGTTCCCTCAAGAGGGCTTACAGCGGGTTGCAAAATGATTGACCCCGGCGATACTGTGGCGATGCAAGCTTATAGCATAGACTTGCGTGAACGGATCGTGGCGGCGGTCGGCGGCGGGATGAGCAAAGCCGAGGCGGCGCGGGTGTACGCCGTCGGGTTGAGCACGGTCAAGCGCTACGCGCGGCAGCACGCGGCGCAGGGCCATCTGCGGCCTAAACCGCCGCCGGGGCGGGCGCGCGAGATCCCGGTGGCCGACGAGGCGGCCTTGCGGGCGCAGGCGGCGGCGTACCCGGACGCGACGCTGGACGACCACCGGCGGCGCTGGGCGGACGCGCAGGGCGCGGCGGTCAGCCGCGCCACCATGAGTCGCGCCTTCGCGCGGGCCGCGCTGCCGCTCAAAAAAAGTCGCTGATCGCCGCCGAGCGGGATGAGGCGGCGCGGGCGACGTGGCGCGCGGAAGTCGCCGCCCTCGACCCGGCGACGCTGGTGTTCGTGGACGAGAGCGGCACCCACCTCGCCATGACCCCGCGCCGCGCCCGCGCCCCGCGCGGCCAGCGCGCCTACGGGGCGGTCCCGCGCAATCGCGGCGGGAACACCACCCTCATCGCCGCCCTCACCCCCGCCGGGCTCGGCCCGGCGATGACCCTGCCGGGGGCGGCCGACGCGGCGGCCTTCGCCGCCTATGTGCGCGCGTTCCTCGCCCCGACCCTGGTGCCGGGGCAGGTCGTGGTGCTCGATAACCTCAGCGTCCACAAGGGCGCGGCGATCCGGCACCTCGTCGAAGCGTGCGGCTGTCGGCTCCTGTTCCTCCCGCCCTACTCGCCCGACTTCGCGCCGATCGAGCACGCCTTCAGCAAGCTCAAGGCCCACCTGCGCCGGGCCGGGGCGCGCACCCGCGACGCCCTGGATGCCGCCATCGCCACCGCGCTCGACGCCATCACCGCCCAGGATGCGGCCGGCTGGTTCCGCCACTGCGGCTACCCTACACCGGGCCAATCACCCTGAGAACCGCTGTAGCCGCCGCTGCTGGACTGACGCCGTTCGGCGAAGCAATCGGAGCAGTAAACCGGCTTATCGCCGCGCGGCTGGAAGGGGACCTGCGTCGCCTTGCCACACTGGCTGCACACCGTGTCGAACATCTGCCGCTGCGGGCGATCGTAGCCGCCGCCGGAGCTGTAGCTGCCGCCGGAGTAACCACCGCCGCTGGCATAACCGCCGCCGCCGCCGCCGCCCTGCTGCGCCTTGCGCGCCCGACGACAATCGGGGCAACGTCGCGGCTCGTTCGTCAACCCGCGCTGCACATAAAATTCCTGCTCACCAGCAGTCCAGGTGAAATCCTGGCTGCAATCGACGCATGTGAGGGTCCGATCCTGGTAGCTCATGCCGTGCCCTTGATCCTTTCGGGGATTCCCGTGATACCAACTCCACACCGCTCCTCCCGCCAGGTCAGAACAACGGAACGAGCAAGCACGAGGTGGAGCAGCACCTCAACCGCCTCTGCGTACACGTAGACGACCAGCGTCTTTCGAGTATAGGGCACACTATGCCGTTTGTATAGTCCCCATAGGGAAAATCGTACTTCGGGACCACAGCTCATTGCACACTGTAACTACTGACA
>JAABUN010006052.1_pt1 | contig 14304 bp, 10 predicted proteins | sample 5559311 | NCBI WGS metagenome assembly JAABUN01 (sample SAMN10711877, study PRJNA513370) | rock metagenome | isolation source: Antarctica rocks | place: Antarctica: Victoria Land, Siegfried Peak sud | reverse complement strand
GGGCTTGCCGCTCAGCATCGTCGCGGTCGCCGATGGGTTCCACGGCAAGTCCGTGGCCGCCCTCGCCGCCTCCCACAGCGACGGCATCAAGCCGAGGATCCTGGGCAACTGGATCCCCACCCTCCATTTCCCGCACGGCGCCCCGGACGCAGCCCGTCGCACCCTCGATGCGCAGACGCACGCACTCTGGCACCCAACCCCTGATGGGGTCATCCGCGTGCCCTACTCGCCTGTGGTGGCACTCCTGTGCGAACCGATCATCGGTGATGGAGGCGTGATCGAGGTGTCGAGCGCCTTCCTCCGGGAGATCCGCGACTGGACCACCGCGACCCGGGTTCCGTTGGTGTTCGACGAGATCCAGTCCGGCGCCGGACGTACCGGCACCTACCTCGCATCCGCCGCGAGTGGGGTCACCGCCGACTATTACACCCTGTCAAAGTCACTCAGCGGCGGCGTGGGCAAGGTCTCCGTTTGCGCCGTAGCCTCCTCGCGCTTTCGGCCCACCTTCGCACTCGTCCACTCCTCCACCTACAACGAGGACGACTTCTCCAGTGCGCTGGCGATCACCGCTCTCGCAGTCTGCGAAGAGGAGGGCCTCTACGAATGCGCCGTCGCGATCGGTGAACGCTACCTCGCCGGCCTCCGCGGGATCCAGGCCCGCCACCCGCGCATAGTGGCCGACGTGCGCGGGCGAGGATTGATGCTTGGCGTCGAGTGGACGGCTGCGGCAGCCGCAGCGCTCCCCGGAAGGCATCTCGCTCAGCAGATCGAGAGTTACCTGTTCACCCAGCACCGTGTGCGCGTCGGCACCGCCATCTCCAGCCCCAGGATCACGCGACTCGCCCCTCCAGCCGTAATCGACGACTCGGACATCGACGACAGCCTCGACGCGCTGGAGGACGTGTGCGGCTGGCTGGAGCGGGCTTGAGCGCTGCCGTTGTCATTGGCGCGGGCGGTGCGATGGGCACCGCCATTGCCGAGGAGATCGTCGGGCGCTACGACACCACGGTACTCGTCGGCCGCCGCCTCGCTCCTCTCCGGGCTCTGGCCGCGACGCTGCAACGGCAATCCGGCCGCTCGCCGCTCACCCTGGTGGCAGACGTCCGGGACATTGACCGGATTGTGGCGGGCCTACGAGGACACGGCGTCTGGGACGATCTCGAGCTGGTGGTCAACACTGCAGGCATTACCCACTACGGAACCCATGACATTGACGAGTCACGGCTTCGCGAGATGATCGACGTCAACCTCATCGCGCCTATCGCTCTGCACAACGCGATCCTGCCGCTCTTCCTCGCACGCGACCGCGGGACGTCCATCCACGTCCTGTCCATGTCTGCGCTGAAGCCACGCGCCCACATGGGAGGGTATGCCGCGACACAAGCCGGGTTCCGCGGTTATCTCACCGCCGTGCAAGAAGGCTTGGGCGCGAGTTATGTACGGATCACGTCCATCAACCCCGGCTTTGTCAACACCCCTCTGACCACATCCGTCGTCACCGACGTGCGGCCCCAGGACATGATCCAACTGAGCGACGTCGTGGCGACCGTGCGGCTCATTCTCGACGCTCATCCTAGGGTGCGATTCTCGGAGATACCTTTGGAGTGCACGGCACAGATCAACCGCGTGGATCCACCTCTGATCCGCCCCGGGTTCGCTGGAGGCTGATGACCCGGAAGGATCTTTGCCATGCCTCCACCACGGAAAGTACCCGGAGGAGTTGCTAGAGCGTGCAACTCGGCTGGCGGTCGACGCCCGTCGCGACGCGTCGTTGCGCAGGGGAGCGAGCGCGCGGATCGCCGGCTAGCTGGACATTCATCCCGAGGCGTTGCGGGGTGCGCTGGGCTGAGGCCCGCGGCAGCCCGCGAAGAGCGTGCCGATGGTCACCAGGTCGATCCCACGAGCGACCATGAGCAGGACAAGGATGGGCAGCACTAGACCGCTGGGAAACCAGCGCATCGCGCTGATCAGGAGAAAGCGTCTCCGGGCGGTCTTCTCGGCGAGGGGGCTCACGCAGGACCAGCCTCGGGGGAGCCGCGACGGCCCAGGCTCTGCGAGTCATGGCCGGCTCCGCTCGGGGAGACGGAGAACGGGAAGGCGTGAACGACCAGGAACACCGGCGCTCGGACAACGTCGGCATCGCTGCTGGCGTCGCTTCGGTTTTGCCTGGAGCGACCAATCCACAGATCAGTGAGGTCCTCGAGCTCCTGACCCAACTGCGAAAGCTCTTCGATGCTGAGGTGGAGCACCACGTCGCTGCTGACTGCCGCCGAACGCCATTCCGCCCCGAAGCGCGCATCGTTGCCCTCGAGCCAGGTGCGCAGTCGGTCCTGCTGTCGCGACAGGAACATCAACTGGGCTGAGGTGGCTGCGCGTCGAAGCCCTGCGCTCTGCTTCAGGTCCTCCTCTGACCAGCGCGCACCGCCGGACACGGCCCGCCACCGCCGTTCCCGGCCGTCTGCAGCACGTTCGGGAGCCTCCTCCACGAACCCGTGCTTGGCCACCGTTCGCAGGTGGTAGCTCAGGCTGCCTGGCGCTCCAGGCACATCGCGTGCCAGCTGCGCGGCCGTAGAGGGGCCCGTGGCTAGCAGCGCCTCGTACAGGCGAAGCCTGAGCGGATGCGCGAACGCACGTAGCGTCGCAGGGTCGCGGATAGCATCGGTTTCTCGGGTCGCCATTCAACCATGACATGAGAACAACAGAAGTTGCGCAATGCGGTCAGATCGCGCCGATTTGAAGGCGGCAACGCCTTCTGATAGGCAGTCCCGGGCGGCCAGCGTGCGTGCGGCACGGTGGTGATCCTGCAGTCTCGGAGCTGACCGAACATCCATCGCACCCGCTTGAGCATCGACGAGGACCCGGCAAGTCGGCCGCGCGGAGCTGACCGTGCTGCGCCGAGAGGTATGCCGGTCCGGTCGTCACCGCACGGACAGTGCCGCCGGCCCGCGAGGGATGACCTCCCCGATCACGGTCGCGCCCGGGACCTCCCCGATCATGAGCAGTCCCCCGCTGGTCTGCGCGTCAGCGAGGAGGAGCAGCTCGTCCTCGCCGACCGTGCTGGACACGTGGGGGCGCACCCAGTCGAGGTTGCGCCTCGTCCCGCCACTGACGAACCCGTCCCTCAATGCCTCCCGCGCGTCGTCGAGGTAGGGAACGCTCGCCGAGTCGATGACCGCGCTGACGCCGGAGGCCCTGACCATCTTGTAGAGGTGGCCGAGCAGGCCGAACCCCGTGACGTCGGTGGCCGCCTCGACTCCCGCCGCGAGGGCGTCCCGCGAAGCCCGATCGTTCAGTGCGGCCATCGACTCGACGGCCTGGGGAAAGACGACGCCGGTGGACTTGTGGCGGTTGTTGAGCACTCCGACGCCGAGCGGCTTGCTCAGGCTGAGCGGCATACCGGCTCGCGCGGCGTCGTTGCGCAGCAACCGCGCTGGGTCGGCGACACCTGTGACCGCCATGCCGTACTTCGGCTCCGGGTCGTCGATGCTGTGGCCCCCCGCGACTGGGCAGCCGGCGGCGGTCGCCACGTCGAGCCCGCCGCGCAGCACCTCCCGCAGCAGCTCCGTCGGCAGCGTGTCGCGCGGCCAGCCGACGAGGTTGATGGCGAGGATCGGGCGTCCGCCCATGGCATACACATCGGACAGCGCGTTGGCCGCGGCGATGCGTCCCCAGTCGTAGGCGTCGTCCACGACGGGGGTGAAGAAGTCAGCGGTGCTAAGCACGGCAACTCCCCCCTCGATCCGCACCGCGGCAGCGTCGTCACCGTCGTCGAGGCCGACGAGCAGGTCCGGTGAGTCGAGTCCGACGAGCCCGGCCACGATCTCCTCCAGCTCACCCGCCGGGATCTTGCACGCGCACCCGCCACCGCGGGCGAACTGGGTGAGCCGGTAGGTCAGGGCCGTCGGGTTCATGCCGACGACACTACCCAGCACCCACTACGGTGACTTTCTGGAGGCGTACAGGTGCCTGGTGGCCCTCCCGGTCTTCAAAGCCGGTGTGACCCGGTATCCGGGTCAGGCGGGTTCGATTCCCGTCCGCCTCCGCCAGACCGTCCGCCGCGGCGAGCGGCGAGGGCAGCGCACTGCCGGTGCCCTCATAGGATGGGTTGGTGGAACCGCCGGACGACCGCCGTCGCATTCCCCGCACCGACGCGGTCCTCGCGGACGAGCGGGTGACCCGAGCGAGCGGACGCCTGGGCACGGTGGTCGTGAAGGCGGCGGTGACTGCTGCACAGGCCCGGGCCCGGGCCGGCGAGATCGCCGCGGACGACGTGGTCGAGGAGGTGCTGGGGAGGCTGCCGACCCGGCCGACGTCCCTGCGGCCGGTCCTCAACGCCACCGGCGTGGTGCTGCACACCAACCTGGGCCGGGCGCCGCTGTCGGCTGCCGCGGTCGAGGCGATGACGTTTGCTGCCGGCTATGTCGACGTCGAGTTCGACGTGCGCACCGGACAGCGGGCCCGTCGGGGCAGGGCGACGCTCGCCGCCCTGGCCGGAGCGGCCCCCGCAGCCGAGGCCGGGCTCGTGGTGAACAACGGTGCTGCTGCGCTCGTCTTGGCCACGACCGCGCTGGCGTCGGGGCGCGAGGTCATCGTCAGCCGCGGCGAGATGGTCGAGATCGGTGATGGATTCCGCCTCCCCGACCTCATCCGGTCCACCGGCGCACAGCTGCGCGAGGTCGGGACGACGAACCGGACCGTCCTGGGCGACTACGCCGAGGCCGTCACGCCGGACACCGGCTGCATCCTCAAGGTGCATCCCAGCAACTTCCGCGTCGAGGGGTTCACGTCCGCGGTCTCCGTTGCCGGGCTCGCGACGCTCGCAGTGCCGGTCGTGGTCGACATCGGCAGTGGCCTGCTGCGCCCCGATGCGGTGCTGCCTCAGGAGCCCGATGCGACGACGACGCTGGCAGCCGGCGCTGCCCTAGTGACCTGCAGTGGCGACAAGCTGCTCGGCGGTCCCCAGGCAGGGATCGTCCTCGGCCGGGCGGACCTCGTCGAGGCCCTGCGCCGACACCCCCTGGCCCGAGCCCTGCGGGTGGACAAGCTCACCCTCGCGGCCCTCGAAGCGACCCTGTGCGGGCTGCACCCCCCGGCGGTGCAGTACCTGCATGTCGACGAGACCGAGCTGAGGCGTCGGGCCGAGCGCCTCGCCGCCGCGCTGGACGCGCCGGTGGTGCCCTCGGTCGGCGTCGTCGGCGGGGGCGGGGCCCCCGGCGTGGAACTGCCCGGTTGGGCGGTGTCGCTGCCCCACTCATGGGCTGCCCTGCTGCGGAACGGCGATCCGTGTGTCGTGGCGCGCGTGGAGCACGGTCGGTGCCTGGTCGATCTGCGCTGCGTACCCCCCGAGTGTGACGGTCTGGTGCTGCGGGCCGTGAGCGCGGTGCAGGACGAGGTCCGCGTCTTGCCGGCCGTCGAAGCACCGTGATGCACGTCGTCGCCACCGCCGGTCACGTGGACCACGGCAAGTCCACCCTCGTCCGCGCACTGACGGGCATGGAGCCCGACCGGTGGGCGGAGGAGCGCCGACGGGGGATGACCATCGACCTGGGCTACGCGTGGACCGGCCTCCCGTCGGGGGCTCAGGTGGCATTCGTCGATGTCCCCGGACACCAGCGCTTCATCGGCAACATGCTCGCCGGTCTCGGCCCGGCCCCCGCCGTGCTCATGGTGGTTGCCGCGGACGAGGGCTGGCGCCGGCAGAGCGCCGAGCACCTCGCCGCCGTCGACGCTCTCGGCATCCGTCAGGGGCTGCTCGCGGTGACCCGCTCGGACCTCGCCGACCCCAGGCCGGCGCTGGCCGAGGCGCAGGACCACATCAGCCGATCGAGCCTGGGGGCGGTTGAATCCGTGGTGGTCTCGGGCGCCACCGGTCGGGGGTTGGCCGACCTGAGAAACGCGCTGGACCGGCTCGTCGGCCAGCTCCCGCCACCGGTCATCGACGGGCGCGTCCGGTTGTGGATCGACCGGGTGTTCACCATCCGCGGCAGCGGCACCGTGGTCACCGGCACGCTGGGGGCCGGCTCGCTCACCGCGGGAGAAGAGCTCGAGCTCGACGGCCGACGCCTTCGGGTTCGCGGCTTGCACCGCCTCGGGGAGGCAGTCGAGCGCGTCGACGCCGTCGCCAGGGTCGCCGTCAACCTGCGCTCCGTGGCGGTGGACGACATCAGCCGAGGCGACGTGCTTGCCACACCTGGCGGATGGCGGCCCACCCGGTTCGCCGACGTCCGTCTCACGACTGCGGCGACCGACCTGCCCGCAGAGCTCGTCCTGCACATCGGCTCGGCGGCCGTGCCGGTGCGGCTGCGACCGCTCGGCGGGCTCACGGCCCGGCTCACGGTAGCGCGGCCCCTGCCGCTGCAGCTCGGCGACCGGGCGGTCCTCCGCGATCCGGGGCAGCAGCTCGTGGCCGCAGGCGTCCTCGTCCTCGACGCGGACCCGCCCGCGTTGAGCCGTCGGGGCTCGGCCGCCCGCAGGGCGCAGGTCCTCCTAGCGGCGACCGGCCGCCCGGACGTCACCGCCGAGGTGACCCGCCGTGGAGCCGTGCAACGGGTGGACCTGGAGACACTCGGCATACTCAGTCGTGACGTCATCCCCGACGTGTCGGCCGTGCGCGAGGTGGAGGGCTGGCTCGTCGCGGAGCCCCGCTGGCGCAGCTGGTCCGCCGCTCTCGTCGAGGCGGTCGACGCGCACGCGAGGGCCCACCCACTCGAGCCCCGTATGCCGCTCGAAGCGGCCCGCCGCAGCGTCGACGTGCCGGACGCCCGGGTCATACCCCAGCTCGCCCGCGACTCCGGTCTCCAGGTCGGCGCAGGTCGGGTGAGCAGACCGGGGGTGCGCGCGCGCCTCGGCGCGGCCGAGACGGGGATCGCCGAGCTGGAGGCGCGGCTGGCCGTCGAGCCGTTCGCGGCGCCGGAGCGCGGCGAGCTGGTCGCCCGCGGGCTGGGGGCCCGCGAGCTCGCCGCGGCCGTCGCAGCCGGTCGGCTCCTGCGCCTCGGCGACGAGGTGGTCCTGCTCCCCAGCGGCCCGGCACGGGCCATGCGGGTGCTGGCCGGTCTCAGCCAGCCCTTCAGCGTCAGCGACGCGCGTCAGGCGCTGGGCACCACTCGACGGGTCGCGGTCCCGCTGCTGGAACACCTCGATGCACGTGGCTGGACGGTCCGCGACGACACGAGCCGGCGCCGGGTCGTCTGACCAGCGAGGGATCGTGCCCCTCCCATCCGGAACAGCGCATCCGGCACGGGTGGGGAGTCCGGGCGACGCGGGTTACCCTTGAGCATGCGTGGGTCGCGCTCCATCGTCGGACGCGTGGTGAGTTCGCTCGCCGCGTTCCTGACGGCTGCCGTGGCCCTGGGACTGCTCGCCGCTGGTCTGCTGGTGCCGATCGTGGGCGGGGCCGGCGCAGCTGCCCGCTCGGGAGTGGACCTGTTCGACTCGTTGCCCAGCGAGTTCACCGCCTCGCCGCTCTCGCAGCAGTCGAGGATCCTGGCCGGCGACGGCAGCCTGATCGCCACGCCCTTCGACGAGAACCGCATCATCGTCCCGATGCGCGAGGTCGCCCCCATCATGCGCGCGGCGCAGGTCGCCATCGAGGACAGTCGGTTCTACGAGCATGGCGGGGTGGACCCGCGTGGCGTCGTCCGGGCGCTGGTGTCCAACGTGGTTGGTGCAAACACCCAGGGCGCGTCGACCCTGACCCAGCAGTACGTCAAGGTGACCCTTCAGGAGAACGCCCTCAGCTCCGGGGACACCGACGCAGCCAAGGCGGCAGTGGCCAAGAGCTTCACCCGCAAGCTGCAGGAGCTGAAGTACGCGATCCAGGTGGAGAAGTCGCTGACCAAGGACCAGATCCTCGAGAACTACCTCAACCTCGTGTACTACGGGAACCGGGCGTACGGAGTGGAGGCGGCGTCGCACCACTACTTCAACAAGAGCGCGAAGGAGCTGACCCTCCCCGAGGCCGCGCTGATCGCGGGACTGGCACAGAACCCCGGGACGACCGATCCGGTCAACCAGCCGGACCGGGCGGTCGCGCGTCAGCGGGTCGTCCTGGACCGGATGCTCGAGCTCGGGATCGTCACCCGCGCGGAGGCCGAAGCGGCCAAGGCCGTGCCGCTGGCCCAGCTGGTGCACGTGACGCCGCCGAAGAACACGTGTCAGTCCTCGCCCTACCCGTACTTCTGCGACTACGTCCTGGCCTGGCTGAAGACCGACCCCTCGCTGAGCGGGGTGCTCGGCCAGACCGAGCAGGAACGGACCCGCGCGCTCGATCGCGGTGGCCTGACGATCCAGACGACGCTCTCGCCGGCGATCCAGACCGTCGCGCAGGAGGAGCTCGAACGTCGGGTGCCTGTCGCGAACGACGCGGACATCGGGTCGGCATCGGTCGTGATGGAGCCGGGGACCGGGCAGGTGCGGGCGATGGCGCAGAACACCCGCTACAACCTGGCCAAGGGCAAGCCCGGCGAGACGACGGTGAACTGGGCCGTTGACACGAAGTACGGCGGGTCCCTGGGTTTCGGGTTCGGCTCCACCGAGAAGGCGTTCGCCTTGGTCACGGCGCTCCAGTCGGGCATCTCTGCCAGCGCCAGCGTGCACGCCAAGGCCGCCGGCCCGCGCGAGGCGGCCGAGTACACGGGCGCCGAGTTCCCTGATGACTGCGGGTTGGGCAAGAAGACGTGGAACGTCCGCAACGACGAGCCCGTCGCCGAGGGGGACATGACCCTACGTGACGCGACCGCCCGATCGATCAACACGGCATTCGTGGGGCTGGTCTCCAAGCTCGGTGCCTGCAAGGTGCGCGAGACCGAGTGGCGGATGGGACTTCACCAGAGCAACGGCGAGAAGGTGAAACCGTTCCCGGCGGCGATCGTCCTCGGCACCGACTCGGTCTCCCCGATGACCGTGGCCGCCGCCTACGGCACCCTGGCCGCCGAGGGCCGCCACTGTGCACCCCTGCCGGTGGTCTCCATTGCCAAGGACGGCAAGCCGCTGCCGCTGCCCCCACCCGGAGCCAACTGCGAACAACGTGTCGTCCCCGATGTCGCCCGCGGCGTCACCTCCATCATGAGTGACGTCCTCGGACCGAAGGGAACGGCCAGCGCCAGCGCCCTGGACGGCGGCCGCCCCGCTGCCGGTAAGACCGGCACCACCGACGGCAACAACGAGACCTGGTTCGTCGGCTTCACCCCCCAGCTGGCGACCGCCGTCTGGGTCGGTACGCCCGACGACAAGAACAACGCTCGCGTCCTCGACGACGTCAGGCTCGCCGGGCAGAGCTACGGGACGGTCTTCGGCGCGAGCATCGCTGCGCCGGTGTGGAAAGCCATCATGGACCGTGCTCTCCAGGGCCAACCGCCCGTGCCGTTCGCCGCGCCCAGCGACAAGATCCTCAACGGGGAGCAGATCCCGGTCCCGTCGGTGGACGGCCGGTCGGTGGAGGATGCCCGAGGCATCCTGGAGCAGGCGGGCTTCTCCGTCCAGCTCGGACCGGAGCAGTTCTCCGGCTATCGCGCCGGCGCGGTGGCGACGACCGATCCGACGGGCATCGCAGCCCGTGGCTCGGTGGTGTCGCTGGTCATCTCCGCCGGCCCGGCGCCCGCTCCGCCGCCTCCCGCTCCGGCACCCGCCCCGGCGCCCCGTCCCGCCCCCGCTCCGGCGCCCCGTCCCGCGCCCGCTCCGGCGCCCCGTCCCGCCCCTCCTCCGGCGCCTCGTCCCGCCCCTCCTCCGGCGCCTCGTCCCGCGCCCGCTCCGGTGCCCCGCCCTGCTCCCCCTCCTGTGCTGCCCCCCGTTCCGGTGCCGCCCGTTCCGGTGCCGCCCGTTCCGGTGCCGCCCGTTCCGGTGCCGCCCGTTCCGGTGCCGCCCGTTCCGGTGCCTGCACCGCCACCACCGCCGCGGGCCACGAACCCGCCACCACCGCCGCGGGCCACGAACCCGCCACCACCGGTGGTGCCCAGGCCCGGCCCTCCGCCGCCCACGTTCCCCGACTTCCCGGGCTTTCCGACCGTCCCTCCACCCCCGGGGTGATCCCTCGCCGGACGGCCCTGGCGCGGCAGGCGCGGGCAGGAGCGGCGGAGACCCCAGCACCCGTCCCGGTTCCGCGGCGGTCGGGCCGCAGGGTCTCATCAGGCGTTAGCCGGCCTCGCCGCTCTCCTCGGTCCTGATGACGTGCATGACCGCGTTGATCAGGGCCAGGTGGGTGAAGGCCTGGGGGAAGTTGCCGAGGTGGCGGCCGGTGTGCGGGTCGACCTCCTCGGCATACAGCTCCAACGGTCCGGCAAAGGAGAGCAGCTTCGCGCACAGCTTCTGCGCCCGGCGGTGCTCGCCGATCTCGCATAGCGCCGAGACGAGCCAGAACGAGCAGATGGTGAACGAGCCCTCCTCACCCTCGAAGCCGTCGTCGGTCTCCTCGGTGCGATAGCGCAGCACGAAACCGTCCACCGTCAGCTCGTCGGCGATCGCGAGGACAGTGGCGCGGATCCTCGGGTCGTCTGCGGGCAGGAACCTCACGAGCGGCGCGAGCAGGAGTGATGCGTCCAGCGCTGTGGTGCCGTAGTGCTGGGTCAGGACTCCTCGGTCGTCGACCCCGTTCGCCAGGATGTCCGCCCTGATCTCGTCGGCGGCCAGCTGCCACTGGGACGCCTCGGCGTCCTGACCGATCATCGACGCCAGCTTGGCGCCGCGGTCCAGGGCCACCCAGCACATGATCTTCGAGGAGGTGAAGTGCTGGAGCGGGCCGCGGACCTCCCAGATACCGGCATCAGGCTCTCGCCAGTGCTTCAACGCCGCGTTGACCTGCTTGCCGAGGATCGGCCAGATCCGGGAGTCCACATGGTCGGCAGCCTTGGAGTGCAGGTAGACGGAGTCGAGCAGGGCCCCCCAGACGTCGTGCTGCGTCTGCGAATGCGCGGCGTTCCCGATCCGGACCGGCGGTGAGTCCGCATAGCCGGGCAGGTGGTCCAGCGTTGATTCGCTCAGGTCTCGCTCGCCGCCGATGCCGTACATGATCTGCAGGTCGTCGTCGCGTTCAGCGAGGTCGGCGATGAAGGAGAAGAAGTCCACGGCCTCCCAGTCGAAGCCCAGCGAGTACATCCCCCAGAGGGCGAACGTCGCGTCGCGAATCCACGTGTATCGGTAGTCGTAGTTGCGGTTGCCGCCCAGGGTCTCCGGCAGGGACGTGGTGGCCGCAGCGGCGATTGCCCCCGTCGGCGCGTAGGTCAGGCCCTTGAGGGTCAGCGCGCTGCGTTGCAGGTAGGTGCGCCATGGGTGGTCGGGGAACTGGCCCCGGGCCAGCCAGTGCTGCCAGTGGTGCGTGGTCCAGACCAGCCGCCGGTAGGCGTCGTCGTAGGTGACGGGAGGTTCGCTGCCGCCCCAGGAGAGGGCGACGTATCGCACGTCGCCCTCCTTGAGCAGGGTGCGCGCCGCCGCCTGACCACCCTCGAAGCCAAGCCGCATGTCCGAGGTCAGCGTGACGGTCAGGTCGCTGCCCTTCGCGGTGGCCCGACCCTGGTGGTAGATCCGGTTGGTGTAGGACCAGTCGACGGACGACCGCCCGTACTCGAGCATGGGTTCGCACTCCATCACCGTCTGGACCTCGCCGGAGACGCACCGGATCGTCCGGAGCAGGACCCGCTCCGCGGCGTAGTCCATCGGGATCCGCTGATGCGGTTCCGCCAAGCGTTCCTCATGGCGCCAGGGACCGATGAGGAGCACGTCGCGCACGATGATCCAGCCGGTGGCCGTGCCCCAGCTCGTCTCCAGGCACATCGTCCCGGGGAGGTATCGGCGGGCGGACGGGACCGCCACGTCAGACGGGCCCAGCCGGAAACGCCCGGCATGCTGCCCCAGGATCGCCGCGAACACGCTCGGCGAGTCGAGCCGCGGGGCGCACATCCAGTCGACGGAGCCGCCGGGAGACACCAGGGCGGTCACCTCGCCGTCGGCGAGGAACCCGTAGTCCCCGATCGGCACCGTCCGATCTCTCATCGCGCCCCCCGCAACAGCGCCGGCGTCTGGGGACTGCGTTCCCGTTCCATGGGGTCAGGTTCCTCCCCGCCGGCGCCGTTGCCAAGCGCCGCGGCCGGTCCACGGCTCACTCTTTCTAGAACGGGGTGCCGCCGGTGACCGGCACCACGGCACCGGTGATGTAGCTCGACTCCTGGGAGGCGAGGAACACGTATGCCGGCGCGAGCTCGGCCGGCTGCCCGGCCCGCCCGATGGGGGTGTCCTCACCGAAGCTCTCGACCTTCTCCTCGTGCATCGTCGAGGGAATGAGTGGTGTCCAGATCGGCCCAGGCGCCACGGCGTTCACGCGGATGCCCTTTGGCGCCACCATCTGCGCCAGTCCCTGGGTGAAGTTGATGAGGGCGGCCTTGGTCATCGCGTAGTCGAGCAGCTCCGGCGAGGGGGTGGTTCCCTGGATGGAGCTGGTGTTGATGATGCTGCCGCCCTCCCCGATGTGCTCGAGCGCAGCCTTGCTGAGCCAGAACGTGGCGTAGAGGTTGGTGTGCATCACGCGGTCGAACTGCTCCGTGGTGATGTCGGCGATGCCTCCGGGCTGAGTCATCTGGTATGCCGCGTTGTTGACGAGGACGTCGATGCCGCCCAGCTCGTCGACCGCGCACTGGATCACCATCTGGCAGTGCTGCTCCTCGCGCAGGTCGGCGGCGACGGAGATCCCTCGGCGGCCCGCTTCCTCGATGAGCTTCACCGTGGTGTCGCCGTCCTCCTGCTCGCTCTCGAGATGGACGATGAGCACGTCGGCGCCCTCCCGGGCGAAGGCGATGGCGACCGCTCGACCGATGCCGGAGTCCCCGCCGGTGATGATCGCCCGCTTCCCCTCAAGCCGGTCACTGCCACGGTAGGATTTCTCGCCGTGGTCCGGCTCGTTGTCCATGTCACCGGTCCGCCCCGGGTGCTCGATCTGCTCGCCGGAGGTGTCCGGCTGGTCATACTGCTCGGTCGGGTCCTGCTGCACGGTCTGGTCCCGCTCGCTGTCGTCGTGCGTCATGTCGCTCGCCGCTTCCCAATAGTCCTTGAGGGCGCCCGCTCGTGCCGGCTTCCGGCTCGGGGACTGGTCGTCACCGCCACAGTCACTGAACGGCTCCATCGACGTGACTTCTACCCCCTGACTTCTGCTTCATCCGTCTCTTCCAAAGGGATCACCTGTCCTCGCGGTCGAGCCGCTTCGCGCTGGTCGGCGGTCCGAGCCCGGGCGCACTGCCGGGGGCCACCCGAAGCGCAGGGCAGGGCTGGCGACCGACGATGAGGGTCGCGCCGCCGTCACGGCCAGCTCTGGTGCTGTCGCCCGGTCCCGGCGCGTGAGCGCCGGAGCCTCATGGCCGGCCTTGCGTCAGCGGGGACAGCTGACTGGCCAGGTCGGTCAGCGAGGTGGCCCGGAAGTCGGGCTGCTCGAAGTATGCCGGGTAGTCGCCGTCGCTCCGGTTGACCCAAGCAGTCGCCATCCCGGCCTGGTGGGCGCCGTTGATGTCCCACGGGTACACCGCCACCAGCATGGCCCGCGAGGCCTCGACCTCGCAGGTCCGCAGGGCGAAGGAGTATGCCGCAGCCGCGGGCTTCCACAGTGGCGCGCTCTCGACCGACAACAGCCGGGCGAAGCAGTCGTCAATGCCGCTGCGGCCAAGAAGGCCCTCGGCCAAGCTGGTCGCTCACGAAGAGGTCCTCATCTATGCGGTCATCGTGTCACGAAGGTGCAGGCGTGCATGGAGAGTGGGCGCGACCCTCGGTCAGTCAGCGGTTCCGGGATGGAACCGTCGGAGCTGTCCAGCGCGCCCCTTCGTCGAGTCGGGCGGGCTGATCCCTGTTGTTTTTCGCCGACCAAGCTGGGCAGGGTTCCTGGCGGCAGGCTTGGCGGCCACCGAGCTCCCCCGTTAGCCCGGCCACCCAGCTGCTCCTGCCCGCGGCGCTGCTGATCGGATGGGCCCGCGCTGCTGCTTGTCTTCATCGGCCGCAGGTCACCTTCGGCAGCTTGGCCTGGCCGTGCCAGATCTGATGATCTTCGTAGTTGAGCAGACCCGCTGCTCTGGGCTCAGGGGAGGTAGGCGCTCCAGCCGCCCTTGGGAGCCTGTCCGACGGGCAGCGCCTGGAGCTTGGCGAGCACGGACGGGGTTTGCGCCTCCAGCCAGTCGATCAGCTGTCGCATGGAGACGAACCGAACGCCGGGGTTGGCGGCCATCGTCGTCGCGGCCTGGGTGATCGCGTCCATGTAGATGCCGCCGTTCCACCGCTCGAAGTGGTTGCCGATGATCAGCGGCGCCCGGTTGGAGGTGTAGGCCCGCTGGAACCCGG
>JAABUN010006051.1_pt1 | contig 14320 bp, 20 predicted proteins | sample 5559311 | NCBI WGS metagenome assembly JAABUN01 (sample SAMN10711877, study PRJNA513370) | rock metagenome | isolation source: Antarctica rocks | place: Antarctica: Victoria Land, Siegfried Peak sud | reverse complement strand
CTGCCGGCGCCTCGTTCGGTGTCGTCGTCGCGATCTTCCAGTGGGGATGGCTGTCCGAGGCCCTCAAGGTCGGCGGCGGCGGACCCATCGAGGCCTTCCTCCCGGTCCTGTTCTTCGCGATCCTGTTCGGCCTGTCCATGGACTACCAGGTCTTCCTGGTCAGCCGCATGCACGAGGAGTGGCGGCGCACCGGCGACAACGCCCGCGCCGTCACCTTCGGCCAGGGCGAGACCGGCGGCATCATCACCGCCGCCGGGCTCATCATGATCGCCGTCTTCGGGGGGGTTCGTCCTCGGTGACGACCGCACCATCAAGCTGTTCGGCATCGGCCTGGGGGCGGCGGTCCTGCTCGACGCCTTCGTCGTCCGCACCGTCCTGGTCCCCGCCCTGATGCACCTCATCGGCAAGGCCAACTGGTACCTGCCCCGATGGCTTGACAGAGCGTTGCCCAAGGTGTCCATCGAGCACAGCGACGGGGTCGTCGATCCCGACCACTCCGCCCCGTCCACCCAGAACCCCGGACGTCCCGTCCCGCCGGCCCCCGCACCACCTGTCACCCCGTCCGCCGGCTGGCGGTGACATCGACCTGAACCGATGCCACGGGTCCAAACTGAAGACTGTCGAAATGGACGCGGCGGCGAACGTTTCCGCCGCGTCCAGCCCACGACCCCGGTCCAGAGCGTATGAGCGCGAGCGGACCACACGTCGTGCTCGGCGTCGGACAAGTCGGTCGCACGCTGGCCGCACGGCGGGTCGGAGCTGGCCTCGAGGTCCGGGCAGTCTTACGGCACCGCTCCGTCGACCTACCGGCCAGAGTTGACTGGCGGGACGCCGATGCCACCGACCCCGGCGCGGCGACCAGTGCGGCCGAGGGCGCAGCGGTGGCCTACCAGTGCCTCAACGCTCCGTCCACCCAGTGGCCGGAGCTGTTCCCGCCGCTGTAGCGAGGCATCCTCGCAGCCACCGAGGCCGCCGACGCCCTGCTGGGGAGCCTGGAGAACGTTTACGGCTACGGCTCGACGGGCGGCGCTCCGATGACGGAGGACCTCAATTTCCCGGACCGGAGGTGACCAGCGGGTGGGTAAGTCAGCGAGCCAACAAGAGCCAGGCAGATCCCCCATGCCCGTGACGGTTCAGTCGTGGGATAGCCGTACCTCTTCGACGTCCATCTGCGCCTGGACCGCGTGCAGCACGTCGTCGTCGATACGGCGCTCGTCCCGCAACCGCAGCACCGTCTGGCGCATGCGGCGCAGGAGGTCCAGGACCAACCGGCGGTAGTGGCGATCCGCGGTGAGCGTTTCTCCATCATCCCCGCCGTCGCGTCCCGCCTCGGCGATGCGCAGGTACTCCTCGACATCGGAGCGCACCCGCTCGACCACCTCGTCCGAGGCGCCCATCTGCTTCGCCGCGGCCGGCAGTGCTCAAGCGCGGCCTCGGTGGGCTCCCGCACCGCCAGCCGCCTCTGCTCGGCGTGGGCGTCGTCCTCCGGGGGACGGGCGCACCGCAACACCTAGCCGACCGGCAGTCGGGTCACCGGCGGATCTGCCGTTTCGGTCAGCCAGCCGGACGGCCCCGGCCCGGCCGGCGCCGGGCCCGCGGCGCCGGGTCAACCCCTGGCGAGGCCGACAACGAAGGACGCCGGCCAGCAGGGCCGGACCGAGTGCGAACGGGCCACCGCGCCGCATCACCGCAACCGCCTGGCCTGGTACCGGACCCAGCGGCCATCGAACCCCGTCACCGCCACCACCCGTTCGACCGAGTACCCCTGCACCAGCAGGTCCACGGCCTGCTGGACGCTCCACTGCCCCGCCGGGTCCAGCACCGACCGGACCACCACCGGCCCGGACCGGTCACCCCGCCCGCTCACCGGGACCCGTCCCCGGTGTCAGCGTCCGAGGCAGTGTCGGCGTCGGGCGGGGTGTCGGCGCCGGGTGGGGTGTCGGCGCCGGGGAGGGTGGAGGTGTCCAGGGCGGCGGCGATCCGGTCCGCGAGTGGGAGCACCGCTCGCGTCGGCCGGCAGCGACGCCCAGTCCGCGACCGCGACCGGTGCGGCGCTGGTGGCCAGCGCGTACTGGGCGAGGGGGTCGCTGCGCCCGGCGACCAGCAGCAGCCCCACCGTCGGCGCGTGGTGCATGTCAGGTCGGCGCAGCTTGTCGTCGACCACTCCGACATAGACCCCGAGCTGTCCGACATCTCCCGGTGCCAAGCGGCCGACCTTCAGTTCCACCACGACGTAGCGCAGCTGCTCAACGTTGAACAGCAGCAGGTCGACCACGACCTCGTAGCCGTCCCCGAGGTCCAACCGGACCTGCCGGCCCACGAACGCCATCCCCCGACCGAACTCCAACAGGGTGGCCTGCAACCGATCCATCAGGGCCTGCTCGAGGTCTCGTTCCGCGATCGGCGCGGCCAGCCCAAGGGTGTCGAACACGTACGGGTCCCGGACCAGCGCCTACGCCAGATCAGAGTCCGCCGCCGGCAGCCGGGCGGTGAAGTTCGACGGTGCCGCCCCCACCCGGCCGTGTAGGCCGCTGCCGATCGAGAACTCCAGCACCGCCCGGGACCAGCCGTCCGCCACGGCCCGCGCGGCGTACCAGTCCCGCTCCGCCCGACCCTGCAGGCGGTCCAGCAGCGCCCGGACGTGACCCCAGGGAACTTGTGCCACAGCCTGTGGCACAACCCCGGCCAGGTCCGGCCAGGCCGCGTCGAACGCCCGCATGTACCGCAGGTTGCGTCGAGACCAGCCCCGCTGGTCCGGGAACTCCACCCGCAGATCAGCCGCGAGCCGGGCCACCACCCCTGTCCCCCACCCGGCCTGGTCCTGCCGGTCCAGGATGTCCCGGCCGACCGACCAGTACAACGCCAGCACCTCACCGTTCGCGGCCCGCGCCGCCCGCACTTGCGCCGACCGGACCCGGACCTTCAGCTGCTCCAGCAACTCCGCGTACCCCGCCGGTACCACATCACCGTCAGCCGTCACCCGGCCGATCCTGCCGTGCCCCAGCCGACGTACCGCGCCACCGAACACGCCTCCCAGGCGGACAGCTCGTCGCTGCGGTCTGTGCGGTTGGCGTGTCCTACCGTTTCGTGGTCGGGGTGGTGGGTAAGCCGGATCGGTTCTCCGCGAGCGGTCCCCACCCCGACTCCGACTCGGCGGACTCCCTCCCGGCCACGCGCACCCGCGTCCGCAGGACTGTCACAGCCAGTTCCTGACTCGGCCCGAGCTGCAGGTACCGGTAGGCGCTGGACGGGTCCGCCCCTACCTCGGCGGCCGCGACCGCGACGGCGGACGGGACTCGACCCGCTGCGCCGCCCACCACCCCGGCAGCGAGGGGCCGTGCCACCGCCGGGTCCACCCGACCATCACCACCACCCCGTCCACCTCGGCCCGGCCGGTGTTCCCGAGCAGCCGGGCCACCGACACCCCGAGCACCGCTCTCGCCGCGGTCGCGGTGTCCACCCACCCCGCCCCCGCGAGCGGGTCTCCCACCATGGCCGGGTGCGGGCCGTGGTCCCGGCACACCCGCCGCAACCGGCTCTCCCCCACCCCCACCACCACGCTCAAGTCGGCCACCGGCACCCCCCCACGCCCGCAACCGCACCAACCGATAATGCCAACGGCCCCCAGTCACGCGACCGGCGCGCAGCCGCCGCCATCTCGGCCAGGTCGGCGCGGTCGGCGTCGCCGAGCTCTCCCGGCCGGACTGGCGGCGGCCCACCGTTCACCGGCGGGCGCGGGTCCGGTTGTGCACGAACACCCCGACAGCCTGGACCAGCAACACACCAGCAGGACGGAGACGCAGTTCGTGATGCCCCGCTGGGTCGCCAGCCGACCGTTGGGCGCGACGATGAGCGCGATCACGCTCAGGGTCGTCACCACCGAGATCAACTGGTAGCTGGGCGCCGCGTTCCGCTCAGACGATCCGCGTTTCACCCCGACTCGGCGGCCTTGCCGGGCGCGGGACCGGATCTCCGTCAGGTAGACGATCCCGAGAACCGGAACCAGGTCCACCACCAGCATCCGGGCCACCAGGGCAGTGTCCGCGCCACCGGGGCGGGTCGCGGCGGTGTCCACCGCCGCTACCGGTGGGTGTGCTGGGACTCGGTGAGCACCTGCAGCGGTAGGCAGTCCACGGTCCGTCCGCGGTGTCCCGCGCGGGCGGCGTCCCTGCGCAACACCGCGGCGTCCCCGCGAGCGACGCTCTCCTGCGCGTACACCCCGACCAGATCCTCGCCGTCCCAGACCGCCCATACCGCCACCGGCACCCTGGCCGCCACCGCCTGCCCGGACCGCTCGACGTCCCGGGTCGGCACCAGCCGCCGCGGCCGCACCGCCTGCCCCGACCGCCCGGGCAGCGCCGGACCGGGTCGGGCAGTGTCGGCCGAGACCACCAGCTGGGCGAGCTGGTCGACGGTGGGGATCCCGGGCAGGTCCAGGCTCAGCTGCCCCGGCAACGGCGGCACCACCCGCAACCGGCGACCCGACCCCACCGTCACCGCCGCTCCCCCCGGTCGTCCTGATCCTCGGCGTCGCTCAGGTTCCGAGCCACGGTGGACTTCGGCAGTCCCAGCTCGACGGCGATCGCGCCCAGGCTCATCGGCGGGTCTTGGGCGCGCATCGCCCGGGCCAGCCGCAGCTTCGCCGGGGTCATCGTCCGCGGCCGACCCCCGACCCGCCCCCGCGCCCGCGCCGCCGCCAACCCGGCCAGGGTTCGGTCCCGGATCAACTGCCGCTCGAACTCCGCCAACGCACCGAACAGGTGGAACACCAGGCGCCCACCGGCGGTCGTGGTGTCGATCACCTCCGTCACCGACCGGAACCCCACCCCCCGCTCAGCCAGCGCGGTCACCGTGTCGATCAGATGCGGCAGGGACCGGCCCAACCGGTCCAACCGCCACACCACCAACGTGTCCCCCGGCCGCAGGCTGTCCAACACGGCGGCGAGCTCCGGCCGGTCCTCCCGGCTCCCGGACGCGTGATCGGTGAACACCCGAGAGCACCCGACCTGCCCGAGGGCGTCCAGCTGCAGGGCCGGGTCCTGCTCCGCCGTCGACACCCGCGCGTACCCCACCAGATGCGCTACCGGCTTGGCCTTGCGCGCTGTCGGTGTCTTCCGCGCACCAGCAGGTGACGGGCCGCTGGTCGCGGTCCTCGGTCGTGTCGAACGTGTCGCTACCGATGTCGCCACGGGTTAACCGTACCGAAAACGTCCAGCCATCAGACGCGCCACAGACTTCCTGGTTGCTGCTTCGGACCCGGGGACACGCGCTCAGGTGAACCGGGCGGGCCTCAGGAGCCGCAACTCCTCGGCGTCCGTCCCGTCGGTGATCTCACCTGCCACCAGCCGGCCGACGGTCGGCGCCAGGGTGACGCCGGAGTGCATCACCGCCAGGTAGGCACCCGGCGCCGTGGGGACGGGGCCGATGACGGGGGAGCCGTCGGCGGGCATGGGCCTCATCCCCACGCGCACGCTGAGCAGCTGCAGGTCGCCGGTGCCCGAGAACGAGGACCTCAGCTCGTCGAGCAGCTGCTTCCCGGCGCGGTCGAGGTCTTGTTGGCTGGTCTGCCCGTCGTAGTCCCATGCGGCCAGCAGGTGACCGTCGGCGGCCTCGCGGACCTCGAGATCGTCGTTGGACACGAGGGTCCGGACGACCCCGGGTGCGGCGCTGAACCGCATGAGCAGTGCCGGTGACGCGGTCACTGGGAGGGCGAAGCCGAGCGGAGCGCACAGCACCGGTGCGTCGGCGCCGCTGGCCAGCACGACCGTCCTGGCCGGAAGGAAGCCCGCTGACGTGTGCACCCCCACGACCGTGTGGTCCCGGACCGTCAGCTCCTCGACAGCGATCCCGCTGCGGATGGTGGCGCCGCGGTCACGAGCGCCGCCGATCAGGGCCTCGACGACCGCGACGGGGTCGACGGCACCGTCATCGGCCCGCAACGCGGCTCGTGCCGGCGGTGTCAGCAGCTGTGGCTCGAGCTGGGCGACCCGGGAGGCGTCGCTGTCCTGCCGGTCACGGGCGTCGTCGTCGATGGCAGCGGGTTCGTCGTGTCGCCAGGACAGGGATCCAGTCCACCGCACGTGGACTCCGGGGAGCTCCCGCTCGAGCCTGCGGTAGTCGGACAGCACCTGGCGGCGGAGCAGGAGCTGTTCGGGCGGTGCGTCGACTGTCCCCCGGCCGATCCAGGCGAAGGAGTCACCGGTGGCACCGGAAGCCGGTAACGCCTTGTCCAGCAGTACGACGTCCGAGCCAGCGCGGGCCAGGTGGTAGGCCACCGAGGCGCCGACGATCCCAGCGCCCACCACTACGACGTCAGCGGTAGGCGTCACCGCTCGAGTTGATCAGCGCCCTGCCCGTGGCGCAACGACTTTCCGTCAGGTGTGCAGCTGCGGCCAGTGCTCGACGTCAGTTCGGACCAAGGCGGCTGGATCAACTGCTCAAGAGCAACGGGGGCTGCTCCTGACACCGAGCAACACCCCGCCACGCCGTGGGGTGATGCCCGCATCCACCGGCGCAGGGGTACCCGTGTAGCAGCGGCCCGGTCCGTCGGCGCGAAGACCCCATCGACTCCGGGGCCTGGACCCCTGCTGATCTACCTGGCCGATCGCAGCTGTCCGGCCTGACTCCTCGGCTCACACGAGGGACATCCCGCAGTCGGTGATGAACCCCACCAGCCCGGCCGGCGACACGTACCGGTGCCCCACCAAGCCAACCGCCTCCGCTGCTTGGACGTGACCGGCGGTGTCGTCGACGAACCCGCACTCCGCGGGCGCGCCCCCCAGGCGCGCGCAGACCACGCGGAACACCTCCGGATCCGGTTTGGCCAGCCCCAGCTCAGCGCTGCTGAACACCTCATCCAGCACGCCGGTCAGGCCAAGCCGGTCCAGGTCCGCGCGCAACCGGGTCGTCGCATTCGACAACAGCGCCACCCGACACTGACCGTGCAGCCCGCGGATCACGGCGACGACGTCCTCGTCGACCTCGCCGGCCGACGCTGACCACTGGGCCACCGCCCCCGCCGCAGCGGCCCGACCGAACCGTCCGGCCAACTCCCCCTCCACCTGCTCACGCCACTGCCCGTCGCTGACCCGACCGGTCACCGCCGTCGACAACAGCCCCGGGGCGAACGCGGCCGCCCCCAACGCCCCCGCCGGCAGCCCGTGGGCGGCCTCCGCGTCCGCGATGACCGCGGGGGCCCACCGCCGAAGCACCCCGTCCAGGTCCACCACCATCGCGCGCAACGGCACCACAGCCTCCCTGGACAACGGACGGGCTCAACTTCATGAGGCTCACCTACAAGACCACAAACCCGTAACAACGAAAGCTGGACCTGTGACCCTCCGCTATGTGCTCACCGGCGCCCCCGGCGCCGGGAAGACCGTCCTGCTCCACGCACTCGCCGCCCGGGGATGGCCGGTCGTGGAGGAGGCAGCCACCGACGTCATCGCCGCCCTCCAAGCCGACGGCGTCGACCAACCCTGGACCAGGGAGGACTTCTGCGACCGGATAGTCGCGCTCCAACACCAGCGACAACAGGCACCCGTCCCCGCGGACACCACCGTGCAGATCTTCGACCGGTCACCGCTGTGCACCCTCGCGCTGGCCCACCACCTCGACCGGCCCGTGAGCACCGCTCTGCGCGCCGAGGTCGGCCGGGTCCTCGCCGGGCAGGTGTACGAGCCGACCGTCTTGCTCATCCGCCCACTCGGGTTCATCCACCCCACCCCGGCACGCCGGATCACCTACGCCGACTCCCTCACCTTCCAGACCGTCCACGAGCAGATCTACCGCGACCACGGCTTCACCCTCGTCAACGTCCCCGCCGGGCCACCCGCCGGTCGGGCGGACCTCGTCGAATCCGCCATCCGACGGGCCAGGCCCTGTCGATACTGACGGGGTGGACGCTGTTCAGGACCCGGACGGCGCGACCGGCGGCCGGGCGTGGGTGGCCGCGCTGCCGGTTGAGCTGGACGGGCAACGGCGGCTGCTGGACCGGCTGGTCGACCTCGCCCAGACCACGCCGCTGGTGACATCGCTGTCCGTCGGCTGCTCCCTCGGCCGGGGAGCCGCCGACGCCCTGTCTGACGTCGACGCCGCCCTCGGCGTCGCCGCCCCGCCCGGCGGGGCTGGGGCTGAGCAGGTCACCGCGGTCGAGCAGGCCGTCGTCGACGCCCTGCCCGGCCACGGTCCCCTGGTCGACGTGCTGCGGCACCGGGTCGGACCACCGGACCGGTTCATCAGCCGCGTGTTCGCCCAGTTCGACGACGGACTCCAGCTCGACCTCGCCGTCGTCGCCGAGCCCGAGGTCCGCCGTGGCCGGGCCGCCCCGGACTTCGTGTCCCTCTACCGGTTACCCCCGCCGCCAGGACCGGCGATCACCGCCGACAGCACCCCCATCACGGACAGCGCTGTCACCGCGGACGGCGCGGCGGTCAGCGAGTTCCCGCCCGCCGACGAGGTCACCGCCGAACAGGTCCGCGAGTGGGCGTTCCTCGGGTGGTGCGCCCTGGCCGACGCCGGCAAGTACCTGCACCGCGGCTCCGTGTGGGAGGCCCACACCCGCCTCCACGAGACCCGACACCACATCTGGGCGCTCTGGGCCGCCACCACCGGCGCCCTCTACCCCTGGCACGGACTCTCCCAAGTCCTCGACCACGACCCCCACGACCTCCCACCCGGTATCGAAGCCACTGTCACCGGGCTCGACCCCCAGGACCTACGCTGCGCCGCCCGCGCCACCGCCGACGTCCTCACCCACGTCAGCGAACTCGCCGCCACCCGACACCACACCCAGCTCCCCACCGCCCTCGGCCACCACGTCACCGCACGCCTATGGCCCGCCGGCGACGCGGTCGACGATGTCTCGGTGACGATCCGCGCCGCGACCACCGACGACCTGGACGCGGTCGTCGACCTCGCGGCCGCCGCTCGGGCCGGCTACGCGGTCCACCAGCCGGTGTTCTGGCGGACCGCGCCGGACGCGCGAGGCGGGGACCGCAGCTACCTGGCCGGGCAGATCACTGACGACAGCGTCATCAGCTTCGTCGCAACCGAGCCCGACCGCGGCCGCGAGGACGGCGGCGAGGTGGTGGTCGGGTTCGCGGTTGGCGTCCTGCATCCCGCGCCACCGGTGTACGACCCGGGAGGCCCTACCTGCACCGTCGACGACTTCACCGTCGACGATCCCGCCCGGTGGGTTACTACCGGCGCTGAGCTGCTCCGCGAGCTCCGTTCCCGCGCGGCGACCCTCGGCGCCGTGCAGGTGGTGGTCGTCGTCGGCGCCCACGACCACCCCAAGCGGGCCGCCCTCGCCGCGGCCGGGCTCACGCCGGCTTCCCAGTGGTGGACCGCCCCGACCAGCAGCACCGGACGGTGACGCCCAGAACAAGCCAGGCCGCCGCGTGGTGGTCGACAGCCCGCCGGGGCCACCCGCTGCCCGACCGGACCGATGGGCTGCGCTGGCTCGCCGCACGCCGACACTGAGGGGTGCCGGTTGACGAGGGGCACGTCCTGGCGCCAGAACGCTGCAAGAACCGCCCACTTACCGCTGAAGGTCGCCGCGATCTGGAACCGCTAGCCGCGCCGCTGCTGCCGGCGGGACACAACCGCGAGCCCGACCAAGAGCAGCGCGATCGTCATGGTCGCCCAGTCGCCCCTGTTCGACCCGTCCGCGAGCGCTTCATCGACCGCAGCCGACACTCCACCCAGAACCGCCAGGACCATGACGACGACCCGCGCGACAGCAGCGACGCGCCCAACGGGCGTCCGACCCCCATCTGCATCCATCCGCTCAGGATCCCCCGGCCATCGCCCTCGGCCCACAGGCGCTCAGCGTCCCGAAACGGTTGAGCGGCGCACCGAACTCTCGACCAGGTTTCGACACGACTTCCGGCACGCCCGCCGCCGGCGTGTCCCCGTGCCACGGGCAGCGTCTCGTTAACGATCCGTTTCGAGACGTGCCGCAGCACCTTGACGGGCTTACCGCTGCCACGAAAGGAATCGGGTATCCTACTAATGCCAAAGCCGGGCGTTTTGTACTGGACGGCTACCGACTAGACTGAGGGAGTGCAGCTTCCGCCCGACGGTCATGTTCACAGCCAATTTTCGTGGGACGCCCGGCGCATCGGGTCAATGGAGGACACTTGTGCCCGAGCGGTAGCACTCGGACTGCCTTCGGTGGCATTCACCGAGCACGTGGACTTCACGCCGTTTCGGGCTGGCTCGCTGGTCTCCGGGTTCCTGGACCTCGTGTCCAACGACATTCTGACTGCACCCGACCTGGACGTCGACGGCTACTTCGAGTGGATCGAACGATGCCGGTCGCGGTTCCCCGAGCTGGTCGTGCTGTCCGGGATTGAGATTGGCCAGCCACACCGGCACAACGATCGGGTGCGAACGCTGCTTGTGCGAGGGGCGTTCGACCGAGTCGTCGGGTCGCTGCACTGCCTGCCCGACGGCGAGGCGTATTCGGAACCGTTCGTGCTGTTTGATTCGCGCCCGGCCACGGATTTGTTCACCGAGTACCTGGCGGAGATTTCGCGCATGGTGACCGGGTCGGACGCCTTCGAAACCGTCGCTCACATCGACTATCCGGTCCGAAGTTGGCCTGATGACGCCGCACCGTTCGACCCGCACAATTTTGAAGACGAGATCCGCATTGCGCTACGCGCCATCGCCGCCAGCGGACGTGCCCTCGAGATCAATACCAAGCTGCCGCTCGACCCAATCTTCGTGGGTTGGTGGAGGGAGGAGGGCGGCCGCGCTGTGACCTTCGGCAGCGACGCCCACGAGGCGCAACTGGTGGGAACCGGCCTCGCCGAAGCCGGCCGACTCGCGACTGCGTTCGGTTTCGCCCCCCAGGCTCAGCCGGCCGCACCGTGGGTCCTCCGGTCCTGACCAGATGTTCTATCCACTCGCCCGGCGCCCGAGGGGGTGAACGATCGCCGCTGCCGACCAACGTCCGGCGAAGGCAGGCGGCTCGCGTGGTGTCCGACTCGAAGAACCCGGCGGATTCACCATGTTCCGGGACTCAGCACGGCGGCTGGGTCCATGGCTGGTCACCGGCTTCCGCGAGCTCGGTCTCCCTCATCCACGTGAGCTCCGCCGCCGCGCTGGTCGCCCCGGCGCCACCACACGGCCGCCCCGGGCGATTCGACCCAGCCACCACGGAAGCCGCCCGATGTCCTCGTGCAGGCCCAGGATCAAGCCGGCCCGCACGAGCAGGGCATCGGGGAATGACTCCAAGACGGCCAGCTCTGCGTCGCGTGATCGGTCGCTGAGCCGACCGCTGGCGGGGCGTGCTCAGAAGTCGATCCGCATGACGACCCGCCGTTTCGTCGGCGCGCTGACCTGGTGGAACCCCGCCTCGGCGAACATGCTGCGGCTGCCGACGTGCAGCTCTCCCCAGGTGACCTCCTGCCCGGCCTGCGTCTCCATCGGGTAGCCCTCGAGCGCGCGAGCGCCGCGCTGCCGGGCGTGGTCGACGGCCGCGCGAGCGAGAACGGTGGCGACGCCCCGGCGGCGGAAGCCGGCGCGCGTCACGAAGCAGGTGATGGCCCAGATGCTGCTGTCGGCCTTGTCCTCTGTCCGCCCCGTCCAGGGAACGCGGTTGTCCCGCACCAGGCGTCGGTAGACGCTGCGCGGCTCGACGGCGCACCACCCAACCGGTTCGCCGTCGAGGTAGGCGACCAGGCCGGCCGTGCCGCGCGCTTGGGGTCGGCCGGAGTCCGCCTGCTCCCGCAACCGATGAGCGAGTTCCTCAGCGCCGACCGACGCCCAGGACTCCCCGGGGCTCATCTTGAACCGCTGGCACTGGCACCGGGCCGCGTCGCCGAGCGCCCCGAGGACCGCCTGCAGGTCCTTCCAAGACGCCGCGTTCGCCGGAACGACGGTCAACCCGTCGGGGGTTCCCTGCTCCCTGGTCGCCATCGCGCCAGTGTCCTGTCAGCTCCCGCCCGCTGGAACACCCGCGCAACAGATACGCGACTTGACGCGAACGATCGTGCGACACGGCTCCGGCACGGATCGTCTTGCTGTTCGACTCGGTGCCGGAATTGATCGGATCGACACGACCCCGCGCCATGGTCGTTGAGCTGCCGGGTCCCCCCGGGCGGTGTCGGCGCGACAGCACGACTTAACCATCGGTCGTGGTAGCGGAGTGGGTGCTGCCGACTCCGTCTACGGCCCGGTCGACGTGAGGCGGAACTCGTTGCCGTCCGGATCGGCCAACTCGACGGCGCCGTCCTGGGCGCTGCCGAGCCGGGTCGCTCCCAGCGCGGCCAACCGGTCGACCTCGGCGACCAGTTCGCCGTCGAACAGAGCGAGGTCGAACCGCTGCCGGTTCCTCCCGTGCCTCGGGGCCACCGGTGGGCCGCCCCACGCGACCTTGGTGCCACCGTGCGCGGACTGGACCGCGGTCTCCTCGTCCTCGTCCCAGACCAGCGGCCAGCCCAGTGCCGCGGCCCAGAAGAGCCCGACCTTGCGGGTGCCTTCGCACGCGAGCTCACCGAGGAACCCGCAACCGGCCAGGTAGGAGTTGCCGGGCTCGATCACGCAGAACTCGTTGCCCGCGGGATCAGCCAGCACGACGTGTCCATCTTCCGGGAGCTGCCCGACGTCGAGGTGGCTGGCGCCGCGCCCGAGCGCCGCCGCGACGACGCGCTGCTGGTCGGCGGGAGAGGTGCTGGTCAGGTGCAGGTGGACTCGGTTCAGACCGACCTTCTCCGCGTCGCCCGCGACGAACCGCAGGCCGGTCTGGACATCGGACCCGGGCAGCAGCGACCCCCGCGGATCGTCGATGACCTCCCGTCCCAGCACAGCTGCCCAGAAGCCCGCGAGCCGGGCGGGATCGGCCGCGTCGAAGGTCAAGGCCAACAGTCGGGACGGCACAGTCGGACCATAGGCACCGGACCAACAGCTCCGCGCGTGTTTAAGAGCGCTCACGCTTGTTCGTCACGTTGAGCGCGCAGCGACAGCGGTGCTGGGACACCGGCGGGCGACCCGCCCGTGTCCGCCGACGGCTGGCACGTGCCACGCGGCGCGTAGGCCGCCCTCCTCGTAGGAGGCTTGAAATAACCCATCTCGTGCTACGTGTTCACCGTTACCATCGACCCATGGGCATGAGGAACTATCTGATTGAAGGCCTCTCTGGCACAGGAAAGACTTCGGTCTGCGATGAACTGCAACGGCGCGGCTACCATGCGGTTCATGGCGACCGTGAGTTGGCTTACCAGGGCGATCCGGAAACTGGTCAACCGACGGGTGGATCCGGACACGAGCACCACATCTGGGACGTCGACAAGGTGAACGCCTTGGTCGCCGACAAGGGTCCCCCGGTGACATTCTTCTGTGGTGGTTCGAGAAACTTCTCAAGATTCATAGGGCTGTTTGACGGCGTCTTTGTCCTTCAGGTCGACCTCGGTACGTTGAATCGGCGGCTTGACGCGCGACCGAACGACGAATGGGGCGGCGGAATACCGACTGAACGCAGCCTCATCACGCGATGGCATCAGACCAACGAAACCGTTCCCGAGAACGGGATCGTAATCAACGCCACCGCACCGATTACGCGCGTCGTCGACCAGATCCTCGGCGTGGTAACCGTGAACTGTCGTGAGATCGGCTAGGTCGCGTAACGGGCCGGCAAGCGCTCGGTGCGCGCAGTCCAGCGGCCCCCGCGGCCGACCAACCCGCGCCAGCCCTCGTACCGAAAGGCCGTACACCGAAGGCGTCGACCCGGAGTACGACTGGTGCCGCGACAACGACGGTGACGGCATCGACTGCGAAGATCACTGACCACCTGGCCTGCGGACGAGACGGATCCGGCCCGGTGAGCGCCGGTCACACTTCGACCGTGAACCCCACCAGCCACGGCGAAACCTGGTGGTTCGGCGCTCACGGCAGGGTCAGCTACTGGGGTGCCCCGCGTTTCTCGGACAGTGGATATAATCTTTCCACTTAGATGAGAGGCCAGGTCGTGAGTCGAGCAAAGAGGGTGTTCAGCCCGGAGTTCCGTGAGGACGCTGTCCGGTTGGTCATCGATTCGTCGCGGCCCATCGCCTCAGTGGCGCGGGAGCTGCAGATTGGTGAGGGCACATTGGGGAATTGGGTGAGTGTCTACCGCCGTGACCATGCCGGGGAGGAACCGGGTCTGGACGTGGGCGAACGGGCCCGACTGCGTGAGCTCGAACGCAGATACCGGGAGGTGAAGCTGGAGAACGAGTTCCTGAAAAAAGCCGCAGCGTACTTCGCCCAGGATCCCCGGTGAGCGAGAAGTACGAGTTCGTCGACACCACGCTCACCGAACCGCAGTGCCCGTTCC
>JAABUN010006050.1_pt1 | contig 14326 bp, 15 predicted proteins | sample 5559311 | NCBI WGS metagenome assembly JAABUN01 (sample SAMN10711877, study PRJNA513370) | rock metagenome | isolation source: Antarctica rocks | place: Antarctica: Victoria Land, Siegfried Peak sud | reverse complement strand
CGAGGCGTACCTCCACGCCGAACTCGCCAAGACGACGATGCACCAGACACGGCATCCACTGATCCATGGGAACTCCTCGCAGGCTACTCCCCGACGGTCACCCGGGTGGTGGCCCGAAGCTCGGAGAGTCGCCTGCATATCCCAGCGCTCTTGGAGACGATCTCCGAGAGCGCGGAGCCCGGCAACGGGTCGATGAAGTGAGTGACGCTGCGATCGGCGAGCTCCTACCCCACGATCGGTGTCCGAGCCGCCTGCGACGCGCTCGGTGTCGGGCAGGCCAGCTACTACCGCCGCCACCGCACCAGCCCGGCACCGGCGCGGCCAGCATCGATCCCGCACCGTGATCGGGCCCAGCCACGTGCGTACAAGTTACGTGGAATCAGGTGCAGGGGTGGGATCATCACCGACCGTCACCATGACCACGAGCTGAGCCTGGGATGCCCCTGCTGCACACGTGACGTGCCTGCGGCGAAGTGGTCATTTGACGCGTTGTTCATTGCTGGCTACTGTCGACAGACGACAGGAGGTGGACGTTGGCCCAACGCACGAAGGTCAGACCGGTTCTGCTCGATCGGGGAGACCCGATGAGCACGCGGGCGCACGAGTCGCTGCGGGGGCTCATACTCAACGGCGCGTTCTCGTCGGGAGAACGCCTCAACGAGGTCGAACTCGCCGCCTCGTTGGGCATCAGCCGCGCGCCGTTGCGTGAGGCCCTTCAGCGCCTCGGCACTGAAGGGCTCGTACGTCTGGTCAGCCATCGCGGCGCATTTATCCCCGACTTCTCCGAGGAGGAGATCGAACATCTCTATGAGCTTCGCGAGGCTCTGGAGACGATGGGTGCGCGGCTTGCCGTTCGACGCTCAACCGACCGCGAGATTCAGCGACTGCGAGAACTCCTCGACGACACCGCTGCTCTGCTCCACGAGGGCAACGACGCGCCGTACCCCGAGCAGCTCGACTTTCACCAACGAGTCGTGGCGATGTCACACAACACCGCACTGATCGACCGCAGCCGTGAAGTGGACTCACAACTGCATCTCGTGCGCGCCCAGGGCGCCTACAAGCCCGCACGCGCCAAGACGGCCCTGCAAGAGCATCAACGGATCGTCACGGCGATCGCAGCCAGAGATGAGGACGCCGCCGGCGCAACCATGCGAGACCACCTTTGCGCCTCACATGCTCACGCACAGCAACTCATTATGGAAGCGCGCAGCAAGAAGCACTCGTCGAGGCTACGGAAGGAATCAATGTCATGAAGAATCGAACGTTGCGTGGGCGAGTCGCAGGCATCACTGCCCTCGTCGCCGCCTTCGCCCTCACCGCCGCAGCCTGCAGCTCACCGAGCGGTTCCTCCAGCGCAGGTCCGGGCGGGAACGCCAGCGGCAGGGCCGCTGGGGAACCGATCAACATCGCGCTCGTCTACCCCACGTCCGGTGTGTGGACAACGCAGGGAACGAACTCGATGAATGGCGCAAAGCTCGCGATCAACGACATCAACGTCGCCGGTGGTGTGCTGGGCGGCCGCAAACTCGTCGCGCAGACTGCCGACGCCGGGAATGACCCGCAGTCGGCGGCATCGGCCGCCAAGAGGCTCATTCAAAGCAGCAACCCGAGCGCTCTCGTGGGTGCCTACCTGTCTAGTTACACGCTGACCGTCAGCACGGTGGCAGAGCAAGCCAAGGTCGCTGACATCACCCAGTCGTTTACCGACGAACTGGTCAGCCGTGGCTACAAGTACACCTTCAAGACGACGCCCACGGCGTCAGACTTCTCGCGAGCCGCCTTCGAGTACCTCGTCGGCATGTTCAAGGCTGCAGGCAAGCCACTGCCGAAGGTGGCCATCCTTGCCTCCGATGACGCTTCCGGCCAGCAGCAGTACAAGGCCGCTGCGGCCGCTGCACCCAAGGCCGGATTCGACTTGGTGCTGTCCGAGCAGTACCCGGCGAACATCACGGACACCACGTCCCTGGTCAACCGGATCAAGAGCGCTACGCCCGACCTGCTCCTTCTCAACGGCCCTGACCTCGCGGAGATCCAGATCATCAAGTCGCTGCGCGCGCAGGGATACACCGCGCCGATCGTTGGCCTCGGCGGTGCCGGGGTCATGACGCAGAACTTCGCTGACGCTCTCGGCAAGAACGCCGACGGCACCCTGGCAACCGTCGCCTGGAACGGTGACCTGTCGGACAAGGCCAAGGACATCGAACAGGCGTACCTGAAGGAGTACGGCGGCACCTTCATGCCGGGTGAGTCCGGAACCGCGTACGTGGGCGTGTGGCTGGCCGCCAAGGCCATCGACAAGGCCGGATCGGCCGACCCGCAGAAGGTTGCCGATGCTCTACGCACGCTGAACGTCTCCGATGGACCCGCGGCAATCTTCCCCGGCGGCACGATCGCCTTCGACGAGCGCGGCCTGAACGAGAAGTCGTTCCCGCTGATGGTGCAGTACCAGGACGGCAAGCCGGTCACCGTGTGGCCGCAGAACTCGGCTAAGGCGAAGCCGAAGCTCTGACGAACACGACGGGAGAGGGTTGGCGTCATGCACCTGCTTGTCGAGACCATCCTCAATGGGGTCCTCATTGGTGGTGTCTATGGCATCTTCAGCACCGGGTTTGCCTTGCAATTCGGCACCATGAACATCATCAACTTCACCCACGGTGATCTGGTGATGTGGGCGATGTACCTCGGGTTGTTCTTAATCGGATCTGCAGGCGTCAATCCTCTCCTCGTCGTGATCATCACGATGATCGCCTTCTTCATAGTCGGCGCCGTCATGTTCTTCGGCGTCTTCGACCGCCTGAAGGAGTCACCACACGAGATTCAACTCATCGCGACGATCACGCTGTCGGCAATATTCGCCGCCCTCGCGCAAGGGTTCTTTGGAGCCGATGCGCGCACCCTCGACATCAGCACCGACCTCGTGACAATCTTCGGCTACAACCTCGCAGTGTGGAAGATCGTCGGGCTGGCCGTGTCAATCGCGCTCGGGGCGGCACTGTGGGCGGTGCTTCAGCGCACCGCGCTGGGGCGCGGAATCAGAGCCAGTGTCGACGACCCCACCGCCGCCCAACTACAGGGCGTCAACACTCGCAAGACGTTCCTCGTCGCCTTTGCGATCGGCACGCTGCTGGCTGGTGCGGCAGGCGCCACGCTCATCACCTTCTACCCCGTTCAGCCCTACATCGGGGTGAACCTACTCATCCTCGCGTTCGCCGCAGTCCTCGTCGGGGGGGTCGGAAGCCTGCCGGGCGCATTCCTCGGTGGCCTGATCATCGCGGTCGTGCAGCAGGTCTCGGCCACGTATGCCGCGCCCGACCTGCAGAACGCCTACGTGTTCGTGCTGTTCATCGCCATCCTCATCCTCAAGCCCACCGGGCTCTTCGGAAGGAGAGTTCGTGTCGACTAGTAGCACTCGTGAAATACCGGCCTCCGGGGCGACAACGACTCCCGCCGCACCACGCATGCCGGGCGGCGTACGACGCGCTAGTTGGGCGGTTGTCGTCGTCGTGGCTGCGTTGTTGCCGGTAGCAATCGCCTCGAATCCATACCAGTCTGGTGTCCTGCTGCAGATGACGATCTATGTGGCCCTCGGCCTGTCCTGGCACCTACTGGCCGGCTACTCCGGGCAGTACTCCTTCGGCCACGCCTGCTTCTTCGGTGTCGGTGCCTACGCAACAGCGATCCTCAGCTACACTTTCGAAATCTCGCCGTGGATCGGTCTTGCCGTCTCCGCTGTCGGGGCAGGCCTTCTGGGCCTCGTCATCGGAGCGATCACCGCGCGACTCTCCGGCCTCTTCTTCGGTCTCGTTACGTTCGGCACCGCGCTAATCCTGGGAACGCTGGCGTCCCACTACGCCTCCGTCACCGGCGGAGCGGCAGGAATGTCCCTTCCGCTGCGTCCCTCACAGCCAGAGATGATGCAATTCGACACCACCACACCGCTGGTCTATATCGGCCTCATCCTGGACGCAGCATTTCTTCTCATCACGGTCCTGATTCTGCGACGCAGGGTGGGCCTGAACTTCATGGCCGTTCGCGATGATCCAGTGGCGGCGGAGGCGGCGGGCGTGGCGACGTTGGCCGTGCGGATGAAGGCGCTGGTCATCAGCGCCGCAATGGCCGGAGTCGTCGGGGGCCTGTATGCGCAAAGCATTCTGTTCATCGACCCCGGCAGCGCGTTCGGGATCGACCAGTCGGTGAACGCGATCTTCCCGGCAATTATCGGTGGCATGGGGACGCTTGTCGGACCGATCATCGGCGGAATTCTCTTCATCGTGCTGCGCGAAGCGGGAAGCATCCTGTCTAACGGCAACGGCACCTACAGCGTGCTCTTCTACTCCACCGTCGTCTTCCTCCTGCTCATGGTCGCCCCCAAGGGCATCGCCGGAATCGCGCGCGCCATCCGAAGCCGCCTCCGCGACAGGGGAGGCCACCAGTGAGCGAGCCACTGTTGAGGGTTGCCGGAGTGGGTAAACGGTTCGGGGGATTGCTCGCCCTTAGCGATGTGACGTTGGAACTGCATCCCGGGGAAGCGCTCGGGCTCATCGGCCCCAACGGCGCTGGCAAGAGCACCCTGGTCAACTGCCTCACCGGAACGCTCAAGCCCGACACCGGCGTTGTGCACTTCGACGGGCACAACATCACCCGCTGGCCGACACATCGGCGAGTCCGCGCCGGGCTGGCACGCACCTTCCAGCACCCGCGAGGGTTCGGCGAACAGACCGTGCTTGACAACGTCGCCATCGCCGGAATGTGGCGCGATTCGCTCAACCAGGCACGCGAACGCGCGCTGCCGATCGCCGAGGAGGTCGGCCTCGATGAGTTCGCCCATCTGCCCGCGCGACAACTGTCGCTGTCCAACCGACGACGACTTGAGGTTGCCCGGGCACTGGCCACCGGTGCGCGCGTCGTCTTGCTAGACGAAGCAATGGCCGGACTCGCCGAAGCGGAAATCGGCGAGATGAGTGAGCTCCTACGCGGGCTCGTTCAACGCGGCATCGGGATCCTGCTCGTCGAGCACCTGGTCCACGTCGTCACAGCGATCAGCACCCGAGTTCTCGTTCTCGACGGAGGCCGCCCCTTAGCAACGGGCGCACCGAAAGACGTCCTGTCTAACCCGGTCGTCGTGGAGGCCTACCTTGGACAAGCCATTGCTTGAGATCGAATCGCTTACCGTCAAGTACGGCGAGGCAGTCGCGATCGCCGACGTCAGCCTGAACATGGCAGTCGGGGAACGTCTCATCCTGCTCGGGCGCAACGGTGCCGGTAAGTCAACGCTCCTGCACACGATTGCCGGGCTCGTACCACCCGCCGCGGGACAAGTGTGGTTCGAAGGCGTCGACGTCGGGGGACTTCCCGCCTACGAGATTGCCCGTCGCGGCGTCGCTCTTGTCAGCGAAGGACGCAGGGTCTTCCCCTCGATGAGCGTTCGGGACAACCTCCTGGTCGGCGGCACGTGGATACCGCAGGAGACACGGGAGGAGTCTCTCGAGACCACTCTGAGCCTCTTCCCGGTCCTGCGCGAGCGGTACGCCCAGTTGGCCGGGACACTCAGCGGCGGCGAACGCCAGATGCTGTTGATCGGCCGCGCTCTCATGCTCAAGCCCTCGTTGCTGCTGCTGGATGAGGCGTCGCAGGGTCTAGCCCCACGCGTCGTGGATGAGGTACTCGACGTGGTTGAACGCGTCGGGGAGCTCGGTGTCAGCACCCTCGTAGTGGAACAGAACACCCAAGCCCTGCGGCTGGTCGGGCGAGTGCTGCTTCTGAACCGCGGGCGGCTCGTGTTCGAAGGCCACTCACAAGATGAGTCAATCCTGACCAAGGTGCGCGACCAGTACCTCGAGACGACCGGCTGACCAACGTGACCACGACATCGATAGGCGCGACGATGCGCGTGGTCCGCTTCGATGAATTCGGCGGACCCGATGTGCTACGCCTCGTCGACCTAACCCGCCCGCGACCTGGGCCGGGCCGTGTTGTCGTCGCGATAGTGGCGGCGGCCGTTAACCACCTCGACCTCGACGAACGCAGCGGCACGTCAGGCTTTCACGTCAATCCGGAAGGACAACTCGGTCGCGAAGGCGCTGGAACGGTGGTGGAGGTCGGCGAGGACGTCACCGACGTTGTGCCTGGTGATCGAGTCATCGTCAGCGCCTACCCGGGCTGCTACACGTGCGCCTTCTGCCGACGCGGCCGGATCAACTTGTGCACCAGGCCCCGCCGTCCCGGCATCGACATTCCCGGCACGTACGCCAGCCACATGGTGGTCCCCCAACACGGACTCTTTCGCCTGCCGGACAGTGTCTCCTTCGCCGCGGGCGCATGTCTGCAACTGGCACACGGCACCGCGTGGCACGGGCTGCTGGACCGGGCACGGGTCAGCCCCGGCGACAGCGTTCTGATCACCGGGGCAGGCGGCGGGGTGGGATCAGCGGCCGTCGAGGTCGCCGCGCTCGCCGGAGCCACCGTCATCGCCGCCGCCAGCACCGAACAGCGGCAAGCCGTGGCCCGGGACAAAGGTGCGCACCTACTCGTGCACTCCGGCGATCCCGCCGATTTGGCCGATCAGGTGCACGCCGTGACGGAAGGGGAAGGCGTCGATGTTGTGTTCGACGCCACCGGCGGTCCTGTCTTCGCCCAGATCCCGCGTCTCTTGCGCACCGGCGGCCGGTACGTGCTGTACGGCGCGCACGGCCAGGAGACCGGCACCCTCGACCTGATCGGCCTCTTCCGCTCCTACGGCCAGATCATCGCCACCCGCGGATGGCTGCCACACGACATGGAACGAGTCTTGCAAGCGGCAGCTGCCGGGCACCTCTCGCCAGTCATCGCCCGAGAGCTGCCGCTCAGCGAAGCGGGCGTCGCTCACCGAATCCTTGCCGAGCGTGCCGTCGCCGGAAAGCTCGTACTCATCCCATGACCGACTTCAGCCTGGACATGCGCATCCACGACCCATGTGACCTGACCTATCAGGACCTGCCCGCTTGTGTCATTGCCCGGGTTCAGTCCATCCTCACCGACACGCTCGCCGTCACAGCGTTCGGTGCAGCAACACCAGTGTTGCGCCGCATGGTCCACGCCGCCCCCTTGCATGGCCCCGCCGCTACGTTCATGCCCGCACTCCCAGGTACTTCCATGGAGTGGGCTTCCCTGCTCAACGTCGCAGCCGCCGTCTGGAACGAGCTCGACGAGGGCCTTCGAGGCGCTGGGCACCCCGCCGCGCACGCCGTCACCGCTGCACTGGCAGTCGCCCAACACGCAGAGGCAACAGGACCGGACTTCCTCAGCGCCGTCGTAGCCGGGTATAAACTGCCGGCCACCATCGGACGGGAGCTTTCTCTACACGGCCCGGTCCACCCGCAAAGCAGCTTCGGCGCACCCGGCGCCGCACTAGCCGCCGCCGTCGTGCTCGGTCTGAGCCACCAACAGCGCCGCACGAGCGTCAACATCGCCGCCTCGATGGCACCGGCCTCATTGTGGCAAGCCTGCACGGAGGGGGCTGATATTCGGCACTTTTGTGCCGATTCAGGTGCGCGTGCTGGCGTCACGGCGGCGTTGCTGGCGGGCGCGGGAGTAGAGGCCCCCACCGATGCAGTCAAGCTGGCGTACTGCAACGTGCTCGGGACCTCATACGAAGAACCGCGACGCGCCTGGGCCATTCTTGACGGGTACGTCAAACGTTGGCCAAGCTGCGCCTTCACGCACACCACGCTGGATGCCGCCGAGCGACTGCGTCCACGTCGCGGTACCGGCGATTGGACTGTCGGTCGCACCGCTGCGCCCCCAGACAGCCTTGGCCATCAGCTTCTCCATCCCCGCCCTGCTAGGGATTCTCCTCGCCGAGGGCCACATCCCCTGGAACCTCGATCCCCGGCTGGTGACGTCCCACGCGCGAGCCATAGCGAGGGACACGCACCTGGTCAAAGACAAAGGACTGACCAACCATTGGCAGCGTCACATGCCATCGCGCGCCCAGATCACGCTGCAGAACGGACAAACTCGACACGCGAAACTAGCCGATCCATGGCAGCCCGACGGCTCGCTGGGAACTTGGTGATCCACAAGTTCCCGAGCGCTCAACGGCGACGAGCTCACGGCGCAGATTCGCCAATTCACCAAAAGTATCCCGATCGCCACCAATGCCCGTCGGGCATGGAGCGAAACGTTCCCCGGGATCACAGTCTCCGGACCGAACCAAGTTGAGAAAGTGAACGACATGAGCAACGATGCAGCCGCGCGACTACGACAGCTCCTCGACCGTGACGACATCGTCGTCTGCCCCGGCGTATTTAGTCCGCTCTTCGGCAAGCTCGCCGAGGCGACGGGGTTTGAAACGATCTACGCGACGGGCGCAGGAATCGCCAACGCGGTCTATGGGCTGCCCGATCTGGGGCTCATCGGCATGAAGGAGGTCATCGACGTCGCGGGCTCCATCGCCGCGGCCACCGATGTGCCGGTCATTGCCGACGCCGACACCGGCTACGGCGGTTCCCTCAACGTCCTGCGCACAGTCCGATTCCTTGAGTCGTACGGGATCGCGGGGATACAAATCGAAGACCAGGTTCACCCCAAGCGCTGCGGACACTTCGAGGGGAAGGACGTGGTCTCAACCGAGGAGATGGTCGAGCGCCTCATCGCCGCCCAGGAAGCCCGGCGAGATCCCAATCTCGTCATTATCGCGAGGACGGACGCGCGAGCGCTGGAAGGACTCGACGGGGCGATCGAGCGGTCTCTTGCCTATGAGCGGGCTGGAGCGGACGTGATCTTCATTGAAGCGCCGCAGTCGGTCGAGGAAATGGCCGCCATTCCCGAACACTTCACCGTCCCGGTCATGGTCAACGTCGTCGAAGGCGGCAAGACACCGATGCTTCCTGCGACCGAACTCCAGGACATGGGCTACCAGCTCGTGCTCTACGCCAACGCCGTCATGCGCAGCGCCATATTCGGGGCTGAGCAGACACTGAAAATCTTGCGCGAGAGCGGTTGCACGCGCGATGCGCTCGAGCAGATGGTCACCTTCGATCATCGTCAGGAGCTCGTCGGGCTCGACCGGTGGCTTGCTCTCGATGCCGCCATCGGAGAGGCGAGCTTGGAAGCGCTCGCCAAGCGACCCACAGGGATCGATGAGAATGTTGTAATGAAGGGCCAGTGAGCGATGAGTCATACGGCACAAGCCTTCTTCACATCCCTCGATGAAGTCCTCGCGCCAGCGCATACGGCGCTACTGGTCATCGACATGCAAAACGACCTCCTGCATCCGGACGGCGCGTACGCGCGCATTGGGGAAGACATTTCGCTCACCCAAGGCGTCCTCCCCGCCATCACCGCGCTCATTTCCGCGGCTCGGCCGGCGGGCGTGCTCGTCGCGTACACGCAGAACACGACGCTGCCTGACGGGCGCAGCGACTCACCGGCATGGAACTACTTCAAGCGCTACTCAAGGCCTGGCTTGGCGGGGCAGTACACGGTTGACGGGACGTGGGGGCATGAACTCGTCGCCGAACTCGCGCCACGGTCCGACGAACCGGTAGTGCGCAAGCACCGATCCGACGCGTTCATCGGAACCGACCTCGACCTAATCTTGCGCTCCAACGGCGTTCAAACAGTAGTCGCGGCTGGAGTCGTCACCAATGGATGCGTGGAATCGAGCATCCGACACGCCGCATTTCTGGACTACTACACCGCCGTCGCCGCGGACGCGTGTGCCTCAACGTCCAAGCGGATGCACGATCTCGCGATCGAACTCCTACAGGCACGCCACGACGTCTGCAACTTCGAAGACATCATCAGGATCTGGGAGGGGGTCCCGGCGTGAGTAGCCCTGTGTCAAGCTGCGGCATCGATGACCTTGTTTTGTTAGGCCAGGAGGCGTCGGAGGGCGTTGTGCTGGGTGGTGGGGTCGTAGGCGGTGTTGTTCTGCCAGCGGCGCCAGACGACGTAGGGCCAGGCGCGGGCGAGGATGCGTACGGCGTGCGGGTGGTCATGGCCGCGGGCGGTGTTGGCGCGGCGGCTGTCGCCGGCGAAGTCGGAGACGGCGTCGCGCCGTTGTTTGTCGGCGGACCAGCGGAACGTGAGGCCGCGGTGCTTGCCGGACTGGCGGGTGGAGGGTGCGACGCCGGCCAGGCAGGCGAGGGCTTCGGGGATGGGGAAGCGGGCGCGGCAGTCGCCGATCTCGGCGAGCAGCCGGGCGGCGCGCACGGTCCCGGAGCCTGGCAGGCTGGTGAAGATGTGCTTGTCGGTGTGCAGGTCGAGTTGCTCGCCGATCTGTTCGGACAGTGCGCGGATCTATTCGGCGAGGGCGAGCACGGCCAGCAGCGCTCCGGGGGTGTGGGCCTGGATGGCGCCGCCAGGTCCGGTCAGGCCGCGGGGCGCGGCGAGCAGCCGGGCGTGCAGCACGGCCGGGTCCATTCGGCCGCAGTAGCGGGCATTGGTCAGCCACGCGGCCAGGCGCTTGGCGCTGAGCCAGTCGAGCTTGTCCTAGGTGTCGAAGGGGGCCAGGAACTTCAGGCTGATCGCGCTGTCGAGCTCGGAGAACAGCCCCACCGCGCCGGGCAGCGCGCTCTGCAGGTGCGCGCGGAGCCGGTTGGCCAGCGCGGCCCGGTGCCCGACGAGGTCTTTGCGGGCCCCGCAGGTCGTCCCCAGCGTGACGGTTGCTGGGCTGTCGGGCAGCAGCGGCCGCAGCCGGGCCCGGTCGGTGCGCAGCGTGTCGGCCAGCACGTAGGCGTCGAAGTGGTCGTCCTTGTTGCCGACGCTGCCGTAGCGCGAGCGCAGGTCCTTCAGCGGGTTGGGGCTGATCACCACCACGGTCAGAGCAGCCTCGAGCAGCGAGACCACCACCGGCCCGTCGGGACGCTCGATCGCGATTTCGCCGCAGCCGGCGTTCGCCAGCCGCTTGAGCAGCTCCTTCAAGCCCGCGCTGATATGGCGGACGGTGAACCGCTGCACGACCTGACCGGCGCCGTCGACGACGCACACCACGGGGTCGTTTTGGCCCAGTCCAGCCCGGCGGTCAGGCCGCCGGTGGGTTCGCGGGCAGGGTGGTGCTGGGTGTGTCGTCCGGGGCATGCTTCCTCACAGCCTCCTCGCTGCTTACCTCAGTGGGGAGGCACCCAGGTTGCGGTGCCTGGGCGCGGCTGCCGGTTCGCTCAGTGATCGGCGCTCGGTGGCGCTCAGCCCTGTCGACGGTCGGCGTGTCCTGGGGAACCGCTGGGTCTCGCAGAACTCATGCCGGTCGTCGAAGCGTCAAGCGAGCAGGGCGATGACCCGGCGGCACCTCGGGTGCATCGGCAGTCCTTCAACCACCGACATGACAAGGGTGCACCAGTGAGCATCACCTACGACATCATCATCCGCGGCGGCACCATTGTGTCTGGGAACGGCACCCTACACGGCGACGTCGGCATCCGTGACGGGCAAATCAGCGGCATCGGCGACACCCTTCTAGGCTCGGCGGCCCAACAGCTTGACGCCTCAGGCTGCTATGTCATGCCGGGGGTCATCGACTCTCACACCCACCCTGTCTACGCCGACGACCTGGGACGAATGTCGCTCGCGGGAGCCGCCACAGGGGTAACCACGGTGCTCGCCTTCATCGGCGCGTTTCCCTCCTGGGGATTCCCCAAGACCACGCCCACCGAGGTCGCCCAGGATTACATCCAAACCTGGGACAGCAACACGTACTGCGACTTCGGCGTCCATGTCGCCTTCGACGCAGCCGACGACCCCGCCGCAGAAGTACCGCAGCTTGTCCAACTCGGTATTCCATCGTTCAAATTCTTCATGGCCTACCGCGCCCGCAACATGATGGTCGAAGACCGCCACGTCATCCGCGGCATGGAGACCATCGCCCGCCACGGCGGCATCGCGATGGTTCACGCCGAAAACGGCGACGGCATCGAGTTCTTGGAAAGCAAGCACTGGACCGATACCGACGTAGACCACGGTGAATTTCTGCGCTGCCACACTCCACTGTTTGAAGCCGAGGCCCTGCTGCGCGCCGTTGCCCTCGCAAACGCCACACGATGCCCCCTCTACCTGCCACACCTGGCAGTCGCAGAAGGACTGGACGCAGTCGCGATTGGCCGCCGGTCCGCGCCCGCGCCGATATGGCTGGAGACGTGCCCGCACTACCTCATCCTCACCAACGCCGAAGTCATCCACCGCGGCGCGCTGAGCAAGATCGCGCCACCTATCCGCGAACACCGAGACAACGAAGCCCTGTGGAACGCAGTCGCATCAGGCCTCATCCAGACCATCGGGACCGACCACGCCGGTCGGACCCTCGAGATGAAGGCGCAGGGCACGAACATCCTGCAAGCGCCCTACGGATCCGAAGGCATCGAGCATCTGCTCCAGCTCGTTTACACCGAAGGTGTCGTCAACGGCCGCATCAGCATGCAACGGCTCGTTCAAGTCCTATGCGAAAACCCTGCCGACATCTTTGGATTGTCCTCGCGCAAGGGACGCATCGCCATGGGAGCTGACGCCGACGTCCTCATCTTCGACCCACGCCCGCACTCCGTCTGCACGGCGGCCAACCACCGAGGAGCAAGTGACTACTGCCTCTATGAGGGACATTCCGTACGTGGCATGGTAAAGACAACTATCCGCGCTGGGCAGGTCCTCTTCAACGACGGACAGTTTGTCGCCGAGCCCTCCGGGCGCTTTCTACGCAGGGCACCCTTCCGGGGGACCGCCACAAGTCGGGCCAGCGAACAACTGCGAGCGATCCCCGTGGTGTCCTAGATGCGGCTGAGCTGGACACAGGCGCAAGCTGCCGCGTCACGACTGCTTCAAGAGTGGGGCTACGACGCCGAAGACGCCGCATATATCGCACGGCACCTGCTTACCTGTGACGCGCTGGGTCTGAGCGGTCTCGGACTCACGCGCCTCCAGCTGATCCGCGACATCCTTGACTCCGGCGCGTCTGTGGGCGACCACACGGCCGTCTTACACACGACACCCACAACGCGCTCGTTTACCGGCGGTGGCGGAATCGGGTACCTAACCACGCGAGCGTGCTTCACGTGGGCAATGCACCACCTTCGCAACGGGACACCCCTAGTCGCCTTCACGGCCAACCAGTTCTTCCTCAACGGCGCATTGCGCATCTACGCCAGGCAAGCCGCCGAGCACGGCTATGTCTGCCTCATGGTCAGCTCCAGCGCGCCCGCAGCAGTCGCGCCCTTCGCGGGTACACAACCCGTCCTGGGCACCAATCCCATATGCATCGGCGTTCCCGCCGCGGGAGACCCCGTGGTCGTCGATCTGTCGACCAGTGCCTCCACGTGGAGTGACATCAACCGCGCCGCAGCCAAACAGCAGCCGCTGCCCGAGGGCATCGCGATCGATCGCAGCGGCATGCCAACTCGCAACGCCGAGGAGGCACTGCGCGGTGCGCTGCTTCCCTGGGGAGGTGAACGAGGTTACGCGCTCAGCGTCGCCGTCCAGTGTCTCGGCATCCTCGCAGGTGCGTCACCCTCTCCGCGCTCAATGGCCGACTGCGGGCTATTCGGAGTGGTCCTCGACCCCGCGGTCTTCGGTCGAGAATCTCCCCTCGCGTCCGTGGATGATCTCCGCAGGGCGATCTCAGCCTCCGCATCCTCCGACGAAGGCTGCCGCCTTCCTGGGCAGGGATGGTCCCAGAGACTTGAACTCGCCCAGCAACAACCACGGGCGGTCGACGAGGAAGCAGCTGCTCTACTGCTGCCATTCCTGCACTGAGACCCCATGCACCGATGAAGCATGTTAGACCCCGGGGAGGTCGTGTCCCTCCGCCGGTGTAAACGACGACGGACGTAGGTTCCCTTCAAGAGCTACCAACTCACAGAAGGAGGACCCGCGCCCGTGTCCAGCAGAGTATCTCCCACCGAACGCATCCGCGCCGACATCGACGCCCTGTTCACCGGTGATCGTGACCTGCAGGGGGTGACCAAGACCAACGCGCTGGAATCGCGGGTCATCGCCGGGTTCGTCCGCGGCCTGTCCGTGCGTGACGTCGAGGCACACTCACCGACGCGTTGGGTGCCGAGGGGCGTTGAGCACATCGACGGTCTCTCGGGTGGGGCACGGCGATCAAGACCGAGTTCGACACCTCGTCTGAGCGTCGGCTCGACGACCCGCAGGTCCACGTACAGCTGCGGCGAGCCGTGCAGGCCCCGCGCAGTGGTGAACGCCGCCGCGACCGCGACGTGCAGTTTGGCGGGTCTTCGAACTTGAGCGGGCACGCCCGGGTGTCCTGACCTGACGTGAGGGGCCCGTGACCTCGGTGATCATGGCTGTTGTCAAGGCAGTTCATGGTCGCGAAGGTGAGGTCACGGGCTTGGTT
>JAABUN010006048.1_pt1 | contig 14332 bp, 12 predicted proteins | sample 5559311 | NCBI WGS metagenome assembly JAABUN01 (sample SAMN10711877, study PRJNA513370) | rock metagenome | isolation source: Antarctica rocks | place: Antarctica: Victoria Land, Siegfried Peak sud | reverse complement strand
CGACGGCTCCCTTGATGGTGCCGGCGGTGAACGCCTTGGCCCGGCGTTCGGCGACGGCCGGGTCCACACACCCGGCGATGGGGTCCCAGACCAGCTCGGACAGTCCGGGGACCAGGCCGAACGGGTCCAGCACCACGCACGGACGTCCGCCGGTGGAGCGGGCGGTGAAGGTCAGCAGCAGGTCCTCGGGTTTGGTGAGGGTGACCAGCGCCGCACCAGGGGCGTCCAGCAGCGCCGGGGTGAGCAGGTCGAGCGTTTTGCCGGATCCCTGTGGTCCGATGACGCCGGCGGTGCGGTCCCACGGCACCCACAGGTCCACCCCGGCAGGGGCCGTGGACCGGCCGAGGTTCCACCCGACGTCACGAGGGTTAAACCGACGCCACAGTCCGGTCGTGGTAGTCATCGCGGGTCCGTTCCGTAGAGGTCGGGCCGGATGACTGCCCGTTGCTTGCGGAGCCGGGATAGACCCAACAGTGTGACCGCCTCGTCCCGGTTGGCCATGCCGCGCAGCCGGCCGGGGCCCCAGCGCCGGTAGGCCGCGACGCCCACGACCAGGCACCCGATGAGGTTGAGCGCCTGCGTGAGCAGGACCCAGGTCCTCAGGGACCGCGGGCTGGCGACCACCCCCGGGTCGGTCAGCCCCGCACCGGCGTCGCCCCGCCACAGACCGGGCAGGCTGGCGAACAGCTGCCTAGTCGGGGGCCAGCCCCAACCGCCACCGGCGACCAGGTTGGCGACCGCCCGGCCGGCGTGCACTCCCAGGACGGTGACGAGCACCAGGGACACCACGATGGCCAGTGGGATCTCGTAGGTCCACGGGTGGGGGTTCTTGAGTCTGTCCTGCTGCATTGGTCCTCATCTCCAGGCGGGGGACGGTCTGTGACCAGAAGCGGCCAAGGACCACCCAGGGACTCAACCGGGCACCTTGGGATGGTCGTTGATGTTGCCGAGACGCCAGACCTCGAAGATGGCGTTGTCCAGAGCATGCTCGTAGTCGAAGAAACCGACCCCCTTGGTGGGGTTGGCCGCCTCGATCGAGGTGAAGGTGGCCGGGTCCCAGACGAACCCGACGTGCCCGATCGTGTGCGGCCCCAGGTAGGAGTCGAAGAAGAACAGGTCACCGGGCTGGGCCTGATCGACCGGCACCCGGAAGCCGTTGCCCATCGCCAGCCAGTCACGTTGGGCCTGGGCGGTGCGCGGTGAGGTGATTCCGATGCTGGCCATCGCGGCCTGGGTCAGGGACGAGCAGTCCCAGGCGTCAGGGCCACCGGTCCCCAAGACGTAGGCGTCGCCCTCCTCCGCTGCGGCGAACTGCAGCATCCGGGCGACCCGTTCGCTGCTGACCGGGGGCAAGTCGGGGTTGCCGTCCTGGCCGTCGCAGTGCATGGGGTCGCCCAGCACCAGTCCCCCGCCGTAGGCGTGGGCGTAGAACAGGACGTCGCCTGCGTACCAGTCGGCGTTATTGTAGGCGAAGAGCGCCTCGCGCACCCCCTGCTCACCCCGGGTCACTCCGGAGGCGATCAGGTAGTTCGCCGCCGAGTGGATGGAGTCGGCGTCGTTGTCGATGTCCGTCAGGCCGTCGCCGTCACCGTCCACCCCGTAGGCGGCGAAGGTGGCCGGCATGAACTGCATGAGCCCTCGGGCACCGGCTGAGCTGGTCGCGGTGTTGGCCCCGTGGGCGGTCTCGGCCATGCCGATCCCGGCGAGCAGGGTCCACGGGATCGCGTACTGGGCCCCCGCCTGCTCATACAGTGCTTGGACGTCGACCGGGATGGGCAGCGGTGGGTTGTGCAGGGAGTCCTGACGGGGCGCACCGGGTGCGGGGAGTTCGAACCCCACACCCCCCTCCCCCTCTGGCGGCAGGCCCGGGTCGAATCCTGGTGGAGGGGAAGGGGCGACCGCGGCACCGGACAGCGGGGCGCCCCGCTGGAGCATGAACGGCACCGGGTCGACCGGTTGCCCGCCGGAGTGGACCTCGAAGTGCAGGTGCGAACCGGTGGAGTCACCGGTCGACCCCTCGACCCCGACCTGTTGCCCGGCGTGGACCACCGCACCGACGGACAGGATGCTGGGGGCGGCCAAATGCAGGTATCGGGTGACGATGCCGCCACCGTGGTCGATCGTCACGGTGTTGCCACCACCACTTGACCACGCGACGTCTGACACCCTGCCCCCGCTGGCCGCGACCACCGCCCCGCCCGGAGGCTGGGAGGTCAGGTCGACCCCGGCGTGCAGGCGCCATTCCTTGTGGATGGGGTGGAACCGCTGACCGAACTGCGAGGTCTGGGCGTAGACGGTCTCGTACGGCGGCCGCCACTGCCCTGTCACCGGCAGCACCCCCTGGCAGGCGAGGGTGCGGTGTTCCTGCGCGATCGCTGGCGCGGCCACCGAGGCGACGATCACCGCGGTCGAAAGGGGCAGTCCCAGCACGAGCCCGACGGCGAGCAGGCCAGCGACGATGCTCTTCATGCGAGCTTCTCACCCGCCGGTTCGATACCGAGGTTGGTGTTGGCCAGGCCCTTCTCAAGGGGGTGCAGGACGGTGACCGCCTTGTACATCCGGTCGCCCACCTGCCACACGGCCCGGCCGGGTTCCTGACGGGCCCACGTGGTGATGGCCTGGACCGCCAACGGTCCCAGGCCGAGGATCGCGTCGAGTTCGGCGGCCACCTTTGGCCCCTGCCCGTGCAAGATCTTGATGTCAGCCAGGTGCAGCATGTCCCGGGCGATGGTCTGCGCCTGCGACCCCTCGTCGCCGGCGGAGAGCAGGTCGGAGGGCTTGTGGGCGACCGCGTACTGGATGTCCGCGCCCTGCCCGGCGTGCCCGCGGGACAAGCGCATGTCGGCGTCGAACGCCTTAACCGCCTCCGGGCCCAGCCGCAGCTGGCGCCACGCCTCGTCCCGCACGACGACCCGTTGGTCGGCCCGGGAGACCACCTCACGCTGCCCGGCGCCCCAGGAGCCCAGGCAGGTCAAAGCGATACCCACGGCCTCCTTGGGCAGCCGGGACAGCGACAGGGACTGGATCGGGGCCAACCAGTCGATGTCGACGTTGGTGTGCTCGTCGAACATGCCCGCCAGGGCACCGCCCACCAACTGGCCCAGGGCATCGCGCAGCAACCGGGTCTCGTCCATGAACTGGCGGCGGGTCTCATACCGGGTCGCCTGCACCAGGTCGGCCGAAGGGTTGTCCAGGGCGTTCCACAGCCCGGGCAGGGTGGTCTCGCTCAGGCGCGTGGCGCCGCGGGCGTAGCCGACCAGGTCGGCCATGGCTGTGCGGACCACCGCCTCGTCGCAGGGTCCGAACGGGACCAGGTTCTCGCCGATCTGCTGGGAGCCGACCAGTGCCCGGATTAGGGTCAACCACCGCCCGAACACGGATTGGGCGCGGCGTTGGGCCTGCACGGCGTCGAGCTGGTCCCAGCCGTGGCTCAACGGTCCCAGCGCCAGAGGGTTGACCCTGGTTCCCAGGCCGGCGCCGAGCGCGATCGGTTCGACCCCGAGAAACCTGCACACGGCCTCGTACTCGTCCTTGGTGTCCCCCAGGATCAGGGCCCGGTAGCCGAAGTCCATCATCCGCAGGATGAACGCCTTGGTGGTACCGGACTTGCCCATTCCCGGTTTGCCGAAGCACATGATGTTCGGGTTGGTGATCGGCACGTCGGCCCGGATGACCCAGCCGAGTGGGTCGCAGTGGAACGCCGCCCCTGAGGCGACGTCGATGCCCATCTGCGCTCCGGTCGGCGGTAGCGCCGGGGTGGGGATGAAAGGCCAGAACGCCGGGGCCTGGTCGCTGGTCATCCGCCAGGTCGCTACCGGCGCCGCGGCCGGGGCCCAGCCCCGGTCACGGGCCCGTGGCCCCTTGAGGCTGGTCGGCCGAAACAGACGCGGCTCCCGGGCGGCGTTGTCGGCCGGTTGCGGGATGGGTGGGGCGTTGTGGCCGAAGTCGGCCAGTAACCTGGCCACGTCCCGGCCACCAGCTGCCCGCCGGGAGCCCAAGGTGCCCACCTCAGCCCGTCTTCCGGGTCAGGCTGACCCCCATCGGCACCACCGACGCGGCGAAGGCCACGTCGTGCGCCAAATCAAGACGCAGGGGGGCGAACCCGGCCCGGCGGATCGAAGAGTCCAGGCGGCGGCCGGCCTCGGCCGCCCGGACCGTCTTGGGGACGGTGACCGTGGCCACGGCGTAGGGGACGGTCAGGGAGTTGCCCCGGGCCAGCTTCGACTCCAGGCGGCGCACCTTCTCTGACTCATCGACGTTCTTGGTCCGCTGCTTCATCCGGGCGGCCACCCGTAGGGACTGCCCCAGGTCCGCGCCGAACTCGCTGTTGGCCGACTGCCGGTCGGCCCGGCCTGGCGGGACGAGGGGGTAGGCGACCATGAAACTGCGCCGCTCCCCGTCCTCACGGGCGGACAGGACCGGGGCCAGGGCACCCATGGCGGCGCCTTTGACCGGGAGCTTGATCGTGGAGGAGACCGAGTTCCAGGCGTCGTGGGAGTAGTGCCGGACGGCGGCGTCGGCACCGGAGGGCCCGGCCATCTCCCACGGCACGTCGGTGTTCACTCCCGTCTCGGTGCGCGCGGCGGCCAGTGCGTCGATGATGCAGGCCCTGTCTGCGGGGGCGAACCCGGTCCGGCACGCGACCGCCAGTTGGGGGCTGGTCAGCCACTGCACCGAGGTGACGCCCAGGCCGCCGCGCAGGTGGGCCTCGATCTCGGCGATCGCGCCGTACAGGGCACGGGCCCTGCCGTTGAGGCCGCCGCCGTACTCCCGGGCCACCTTGCCCAGCCGCGACTCGGGCACCATGACGGTGACGAACTCCTCGGTGCGCACGGTCGCGGCGGTCAGCGACTCGTGCAGGTCCTCGTTGATCCGGGTCACCTGCGCTGGTGCGTTCGTGCTGCGGTGGCGTCGGACCCAGTCGGTCCGTTCGGCGCCGTCTTCGGGGACGGTGCGCACCATGAAGATGACCTCGCAGACCAGCTCGTCCCGAACCGCGGCGTCGAGCAGCTCGGCCAGGCCCTGACCGTAGGTGTCCCGGTCGTCGAGCTCGGCCATGCCCAGTCCGGGGTGGACGATCGAGGCGGTGACCGCCCAGGTCCGCGTGGAGTGGTTCTGGATCAGCGCCACCCGCCGGTGATGGTGCCCGGCCGGTGGTCCCTCATGGATCACGATGCCGGACAGGATCCCGGGCAGGTCGGGCTGCCCCGCAGTACTGGCCTGCCCGTGGGTGGCCCGCGCACGGAACCGGGTCCACCCGGTCAGTGCCCCGGCAGCCAGCCCTACGGTCGCGGTGATCCAACCGGTCATCGACCGGCCTCGCACCGGAACAGCCACGACCAGGAACAGCAGACCCCACGCAGCCACGAGCAAGGTCGCTGCGGCCCATTCCTGTTCGGATACCGACCAGGCCACGGGCAGGACCGCAGCGGCCAGGACCGCCAGCTGAAGACCGGTCAACCCGAAGAACCAGCCGATGCGGGCGCGGGTGTAGTCACGGTAGACGGTCATCGTGGGGGCCTTCCTGCTGACGGTGTGTTGATCTCCTCCCAAAGCGGCATGTGACCTGTCTGGGACTCATCGCTTCACACTCCGCCTGCCGCCCCTGCCGCTGCGGCACCGGACCCCGCGGCACCACCCGCGGCGCCGCCGGCTCCCGTTGAGCCTGCCGGGGGCAGCGGCCCGGCACCGGTGTTCGGGGTGGTCTGTGCGGGTGGGGGAGCCTGGACCGCTCCCCCACCAGTGTCCCCACCGCCACCACCGGTGTCCTCGCCGCGTTGCTCGGGGTGGGTGACCCGGTGCCGATCACCGGTGGACCGGGACGGTTGGAAGTCGGGGACGTAGGTGTTGTGGCCCACCCCCGTCTGGTTGGACAGGTCCGCGCCGACGGCGGCGCCCCGGGTACCGGCGGAGACCATCGCCCCGACACCTACACCCACTGCGGCGCCTACCGCACCGGCGGCCGGGCTGATGAGGCCACCGCCGGTGGAGGTCAGGGCGCCGGTGGCCTTCGCGGCCCGTTGGTTCGCCTCTCCCTCGGCGGAGACCTCGCTGCTGGAGCGACCGTGGTTGTCCACCGACGAGGCAGCGTTGGAGGTCGACCCGTGTCGGCTGGTCAGTCCTCGCAGCCCGCCCTGGGCCTCGTACCCGGCCCGCATCGCCGCTCCGGATGAGGTTCCGGGGTCCACGAAGGCCAGCAGCTTGAACAGGGCCAGCGGGGAGAACGCGGCGATGCAGATCAGGAACACCCCCGGGATGGCGGTGCCGACCGTCTTGGCCAGTCCGTCGGCCTGCCCGGTGACGACCCCGGTGGTCAGTGAGATCCCGAGGCCCAGCACGAGGACGACCAGGACCGGGGTGAACGCGGCCGCGTGGAACCACCGGAAAGACTTCCAGAACCACGACCGGGAGAACCCGCCGGCCAGGCCGGCGGCGGCGATCGGCCCGGTGGCGACCAGCACCAGCAGTGCCCCGGCCCGGGCCAGCATCACCAGTAGGAAACCGATGGCCGCCAGCCACAAGAAGAGCCCCATGAACCCCAGGACCGTGGCCAGCAACGTGTCGGTGACGTCCTCGGCAGCGATGAAGAAGACCTGCGAGGGTTCCCAGTGCGAGAACAGCTCGACGCCGAACATGGCTCGCATCAAGGATCTGGTCAGCCCCTGCGCCGCGGCCAGGATCATCACGGCGTACCCCACCCAGGCCGCGAGCACCACGACGAACTGCGCCACGCCGACCCCTGCCTGGGCCAGGTCAGCACCGTCGCGGCGCCAGGCGGCCAGGCCCAGCTGGGCCATCGCCAGGATCAGCACCAGGGCCAACGCCAACCAGAAGGTGGTCCGGTACACCTCACCCGCTGGGCCGGCCGCGGTGACGTCGGGGGTAAGGATGGCGTCGACAAGGCCCAGGACGGTGCGCAGGAACCACAGGCCGCCCATCCAGATCGCCAGCATGATGGAGGTCCAGGCGTCGGTGACCAGCTCACCGACGGCCTTGCCCGCCAGGTACTCGAAGGGGTTACCGATATCGGGCATGGGGAGGGCTGCTTCGTCTCTCAGTGTTCGCTTGCCCAGGGACGCCATCCGGCCCGGGCCGCCAGCTCGGTACCGGGCCAGGTTGAGGGCGCCGCCGCGACCGGGTGGGCCGCCTCGATCAGCCACCGTTCTCCTGCCCAGGTCATCGCCTCGCAGTGCCCGTAGGCAGCCTGGGCTTCCTCGACGAGGCTGGCAGACAGCTCCAACAGGACGCACGCGAGCACCCAGTCGTCCCCGTCGACCCCCTTCACCTGACCGGCAGCGGGAGCCGCCGTCACAACCAGGCCCGTCTCCTTCTGCTGCCCGCTCTGCCCAGCGGCGGTGAGAAAGTCGGTGACGTTGCCGGTCATCACCCACCCGGCCGGGTCCGCCCCGCCGGTGGACCAGGCCCGGTAGATCTCGTGGGTGGCCGGCACCGACATACCCTGGATGACCGCGACGTCGATGGCCGCCAGCTGCGCCAGCGCCCCCACAGAGGTGCGCGGGTACCCGGTGGGGATGCCCAACGGGCCCGTGCTGGCCGACGCGGGCACCTCGAGCGGTTCGGGCACCGTCGAGGCCACCTGTCCCTCCCGGAAATCCCGCGGGTCCTCCGGGGTCAGCATCTGTGCATCCGCGATCTGCTCGCGCCGGGTGGGCCCACCCTCGGCCAAGGTGGACTCCTCGACCACCAACGGTGATCCGGCTGTTTCCTGTCGCGTGACCCCGTCAAGGGGGTCGTCCCGCATCACCTGCCAGATGAACAAGCCGAGGCCAATCAGCAGCACCAACCCGGCGCCGAGCGCACCGGCGAGGATGGCCAGCAGCCTGCCCCGGCCCCACACATCGGGTGTCTGTGCGGTCATCTCAGACGCACCCGGTGCCCATCATGGCGTCCAGGATCCCGGGCAGGATCAGGTAGCCGATCACCGCGACGAACACGATGACCAGGCCGATGATGCCGCCGGTGCTGGCGTGGTGCATGCCGAACATCCGGCCTCCAACGATCGCGCCGACCGCGACGATGACGCCGAGGAAGAACAGGATGCCCACACCCCACAGCACGTAGCCGAGGATGTTGTCCACGTGTACCTGCGCACCAGGAGGGGCCTGGGGGCACACCTGAGCGACGACCGTGACGGCCTGCCGGCCGGCGTCGTGGGCATTAGCGAACATGTGAGGTGTTTCCCTCCTGCTGGTGGATAGAACCGTTGCCCAACCTCAGGAGCTGGGTGATCGTGGTGGCAGCGGCCAAGACGCCGCCGGGAAGGGGGGAGGTGTCCAGACCGCGCACAGCCAGGCCCGGGTCAGGCGGAACCTGCGCCAACGCCTCCTCCAGGAGCGCTTCGGTGCGCGGGCCGACGCAGTGCTGGACCTCGCGCGGCCAACGCCGTCGTTTCGGGCCCTGGACAGCCACGGCCAGCCGTCGCCGGCGCGGGTCGAGTTCGTGCAGGACCCCTTCCAGGCGCCGAAGGCCAGGGACGGTCGCCGTGGTGACCAGGACGAGAGCCGGTGCCTGCATCACGGTGGAGCGGACCCAGCCGGGGGAGCGCATGATGGGGTCCACCGCCCACCCGGCGTCGAGGATGTTCAACGACGACCCGTCCTGCTGGTCGGGGTCCGGGACGGGGATCTGGTCGGGTGAGGCGTACCCGCCCTCCAACCGGTCCAGGACAATCTGGTCCCGGTGCCCACGCACCCACCCGGTTCCGGTCGGCCCGAGCTCGGCGGTGGCGAACCCGGCCAGGCCGCTGGAGCCGGTGGGACTGGACTCCACCACCCGTGCCGGCTGCCCGAACACGGTCGCGACTGCCACAGCCACCGTGGTGCATCCAGCCGACCCGTGGCACCCCAGGATCGGCAGCACGGGTGTTTCCGGGGACCAGCGGGGGTGGGCCTGGCCGGTGCAGGCTCCTGACCTGGCAGCACCCCGGGGCGGCAGGTCCGAGGTCCCCGGTCGGAACCGGCCGTCCTTGACGGCGTCCCAGGCACGCTGCAACTCCCCCACGCTGACCACGGTCACGACCCGGCTCCGGATGTGGTGAGGCGCTGATGCCGGCGCGCGATCGCCTGCCGCACGTCCTCGGTGGACAGGTCGGCAAGGGCGGACTTGGCGGCCTGGACCTCGCGCAACCGGCGGACGCAGTCGTCCAGGTCCGCCAGTACCCGCGGGCCAGACGCGGACAGCTCGAGCAGCTGCTCGACGACGCCCCCGACCTCCGATTGGTAGATCATGCCTCCCAAAGCGCGCCGGTGGGGTCCTGGGTCTCATGCGACGCGAGCTGTTCTGGCGTAGGAGTCCTGCAGTGCCCTCAGGGCACGGTCAGCCCGGCGCGTCACCGTCGCGCGGGACACCCCCCACTCCTGCGCCACGTCGGCGGCACTGGACCGGGCGAACAGGCCTCCGCGGCCGCGGCCCCCGCGGCGGGTGCTTGCGTGCTCGGCCAGGCGCAGCAGGAGGTGGCAGTCATCCGGGCTCACCACGCCTGCACCGGTGGCGTCCTGCAGCAGCCCGTGCAACAGGTCGACGTCGGCTGCTGCGGTGCTGTGTGGCACGCAGGTGCCGACCGGCTGCGCTGACAAACCTGGTCCGGTGAGATGCTCAGGGTCCGCCGATGGGAGCTCGGCCCGGGCCGCCCGGGCGTCCATCGACAGTCCCAGGTCTGTCATCACCTCCCGCCGGGTGTTCATCAGGACCGTCGCCGCGACCCAGACGTGCTTGCGCCAGCTCACCGTACGGGCGCAGATCCACAGCTGGGCGGCAACGAGCTCGTCGATCCGCTCGCTCAACGGCATCAGGGCGCGTGCGACCCCGACCGCCCCGGGCAGCAGCAGCCACACCAACACTGCCGTAGCAGCCGGGTCGTCACCACCATCGGCCGCTCCCAGCTCCGCCAGGGCCAGCAGGACCTCGTTCGCCTCATCAGGGGCCGCCGCCCTGACCCAGTCGCGTAGCCCAAGAAGGTCGTCACAGACAGCCAGTACCGGATGTGCCTGCTGCCATCCCTCCCACCGGGCACAGGCCGAGACCAGTAGATCCCCCTGCGGCTGCTCCAGACCAAGCTGCGTCGCCAGGCTCACCTCGAGCTCCTCTCGTCGTGCGATCACGTCGAGAAGATCTCCCAGCAGCGCTCCCGCCAGCGCCCCTGCGAGGGGCGCGCCGCCAGGCGATCGCCTCTGGGGACACGGCAAACCCGCAGGTCACGGTGCGTCCCCACAGGTCCCCAGGAAAGATGCTGCGAACGGCTTGCCAGCTACTCCCGCGTGGCCGTCCGGCCATCGTCATTCCCCCCCCGGTTCCCGACGACACCGCCTACGACATGGAGCAACCCCCGGTGAAAGGGGAAGCTCTGGAACGAGAAACGCGGAGGTTGCGGCCTTCGGGTTCTGGCTAGACAGCTCGCTTGCGGTTCTCCAGCCAGCCGTGTCGGTCGAGGATCTGCCTTGTGCGTTCGGGTAGGTCACCCGGCGGCAGGTCCGGGTCGTCGCTGCGGTTGCAGACGTCCTTCTGGAGCAGTCGGACGGCCTCGGCGATATGACCCTCGCGTGCGGTGACAGCCGCCAGGTCGAGAGTGGGGATTTCCTCGTGGGGCGCAGCGAGGAAGGCGATCTCCGCGGCTGCGCGGGCGCCGGCCAGGTCGCCGCTGTGAAGGTCGTGGGTGGCCACGATGTGGGCCACGTCGACCACCGCGCACGTGATGTGGTGGTCGACCCGGCCTGCCTCGAACAGCCATCCCCAGCCGCCGGGGCGCAGCTGGTCGAAGGGTCGGCCCTGGACGAGGCGCAGGGCTCGCTCGAGGTCTGCGATGCCTTCGGCACCCCCGCGGGCCTCAGCGCGGGCCCGCAGCCGGCGGAACAGGTCGACGTCGACCAGGAGCCCGATGACCTGATAAACGTTCACTCCGCGCGCCCGGGCAGCCGGGGTCTCCTGGGCGTACGGGATGTGCAGTTCTCCGGCGGTCCGGTCTTGGCCCAACCACTCGCGGCACCGGCCGATGTAGTCGCGGGTCTTGGTAGGCGTGATCCCGAACGCGTCGACCGTCTGGGCCGTGGTGACGCCGTGCGGGTGCAAAGCCAGGAACGCGAGCAGCTCGGTCAGGTAGGCCTTGCGCTCAGCCAACGGCTTGCCCCACGTCCTGGCCTTCACCGGGCCGAGCAGGGTGAGCTTGGGGACACGGGCCTGCGTGTCCCACCATGCGGCGAGGTCCTCGTCCAGGGCGGGGTCGGCATCGAGGACCTGCCGTGCGACGTCAGGTTGCACGCGCGGAGACAGGGCGGACAGGTCCGCCGCGGTGGTCGCCGTTGCGGCTTCGTAGGCGTTAGCGTCCTCTGGTAGGAGCGTCACGGACACGTCCCGATCCAACTGCTCGCTCGGCTCGCGGGGCACGGTGTGCTCCGGGCGCAGGGCCCCGGCCTGGTCGGTCCAGTCACGCCAGGACTCGTTCTCACTGTGGGCGCCGAGGTTGGCCGCCGGCATCGGCACGTCCGGTTCCTGTTGCGACTGGGCGAGCAGGGCCGCGCAGCCGGCGGCCTCGTCGAGGGTCAGGCCCACCCCGACCAGGTCCAGTCCTGCGGCCGGGATCAGGATGCGGCCACCCGCGGTGGCCTCGATCTGGACCGCGGTCTGGGTGGGGGCCCCTTGGCGGACGACGATCGAGGCGCCAGTGCGGCCCGCGTGGCGGCAGAGCAGCTCCCGCAGCTGGTCGGTGGCCGGGGACGGAACTGCCTCGCTGTTGAGCAGGGCCAAGCGGGCCGGCCAGGTGTCCTCCCCGTCTTGGCGCACCCGGGCCGTAGGGACGTCCCCTTCCCCCACCCGGTCGATCACCCCGACGACCTCGGCGACCAGGTCCTCCACAGCCTGCGGGTCAGCGACGCGGACCCGGGCCGGGTTCATCGGGGCGACCTCCTGCGCGATGCCGACACAGTCCAACCGCACCCCGGCCGACCATGGGTTCACCGCGACCTCGGCGGCCAGGTAGCGGGCGAGGTCCTGCACGTACTCCCCTGCCCCGGTCAGCCGCACCTCCCGGTCCTCAAGGTTCAACAGCCACGCCGATCCGTCGTCCCCGGCGCCGATCGAGACCAGCAGCGGGAACGGGGCCGGGCTGTCGTCGGTCAGCGGCCCCACCTGCTCCAGCGGGGTGCCAGCAGGAAGGACCCAGTGCTGTGCCTGGCCCGCGTCCTGCCACGGGGCACCCAGGTCGGCCGGTTCGCGCAGGTCCAGCCTCACGCCGGCGTCGGCCAGCTGCACGGCAGCCACGGCCGGGACGGGCACTGCGGTGCCGGCACATGCCGCTCCTAACCGGCGCAGAACCTCGTCCAGGTGCCCCACGGTGAACGCGGCCTGCGGCCCGTGCGTCTGGACCGTCTTGTCCACCGGGGCCAGCACAGGGTCGGGGGACGCGAGCGCCCGTCCTGGCCGGCGGGCCCGGAACCGGGAGCGGCGGCGCAGGGTCAACGCCAGGAACACTGCCCCGCCCAGCAACGCCCCGGACCCCACGACGCCCTCAACCAGCCAGGCCGGGTCGCCGTCACCATCGACGTCCCCGACAGCATCCCCGTCGTCCCCCGCAACGTCCCCGGCGACGTCCCCCCCAGTGCTGGGCGGGACCTCGGCCACCGGTGCGATCTGCTCGCTGTTCCCGATCGAGGCCGCGCCCAGGGCCGCGCCGAACTCGGTGGCCGCGCCAGTCGACTGCCGCTGTTCGGGGTCGGTCTCGGTCACGTTCGGGGCGTCCTGGGTGATCTCCGTCGGTGTTACCAGACGCAGGCCGGCCTCGGCGCCACTCCGTGCCTGCTCGCTGGGGCGTGCGCCCTGCGGACCGTCCTTGACGCTCGCGCTGTCCGGCAGGTGCAGATGCCAGCCGGGGTAGATCAGGTCTGGGTCCTGCAGTCGGCGACCGTCTGGTTGCACGGTGGAGGTGGAGGCCTGGTAAATCTCAGGCCACAGGGTGCCGTCGCCGAGGTGCTCGACGGCCAGGCCGCTGAGGGTGTCCCCCTCCCGGACGAGCACGCTACGCACGTCCTGCTCGCTGATGGCTGCACCCTCGGTCGGCAGTTGCAGCCGCATCCCCGGGGTGAGCCAGTCTGCGTCGCCGTGCAGCTGCCCGGGGTTGAGTTCGACGATGCGGGGGTAGGCACGTCCCGACCCCAGATGCTCCTGCGCGATGGACCAAAGCGTGTCCCCGGGCCGCACCTCGTACAGGCGCCCCTGCCCCCGTTCCTGATCGGCCGCGGCGTCTGTGGTGGTGCCGGCGCGGGCGATCGGGGACGTTTCGGCATGGTTGACCGTGGCCGGTTCCGCTGCCGCAGCTACGGGGGCGGACAGGGGGGCGGAATGGGGGTGGGCCATGGCTGTGGTGCTCATCGCGCCCACCCCTGCGGGGGCGGCGATGAACAACGCCAGCGCGGCGACGACCAGGGGGCGCACCCCGGACTGAGGCAGGGCCAGCGCGGGCAGGGACGGCGCGCGGACTCCCCGGAGGGTAGCGACGGCCTCGACGAGAATGCTGACCGTGAGCGCGGCCCACACCGCCCAGCCGAGCATCTTGGCCCCAACCAAGGCCAGGGTGCCGTCGTCGGGGGTCAGGAGGGCGTCACGGACCTGGTCCAGACTCGGGACAGCCTGGGGAACCGAAACGCCCCCCAACGCCAGGAGCAACGCGGGCAGGCCGACCACGATGCCGGCCAGGACCACGAACGCGCCCAGCCCGAGCAGTCGTTGACGCAGTCTCATTGTTCTACTCCTTCCACGGACCGGGTGATCCGTGCCTCGGCCGTGCCGGAGGCGCTGAGGGTTCCCACCCCGATGATCGACAGGAACGTGGTCGGGTAGGTCGAGGTCACGCTGACGCTGATGCTGCTGGGACCGGTCACGGCCACGGACCCGGGAACCCCGGCCTGGTCCAGGTAGGCCTGTGCGGCGGCGGCCGCCGACCCTGGGTCGGCCACCGTGCCGCGACCGCGTACCCCGGTGGCCATCTGCACCTGTTGCCCGCCGGTCCGTGCGGCTTCCCGGGCGACGGCCCTGGCCTCCTGCATGGCGTTCAAGTGGCCGGCCACGTCAACGGCCAGACCGACCATGATCAGGAAAGAGGTGGCGATGACGATGACGAACACGCCGACCGATCCCCGCTCCCCGGCGACTCGCAGGGTCTTGACTCTGGTGCTCACCGTCGCCTCACCCGTCTCTTGTGGGAAGTGACTGAGGTTGTTCGACGCCCCGGTCCATGTCGTTGTCGCATGTGTACTGGTCATGCCTCTCTCCACGGGGGAACCACCTCATTGACAGAGTCTCTGGATTACTGAAGAATTTTCGT
>JAABUN010006047.1_pt1 | contig 14332 bp, 21 predicted proteins | sample 5559311 | NCBI WGS metagenome assembly JAABUN01 (sample SAMN10711877, study PRJNA513370) | rock metagenome | isolation source: Antarctica rocks | place: Antarctica: Victoria Land, Siegfried Peak sud | reverse complement strand
GCGGTGGTCGAGCGATGTCGGACGCTGCGAGAGAAAATGGGCGAGGCGGTGCGCCGCCTCACCTGCTACCACTGGTGGCCCGCCTTCGCCTGACCAATGCGGCACGGTTCAACAGGATTCGGTATGACCCTCGCGTACCCCGCCGTACAATTCACGGAAACCCTCGCGTCGCTCAGCCGGTCCGCCGGCACGGGGTCACTCGGTGGCACGGGGAGTTCCTCGCAGACAGGGATGGCCCGCGACTGGTTCGACCGCCCGATGATGGAGCGGTGGGAGTGGTACAACCAGCCGGAACAGGCGACGGTGCGCGTCGCCACCCGCATCGGTGGGGGCGCGGTCGCGGCGGGCTTTGCCATCTTTCTGCTGGGTACCGTCGGCAAGGCGGCGTGGTACGCGCTCATGCTGGTGCTCATGGAGCGCGGTGGGCGACCCGGCACGAGCCACGGCAGCGCACGATGGGCAGACGGGCGCGAGCTTGCGGCTTTACGCCCCCATCCCGGTCGCGCCGACCTCGTCGTGGGTCGTGTGGGTAGGCAACTCGTTGCCATCCCCGAACGGGAGCAGTACGAGCATCTGCTCTTGGTTGCGCCCACGGGTGCGGGCAAGACGAGCGGCGTGATCCTGCCCAACCTGCTTGCCGAACCCGGAACACGCTCGCTCGTGATCACCGACCCGAAGCGGGAACTGCTCAGGAAGAGCACGTCCGCCGTGCGCGGTCGCTACGGCGACGCGAACGTATGGGTGCTTGACCTGCTCGACCCCGCCCTGTCGCGGGGCTACAACCCGCTGGCCTACGTCACGGACGCCGCCACCGCCGACCTGTTCGCGCAGACATGGGTGCGCAACACGGGCGAGTCGAAGGATGCTTTCTGGTCGAACGCCGCCCGCACGCTGATCGGCGCGGCGGCGTTGCACCTCGTCGCCACCGAGGAGATCACACCGCCGCTCATTGCCCTCGTGGACCTGCTCTGCGGCACGCCCGCCGAGGCCGTGAGCGCGACGCTCTCCGGTAGCCCCGTACCGGAGGTGCGGCGGCTCGCACGCGGGTTTCTCGCCAACATGGCGAAGAACGAACGACTCTTGGGCAGTGTATTCACCGAACTGCCGCCCCGCTTCACCTGCCTGAATATCCCCGCCGTGCGGGCTACCACCGGCACGAACGAGATTAACTTTGCTCGCCTCGCCGAGACACCCATCGCCTTGTACCTCGCCCTCGATCCGCAGTATGCACGCACCCTCGCACCCCTCACCGCCTGCTTCTTCCTGCACTTCTTCACGACCTTGACGAACATCGCCAAGGACGCGCCGAGCGGTGCCCTGCCCGTGCCGGTGATGGCGTACCTCGACGAGTTCGGCACGGTGGGCCACATCCCGGAGTTCGCGGGCCGCATGGCGACGGTGCGCAGCGCAGGCATGGGCTGTCTCCTCGTGGTGCAGGACTTGGCGCAACTGAAAAAGGCGTACGGGGCGGAGGATGCCGATACGATTCTCTCGAACGCGACCACGAAGATGTGCTTGGGGCGGGTGACGCACGACGACGCGGAGTATTTCTCGAAGCTCGCGGGGACGACCACGGTGCTGACGGCGAACCGCAGCAGCTCGCGCGCGGTGATCGTACCGTGGGCCGACCGGGGCAACCGGGGGAGCGGCGAGGCGGGGCGTGCCCTGATTACCCCCGACGAACTGCGCACGATGCACGACGAGGTGTTCGCGGTGGCGGGGGCGCGGCACCCGGTGCGGGCGCGGCAGCGGCGGTACTACGACGATCCCGCGCTCGCACGGCTCCTGCCCGATCTAAAGGGTGCAGACCCCCTGATCGCCCTGTTGCGCCCGACCCCGCTCCCCCTGCCCGACGTGGAGGAGACGCCGCTTCCGGTTTCCTTTGCACCCAACGCTGTGGGCTTCGACGCGGCGGGAGACGACAAGCCGACCGCGTCCGATACGACCGATTGGCTGCACGGGGACGAACCTATCCCCCTCGCGGCACCGCTGTCGGTGTCGGCTCTGAAGATAACACGTATGCATGAACCGGCGTCTGTGGGACGGGGTATCGGTGTACAGGCCACGGCGGTGCCAGAAAGGAGGGCCGACGATGGGTTCGCGCCGACGCCCAGTCAGGTTCGTCTGCTCGTCGCCCTCGCCGCTACCCCCGGCGCGAGCAGTGCCAACCTCGCGGCGTCGCTCGGTGTGCAACCAAGTACCGTACGCGACGGGCTGATGAAGCTGCGCCGGAACCTCACGGTAGGGCCGGACGACGACCTCCTCGCCGTGGCCCGCACGCGAGGATTCCTCGCGGTGAGTAGCGACGCAGAAGGGGCGTCGTGAGATGCCGGGCGATTGGGGCGACGACCGCGAGGCCCGCGTCCCCGCGTCTGCCCGTCCCGTCGCAGTAACGGAGGCGCAGCGGGAGGCGTGGCGCGAGATGGGGCGGGAGAAGTTCCGCGACCCCGACTACCAGCGATATGCGCAGAGCCACCGCTCGCCGGAGAGCCTGCGCGAGTCGGGGCAGCGGGGGTTTCAGGCCACGGCCCGCAAGTACGGGCGCGACTTCGCCGCCGACCTTCTGGCGAATCACCGGCGCGAGCAGCCCACGCGCCCGGAGCGGGAAATGGTGGGGCTGCTCACCGCACTCGGCGTAGCGGAGGGACGGGACTACCAGCGCGAGTTCAAGGTGACCTCGGGGGTGTACGCCGACTTCGCGTGGCCGGAGCGGAAACTCGCGGTGGAGGTGCATGGCGGTGCGCATCAGGCGGCGTTCTTCCGCGAACGGGGGATGCCGGAGCGGGAGGAACGTCGCACCGAGACATACGCCCGCGAGGGGTGGACGGTGTTCGTGGTGGACGAGCGCGACCTGCGCGAGGGGAAGCGCGACACGACGGAACGAATGCGGGCGATGCTCCGACGCGAGCGTCACACGGGGTAAGGAGAAAAACGATGACGGAACCGGGAAACGCGATTGTGCAGATGCTCGACGGGGAGGCGTGGGAGGCGGGCGAGATCGCCGTGGTCGGGCGACCCGTGACGGCACGCGAGTGGCTGGCGACGCTCGACGAGTGGGGGATGCGCCTGTCGCTGCCGCCGCTCTCGCGGATCACGGGCGGGTCGTACGACGGCGGGCATGTCCTCACCGCCACGGGCGATGCCCGCCTGTATTTCGCCGTACCCGCGACCGCGCTCGTGCTCCTCACGGGGAGGCTATCGGAGGCCGACGGGCGCGAACTGCTCCGCCGCATCGGGCGGTAAGGGCGACACGAAAGGCACAACAACGCATTCCCGGTCAAGCCCCGCCGCAGGGGAGAGGCTCGCACGCCCGTCAAGGCACGCTCGCGTGCGCTCGCTCTGCGGCCTTGACCGCCGTGCCGCCCGGAACACACGCGGCGGGGGCCGCCGGGAATGTCTGTGGAGTGAAAGGAACCGGGCGATGGATGAGCGCGACCTCACCCTGAGCGACGACGATCTGGCTTGGTACGAGCGGGAAGACTTGCGGCACGCCTACGGTCGCAGCCGTGTCGAGATGCGGGAAACGCGGGCGAAGGCGCAGCGCACGGGCAAGACGCCGCTCTGGTTCCTCGAAGACGACGAGGACTGGACGCCCGTACCGATGGACGACGAGTTCTGGCGCATGGTTGTAGGAGGTCTGCACAAGTTGCGGCGACTTGTCACCACCGAGGAAGCGGCGTAGTACGACATCGAAGGGGAAGCAGCGGGAGTGCGCGTCAAGCGTTCTCCCGCTCTCCTTTTTCGGCAGGTGCCGACACGGGCGCGTAGAGCTTCGGCTTCGGCCCCGGCTTGCCCGCGTGTTCTTCCCGATACCGGGTGTACTCCTCCTCGGTGACTACCCACGTCTTGCCGATCTTCTCAGCACGCAGCACCCCGTGGCGAATCTGCGACCGGAGGCCGTCGCCGTTCTTGTAGCCGAGCATTTGCGCCATCTCGGAAAGCGTCAGGTATCCCTTCATTAGCACAGGATACCGCGTCAGATTCGCGGCGGGAACCCCTTGTGTTAAACACGTTATCGTGTTAGACTATGGGTGTCACCAGCGAACGAGCGGGTGACAACGGAGATGCCCCGGCAGTGCTACGAACACTCCGGGACGCGACACGAGGAATCGGAGGTTCCCCATGCGCCACGAGTCTACCATCCGCTCTGTCGCCCTGCGCACCGTACTTTCCCCGACGGGGCGGCGGGTTCCCGCTACCGTGAACCCGCAGACGCCGCTCGGTGATCTGCCCATCATCGAGGCGACCTACCACGCCCACAACAACGGCGCGGTACCGCTGCTCACGCTCGCCCTCACAATGGACGCGATGCGCGATTCCTCGGCGGTGGTCGTCGCCTACCACGACGCGAAGGGCGAATTGACCGCCCGCGTGCTGTGGCCCGCGTCGGTGACGCTCACGAAGGAGAACCACCTGACCGCGTGGTGCTACTGCACCCTGCGGCGGCGGTGGCAGAGTTTCCGCCTTGACCGTATCCGCAGCATCCATTCCCTGACCACCCCCGACGACGCCGATGACGAAGCGGCAGGGGTCGTTGCCGCCCCGCCGCCCCGCCCGCCGGGGTACGTCGCCGCTATGCAGACGGCGTGACGGGCAGAGGGATGGGGCAATTCTCGCGCCCCGTCCTTCCCACCCCGTAGCGACAGGGGGACGCGATGACGTACATGCAAGCCGCGCTCGTGTTCGAGGCCGCGCCGTCGTCTACCGACGCTATCGCCGCGACGAACCGTGCCGCGCACACCGCCCCACCGCCCCGCGCCCACACCCACACACCGAGCAACCGACGACTGCCCGACGATCTTTGGGGCGAGTACCGCCTCGAATGCGCGATGCGCGAGCAATTCCACCTACCGAACGTGAGCCTTGCCGAGTTCCGCGATCTGCGGGACTGGGTAGACGGCATCGAGGAGACCGACGATGACGACGACTGGATTGCCCACCCCGACGTACCACCCTACGGCTGCCACGCCTGAACGGCAGACGGCAGAGAACACACACCTACGCGACGTACTCGCCACGCTCGAACGCGGCATCGCCGCCATCCTCACGAGCGAAGCGTTCGCCCGCTACCTGCGGGCGATGGGTCGCTTCCCCGCCTACAGCCCCAACAATGTCGCCCTCATCCACGCGCAACGGCCCGACGCCACCCGCGTGGCGGGCTACCGGGCGTGGCAAGTGTTGGGGCGGCAGGTGCGCAAGGGGGAGCGCAGCATCCGCATCATCGCCCCATTCCGCACACGGGTCGAGGCCGAGGAAGGCGACGCGGACAAGACCATCGTCACGGGCTACACCGTGCGCACCGTGTTCGACCTCGCGCAGACCGTGGGGGAACCGCTACCCCTGCCGCCCATCCACGGCGTACTCGCGGGCGACGCGACGACGGTGGAGATCGTGCGTACCGAACTGACGGCGTGGCTGCACGCGCAGGGCGTGAAGGTGACGTACACCGACACGGGGCGGGCGAACGGCTACTACCTGCCCGACAGTCGGGAGATCGGCGTTCACCGCGACCTGACGGGAGTGCGAGCGGTGAAGACGCTCGTGCATGAGGCGGCGCACTTCGCCGCCGACCACTGCGGGGGCGTCGCCTACGCGGACGCGGAAACGGTGGCGGAGAGTGCGGCGTACGTCGTGCTGGCCCATTTCGCCCTCGACACGGGCGGCTACAGCTTCGGCTACGTGGCGAACTGGGCGCGGGAGATGGCGGTATTCCACCGCAATGTGGCGGCAATCGGCGCGGTGGCCCGGACGCTGATTAGCGCGATCACCGGCGAGGAGATGGGAAGGGGCAGGGCGGTCGCGGACGCCGCGTAGTCACAGGCGGGTGAGCAGGATGAGCAGGGAGGCAATGAGCAGCAGGGCGAGAACATCGCCGCCCACATCCGCATCGTCCCATCCCGTTTGCATCGCGGGAAGCCCGTCAGCCCGTGCATTGTGTGGAGTGTGCGGTTCGTGCGTGTCGGTCATGGAACCCCTCCGGTAGACTATGCTAATAAACCGTGTTCTTATAAACCGTGGACGGTGCGACGGCAAGCCCGCACCGTTCCGGCATGGAAGAAGAAGACGTACTGATTGGGTTGGGGAGGCGCATCTGTGTGCTGCGGCGCGGCATGGGGCTGTCGCAGGAGCGGTTCGCCCTGCAAGCGGGACTGGATCGCACGTACTACGCGGCGATTGAGCGCGGCGAACGCAACCCGTCGGTGAAGCAGCTCGCGAAGATTGCCGCCGCGCTCGACATGCGCATCGCCGCGCTCTTCGCGGACGAAGACATTGACGGATGAACAGGGTGACACATGTTAGGCGGCACAAGGAGGCAACGTCGTCGGCACCGCTCTTCTCCTATCGCTTTGACACCCAACCGCAGTGACATTTCGTTCTCGTTCGCTTGGAGAGGAATGCAATGATCGTCGCGGAGAAGCCGGACACGCTGCTCACGGCAGTCCATCGGGAGGCGATGCGCATCACTCCCGCCGAGGGGGCGGCAGCCCTGCGGGATGTACTGACCCCGCGCCTTGCCGCATACGTGACCGGGGTGGAGGCGACGCGTACGGTAGCCCGCTGGGCGCGGGGCGAGACCGCGAGCCTGCGGGAGGGCCACACGACCCGGCTGCGGGCCGCGTATGAGATCGTGCGCCTCCTGCAGGGGGCGCACGAGGCTCCCGCCACGATTCAGGCGTGGTTCCTCGGCACCAACCCCGCCCTGGATGACCGCTCGCCCGCCCGCGCCTTGCACGACGGCGATCTCGCGGGGGCGCGTACCGCCGCCGTTTCCTTTCTTGCCGAGGGATGACGCTGCACGCGGTGCCCCCCGACGACGAGGCCGCACTTCTGACTCGGCTCGCGGCGGACGAGGAGCAGGATTCACGCGTTGCTTTCGCAACCGTGGGTGGTATCGTTGCTGAGAGAGGAGCACCATCATGGCACACGAGCAGACCTTTATCGATATCACCGACAATCCCGAGTTGCGCAGCCGTATCGCTGAGGCAATGGCCGGTGACGGGGGCCGCGTGGTGCTGGGTACCGCAGACGGCCCCCTCGTCGCGGTGGTACCCCTCGACGAGGAAGGGGTGCGACTCACAAACGACTTCACGGGTCTCCGTGCCGCTGCCGGGTCGTGGCAGGACGAGGACGCAGACGCGATGATCGCGGCAATCTACGAAGATCGCCGACGCTCCAGCCAACCACACATTAATATACGAAGTACCTCATTTATAGCGAACGGACCATCTACTACCTCAAAGGGATCCCGGCGGCGATTCAGCTTCTCCAATCGCTCGCGCCCGACGGGCTGGCGATCAGCGCAGTGTCCCACGCCGAGGTGATGGCAGGGGTATACGGGGCACGCGACCCGATCCGCTCCGAGGCGGGGTACCGGGCACTCTTGCAGGATGTGACGATCCTGCCTTTCACGGAGGCTATCGCCGAGGAGTACGGGCGCGTGCGACTCGACTTGAGGCGGCGCGGCCTATTGATCCCTGTGCCGGACATGCTCATCGAGGCTACGGCACTCCACCACCGTCTCACCCTCGTCACGAATAACCACAAGGACTTCGGACGCACCAAAAACTTGGCGCGGTACAACCCCTGAATACCGATCAGCCGAAAAGCACCCTAGATGACACCATCAAAGATGCGGCAACGGCGTAAGTACTACATATCCCCGATCCTCTCGCGCCTCTTGGCAAGCTTGACAGGCTCTTGCCCTCGATGTAGGAGGGTGAGCGGACGTGGCGGCGGCATTTCCTCCCAAGGAGCGGGCGCGGCGGAGCGAACAGCTCGATGCCTTCACGGGTCTCTTGGCAGGGGACGCGGCGGTCTTGCGCGAGGCGCGGGCACGTAACCTTGCCCGAGTTATGGAGAGCCGGGCAAGGTTGGTGGCGGAGAGCGTACCCGGCGTGGCAGTTCGCGGGCGACGGCACGCCGCTCCCCGGCCTCGTGGCGGTGATCGCAGCGGCCTGCGAGGGCGATATGGATGTCGAGACGCTGCACTTCGCCATAACCGCGCCCGACGACCGAGCGTGTGTCCCCCCGCTCGCCGACCTGTTCGTGGTGGGGCGACGAGGTGGCGCGGCTGCTGCGCGGCGCGGGGTTCGGGCCGTTCTCGGTGTCTAGCCCGCCACCTCTACTCCGCCCCCGGCGGTGTTGCCCTCGCTCGCCTTCGCCCCGGGATGCTGGCGTTCTGGCGGCAGCGACCGGACATGGTCGGCGTCCGCTATCAGGCGCGAAATGCAGGGGCGGACGTTGCGAACGTTGCGTTGTTCCTCGACCGCTGCTTCGGAGATCTGGCAGTGCCACAAGAGGATGTGCGGCGGCTCGACGAGCGGGAAGCACTGGTACTCGTCGCTGCCGACCGGTACCACCTTGCGGTGGCGTTCTCGTTTCGGTGGGCATTCTTCGATTGCTTGTCTCCCACGATATGTCGCATGGATTTGTGTGAATAATGCTGGGATTGACATGCCGTGTTGCTGCCCATCGGGACGGCTCACCCCCATGTGCGTGGGGACGGCTGTTCCTTTGACCTTTGGTCGTCCGGCGCGACGCACCCGAAGTTCGCCGTGGGTGCCGTTTATTCGATGACGGGTCTGAATAGCACGCGTAGATTACGCGAACAGGGTTTCCCGTCGATTGGCAGTGGCGACGAGAGGAGGAAACGGATGTGGATCGGAGCATTACGACTGATCGTGCAGACGAAGGACGCGCTCGATGCAGGTACCGACAGTTTGGTGCAGGCGACGGTGGCACGTAACGGCGCGGATCTGCGCGTGCTGAACTTGGACTACCCGGAGGAGGACGACCTCGAGCGCGGCGCGATCCGCAACTACGACTACGGCGGGCCAACGCGGCTGCCCCGGCGCAACGACCGGACACCACCGCTCCCGGACGGGGTGGGCCAAGACCCGATGCCGTACCCGGGCTACGGGTTCGAATTCTCGGACGGGCTGCGCGGTCACCTCACCCTGCGGCTTCGCATCCGCAACGACGACATGTGGATCAAGGACAACGTGGACTTCTACGTCCGCCCCATCCGCCAGCGTGCCACAAGCTTCGACACGCTCGCGTGGCAGGAGGACACGGACTGGTCATACGTCGCTACATGGAGCTTGGACGTCGAGATGAGCACCGACGGCGGGGAGGGGCACACTACGTGGAACCTGAATCTGACCTGAGCCGATAGATGCCGTGTTCGCCGAGCGGTCGGGGTGGATGTCGCACCGCCGGGAACGGCATACTGTCCGCCGCCCGCCCTTCCCGGCTCTCGGTATTCTCCTCGTCGCAGGGGAACGACCGCCACTCGCATACCCAGCGGGTAGCGGTAAATCCCTGCCCCGCGTCGAGAGGAACACCCCCACATGCGTGGGGACGATGACCACAATCCCCCCCGCTCCTCTTGACAAGCTTGACATCGCTGATACGCTGTGCGCAGGAGGTAGCGAATATGGCGATGACGGCGGAGCGACTGGCGGCATTTTCCCCGGAGGAGCGAACACAGCGAGTCGAACTGCTCGAAGCCTTCGCGGCTCTCGTGGCGGAGAAGCCCCTACCCGCGTTACAGCGGGCGCGGGAGGAATTGGAACACGTACCGGGCGATGCATCCGTGTCCTCAGTGGCGGAAGACGCGGCGACCCTGCGCGAAGCGCGGGCACGCAACCTCGCCCGCGTGCTGGAGAGCCGGGCGCGGCTGGCGGCGGAGAGCGTGCCGGCAGCGGCGGTGCAGCGCGGGCTGGGCGTGTCGCGACAGCGGCTGCACCAGCTCGTCAAGGCGGGGCGGCTCGTGGCGGTCTTGCCGCACGATCGCAAGGCAGGGTTGTATCCCGCGTGGCAGTTCGCGGGCGACGGCACGCCGCACCCCGACCTCGCGGCGGTGATCGCAGCGGCGCACGAGGCCGAGATGGACCCTGAGACGCTGCATTTCGCCATGACCGCGCCCGATGACCGGGCAGGGGGCCGCACGCTCGCCGACCTGCTCACCGAGGGGCGGGGCGATGAAGTGGCGCGGCTGCTGCGCGGCGCGGGTCTCGGGCCATTTTAGGGTGTCCGGCCCGCCACCCCTGCCCCATCCCCCGGCGTCGCTGCCACCCCTGACGCCCTCCCTCTGGATGGGCGACTTGTGGCGCATCCAGAATGGCACAGAGATCGCATCGCGCATCTACCCGGAGCCGCGCTACCGTTTTGACGCGCCGGGAGGCGAGTACCCGGTGCTGTACGCCTGCGCCTCGTCCCTTGGAACGTTCGCCGAGGTGTACGGGGATCGCGGGCGGCGGTTGGGGGAGAACGAGGGCGGGCGGTATCTGGTACGCATCGCGCCACTGGCCCCGCTGCCGCTCGTGGATTTCGCGGATGTGCGCACGCTTGCGGCCTTGGGCCTCGACGAACGCATCTCCACGGGCGACGACTACGCGGCCTGCCACGCATGGGCATTGGCTCTCTGGCAACGCCTCCCCGCTGTCGTCGGTATTCGCTATCGGGCGCGGAAGGCGGGGGCGGAGACGGCGAACGTCGCGCTGTTCCTCGACCGCTGTCTCGACAACCTGTCGGTGCCGCCGGAAGATGCACAGCGGCTCGAGGAGCGAGAGGCATTGGTACTTGCCGCCGCCGACGTATATAACCTTGCGGTCACGTTCCCATTTCGGTGAAAGATGAACGGGTATTGCCTTGGCAACTTCTAGGGATATGTTTTCTGTTGGGGCGCAGAGATGCCACCATCGTGTTATATTGCTCGGCGCAACCCTCTAGAGCGGTCGTTTGGTGTTCGTGATACCACCTTGTCTTTGCGTGCGAGGATCACCGATGGTGCCGCCTGCGGCAGGCACGGAAGGGGGGACGAACACACGCCCCTTGACTCCCTGCGTAGTACGATACTACACTTGTCCTACGCATGAACGGAAGCACTACTTACCGAGAGGATCCTCCCATGGTCGCACATCGTGGTGTCGTCACCCGCAAAGGGCAAGTCACCCTGCCCGCCGACATCCGGCGTGCCCTTGGTATCCATGAGGGCGATCCCGTGGACTTCCGCGTCGAGGACGGCGAGGTGCGCGTGCGCCCTGCCCGCGCCACCTTAGCGGGCGGGTATGGCTCCATCCCCGCCCTCGCCGTCCCGAAGAGCGACGCCGAAATCGCGGCAATCGTGGCCGACGAGCGGGCGGCGCAGTACCGGGAGGGGCGCGGCGCGTGATGCGCTTCCTCGACGCGAACGTGTTCCTGCGCTACCTCACGCAGGATAACCCCGACCAGAGCCGACGGGCCTACGCCTTCCTCCAGAAAGTCGAGACGGGGGAGATCGTGGCGACGACCACCGAAGCGGTACTCGCCGAGGTAGTCTACGTGCTCTCCTCGAAGGCACTGTACAACGTGCCGCGTGCGGAGATCCAGACGCGGCTCACCGTGCTCATCGGGCTGAAGGGGCTACGGTTGCGCGGGAAGGCGATGTACGTGCGGGCATTGGACATTTACGCCACCGTGAACATCGACTTCGTGGACGCGCTGCTCGTGGCGCAGGTGGAGCGCACGGCGGGGGCGGTGCTCGTGAGCTTCGACGGTAATTACAAAAAGACCCCCACGATCACGCGCGAGGAACCGTGATACTGCGAAATTGAGGAACAGAGATGGACGCAGACGACGCACTCAATGCTGAGCAACTCGTGGCAAGCATCGCACGATTCCTGATTGATGGCGGCGAGAATGAAGCCGCCTTGGTAATTGCGGGCTGTACAATGCGGGCCGTGCCATCGAGCGATCCATGGATAAGCAACGGGATGAGTGGCGCGGAAGTTTCTGTGTCTGGTCCCCGCGCTGCGTACGATATTCTTTCCGATGAAGCGCATCCCATCAGAAAATCTTTCATGCGCGCCCTCGAAGGCGTGCTCTGCCCCGACTACTACGTCTACAGCGTTACAGTAGCGGTGGGACGTGTACATCCCGAACCGGGATGGAAAAACGACATCGCCGCGATTGCGCGGGGCGACCACTTTACGAACCAAGCACGCGATCATCACTCGCGCCCGCCGCACCATTGGAATAATCTCGGCTTCCGCTCGAAGACCGAGGTGGTCATCGCGGAAGCGTTGGATGCGAACGGCGTGCTCTTCTTTCCCTTACCCTCCGCACGGCTGGCACTGGAGGGCGAGCAACGAGGAACACTCGTGCCCGATTTTCTCGTCTGCGCCAATGGGAAGTGGGGAATTCTTGAGGTAGACGGAGAACCGTTTCACCCACCCGGAACCGCTGCCAAGGATCACCGGCGCGACCGCTACTTTCAACTGCAAGGGGTAAAGGTTGTGCAGCATTTCGATGCCAATGAGTGTTTCCGTGCGCCAGCAGAGGTGGTGCGACGATTTCTTGCCCTTCTCCAGAAAAACGGATAAACCGCATGTGAGCCGGTTTTGTGCTCGGCTGCGGCGATGAGTTGCCTAACAGGGTTTATGCGACGTGAGTATTGTCTGTCACTTACGCTTCTTTTTGGGGGTGGCGGCGAGACTGCGCTGATACATTGCTCGTAAGGTGGGTATAGGATGTCGCGAGAGGAGCACTCGCAGGAAATGGTGCTGGGACTCCAGCATGAGGAAGCTGCGCAGGGAATTCGCCTCGGTCGCGTAGTCGACGAGGATCCCGTGCAGCACCGCATGGCGGTTGACAACCCGGCCCTTGTACTCTTGGCTCGCTGTAAACTTGGCGAAGAAGACGTTAGAGCGTGCGTTCTCTAGGCTCTCGACGAGCGCGAGATCCCGGCTCGACACCCCGTCCTTCAGGAGGTCGAGGAGCAGATCCCAGTAGACCTTGTCCTCCCGCGCCGCGAGTTCGGCGAGGAAGTCCGAGCCGATGCCCTCGATATGGGGGAGCAGGGCGGGGATGCTCAGCTCGTACTCCCCGCGCATGTGGGCCCGGAGGGCGGCGTCGAATATGTGCTTGCGGGTACGGAAGTAGGGCAGATTGTACCAGTCCTCGACGAGTGCCTTGAGTGGCGCGTGGTCGTCGGCCCGGTAGTGCTTGCAGATCAGGGCGTGGACGCCTTGCCCCCGCTTCACCGTGTACCGCCGATGCACCTCCATCACGAGCGATCGTGGCATACTCGGCACATACCACCAGTGGTAATGGTGCAGCGCGTCCGCGTAGGACTGGGTGAGCCATGTCTCTCCCGCCTCGCTCGCCACGCGCAGAGCCTCCATAAGCACTGGGGCAATCGCGACGAACCCCTCGCGGATGCGCTCCATCCCCGCGAGGACGCCGCGACCGAGGTTCGTCAGCGACGTAGGCAATGCAAGCGGAGGCAGCATCAGGGCCGGATGTGCTGCCAACGCCTCCCTGAGGGGGGCCAACATGCGTGCTCTGAACAGGCCGTACGCGTCGTAGAGACGCTGGGTCGCGGGAGTCGAGTCGTCTGTGCTTTCGTAGTCGCTGCCAATGTCGAGACTCTCGGCCAAAAAAGGGACAAATACATCGAGTATCTCTGTCGAGAGACCTGCCAAGTCCTCAGTGTCTAAGTAGGTCCGCAACTGATTCTGGACGGGATAGCGGCAGGTGAAAGCCCGCCGCATCGGGAGAAACCCGCAGGCGAAAGCCCGCCGATTCCGTCCAAATCTCGCTGCCGACCTACTTAGTGTCGGACTCACGAGGACTCTGCGTAGTATGGATCGGGCGAAGCGATCCGCCGCTTGGGGTGGACTTAGATCACGGCTGTCCTTTTCTGCCTCTAGCAGATCACCTGCAGTGGACGGTCGTATCGTCGCGAGGCCGAAGCCGGGAACGATCACCTGCTTGTGTCTCATCAGGTCTTCGAGCCTCGGTCCCATCGCGGTACGACCTCTCGAAATTCTTCGAAACCGATATCTATATGCCCGATCCGTCAGAGGAGGGAAAAGCACGTTGTCCACTGAAGGCGATAGTCGCTCCCCGGTTGCTGGACCTGTTGACTCTGCTTACGAGGATTGTCCCCGTATCCCGGTTCTGGAGTCTCAGTGTGTACTCGTCCCCCGCGTCAATATACGGCGCAATGTCTGTCAGCTCTGCCGTGCCGCCCCAGCCGCTCACATCCGACATGGTGGCTGCCGCGTGGTACCAGATGCGGTAGTGAGCAGGGATTTCGGTGTCGGGACCGGCGAAGATCGCGCCGTCGCCTTCGTCCAGCACTCCCTCCCACCGATGCCACGGATCCGGCCATTTCGCGGTGACTTTCTGCCAGCGATCATCGATCCCCTTGATGATCTGTCGCCACCTGAAGTTGACCCGGTTCGGTGGACACTCGATCATTGGGCAAGCGTTGCTCAACAGGAGGTGTCCCGATGCCCCGAACCAAACCGGCGTATCCGCCGGAGTGCAAAGCGGAAGCGGTACG